>ERZ791659.8-NODE-8-length-147227-cov-10.3044_pt1 | contig 147227 bp, 113 predicted proteins | sample MGYA00510053_ERZ791659 | MGnify/ENA primary metagenome ERZ791659 (study PRJEB30046, sample SAMN00715192) | human gut metagenome | study: EMG produced TPA metagenomics assembly of the A metagenome-wide association study of gut microbiota in type 2... | reverse complement strand
CATGGGGGGGCCCCCCCGGCGCCCCGCCCCTACGGTGAATGGTCCGCCTTTGAGGCGGTAGGACGCTACTCGGCAGACTCGGACGCTGCTGAGTCATAACCGGTGAGGTCAACGGTAGTCTGACCTGCCTTTACGGCTTTCACCACCAATGCGGCAGCTTTTCGGGTAGGCACCAGATTGAACTCGGCAGCCTCCAACAGGGTGCGGAAACGCTCGCCCGGTCGCCACGATACATTGAGCTCGGTGATGTGGGCAGCAGTGAACTCTGCCGGAGTATCGGCACCGTTGCTGCGGATGGTTACGGCAAACACGCCCAAATCACCAAGCTGGATGCGCTGGCCTGCCAGAAGCTGTTCACGCATGCAGTCCACCGCCAGAATGAGTACTGCCTGAATATCGGCACGTGAATAAACACTGCCGTGGGAGGCGATGTGCTCCGTGAACTTGTCCAGCGTCATCACTTGTGAATACTGGGCTGTGGCGAATGCCTTCTGTGGGGCATCCTTGAGTGTGGGATTCCCACGCATTGCAATACTGTAGTTTACCATAATTACATCAGGTTTTAAAAATGAATACTTAAACATACTTGTCACTGATTCGGAAACTGACACTTGCCTTACTCTTGGCCTGCACATTAGTAATGTGTGGGGCTTAACGTTAGTGATGTGTGAGGCTTTACATTATAATGTGTATGCCTTAAGATCAGTAATGTGTCGGCTTCCTTATCGTTGACATTGCAAAGATAGATTGCGTGAAATCCATGCTGACCCCTTATGACCCCTTGTGGCACCTTACGGGAAATGTGCCGGGATTTACCGCTTGTCAAAGCAGCCGGGGGTGCTTAATCGGATCAACCGGAAGTATCCGGCTCCGGTCAATCCGGAGTACCCGGCCTGCTTAATCCGGATTGCCCAAATGGTGGTATATCAGTATCACCTGCCGCACCGTGAACAGCTTTTGCAAGGGATCATATCCGGTCAGTTTCAGTTCCTCCATCAGAGGCTGGCATCCGTTTATCCATCGCATCAGGTGGCGGGTAGCCACCTTGGGGGTGGATTCGGGGAAGTAAAGGAGCGCTAATTCATTCTTTTTCATTGCTGTCGTTTTTATTAAATGGAGAATTGATGATAAATAAAACTTTCTTTCATACCCCTTCTCCCTTCACACGTATGCGCGAGGAGAATTGATATTGCCCCCTGCCGGTACACTCTATCACGCCTTTGTCGGTCATGCGTTTCAGCAGGGTGTCGAAGGTGCTTTCGGAAATGTCGTTCCGGTGTGCTATTTCCATGGCCTCCTTGCGGGTGAACTTCATGGGGAGCGATGACAGGAATACTTCCCGGGGTGAGGGCTGGCGTTTCTCCACCTCTGTGTTGGGAAGAAACATCAGCACATAGCACGAATGGCGGTAAAGCGGTTCTACAAGATTCAGTACCGCTTCGAAATCTTCCGGTGTGATGGTGAGGTTGAAGGAGGGTACCATGCCGTCAGTTATATTTTCTCGTGGAGTATCAGCGCAAGGAGCCAGACCGGGATATGCCAGCAGCTTCTTTGTCATGGAGGGTTGCAGACGCCCACCGTTTTCTTCTTTTGGTAAATCCGTGCGATCCATAGAAGAATCCGCAGGCAGCAGGTCTTCCAGCGAACGCATCAGGGCCACTACACACATCATTCGGCATACGTTGATGGCAATACGCGCCACCGTGCTCCGCATATGGCTGCCGTGGGCGATGCCTGCATGGCTGAATATCTGTGCCATGCGGCTGTTGAATTCCTCCTGTTGCCCTGTTGAAAGCTGAAGGCGGAAACCGCTTGCTTCGGCCTTTATGGCATAAAGAACGGATTTCCACTGCTCGCCCCATTGGCGGAACAAGCGGCTGTAGTCCTCACCCGTGAGGTTGAACTGGTTGACCCATTCCTGAATGGCGGGCATATAGTAAAATAACTGGCGGGAGAAGAGCCCGTTCTCGGGCGAAGGTATGAGCGGGCATAACTGGGCGGGCGTTCCACTGAGCAGTACGCTGAGCTGCAACTGCGTGCATTCGCGGTACTCATGGTTGGTGCGCCGGTTGTAAGACAGACGGTCGTGGTCGAACGCTTTTCGCAATGTGTGGCTCCAGTGACCGTAGTCGGTGCCTATGGCTGTGCTTACCGTATCGGCTTCGCTTTCACAAATCATTCCGGCGCCATCGCTGTCCATCAGGTTCTCCTGCATGCCGGTGCCCGAGTTGTCTCCGGCAATGAAGAACAGGTTCATCTTGGGCAGTTCGGGTTCGGGATACTTGGCCCGTTCCTTGCCCATGTAGTCCCATTTGGTTTTTTCCTGGCGATAGGCCTTCATCTTCTGCAGATAGGAAGAGAGCATTTCGTCGTGGATGGGCTCTGCCAGTTGGCGTGTCCATGCCAGGGCGCCTTTACCCGATGCCGGGAGAGCCAGAACGAAAGTTTGCAGACAAGGGTAATGGTCTTTATGACCATAGTTAAAACGAACCAGCTTGTTTAGCGTGGCACCCAATACGGTGATGGCACCCAGCAGCAAGATGTCGCGTTGCGGCTTGGATTCTCCGCAGTCAATGGCTTGTTGCAGGAAACGGGGCCATCGGTATTCGGGGAATGTGGGCGGCAGTGCTGCCTCATTCTTTTCGGCGGCGGAGGAAGGTTCCGGTGTCCCGTTGCCGGTGGTACCACTCTTTTTCGGCGCATTATAAGTATCACGCACGTGTGAAGGGAGAGAGGGGGTGAAAGAAAGTTTCTTCATGTTCACTCCCGCCATTTCTGCCAGGTGCCACACGGTGCCCAAGGTATTCTTGCCGTTGCTTTTCTGAATGGCGTTGGAATACATCTTTTCGGCATCGGCATGGTCATATTTTTCTGACTGGCGGCAGATGCGGTGAAAGAGTGTTCTTCCCGCTTCGCCACAATCATTGGCTATGGCAAAAGCCAGGGGCATGTACTCCAGGTAGGAGGGGGCGATGTTGGCTTCCGCACTCTCGATGGCATCGACTAGTTGTTCTAAGTTTTTAATGGAATCATTCATAATGGTATAAGTTTTTTGGGGTTATGGAAAATCATCTAAGTTTCGCCTCTTTATCATGACAAATGAAGCATGCTCGGCACAGGTCGATGTTTGACTCGTCAATCTTCAGTTCGTACTTCAACCGGAGATAGTCCCATGCGGTGTGCATGGCCATGTCGAAGGATTCCTCCACCGTCTTGTCCATATACAGGCGGTAGGGAATGAATAGCTTCACGCCTGTTCCGCTGGGTGATACGAAAGCGAGGTCGGGTATCAGGAATTCATCCTGAAACAAGCGGTCGCGCAAGTTCCGGGCCTCTTCGGGCGATGCCAGATGGTCGAGGTCGATTACAAAGTCACCGCTGGGAATCAGCAGGCTTTGTTCGCGGCAATAAGTGAACACTCCTGCGGGAGTGACATAAGGCAATAACTGCTGTTTTACCCGTCTGAATTGCTTGGGGTCAGACAGTTCCGTTCTCACCCGCTCGGTCTTCTCCGCCAGTTGTGGATTATTTACAATGTAGGCATGAAGCGCCTGAAGGCTGCACACGCTGCTTGGCACCTTGTTGGTGATGGGAGCGTTGAAAAAGGTAATGATACTTTGTCTCATAAACTATTTAGAAATTAAATTAATATATAAATCCGACGGCAAAACTAACATCTGCGCGTCACACACCCGATAGCGTTCTGAAATGAGCTGTTATCGGACAGAAAAGAACTGTTTTATTCAGGAATCATGGAAAATAAGAGAGAAAAGGCCACCTGTATATTCCATATCACAGGAGGCAACAACCAGATAATGCCCAACGCTACGGAGTCTGTTCAGAACTTCTATGGCGATGGTTTTGGCGGGGTTGCATTGAAAACCGGACATTCGGTAGGTAGTGGTACGAAGGTGCATTCATCGGAGGGTGAAGAATCGGATGATGAAGAGCCTGATAGCTTGATGATAGCCGAGGGTGAGCTTCGCATTTATTATCAGGATGGAGCTTTGCTTAAAGCTATCATTGTCCGTATCGGTAATTGCAAGGATGCTTCCGATCTGGCTAACCTGGTGGTAAATGATATGATGGAGCATACTATTTTGAATGATGGTATTGTGGTTAAAACTCACTTCATAGATGCCCTCCGGGTCTTCATCCGGTTTACGAAAGGCAGCAGCACGAGCAATATTCGCCAACATATCAGGAAACAGATAGTGGAGGGGCATCAGAGAGGAAAGGAGATGTCGGATTCAATCCGCGGGAGATAATGGAGGTGCTGCACGAACAGGCGCGGGTGATCGATTTTTTGAAGGAGGAGAATGAGCGTCTGAGGCGGCAACTGGAGGAGTTTCAGAAGAATGAAAGGATTTGAGGTGATGGAATTTTCAAACGAAATATTAAAAAAACGATGAGATTAATATTGGAACATTTCTCTCTATCAGGAAATCGTCTGACCTCTGTGCGAAATCAAAAATGAGTCTGGAATAAATCAAATAAAATTATGAAAAGATTATTGAAGAAATTAATGTCACTTTTTCAAGAATTTGGTGACAAATGCCATTTCTTTAATCCATTTGATGCTCTTGTTTTTACTTTATCTCCCTATACAAGAATAGGTATGGAGAGAAAACATGAAGTTATCCTTAATAAATTAGAGAAAGGTTTTATGAATCAGTATACAAAAGTAAAATCTATGCCTGAAGCCAAATGCCAAGACATAGGAGGGGATGCACCTTTATGGGTGTGCTGGCTTCAAGGACGTGAACAGATGCCTCGGCTTGTGGATATATGTGTAAGGTCTATTGAAAGAAATGCGGGTGTTCATCCTGTGAATTTTATAAGTTTGGGAAATTTATCAAAGTTTGTCGATATTCCATCCTTTGTCATTCAAAAGCTGAACCAAGGTATCATTTCATATACACATTTTTCTGATATTATTCGTATGGCTCTCCTTAATAAATATGGTGGCATTTGGATAGATGCAACTATTTTTGTTACATCTGAAATTGGGGAATATAATCTCCCTTTTTATTCCATTAAACAGAGGACAGAAAATAAACGATTTGTCGAAAGGGGGGATAAATGGACTGCCTATTTTATTGCTAGTGGAAAGAATAATCCTGTAGTAAATACTATTTATAGATTCTTTATTTACTATTGGAGCGAATATAATTCTATGATAGATTACTTTTTGGTAGATTATGCCTTGGCATTAGCTTATAGGAATATCCCGGAATTCAAGGAGTGGATAGAGTGGATTCCTTTTGATAATGAACATGTTTATGAAATGTTCCAAAATTTGAATGCGCCATATTCTAAAGACTTAGAGATGAAACTATTTCAACAGCAATTCAATAAGCTGTCATGGAAGAGAAAACTTAATAATGGTGATACCATTGGTCAGAGTTTATTGAAAATAAATAGTTAGGAAATTGTGTGTTAATGAATAATCCTTTAATTTCAGTTATTGTCCCCTGCTATAATGTGGAGAAGTATCTGCCGAAGTGTGTGGAAAGTATTCTTTCGCAGACTTATAAGAATTTGGAAATAATTTTGGTAGATGACGGTAGTCCCGATAATTGTGGAAAGATATGTGATGATTATGCTGCTAGAGATAGTCGTATTAAGGTGATTCATAAGGAAAATGGAGGGCTGAGTGATGCGCGTAATGTGGCATTGGACATTATGAAAGGAGAGTATGTTACTTTTATAGATAGTGATGATTATGTGGCAAATGATTATGTGGAGTTCCTTTATAAACTCATAGCAAAGAATGATGTGCGGATGTCAGTTACTTGTCATCAGACCTTCGAAGAGGGTACTGAACCGGAAGTTTGCAACGGATCGGTGGTGGAGGATGTTTCTGATATGGGAAATGTTTTGACAGGGATGTTCTATCAACGGATGTTTGATACAACAGCATGGGCGAAGATGTATCATCGTTCATTGTTTGCCGATGGTATTTGTTATCCTAAAGGGTGGCTCTATGAGGATTTGTCTACCACATATCGCTTGATGATGAAATGTGACTATATAGCGTTCAGTAGTTATCGCAGCTATTTTTACTTGCTCCGTAGCACAAGTATAGAAGGTGCGCCATTCAAACCACAGAAATATGAAAGCTGTGTAAAGATAATCCGTCAACTTGAAGCGGATAGAGAAAAGATGCCCAAACAAGTGCAGCGGGCGTTGGATTGTCGCATAGTGAGTTTTGCTTTCCATATTTTGCTGGAGGTTCCGCAGGAAAGGGTAGATATGCATTGTCATCTGCTGAAGATAATAAGACAAAAGAGAGTGCAGGTGTTGCTTGACAAGCAGGCGAGGAAGAAAACTAGGGCGGCTTGCCTGTTGTCAATGGGAGGAATGTGGGTGATAAATATATTCACTGATCATGGCAAGTCGAGAAAATAATCTGACGGCAATTAATGATTGAAGACTATTGGTAAATGATATTACAGAAAATTTACTGGCATCTGCAAGCAATGATAAAACTTGCCTTTTATAAGATACTTTATGGAAAACGCTTGAAAGTAGGAAGAATCACCTTTAGGGAACGGTTCAATCTTACTATTTGCAAGGGTGAGATAAATATTAATAATGGTGTATTCTTTAACCATGATTGTTCGCTGACCAGTAACTGAAGATCAATAAGCATTGGTGAGGGTACTATCTTAAGTATTGTTTATTTGGGGAAAATGAATATCTAACCTTTTTACTTTTTAAATTGAAATTAATTTATATATTTATGAAAATTCTGCATATCGGTCAAATGATAGGTGGACTGAATGTTTATATCTCTAATTCTCTCTGTGAACATATTGCTTTCACACTTCAAGAAGGAAGGAGGGTAGTGGCATGATGAAGCTAATGCATATTGCAGAGCCATTTGCAACAGGAGTATTAAGTTTTCTTATAGACATAACCAAACGTCAAGTTGAAGAGTATGAAATCTATATATTGTATGGCATTCGTCCGTTGACTCCCCACAATGTGGAAAGCCTGTTTGACAAACGAATCCATCTGATAAAGATTAATTCTTTCAGAGGTGCGATTGGTACAGTGGTTAATCCCCAAGCATATAAAGACGTATACGGATGGTATAAAGAAATAAAGCCTGATATAGTGCACTTCCATTCTTCAGCTTCCGGATTTGTGGGACGATGGGCATTGCCTTGTGGTAAGATTCCTGCCTTCTACACTCCCCATGGCTATTCATTCTTAATGAAGGATGGAAGTAAGATAAAGAGGTTCATGTTTTGGTTGATAGAATATCTGTCTGCCCAACGTTCTGCCAAGACTATTGCTTGTAGTAAAGGTGAATATGAAGAGGCGGCTAAACTCTCGAAAAATTCTACCTTCGTAAACAATGGGATTGACACTTCAGAACTTCAATTTTTTGTCCGTCCGATAGATGGCATAAGGAAACCGTTGAAGATTTGCACTAGCGGACGAATACTTTGTCAAAAGAATCCTTCTCTATTCAATGAGATAGCCAAACTTCTTCCGGACGCTGAATTTATGTGGATTGGTGAGGGCGAATTAAGAACAGCACTCACTTCTCCAAATATCAAGGTAACGGGATGGATTAAGCGTGAAGAAGCTTTGAGCATAATTAAAGATGTAGATTTCTTTATATTGCCTTCGATGTGGGAAGGTCTTCCTATTTCATTACTTGAAGCAATGTACCTGAAAAAAATATGTTTGGTAAGCAATGTGATTGGAAATCGAGATGTGATACATAGCGGTGAGAATGGATTGATTTGTAATTCTGCAAGTGATTATGCTGATGCTATCAGAAAGATTGCTAATGGTGAGATTGACGGAAGATTGTTATCTGAAGCTGCATTTGAAGATGTTGTCAACAACTATAATATTGATTTGATGGCGCAAAAGTACAGCAAAATCTATAAGGAAGAATTTAAATCAAAATTATCTTAATCAAAAGAGCATATTCATAATGAACTATTTTATTACTGGTGGTACCGGTTTTATCGGTACTCATCTTACGAACTTATTGAAAGAAAAGCACCCGGAATGTAATGTATATAATCTCGACATCGTATCTCCCGGGACTCCGTTGCCAACAGTGAAGGATTATGAACCTGCTCTGCGTGATGGACAGAAACTGGCTTCTACCTTTATCCGCTGTGATGTTCGCCAACCGATTTTTCTTGATGGGATAAGTGTTACCCCTAACGACATAATTTTCAACTTTGCGGCAGTGCATCGCACTCCCGGTCATTTTGATCATGAGTACTTTGAAACTAATATTCGTGGAGCAGAAAATGTGTGTGCTTTTGCCGAAAGACATGGAATAAAGAAAATTGTTTTCACTTCATCTATTGCTCCTTATGGTGCGGCAGAGGAGGAAAAGTTTGAAACGACATTGCCCACTCCCAATACAGCTTATGGAATATCAAAGTTGGTGGCAGAGAAGATTCACATGATATGGCAGGCAAAGAATCCGGTAGAAAGACAATTGATAATTGTTCGTCCCGGTGTGGTGTTTGGTAAAGGAGAGAATGGCAATTTTACTCGTTTATATTGGGGAATTCGTGGGCACAAGTTTATGTATCCTGGTAGAAAAGATACTATTAAAGCCTGTATTTATGTAAAAGAGTTGGTTCGTTTTATGCTATACAAGTTGGAACATCACGGGCAAGGAGTAGAACTGTATAACTGTACTTTTGAACCTGCTTATACCATTGAACAGATTGTGGAGACCATGAAGAAGGTGACAGGAATTAAGCATTCTGTTCCTCTGATTCCTGCATGGATATTAATGTCAGCAGCAGCCGTGGTGGGGTGTCTAGGTGCACCGATGGGGATTTGTCCTGCACGCGTAAAGAAGTTAATGATTTCTACCAATATTTGTGGTAAAAAGCTTTCTGATTCGGGCTATAAATTTCATTATACTTTTGAAGAGGCTATAGCCGATTGGTCTAAGGATAATGATAATCAGTATTTGAAATGAGAAAAACTTTATTGTTCTTTCTCTTGGTTCTTTGCTTGGCAAGTACGGTAAAATCTCAAATCAACTACGGCACCACCGGATTAATGAACATGCCCACCGCCGATATGCAGCGAGATAAAACCTTCATGATTGGAGCCAATTGGCTGAATCATCATGCTACTGTTCCCCGTTGGTGGTATGATACATGGAATTATAGTATCAATATAACTATTTTCCCATGGCTGGAAGCAGGTTATCTGTGTATGGGGCATAAAGCCGTACCTACAGATTATGGCAACCGCTCCGGTTATTGGGTACCGTCTACTTATGGCAAATTCATCAACCAAGATCGTTCCTTTCATTTTCGCCTCAGAGCATGGAAAGAAGGCTGGTGGAAAGTATGGACTCCACAAATCGTTATAGGAGCTAATGATGGACTTGGCGATTCGTGGAATGGTGGATCACTATCAAAGCCTTCGGAGTTGAATTATGGTAATGGTTTCTTGAACCGCTATTATCTGGCAGTGACTAAACACTTTGAGTTCGATAATTTAGGCACGTTAGGCGTGCATCTTTCTTGGATATACAGCGAACGTTTTGATAATAAAGTGAATAATCCTGCGTTGGGTGCTAATTTTCGTTTTAAATTAAAAGAGGATGGTTCTTTGGTAAATAAGGCAGTGAATAGCATTAACCTGATGGCAGAAATAGTCCCCGGATATACGGATGTAAGGGAGGATTTGACATTTAATCCTGATGGGGCAAAATATCAGATGAATATCGGTATGGAATATAGCTTTTGGCAAGATTATATCAATGCAGTGATTGAACTTAACCGCTGCCAATACTTTTCCGCTGGTCTCATTTTTAAAGTCCATTTGAAATAAAAGATAATTGATCATGTTACACAAGATTGCTTCCTAAATATATTTATCACCATAGACTTACAGCAAACAGATATGATATTGAAAGATTATCGTAACATAAGAGCCCACAGAGCATTCCAGGCCCATAAATGGACAAAGTGATATATAGAAAGGACAAAGTGGTACATGCAAACATCTTAAATCTTTTGATCTGATTCTTTTTTCCCATACCTTTGCAAAAATATTTCTTCTGTTGAAGATCGGGAAGAAAGAGGATATTTGTATAAACAATTGATATAATGATTATTATGTACTGTTTTTCCAGATAAATATAGAACTCTATATATCAATAATTAAAAAATCAACAAAAATGAAACGACAAATTGTATTTTGTTTGATGATGGGCATACTGTTAATGCCCGGCTTCTTATCCGTATCGCTGCAAGCACAAGAGACTACAGATGCACAACCACCTATTACCCAACGTAAAATTGATGTTTACAATGTAAAAGAATTAGTGGCAAATCAATATAATGACCCGCAAGTATGGATGGATCATTTGGAGAATGATTTGATGAAATTCTGGGGTAATAAAGCAAATACGGTAGGTAAGAGTGACTTTTTCCCTACTTTCAGAGCTAATGACGGTACAGTGGTGTCAGGAAAAGCAGCTGACTGGCCTCAGGAATATCAAGATGCCCTTTATGATGAGGAAACAAATGGTTTGGTAGCCGATGCAGGCATCTATAATTATATCCGTGCCCATTCACGCCAGACTTTTGCCTATGGCATCGCTTTTAATATGACAGGTAAGGTGGATTACCTGAAAAAATGTCGCCAAGGTGCAATGGCTATTTTAAAAGCAATGGATGAAAATAACGGTTTGTATAACAAGCAGGAAATTAGTAGCGGCAAGTGGATGGATGCAAGAAATGAACGCAACAGCCAAGACTTGGCCTATGGTATTACCGGATTGGGATTTTATTATTATCTGACGCATGACCAATCTGTACTGGAACAATTGCTGGCTGCACGCAAGTATATCTTTGATACTTATTTTGACCCGGGAAAGGACTTCCTGACTTGGTTGCCGAAAGATGTTAAGAAGAATAATAAGAATGTGGAGATCGTTTCCCAACTGGATCAGCTCTATGCTTATATGTTATGGGTGACTCCCGCTTTGCCGGAACCTTATCAGGCAGAATGGAAAGCTGACCTGAAGAAACTTGCCAACGTGATGATCAATCACTTCTATAGCGCACGTTATGGTACTTTCTGGGGAAGTGCAACTGATGATTTTTCTAAGGAATTGGGTACGGATCATACTGACTTTGGCCACTCTGTAAAAGCCATGTGGGTGATTTATGAAATAGGCAAGATAACAGATGATTTGACTTATGTGGATTTTGCCCGTGAAAAGATAAAGGTGATTCTGAACCGTGCCTATATTAAGAAAAATGGTACATGGGCACGCCGCTACAACCAAGATGGTTCGTTGGACATTGATAAAGAATGGTGGGGATTGGCCGAACTGGATCAGGCTGCTGCTATCCTGTCACTGAATGACCCTTCTTATTTGCGTTTCACTAATACCACTTATAAATATTGGTTTGATGTGATGATAGACAAACAATATGGTGAAATTTGGCACATGGTGGATGGAAAAACGAATAAGCCGGTACTGAAGTTCCCCAAAGTACATGCATGGAAGACATCTTTGCATAGCTTTGAGCATTGTTTCTTGGGCTATATGATTTCAAGCTACCATCGTGATATGCCTTTCCATTTGTATTATGCATTTATGGATAATGAACAGGTGTCTCACAAGAATGTGAATCCTTATTTTTTGCGCGGAAGTATTGAAGAAGTCAAAAAAGGAGAGCCGGTGATGTTGAATGAAGATGAACAGGGACGTAGAATTTGGGATATTACATTTGACTATTTGCATTAATATCAAGACTTTACTGATTTATCTATTATAATGTGATTTTTTTAAGAGCGGCAATCGTTATCGTAAGGATAGGGTTGCTGCTTTTGCTTTTGTATAATGAATATATTCTGCCTCTGAAATACATAGCAGTGAATCTGTGGCGTATGGCAAGGTGGCAAACACGCAATAAACGCAAATCTTTTTGTTCGTATAATATTGTTAAATGAAGTTTTTTGCGTATGTTTGTCTTCAATAAACACGATATAAAATCTAAAGTATGAGAAAAATGCTATTCATCACCCTTTTGATGGGTGGGCTGTGCGTGACAAACCATGCCGTAAAAGCGCAAGAACGCTTGCCGGAATACTTGCAGGCAGAGAAGTACACGCAGCAGAAATTGAACACCATGCTGTTTTCAACAGTAGTAGATCCCCACTGGTTCCAAAAAGGAAATAACTTTTGGTTCGAGTACAAAACGAGTGAAGGAACCTTCTGGTATGTAGTCGATCCGGCTGCCAGAAGCAAGAGACTTCTGTTTGACCGTGATGAAATAGCTGCTCAACTGACCGAAATAGTCAAAGACCCATTCGAAGCACAACATCTGCCCATTGCCAACCTGAAGGCGAAGGAAGACGGACGTACATTTACGTTCGAGGTAACATCTACGCAAGATGCAAAACCCAAGAAGGACGATAAGGATAAGAAAGACAAAAAGAATGAAAAAGAGATCTTTTACTTTTCTTATGATTACCCCACTCGCAAACTTACGCACCTGAAGGATAAAGAGAAAGAACCGAAGAAACTGCGCTGGGGTTCTATCTCTCCCGATGGCAAGACTGTGGTGTATGCCAAGGATTTGAACCTGTATCGCATGAGCCGTGAAGACTATGAAAAGGCGAAGAAAGACGAAAAAGACAGCACGATTGTCGAAATCCAGTTGACCACGGACGGTATGAAGGACTTTGGTTATGGCATTCCCCACAATATGCTGAATACCGATACTCTATGCAATGGCAAGCGTCGTGGTGCTTGGGGATTATGGTCACCGGATTCACGTTATTTTGCCATGACTGTTTCTGATAACCGTGCCGTAAAGGAATTGTGGGTTATCAACTCGATGGCTCAGCCCCGTCCCACTTTAGAGACTTATAAATATCAGATGCCTGGAGAAAAGGAATCTCCGGTAGAACATCTGTACCTGTTTGATATGGCAAACAATAGCCGCAAGGAGATAAAGGTTGCCGCTTATAAAGATCAGGGAATAGGCATAGAATATAAACCGATGTTGCAAAAGCAACGCGATATGGAGGAACAAGCTGTTGTTTGGCAAGGTGATAACAACCGTTTCTTTGTGACTCGCAGCAGTCGTGACTTGTATCGCATAGACGTTTGTTCTTATACGATAGGGCAGGATTCTATCGTACCTATTATTAAAGAAAGAATGAACACGTATCAGGAAACCCGTCCTTTGCAAGTACTGAACGGTGGAAAAGAAATTATTCAATGGAGTGAACGTGACGGATGGGCACACCTTTATTTATATGATGATCAGGGGAATCTGAAAAACAGGATTACTAAAGGCCCTTGGCACGTACAGGAAGTGCTGAAAGTAGACGAAAAGGCACGTGCTATTTATTTCGTAGCCAATGCCATGGATCCGAAGGAACATCCTTACTATGAACACTTGTACCGGGTGAATCTGGATGGAAGCGGTTTGAAACTCCTGACAAAGGGGGATTATTTCCATCGCGTAGAGGTGGATGATGATGCACGCTTTGTAGTTGATAACTATTCACGTGTGAATACCGTTCCCAATGCTACTTTGTTGGATACCAACGGAAATAAGGTAATGGATCTTCAGGAGAGTGATTTCTCGCAACTTTTTGCTGCCGGATACAAGTTCCCGGAAATATTTAAAGTAAAGGCTGCCGATGGAGTGACTGATCTTTACGGAGTAATGTATAAGCCGTTTAATTTTGATTCTACCAAGGTTTATCCTATTGTAGATTATGTCTATCCGGGTCCGCAGGTAGAAGGCACTTACTATCCGTTTACCCGTATGAGCCCCCGTACAGACCGTTTGGCTCAGGCAGGATTTGTGGTTATTTCTGTGGGACAGCGTGGCGGACATCCCAGCCGTTCTAAGTGGTATCATAATTATGGGTATGGAAATATGCGTGATTATCCGTTGGCGGATCATAAGTATGCCATTGAGCAGTTGGCACAGCGCTATAACTTTATTGATATAGATAAGGTGGGAATTCATGGACACTCTGGTGGCGGATTTATGAGTACTGCTGCTATTTGCCAGTATCCTGATTTCTTTAAGGTAGCGGTGTCTTGTGCCGGAAATCACGATAATAACATCTATAACCGTTGGTGGAGTGAAACACATCATGGTGTGAAGGAAGTAGTCAGTGAAAAGGGAGATACGACCTTTGTTTATAAGATTGCTACCAATCCGCAGATTGCGAAACAACTGAAAGGACATTTATTGTTGATTCATGGAGATATTGATAATAATGTGCATCCGGGAAATACACTTCGAGTGGTTGATGCGTTGATTCGTGCAGGGAAACGCTTTGATATGTTGATTCTTCCGCAACAGCGTCACGGATTTGGTGATATGAATGAGTATTTCTATTGGAGATTGGTGGATTACTTCTCGGAACACCTGAAAGGGAAGAGTGAGAAGTTTGTAGATATACCGAAACGATAATATTAAAATGATCCACTGTAGGGGCAGATTGAATCTGCCCGATTACATTCTGAAAAATGTATTTGTGTATGTATTCGGGCGGATTCAATCCGCCCCTACGGTGGGTATTATGTATTACAATAAGCTATTGATATAAGCCTTCATCTCAGGAATGGCAGCCTTAGCTTCCTGATAAAGTTTATATTGCGCCTTGGTACGCACCAAGTTCTGTCCGTCATAAGTAGTGCGATAGTAAGTATCCCCATTGATATAATCAGCAAGGAAACGCACCGCCTGCATATAAGGGAACAAAGTAGCAGCATAAGGCAAATGCTCAATTTCTATCGGAGTAAGGAATGTACGTGCCGACTGGATATACCCTTTAGCAAACGGCTTGAATATCTCCATATTGAAGCGTACATTATTCAAATCCTGCTCATCTTCTTTCCCTGTATTGGCTGCCGAACGGAGGAAATCTCCGAAATCAGAGAATACAAAGCTTGGCATAGTCGTATCCAAGTCAATGACACAAAGCACTTCTCCATTTTCATCAAACAACATATTGCTGACTTTCGTATCGCAGTGGCAGATACGTTTGGGCAATTTCCCTTCGCGATACAATCGCTCTGCACAACACATTTCATCTGCATCCTTCTCGATAGCATCCACAATATCTTGCACTTCACTCAGCCTGCCGCTGGCATTGGCTGCAACCGCTTCACGCAACTGCTTCATGCGGAATTCCATATTGTGGAAATCAACAATCGTTTCTCCCAACTGCTGAGGCACATCTGCCAGCATAGCTTGGAACTCGCCGAATTTCAGTCCTACCAAGTAAGAAGATTCAGGTGTAACAGCCTCCAATGTCTCGGAGCGCGGAATGAAAACGGAAACGCGCCAATAGCTCTCTCCATCGTAATAATAAGTCTTTCCATCTGTAGCAGCCAGGAAACGGAGAACCTTGCGGTCAATATCCTGTTCTTGCTGAGCTTCCAGTTTCTGGCGGATATGGTTTGTCACTACCTCTATATTATGCTGTAGCATTTCTATATCCGGAAATACCTGATGATTGATACGCTGCAACACATAGTCACATTCTTCGGGATTGACTGTTTTTACTAAATACGTTTGATTAATCCAACCGGAGGTTAGAGGTTTTGTCTCCTGCACTTCGCCCACTTCGGGGAACTGCTTGATAATTTGATTGAGGTCTTTCATAGGTTTATTTAAATTATATAATGACAAAGATAACTTCTTTCCTCCAAACAGAGAAAAGAAGTTATCATAAAAAACCTTTTTCGGCGATATAAAGCTTTTTATTTTGTCAAGTCGCTTTGGAACATACGTCCCGCGCGGAGCAAATGTCTCCAGGTGGAAACCAATTCTTGTGACTCCTGCAAGATGTTCAGATAGACCATAGAAGTCTTGATATTCGTATCTTTTTCTTGAATGCGGTTCATCTGACTCTTTCTCAGGATAGAGATTTTCTCTTTCAATCGGTCACCTTCTTTCAGAATCGCATCGGCCTTTTCATAATCACCGTTTGCCAATACCTCGCGGGCTTCTCCCATCAGGGTGGTCAATTCATCACGTACGGGAAGGAATTCCTCTATGGCACGTGCTGACAAAGGGTTGAAGTTATTGTCCACATGCTCCTTGCAAGGCTCGCAGATACGTTTCAAACAGTATAACATCTGCTCGCAACTGTTACTTCCCAAGTGGAACCAGGTATTTTTCTCGATGGCGATGTTATTGTCAATGCGGCGCAGGCCTAAAATCTCTTTACGGCGCAGCTTCTTTAATTGTTCTTTTCGATTGTCGGTCTTGTAAACCACCTTGCGCAAGCTTTTCAGGTCTTCATTAATGAACCCGTTGGTCACTTTGTTGTAAGCATCGATGGTATAATCCATAGAGTTGACCAAAGTATTGTTGACGTGCTGGCGAAGCAATGCCCAACGTTCGTCTTTGTCTTTGCTTGCAATGAGGCGGGCAAATAAATCGTCTTTGGTCTTGTCCTTTTTCAGTTTCTTGTTATAACTGATATTGCTGCGCACTAATAAGAATATAGCCAGTGCAATCATTGCCAGCATGGCGATAGTGCCTCCGTAATACATGATCAGTGTAACCACAAAACAGATGGTAAAGGCAGCACCCGCAGTGATAAACCAGCCACCGATAACCGAAAGTACACCGGTGATGCGGAACACAGCACTGTCACGACTCCAGGCACGGTCGGCAAGGGAAGACCCCATGGCAACCATAAATGCCACATAAGTAGTGGAGAGAGGCAACTTGAGAGAAGTACCCAAAGCAATCAACAGACCGGCCAATACCAGATTGACGGAAGCGCGTACAAGGTCGAATGCCGCACCGTTTTCCATGATCATCACATCTTTGTTAAAACGGCTGTCCACCCATCGCTTGACACCTACCGGAATCACTTTGGCAATGCTGGAAGATGCATTCATGGTAGAGCGTACAATGCTTCTTGCCACAGCCGATGAACCAAACATTTCATCCCCCTCGTCCTGACGGGAAAGGTCTACCGAAGTCTTTACTACATTTTGTGCTTTCTTGGAAGTCATTAGGGCAACCACCATAATAATTCCGGATGCCATCAGGAACAGGAAAGGAGTCTTGGCAGGTTCATTTAGTGCCCCCATTAGATAGCCCATTGTGTCCCCGTTGCCATTTGCCATGAAATCAGTATAGGATGATAATCCCGCCAAAGGAACACCGACAAAGTTTACAAGGTCATTACCGGCAAATGCCATAGCCAATGCAAAGGTTCCCAAAAGCACAATGACTTTGAAAACATTCACTTTACACCAATGTAACACTTGCATCAAAACGGTGAAGAACACGAAGCAGATACCTACCAGCATCAATGTGTTGTCCTGTACCCAATGTTTGTTGTCGGCAGTCATGAACGAGGAGTCTTTGACCCCCTTTATCAACATGAAGTAAATGATGGCAGTAGCAGCTATACCGCCAAACAAGGCGATTGTATATTTCAGTTTCTTGGTATAGTTGAAAGTAAAGATCAGTCGTGAAATGTATTGCACCAGTGTTCCGAAGAAGAAGGCAACAGCAACCGAGAGGAAGATACCCAGAATGACGGACAATGCTTTTTCCGTATTCAGAAGATCGGCAAAGCTCAGTAACCCCGTTTCGTCTCCTGCTATTTTGATAAGGGCGATTACAAACGTACCTCCCAACAGTTCGAATACCATGGATACGGTGGTCGAGGTAGGCATCCCCAGTGTATTGAAGATGTCGAGCAGAACGACATCCGTCACCATGACGGCAAGGAAAATACACATCAGCTCCTGGAAATAAAACTGTTCCGGCCGGAAGATTCCGTGGCGGGCTATTTCCATCATGCCATTACTCATGGTGGCACCACAGAAGATGCCGATGGCTGCAATGGCGATAATTAGTTTGAAAGAAGCAGCTTTGGCACCGATTGCAGAATTTAGAAAATTCACTGCGTCATTGCTGACGCCTACTACCAAGTCAAAGATGGCTAGCAGAAAAAGGAATATGATAATTCCTAAAAACATTGTTTCCATATAATTTTGTCTCTCTATTTTTATGGCTGCGAAAGTAAGGGAAGCATATTATGATAGAATGTCATATGTGTTACATTTGTGTTACATGCTCGAAATAGCATAAATATTAAGGGATAAATAATATTTCACGTTTATGTGTGGAATTTATAGGCTGAAAATATATACCTTTGTAGCCCAAATACTTGATCTATAAAAAATGTCAGAGGCTAAGAGAATAAAAACCGCATTGGTGTCGGTTTATCACAAGGAAGGTTTGGATGAAATTATAACCAAACTACACGAAGAAGGAGTAGAGTTCCTGTCAACAGGAGGTACACGACAGTTCATTGAATCTTTAGGTTTCCCGTGCAAGGCGGTGGAAGACCTTACTACTTATCCTTCCATTTTGGGCGGACGTGTGAAGACATTGCACCCCAAGATCTTCGGAGGTATTCTTTGCCGTCGTGGTTTAGAGCAGGATATGCAACAGATAGAGAAGTATGAAATTCCGGAAATAGACTTGGTGATTGTCGATCTGTACCCGTTTGAAGCAACTGTTGCTTCGGGTGCTGAAGAACAGGCTATCATCGAAAAGATAGATATAGGTGGTATTTCGCTGATTCGTGCGGCTGCCAAGAACTTTAATGATGTAGTAATCATTGCCAGCCAGGCACAATATAAACCGTTCCGCGATATGTTGCTGGAACACGGCGCTACCACTTCACGCGAAGAACGCCGCTGGTTTGCCAAAGAAGCCTTTGCAGTATCTTCTCATTATGATTCTGCTATTTTCAACTATTTCGATGGTGGCGAAGGCTCGGCATTCCGTTGCGCTATGGAAGACCAGAAGCAACTTCGTTATGGCGAGAACCCTCATCAGAAAGGTTATTTTTATGGAAATCTGGATAACATGTTCGACCAGATTCACGGAAAAGAAATATCATACAACAACCTGTTGGACATCAACGCAGCAGTCGATTTGATTGATGAATTTGATGATATTACATTCGCTATCCTGAAACACAACAATGCCTGCGGATTGGCTTCACGTCCTACCGTACTGGAAGCATGGAAAGATGCATTGGCAGGTGATCCGGTTTCGGCTTTCGGCGGTGTACTCATTACCAATGCTGTGATTGACAAGGAAACTGCGGAAGAAATCAATAAATTATTCTTTGAGGTAATCATTGCTCCGGATTACGATGTGGATGCATTGGAAATCCTGGGACAGAAGAAAAACCGTATCATCCTGGTTCGCAAAGAAGCCAAATTGCCTAAAAAGCAGTTCCGTTCTTTGCTGAATGGCGTATTGGTTCAGGAAAAGGATTTGGATGTGGAAACTTCTGCCGACTTGAAACAAGTAACCGAAAAAGCTCCTACGGCAGAGGAAGTGGAAGATATGTTGTTTGCAAACAAGATTGTGAAGAACAGCAAGAGCAACGCTATCGTACTGGCAAAGAACAAGCAGTTATTGGCCAGCGGCGTAGGTCAGACTTCACGCGTAGATGCTTTGAAGCAGGCTATTGAAAAAGCTAAATCATTCGAGTTCGATTTGAATGGTGCCGTTATGGCAAGTGATGCTTTCTTCCCATTCCCCGACTGTGTGGAAATAGCAGACAAGGAAGGTGTGAAAGCAGTTATCCAGCCGGGAGGCTCTGTAAAAGACGAGTTGACATTCCAATACTGCAATGAACATGGCGTGGCTATGGTTATTACAGGGATCCGTCACTTTAAACATTAAAATAGTAAATCGTTAATATAGTAAAATAGATGGGATTATTCTCCTTTACACAAGAGATTGCGATGGACCTTGGCACTGCCAATACCATCATAATAAATAATGGAAAGATTGTAGTGGACGAACCTTCGGTCGTTGCACTCGACCGCCGCACTGACAAGATGATTGCCGTAGGCGAGCGGGCTAAAATGATGTATGAAAAAGAAAATCCGAATATCCGTACTGTCCGTCCGTTGCGCGACGGCGTGATTGCTGACTTTAACGCCTGCGAACAAATGATGCGCGGGCTCATCAAGAAGGTGAACATGGGTAATCGTTTTTTCTCTCCTTCTTTGCGTATGGTGATCGGTGTTCCTTCGGGCAGTACCGAAGTAGAGCTTCGTGCGGTGCGTGACAGTGCCGAACATGCCGGAGGTCGCGACGTATATTTGATTTTCGAACCTATGGCTGCTGCTATCGGTATCGGTATTGATGTAGAGGCTCCCGAAGGTAATATGATTGTGGATATAGGTGGTGGTTCTACTGAAATTGCCGTTATCTCATTAGGCGGTATCGTGTCCAACAACTCTATCCGTATTGCCGGTGATGATTTGACTGCTGATATTCAGGAATATATGAGCCGTCAGCACAATGTAAAAGTCAGTGAGCGTATGGCGGAACGTATTAAGATCCACGTGGGCGCTGCCTTGACCGACTTGGGTGATGATGCTCCCGAAGATTACATTGTACGCGGACCTAACCGTATCACGGCGCTTCCGATGGAAGTTCCCGTATGCTATCAGGAAATAGCGCACTGTCTGGAAAAGAGTATTGCCAAGGTGGAAACAGCTATCTTGAGCGCTTTGGAACAGACACCTCCCGAATTGTATGCTGATATTGTACTGAATGGTATTTATCTGGCAGGTGGCGGTGCGTTGCTGCGTGGTTTGGATAAGCGTTTGACGGACAAGATCAATATTCCGTTCCATATTGCTGAAGATCCCTTGCTGAGTGTAGCGAAAGGAACAGGTATTGCGTTGAAGAATGTGGATCGTTTCTCGTTCTTGATGCGATAAGTGATATTATATTATGGGGGTGTGTCAAAACTCCGAAGCAACTATCAAATGGTCGCTGGTAGGGGCAGGGTTTGCCTGCCCGAATACACAAGGCGAACTGTTTTCGGGCGGGCAGACCCCGCATGTTGTTGGGGGGGGGCCAGCCCCCGCCCCTACAATAAAACGATAGCAAATTCTAGTTTTGACACAGCCTCAATGCGAAAAATGAATTAGGTAATGCGAAATCTGCTGAATTTCTTTTTAAAGTATAACTACTGGTTCCTCTTTGTCTTACTAGAGGTAATCAGTTTTGCTTTATTATTCCGTTTCAACAGTTACCAGGGAAGCGCCTTCTTTACATCCGCCAATTTCGTATCGGGCGCCATGTATGATGTAGCCAATAACGTGACCGGTTATTTTCATCTGAAAACAATCAATAACGAATTGGTAGAGAAGAATGTAGAACTGGAGCTGCAAGTGGAAAGCCTGCGCAAGGCCCTCTCCGAAGTGACGGAAGACAGCACCGGAATAGAGCAGATAAAGCAGGAGGCACTGGCGGGCTATGACATTTTCAGGGCCAGCGTGATAAACAACAGTGTGACCCATGCCAACAACTACATTACCCTAGATAAAGGAGAAGCGGACGGCATCCGTAGTGAAATGGGAGTAGTGAACGGAAGCGGTGTAGTGGGTATTGTCTACCTCACCTCTCCACATTATTCTATCGTCATTCCGGTGCTGAACTCCAAGAGCAGCATTAGCTGCAAAATAAAACGGAGTGACTATTTCGGCTTCTTGAAATGGGACGGAGGTTCATCCGAATACGCTTTTGTAAAGGATATGCCCCGCCATTCCTTATTTTCTTTAGGAGACACGATTGTGACCAGCGGACATAGCGCCGTTTTCCCTTCCGGCATCCCGGTGGGTACGGTAGATGATATTGCGGACAGTCACGATGGTTTGTCTTATTTGCTGCGGGTAAAACTATTCACGGACTTTGCCCGTCTGAATGATGTACGTGTGATTGCTCAAAAAGGGCAGGAAGAACAACAGGAGTTAGAAAAACAGGTAAAAACGACTAAGTAAAAGAAGGCTGATGTTGACTTATCTACAAAGAATAGAGTGGTTTATCGGACTGGTGCTGTTGCAAGTGCTGGTTTTGAATCATATGCATATCAACGGGTATGCCACTCCTTTCTTTTTCATCTATTTCATTCTGAAATATAATTCGGGAGTAAGCCGTAATGTCTTGATGATATGGGCTTTCCTTATAGGATTGTCCGTTGATATATTCGGCAATACTCCGGGGATGAATGCGGCGGCAGCCACAGCACTGGCATTTATGCGTGGACCCATACTGCGACTGGTGACCCTTCGCGATAGCGCCGAGGACTTTGAACCAAGTATCAAGACAATGGGCTTTTCACCTTTCTTCCGGTATATATTATTGTGTACATTCTTGTTTTGTACCATTTTACTGGTCATTGATACCTTTTCCTTCTTTAACCTGCCTGTTTTATTATTGAAAATATTGACAGATGCCTCTATTACAATCGTTTGCATATTATGTGCTGAGGCAATCAGGAGGAAAACATAGTGGAAAGAGATTATAATCTGGAGAAGCGGAAATATGTGATTGGTGGGTCGGTCATTGTTATCGTGCTGATTTACCTGATACGTCTTTTTACCTTGCAGATTATGAGCGAGGATTATAAAAAGAATGCGGACAGTAATGCTTTTCTGAATAAAACACAATATCCCAGCCGTGGAGTGATGTATGACCGCAATGGCAATTTGCTGGTGTACAATCAGCCTGCCTATGATGTCACCATGGTGATGAAAGAGGTGCAAAACCTTGATACGCTGGATCTGTGCCGCACATTGAATATTACCCCCGAATACTTCAAAAAGCGTATCCGCGAAATAAGGGACAGGCGTTCCAATCCGGGATATTCGCCCTATACCCATCAGGTCTTTATGACCCAGCTTTCGGCAGAGGAATGCGGAGTCTTTCAGGAAAAGCTTTTCAAGTTTCCCGGCTTTTATATTCAGCGGCGTACCATCCGGCAGTATAATTATAATTCGGCAGCCCATGTGTTGGGAGATATAGCCGAGGTGTCCAAAGGAGATATAGAAGCCGATGACTACTATGTGCGCGGCGACTTTATAGGCAAACAAGGCGTGGAGCGCTCTTATGAAAAGGAGTTGAGAGGGGAGAAGGGGGTGGAAATTCTGCTTCGCGATGCCCGTGGACGTATTCAAGGCCGTTACATGGACGGCAAATACGATAAGACTCCCGTACCGGGCAAGAATCTGAAACTGGGTATTGATATAGAACTCCAAATGTTGGGAGAGCGTCTGCTGGAGGGGAAAATAGGTAGCATTGTTGCCATTGAGCCTGCCACGGGAGAGGTGCTTTGCATGGTATCGGCTCCTACTTATGACCCGCACATGATGGTGGGGCGCCAGCGTGGTAAAAATCATTTGGAATTATCGCGTGACAACTGGAAACCGTTATTGAACCGTTCCATCATGGGTGCCTATCCTCCCGGGTCTACTTTCAAGACCACTCAGGCTTTGACTTTTTTGGAAGAAGGGATTATAGTGCCCGAAACTTCTTATCCTTGTTATCACGGTTTTGTCTATGCAGGACTTCGCGTAGGTTGCCACTCGCATCCTTCTCCGTTGCCTTTGGTTCCGGCTATCGCTACTTCTTGTAACGGATATTTCTGTTGGGGGCTTTACCACATGATAGGTGCAAAAAAGAAATACGGTTCGGTGCAAAAGGCCATGACTACCTGGCGCGACTACATGGTTTCCATGGGGTTCGGTTATCCGCTGGGAGTGGATCTTCCGGGTGAAAAGCGCGGTATGATACCGAATGCGGAATATTATGATAAGAACTATCGGGGATCTTGGAACGGGCTGACCATTATCTCTATCGCCATAGGGCAGGGAGAAGTTACGGCAACGCCTTTGCAAATTGCCAACCTGGGGGCGACCATTGCCAATCGTGGTTATTACATTACTCCCCATGTGGTAAAGGAAGTGGAAGATGAAGCGCTGGATACCCTGTATACCACCAAGCATTATACAAAAGTAAGCCGCCAGCATTATGAAACCGTGGTAAGCGGTATGCGCTCGGCAGTGACAGGCGGAACTTGCCGTGCGGCGAATATTCCCGGCATTGAAGTATGCGGAAAGACGGGAACGGCCCAGAACCGTGGTAAAGACCACTCGGCATTTATGGGATTTGCACCGATGAATGATCCGAAGATAGCCGTTTTGGTTTATGTGGAAAACGGCGGTTGGGGAGCAACGTATGGTGTGCCTATCGGTGCATTGATTATGGAAAAATACCTGAAAGGAGAACTTTCGCCGGAGAGCGAGGCGAAAGCAGCGGACATTCAAAGCAGACGAATAGATTATGGCGTACACGAACGATAGTATATGGAAATCAGTGGATTGGATAACGATCTGCATTTATCTGATGCTGGTTATCTTTGGATGGTTCAGCGTGTGCGGAGCCAGTTATGATTACGGTGAAATGGATTTCTTCAGTTTCGACACACGTGCCGGCAAGCAGTTCATTTGGATTTGCTGTTCGCTGGGGTTGGGTTTTATCCTGATGATGCTGGAGGACAAACTCTATGATATGTTTGCCTACATTCTTTATGGGGCAATGATGCTGCTATTGCTTGCCACGCCGTTTCTGGCTGTAGACACGAAAGGTTCTTATTCGTGGATCAAGTTTGGTCCGGTGAGCTTGCAGCCTGCGGAGTTTGCCAAGTTTGCCACAGCACTGGCATTGGCGAAGTTCATGAATGTGTATGGGTTCACGATGGGCAAGCTGAAATATTCGTTGCCTACGGTGGGAATTGTGCTATTGCCTATGTTGCTCATTGTGTTGCAACGCGAGACGGGGTCGGCCTTGGTGTATCTTGCTTTCTTCTTTATGCTTTACAGGGAAGGTATGCCCGGTTCCATTTTGTTTGCCGGGATTTGTGCGGTGGTTTATTTTGTGGTCGGTATTCGTTTCAGCCAGGAGATGATGGCGGACGATCTCACTTCCATCGGTGAGTTTTCGGTGTTGTTGCTCATTGTGATTCTCTCGGCGTTGCTGGTCAATAGTTATTGCAAGAAGAAGTCGGTGGTGTGGTATATACTGGGGATTGGCGGAGGCGGTACTTTGCTGGCTTTGCTGTTTTCTTACTATGTTATTCCTTTTGATATTACCTGGTTTCAGTACGGGTTGTGTGTGGCTTTGGTATTCTATCTTATATTCCTGTCCATGCGCGAGCGTTTGCGCAATTATTTTTATATCGCTTTGTTTGCTGTGGGCTCTGTGGGGTTCTTGTTTTCTGCCGATTATGTGTTCGAGAATGTGTTGGAACCGCATCAGCAGATACGAATCAAGGTGGTGCTTGGCATGGAGGAGGATTTGGCGGGAGCCGGATACAATGTGAATCAGAGTAAGATTGCTATCGGTTCCGGCGGATTGCTGGGAAAAGGTTTTCTGAATGGCACGCAGACTAAATTGAAGTATGTGCCCGAACAGGATACGGACTTTATCTTCTGTACGGTAGGTGAGGAGGAAGGGTTTGTAGGTTCGGCGGCGGTGCTGCTTCTTTTCACAGGGCTGATTTTGCGTTTGATTGCGGTTGCAGAACGTCAGCATACTCGTTTTGCACGGGTATATGGGTATTCGGTGCTGAGTATTTTTCTGTTTCACCTCTTTATTAATATAGGTATGGTGCTGGGGTTGACGCCTGTTATTGGTATTCCATTGCCTTTCTTTAGTTATGGAGGGTCTTCTTTATGGGGATTTACCATTCTGCTTTTTGTATTTCTAAGGATTGATGCGGGGCGGGGGAAGCACTAACTAGCAATAGTCTAGGGTTAACATACACCGTAGGGGCGACGTTTGGTCGCCCGATGACAGCTTGCTTTGTGTATTCGGGCAGGCAAACCCTGCCCCTACGGTAGGTGTTAACGTTATGGGGAACTTATTTTGCTGGCTTTTGAATCTGAATCCCAATATCACTAATCCCTTTCAACGCATCATCCTTCATAATCTGAACAATGCGGAAACTGCGTGTATTCCCTTCCTGCTTTATCTTAAAAGCCGTCTTATAAGGCAAACTGCATTGATATAGCCCTCCGGGTCCATTCCCTATCTTATTCCCTTCCTCATCTGCCAAGAACAGTTGCAATGTATCCGTGGTATAAACCAATGTATCTTGCATATTCTGGCTAATCCCCAGCCATATGTCCCGATAAGGATAACATTCCTGATAGCGAATACCGATTTCCACCTCATACTCTCCCGCCGGGATAGAAGCGGGAAGGGCATAAACAATAGTATCACTCTTTGCCCAACCGGTGAGAGGTATGGACTGGTAAGAGTGATAGGCAGTATTACTTTGACAGGCTGCCAATAACATGATTGGCAGCCATGCCCATTTATTCTTTATTTGGTGCAGGAGCTTGCGGTTTCTCATTCGGAGCAGAGTTGTTATTTCCGTTGTTGTTACCGTTGTTTTCATTGCTGCCGGCGTTGCTGTTAGTGTTTACGCTGCCATTGTTATCTCCACCATTGTTTCCGCCATTTCCTGCGGCATTTCCGGCATTGGGACGGCGATTGTTACGATTACGGTTATTGCGTCCTCCGTCTTCACGATTACTACGGTCTTCACGATTGCCACGTTCCTCGCGGTTACTACGTTCTTCGCGATTGTTATTGCGTTCCTCTCTGCTGCGTCCTTCCTCGCGATTGCGGTTTCCACCTTCCTCCCGTGGCTGCTGAGGTCTGTTTTCCCTCGGCTGTCTGGGCTGTTGAGGACGGTTTTCTCCTCTTGGCGGACGGTTCTCTCTCGGTTCCCTAGGTTCCCTTTGCTCCCTCAGTTCTCTAGCCTCTCTTGGCTCTCTCGTTTCCCTCTGCTCTCTTGGTTGCTGCGGGCGGTTTTCCCTCGGTTCCCTTGGTTCACGCGGCTCTCTAGCCTCCCTCGGTTGCTGCGGACGATTCTCTCTTTGCTCACGTGGACGTCTGTTTTCATTCGGAGCGCCACCTTCGCCATTATTCCCTCCGTTAGCACCGCCATTACCTTCCGGTTTCCGTTTCTTCTTGCGGTTGGCATTATTGCCTTTGCGCTTGTCAAAGCGGGTCAGACTTTCCTGCTCCACCAAGTCCACAGGCTTTTGAGGCTCATTCTTCTTAGCTGATTCAACCAGGCTTTCGGGCTTTTCGCCACGCTTGTTCATATTGACCACCTCGAATGCACGGCGGGCGGTAATTGTTACCGCATTGGCTATGAAGTTCTTATCGGTAGAATACATGATCGTGCCTTTCAGTATATCCGCTTTGAAGAAGTAGAATGTTCCATCTACGGTTTCCAAAGGAATCTCCCGGCTCGGCAATCGTTTCTGTGATTCCACATACGCATCCACCTCATAGTTGAGGCAACATTTCAGCTTGGCGCATTGCCCGGCAAGTTTTTGGGGATTCAGGGAAATATCCTGATAACGGGCGGCGCTGGTAGATACGGATACAAAATTAGTCATCCAGGTAGCACAACACAATTCGCGTCCGCAAGGACCGATACCGCCTATGCGTCCGGCTTCCTGACGTGCACCGATCTGCTTCATTTCGATACGCACGCGGAAAGCCTCTGCCAATACTTTAATCAGTTGGCGGAAGTCCACACGCTCATCGGCAATGTAGTAGAAGATGGCTTTATTGCCGTCTCCCTGATACTCCACGTCGCCAATCTTCATATCCAAGTTCAGATTCTTGGCTATCTGGCGCGAGCGAATCATGGTATCGTGTTCCTTTCCCTTGGCTTCTTCGTATTTCTCCATATCTACGGGCTTTGCCTTTCGATAGATACGCTTGATTTCTGCATCGGGCTTGATGTTTGCCTTGCGCATTTGCAGGGGAACCAGTCTTCCGGTCAGGGTCACTGTGCCGATGTCATGTCCCGGACTCGCTTCTACGGCCACCGTGTCACCCTTGTCCAGTTTCAGTTTGTTGCTGTTTTTGTAATATCCTTTGCGGGTATTCTTGAACTGAACTTCGACCATCTCCTGTTCCTCGGCATTGCCGGGGATGTCAGCCAGCCAGTCGTAAGTATTCAGTTGTCTATCCTGTCGTCCGCAGCCTTTGCAACACATACAGCCGCTTCCGTTCTTTAGTTTAAATTCATTGTCCATAATTAGGTATTATATATTATTTCTGCACCAGCAACACGATCATTTTCAGAGAGAAGTCAAAGAACACCATCTTGGCGTTCACGTTCTGCCCTATGTGCAACTGTGCTTCACTAAGTTCATCCATAATGCCCATCACATTTCGCTCGTTGATGAACGGGGCGAAGCGGGTGGAAAAGTTTTGTTCTTCGGGATTCATGTACACCAGGTCGCGCTGGTGGAAATTGTACATGAAGTTTTCGCGTATCATACGCTGGCAATAAGCCAGAAAGTTCTTTTGGCGCTCACGTCCCATGGAGGCGACCGCCTCGCTCCATTGTTTCATTTCGCGTATCTTCCGTTGATAGGAAAGGCGCATCAGATTGACGAACAGCTCGAAGAAAAGTTTGTTTTCTTCGCTCAGGTGAATGGTTTCCAAGGCTTTCAGGAAGTTGCCTTCCGAGCGATGGGCTATGTCGTCGGCGTCTTGCGGTTGCAATCCGTATTTGGTTTGCAGCACTTTAGATATTTCGCTTTCTTCGATGCCGTGAATGTTAAACCGTTGCGTGCGGCTCTGAATGGTTTGCAGAATGGCGTCCGGTTCTTCCGATACGAGCAGGAAGATGGTCATGGCGGGTGGTTCTTCCAGTAACTTCAGCAGTTTGTTGCTGCATTCCACATTCATCTTTTCGGGCAGCCAGATAATCATGATCTTGTATCCGCCCTGGCTGGACTTCAGGCTGAGTTTCCGTACAATCTCGTCGCTCTCTTTGACGAAGATTTGTGCCTGTTGGTTTTCCGCCCCCATTTCTTTCAGCCAATGGTTTAGGTTGAAGTAGAGAGTTTGCAGGACAAAGTTGCGCCAGTCCGAGATGAAATCATCGCACACGGTGTCTTTGCCGGCTTTCTTCTTGATAACGGGGAATACGAAGTGCAAGTCAGGGTGTGCCAGTTTGTTGAACTTCACACAAGTGGGGCATACTCCGCACGCATCGTGCTCGCCGCGGTTTTCGCAACAAATGTAACGGGCGTAGGCTATCGCCAAAGGCAACTTTCCTGTGCCTTCGGGACCGCAAATCAGTTGTGCATGAGGGATTCTTCCTTCTTTTACTTCGGCTATCAACCGCTGCTTTGCTTCTTCTTGTCCTATTACATCTTTAAAAAACATTCTTTTTTAGTGGTTAGTGGTTAATGATTAGTGGTTCATAGTGGATGGCATTCATCACTAACCGCTAATCACTAACCATTATTTAATAAATCGCTTTCGCCACCTCTTTCACACTATCTACCGCGCTTACTGTATAGAAATGAATGCTCGGCACACCATACTCTATCAGCTCCCGGCACTGGTGAATGCACCATTCTATGCCTAGGGCGGTAGCTTCTTCATCATTCTGACACTTCACGGCTTCGGCTGCCAGCTCTTGCGGCAGGTCAATCTTGAAGGTCTTTGGTATCATACTCAGTTGTGACAGTTTGCGGAAAGGTTTGATTCCGGGGATGATAGGCACATGGATGCCCTCCTTCCGTACCCGTTCCACAAACTCAAAGTACTTGCGGTTGTCGTAGAACATTTGCGTTACAGCATATTCGGCGCCAGCCTCAATTTTCTTTCTCAACCAGTAAATATCTTGTTCCATGTTAGGCGATTCCTCATGCTTCTCGGGGTAGCAAGCCACTCCGTAGCTGAACGGGGTTCCCGTTACCTTGATGGGCGAACCGTCTACAAAGACACCCTTGTTAAAGTCATTTATCTGTTCTTCCAGTTCCAAGGCGTGGGTGTAACCATTGCCTGCGGGTACGAAACTTGATTCGTACTTGGCTTTGTCACCGCGCAACACCAACAGGTCGGTGATGCCCAGAAACTGAAGATCCAGCAATATGTATTCCGTATCCTCGCGGGTAAAGTCGCTGCACAGGATATGAGGTACGGTAGTTATATTGTATTTGTTTTGCAATGCGGCAGCTACGGCAACCGTCCCGGGACGGCGGCGCACGCGTTCACGTTGATACAACCCGTTGCCCAGGTCTTTATATACATATTCGCTGCGGTGGGTAGTGATATTGATATATTTGGGATCAAACTCGCGCAGCGTGTCAATCGTTTTATATAGTTTATCAATACCTGTTCCTTTCAGCGGAGGAAGAATCTCAAAAGAAAAAGCCGTTTTCTCTGTGCTTTTTATTAAATCAACTACTCTCATTGTTCTATCTCGTTCTCTTGTGCCTTCTTTGGCGAAAATACATATTTGGGCAAAAATAAGAAAAATATTGTAGTTTGTGGGGATGAAAGGGGAATTTATTTTCTTTTCCGGTGTATAAAAAGGGAGATGATACGGTCAGGAAACTACTTTTGAACCGTTACGAATGGCTCCCCACGGTTATGGAGAGCGCTCCCCATAGCCGTGGAGAGCGCTCCTCACGGCCGTGGGCAGCGCTCCTCATAGCTGTGGGGAGCCATTCGTGACGGCTCAGACAGGCTTCTTTGTCCCTATGTATCGTGTTTTTTGTAGGGGAGGAATATTTTAAATAGCTATCCTTTAGCTGTAGGGGCGGATTGAATCCGCCCGATAACACTTCGAAAGGTGTATTTGTGGATGTATCCGGGCGGAAGCATTCCGCCCCTACAGTGGATGGAAACCTTAGTTTGATGGCTATGAGGCAACCCCTGCCCCTATGGTGGGTGAAGGTATTAAAGGAAACTGTCCGAAGGGAAGGAAAATCGCTCCTTTCGATTTACAAAAACGGCGTAAACAAATTTGCAAACCATCCCACGAATCGTTTCCAGCCGGAACGTTTTTTGTATTCCTCTTTAGTCAGCAACGTACTATCCAGCTTATCATGCTCAAACATTGTGCTTAACTCGTGAGTTGTCTCTTTGTCAAAAATGAATGCATTGACCTCATAGTCATACCTCAGACTGCGGCTGTTCAGATTCGTACTTCCCACCGTGCAAAACAAACTATCCACCATCATAATCTTGGAATGATGGAACCCACCGTTGTACACATAAATCTCTGCTCCTTTCTTACGCAATTTGTTGGACGTATAGAAAGCCGCATCGGGCGTAAAAGGAATATCCGATTTTCCGGGAATCATGATTTCCACATCCACTCCACGTTTCAAAGCACGCTTTATCGCTTTCTTGATGCTCGCGGTAGGAGTGAAGTAAGGATTGACTATCTGTATCTTGTCCTGCGCCGCATCAATGGACTTGATATAGACTTGTCTCATTATTTTCGGCGCCTTCTTGGGAACCCGGTCTACTATGGCCACATTCTTGTTTCCTCTATCGGTGGAGTCATTTCGGAACGGGTAGTATTGTGCACCTCCGATGTGCTGCTTGGTGCTTTTGTTCCACATAGTCAGGAAGATATCCTGCAATTCGCTCACGGCTTCCCCCTCTATGCGCACGTGCATATCGCGCCAATCGCCTATCTCCGGCAAGCCTTTTATATAGTAATTGGCTATGTTCATTCCACCGGTATATCCCACTTTTCCGTCGATAACCACAATTTTGCGGTGGTCGCGGTGCAAGGCATGGTTGATGTACGGGAATTTAAACGGGTCAAACTTCACAATCTCAATGCCTTTGGCGCGGATTGCTTTCAGGTGTTTCTTCTTTAACGGCTTGTTGTTGGACAAGTTGCCGAAAGCATCGAACATGGCACGTACTTCTACACCTTCTTTTACTTTCTCGCCCAGCAGGTCGAACAGCGCATTGGCAATGGAGTCGTTGCGGAAGTTGAAGTATTCCAAGTGAATATGATGTTTCGCCTGGCGTATTTCCTCAAATAAATCGATGAATTTGGCACGGCCGCTTTTCAACAATTTAATTTCGCTATTCCGGGTAATAGGGATGCCGGACTCTTTCAGAAAGTCAATAACGATGGAATCGCTGGTATAAGTTTGTATCGTATCTGTAGTAATAACTGCCCGGATACTGTCCGGCTCTCCTGCTTGTATGGTCTCTATGGATAGAGATAAAATAAACAGGAGCGTCAGATATATATATTTGCTTATATGAAAATTCATTGTTTTTTAAATTAAGGTTGCAAAGGTATTTATTATTGAAGACACGAGCAAGCTATCGGCATTATTTATGCTTAAAAGACCATGATTGCAAACTTTGCAGGAGTCGCTTTATGTCTATTGAGATAATGTCTTCATTCCTTACTTTATACTTCTGAGGTGAACCATTTGCTGGAATAGAAACAACGTTTTGTTCAAGTATTTGTTTCGTTTGACCGGAAGATAGTGAAAAATATCTTCTGAGTAGCGACGTTAGTTTAAGGCTGAATGCATACTCGCATTTTATCCGGACTTTGATAAGCTGGTCTGCACTATGGAGAAGTTCTTCCTTTGAAATGGGGCTGACGATTTCATAATCAACGCCGGAAAAGTCTAATGTTGCGTTGTTCATTCTTTCCAGCTCGGGCGAGAAGGCATACTTCCAAGCCGTTTCGGTATCATTTATAGAAAAACAATGAAACAGGTCTTTGTCTATCAAGTCCGTTTTCTTTCGCGATAATAGAGTAAGATTGCAGGTGTTGTCGCATTTCACGCATCTGTAAATGAGCCATACGTCTATGTCCTTTTTCTGCGCATTCATTCTGAACTTGTCACTGCAATAGAATCTGGTACTGTCGCAATGACTACATTTTTTTACTAGTAAAGGCGTATTCTTAACCTTTATCTCCCATGTGAGTATTGTATTCATCATTATAAAAAGCTAATATTTTCTTTGTTGCTTAATTTTCTGCAAAGTTGGATATTAGCCATTTGTGTTTTTCACAAGATGTCACAAGGTGCGGTCATTATTTGTCCAGTTCATCCATCATTTTGGTTATTTTCTCCCTTAGTTTATCAAGAAATTGCGTTCTGTTCTTTTTCCTGTTTCTTATTTCAAGGAATATTCTGTAGAAGTCGCCAATCTCGATATGAAAAAGGATTTCGCAACAGAAAGCGATGTCTTTTAGATTGGTGTTTCCATTGTTGAAGCATTTGCCTGCATACAGTGCATAGATGAATTCTACCAGCGCCACTTTACTCTCTGTCCATTGCAACCATTTCTTTTCTATGATGGATGCGACCTTGAGGTGTGATTTTTCAGAAAGCATCTGTATCTCATTGGATAGGTATTGGGATAAATGCTCTTTTGCCAGAATGCGGGCAACACTGGAATCATGCATCGTAGAGAAAGAGGTGTCCGTGTTCAGGGAATAGCATTGGGCATCGGAGTAAATATCATACTGTCCTCTGATGAAATAAAGATGATCAAGTTCTGTTCTTCCTGCTTGGTAATAGTTATAAAAACCGGTATCCGAAGAATCTTTTTGCAGACTCTCATATTCTGTTTTAAGATATTTGAGTTGAACGGCGGGAGACTGCTCCGTGCGGTTCTTTTCTATCTGATACAGGCGGACATAAAATATGAACAGGCTGAATACTTGTGGTTTCCAAACTTTAAAGAAAAGAATTTCTTCTTGTGGACTCTCAAACTGATACTCTGAAACTTCTTGTTTTAACAGGGCGAGTGAAGATTGTATAAAATCAACGATCTGTTTTATTTTATCAAGAGTATCAATCTGTTGCTGCTCAATTCTTTTAATTTCTATATCTATGCTTTGCTTAATGTTCTTTACGAAATTTTCCATTTGCATTTGAGCCACCTGGCTCTTAAACGGTAACAATAAGTCCGTTTAATAAGCCGGATAGCAGAGGTAATTGTCCTGACGGGCAATATGGTTAATAGTAAAAATGATAAAATGAAAAACCTGTTCAAGTAGGGTTACTTAAACGAAAGAAATTAGCCTGTGGTTTGTGAGGCTAATATTAAGCTATAACAAATTTAAGAATTGTGCCCAAAATGTTTGTTTTATGGTTTCGGTGGCAAATATAGTTCTTTTCTGGCAATATCCTTTGCTGATTGCTCAAAAAAGAAACTCCCTGATAATACTTGATTATCGAGGAGCTGTTTTCTTTAAGTGATCCGCCTGGGGCTCGAACCCAGGACCCCAACATTAAAAGTGTTGTGCTCTACCTGCTGAGCTAGCGAATCAATCCTTATGTGCTATTCTTCCGAATTGCGAGTGCAAAGGTAGGCGTTTTTAAGTAAACCTGCAAGTATATCGCCTACTTTTTTCTATTTATTTTTCGTTGATTCAGTTTGTCTCTTGATTATCAGCTACTTCTATGTCATGAGAAAATTCTTTTTCCTTTATCCGGATGTAGCGTTGATAGTAAGAAAGCATCAAACTGGTGCAGGGCAAGGCAATGATCATACCCACAATTCCCATCAAGGCTCCCCATACAGAAAGGGACAATAAGATGATGGCGGGGTTCAATCCGGTGATTTTTCCCATCACTTTGGGCACAATCAAGGCGTCCTGTATGGCTTGCACCACGCAGAATACAAGAAATGCGCAGAATAATATCCACCAAAAGTTCTCGCCGGTGTCTGCCGCTTTCAGCAATGCCAATAGGATAGTGGGAATAAACGCTATTAATTGCAGATAAGGCACCATATTAAGAAGTCCGATGAACAGTCCGAAGCCGATGGCTAACGGGAAGTCGATAATAAGGAAACCTATACTGAATAAAATCCCTACGCAGAAAGCTACAAATGCCTGACCGCGAAAATATTTGTTCATTCCTTCTTGCACATCACCAACAATGCGCACAGTCATTTCACGCTGCTTAATGGGAACCAGTTTAATCCATCCTCGTGCAATGGCTTCATAATCCAATAATATAAAGAAGGTATAAAGCAAAATAATGAACGAAGTGAATACACTTACCACAATATTGACCGATTGCGTGAGTAACGCCCATACCTGCGGAAGTACATTGCGCAATGTATTTGTGATATTGTCCTCGTTCAACGCTTCGTGTATTTTCAGCATATCAATATGCTCTTTAATGAAATTAGCCACCGTGCCGGGTATGGCTGCCTGCTTGGAACCTTCTACAAAATAATCAGTAAGTAATTCTTTCAGTTTGCTGAATTCCTCAAGAATAGGAGGGACCAACCCGATGAATGCCAAGGTAATGATGCATAGCAGTACCAGCATAACGGCGAAGATGGAAACCACCCTGTTCTTGAAATGCAATTTATATTGGAAGAAAGTAACCATCGGATAAATAAGGTAGGCGATAAGCCATGCCACAAAAAAGGGAAGTAAAACCCCACTGAGTAGATTGACCAAATACAGTATTCCGACAATGACGGCTCCCGTCAATATTCCGCGGATAAAACTGTCGAATGTTATTTTCTTCTGCAACATAAGCCGTATATTATTGATTATCTGTTTCTTCTTTCAAGGCTTGCATGTAGCATTCGCGGCAGAGTGGCTCATAATCGTCCTTTTCGCCCAGCAACACACGCTTCTCGCTCTTTGTGATGCGGTGGGAGGCATAAGCCAGATTACCGCACTTTACACAAATGGCATGTACCTTTGTCACTTCATCGGCTATGGCGCAAAGGGCGGGGATAGGACCAAAGGGAACTCTTTTAAAGTCCATGTCCAGTCCGGCTACAATAACACGTACACCACTGTCTGCCAACTGGTTACATATATCTACCAGACCTTCGTCAAAAAACTGAGCCTCGTCTATTCCTACCACATCTTTATCTGATGAGAATAGCAATATGCTGGCCGAAGAATCGATAGGAGTGGATGCGATGGAAGTGCTGTCATGCGACACTACTTCTTCTTCGGAATAGCGGGTGTCCATTGCCGGTTTGAATATCTCTACCCGTTGGCGGGCAAACTTCGCTCTTTTCAAACGGCGGATCAATTCCTCCGTTTTTCCCGAGAACATAGAGCCGCATATCACTTCTATTCTTCCTCTTCTGCGCGTTTCCTGAATGTGGTCTTCTGAAAAAACTACCATAATTTTTTATATAATATATAGATTAAGTTTGATTGCAAATGTACGACTTGTCGCCCAAAAAAGGGCTATAATCCCTCATAAAATTATTAATAAAAGATATAATGATAAACTAAAGTGCAACATCTGTTAAATAATGGAGACAATTAACTTTATGCATTTAATTTCTTTCTACATTTGTTCCGTTATAACAGAATGCGATTACTTTATGGGAAAACTGTATGTTGTGCCTACTCCTGTAGGAAACTTGGAAGATATGACTTTCCGCGCCATTCGCGTGTTGAAGGAAGCTGATTTGATATTGGCTGAAGACACACGTACCTCGGGCATTCTCCTGAAACATTATGAGATAAAGAATGCCATGCAGTCCCATCATAAATTCAATGAGCATAAAACTGTGGAAGGCATCGTGAACCGCATTAAGGCGGGCGAAACGGTAGCTTTGATTTCTGATGCCGGAACTCCCGGTATTTCTGACCCCGGATTCTTGATTGTTCGTGAATGCGTAAAGAACGATATTGAAGTACAATGTCTGCCGGGTGCTACTGCTTTTGTTCCGGCACTGGTTGCCTCGGGACTGCCCGATGAGCGCTTCTGTTTTGAAGGATTCCTGCCACAGAAAAAAGGACGAGTAACCCGCTTGACTTCTTTACAAGAGGAAAAGCGGACAATGATATTTTACGAGTCACCTTACCGTTTAGTGAAAACCTTAACGCAATTTGCCGAGTTTTTCGGTGCCGACAGGCCTGTTTCCGTATGCCGTGAGATTTCAAAAATCCACGAGGAGAGTGTGCGGGGCACATTAACTGAAGTTATAGCGCATTTCACTCAGAACGAACCGCGAGGTGAAATTGTTATAATACTCGGAGGGAAAGAGGACTAAAAATGAATAAACTTAAAAAGTAAAGCAAATGAAAAAATTAGTATTTTTATCACTGTTGTCTGTTGCTTTGTTGACCTCATGTGGCAATGGAGCTCAGAAAGATGCCTTGAAGGCTCAAAATGACTCTTTGATGGTGGAACTGTCAAACAGAAATGCTGAATTAGACGAAATCATGGGTGCATTCAATGATGTGCAGGAAGGTTTCCGTCAGATAAACGAGGCCGAAAACCGTGTGGACTTGCAGAGTGGCTCTATCCGTGAGAACAATGCAGATAAGATAAAGGACGATATTCGCTTTATCAGCGAAAAACTGCAATCTAACCGCGAACAGATCGCTAAATTGGAAAAGCAGTTGAAGAACAGCCAGTACAATTCTGCACAGATGAAGAAAGCGATTGCCAATTTGACTAAGGAGCTGGAAATTAAACAACAGCAGATTGAAACTTTGCAAGCTGAACTGGCTTCAAAGAATATCCGTATTGCAGAACTGGATGATGCTGTAGCCGGATTGAACCAGAACGTAAGTGAACTGACTGCCGAAAATGAAGCAAAGGCTGCTACGGTAGCCAGTCAGGATAAAGCGCTGAATGCAGCTTGGTTTGTATTCGGAACAAAATCTGAGTTGAAAGACCAAAAGATTCTTGAAAAAGGTGATGTGCTGAAGAGTGCAGACTTTAACAAGGATTACTTTACCCAGATTGACATCCGCACAGACAAGGAAATCAAGTTATATTCTAAGCGTGCCGATTTGTTGACTACTCATCCGGCAGGTTCTTATGAACTGGTGAAGGATGCAAAAGGTCAGTTGACTTTGAAGATTACTAATCCTACTGAATTTTGGAGTGTATCTCGCTATCTTGTTATTCAGGTGAAATAAGAAATTAAATAATAATTCTATAGAAGGGGTTGCGTCTTTTGATTGGCACAACCCCTTTTTTAATCTGTGTTGCGTATATGTATAAAAGTATATTTATTGATTTGGATGATACGGTCTGGGCTTTTTCCGAGAATGCCCGTGATACGTTTCAGGATATGTATGATAAATACCATTTTGACCGTTACTTCCGTTCTTTCGACCATTTCTATACCTTATATTATAAGAAGAATTTAGAATTATGGGCCGATTATGGTGAGAGGAAAATCACTAAGGATGAATTGAATGAACGGCGTTTCTCTTATCCTTTGCAGCAAGTGGGGGTGGATGATAAGGCATTGGTGAAAGCTTATTCTGATAATTTCTTTGCTGAGATTATGTATAAGAAGAAGTTGATGCCTCATGCAAGAGAGGCATTGGAGTATTTGGCATCCAAATATAATTTATATATCCTTTCGAATGGATTTAGGGAATTGCAGGAGCAAAAGATGCGCTCTGCCGGAGTGGAAGGTTATTTTAAGAAAGTGATATTGTCTGAAGATATAGGGGTGCATAAACCTTATCCGGAGATTTTTCATTTTGCAATGTCGGCTACTCAGTCCGAACTCAAGACTTCATTGATGATAGGTGATAACTGGGAAAATGATGTAGCAGGCGCAAAAGGAGTGGGGATGGGAAATGTTTATTATAATATAAGGAGAGAGGGGCATTTGCCTTTTAAACCGGATTTTGATATGAAGGATTGGAAGGAAGTGAAATCTTTTCTATAATCATGCATAAAAGGATATGCGGCAAAATCATTTTTGGGTTTTATTGGTGGGAACTCCTGAGGCTTTCATGGAAACGTCAGAAATCTGAAAATAAAAGAATTAAGTTCCCAATTAGAGGAAAGAGTTCGGCATTTCACCGGACTCTTTCCTATTAACTGGATACAGTTTAATCCATCTGACTTCTCAAGGTCACTTCATGTTCCCCCTATCAATATTGAGGATTTTGAATTAAAGCACTGTTTAAGTCTATTTCGCGTTGAGGAATAGGCATGATAGTACGATAATCATTGTAATTAATCACATCTGTAATCATGGACGGAGTGATGCTTTTCTTATTTCTCCAATATGCGAATGTCGTCTGGTTCTCGGCAAACAATTCTTTTTCATACTCAAAAAGAATATCCTCTAATGTTACACTGGTTACATCTTCATAACCTTCGATACGGTTCTTCCGGATAGCATTCAGGTAAGTTGCGGCAGCATCCCCTCCAGATAAATGATAAGCGGCTTCTGCAGCGATCAGATAGATTTCGGACAATCGGATAATTTTAGGATTGTTCACGTAAATGCTACCGTTACGGCCCGGGTATTTGGCAGGATAATATCCTGCAGAAGTTTTGTATGAAGCCGCAGTTTGATCTTTGATCAGGTTGCTACGAATGTCTTGAGGATTGTTTTTTAGATACTTGAATAATTCACTGTCTGTATTGAAACCGCATTCCGGATAGCCTGTGGCATCAGTATAATATCCTAATGAATTACGTTGCGCATTGTAATTATCTGTAATCAACAGCTCGAATATTGATTCGGCCGTACCTTCCTGTACCCATACATTGGGGTATTCAGCTCTGGAATACAAATTGTATGCGCTGCTTTCGATAATTGTTTTTGCATCGGCTAAAGCCAGATCGTTCTTGCCATAATATAGGTAAGCGCGTGCTCTTAATGCTAAGGCACCATAATAATTGAGATAACCGGTGTTTTTAGATTTAGACAACAGAGGCAGGGCGTCTGTCAAGTCTTGGATAATTTGGTCATAAGTCTGCTTCAAAGTAGAACGGCTTCCTTTGTAATCGGCTGCGAATGTCTCGGTTGACAGTACCAGACCAGAGTTGGCTTCATCAAGATTGGATACCGTAGTTGGGATATGACAGAACATTCTTGCCAAATCAAAGTGAAGCAGTCCTCTCCATGCCAATAGTTGCCCGTGCAGATTTTTGATCTGAGTTTCATCACCTGTTACATTGTCCAAATAGCTCAATGCCTTGTTCGCATTGGCCAAAGCTTTATAATAGTAATAATAACCCAAGTCGGGCAATGCATCGTTTTTGGTCATTGTATAGTAAGATATGGGGCTTGCCTGTCCGTAATCTCTGATTACTTTGAAATTGCCGGACATCAAGTCCGCATAGATTCCAAATTCGGCGCTATAAGTCATTCTGCCTTCCGAGACGATATAGCCGACACCGTTTACAGCGTTCTGTAAATCGAACACAGAAGTAATAGCTCCTTCAGACGGAAGGGCCGATCCTGGAGCCTTGTCTAGAAAGTCACTGCAGGAAGAGAATGCAATTCCGACAGTTAATCCTATAATTAAATATATATTTTTCATTTTGTGTATTCCTTTAAATTATAATTCGAAATTCAATCCAAACATAAACGCTTTTGTGGGCGGAGTATCAGTCTGACGATACCCATTGATATCCACATCCGGATCTATGTCCTTTGTAGCGCAATAAATCAAGAACGGGTTTGTTGCCTTGAAATAAACTCTCAGGTTATTGATGTATTTCTTTGAAACAGGAATCTTATAACCAAAGGTGATATCGCGCATACGGATATTGTCTGTAGAACGTATGGTTCTAGAAGAGAACCGGTCTGAACGATAAGGGTTGTTATAGATAGGCTTGGGATTATCTACTTTATCACCCGGTTTGGTCCAGTAATTTCCTGTTACATCAGCGGTCATGTTGAAACTGCCTATACGTACACCGTCACTGTAGGTAAGGAAATATCCGGGATAGTCAAACAGGCTTGCGCCAGTCTGGAATGAAATCATGAATGACAAATCAAAATTCTTATAAGTAAATCGGTTGGTCATACCACCCATCCAGTCGGGGACGGCTTTTCCTACAATACCTTTTCCGGCTTTGCTGTAATAGTTGGTAACTCCTTTGGAATGATCGTCCGGGTCAATCCAGAATTCTCCCAAACCGGTTTCAGAGTTAACTCCGATATATTCGGGCAAGTAGAATGAGTGCATGGATTCACCTTCGCGAAGCAAATACATATTTCCGTCACCATATTGAACATCTGCTCCGTCGGGCAACTCCTTAATTTTAATGCTTTGGCGGGTCAAGTTTAAGTCTGTGGTCCATGTGAAGTTTTCTGTAACCACGTTTTGAGAGCTGATAGTGAACTCAAGACCTTGGTTCTTCATTTTACCCAGATTTTGCCATTGGCTCGAGAAACCAGTCACATAGGATGTAGGTGTCTGGAACAGCAAGTCTGTGGTCAGCTTGGAATAATATTCTACTGTCAGGTTGACGCGGTTGTACAGATTCCAATCCACACCCACGTTGAAATTTTGAGATTTTTCCCAGCCTAGTTTCGCATTTCCGGCATTTCCCCAATAAATAGCTGGACTGCTTCCATAACCTCCGTTGGTGGAATAAGTATCCATATAGCCAAAATAGTCACCCGGCAGGTTACCGTTCGTACCATAAGAAACACGCAGTTTCAAGTCTGTGAATAATGGGTTGTCCTGCAAGAAGCTTTCCCCACTCAGTCTCCATGCTCCAGATACAGACCAAAAGTTTGCCCAGCGGTTGTCTGCTGCCAAACGTGAAGAACCATCCCGGCGGAAACTGGCGGACAAATAGTATTTATTGTCGAAGTCATAATTGATATTGCCGAAATAAGACATGATCGCAGCCTCATATACATTGCTTGAAGTTGAGTAGCTTTGTCCGTTGGCCAAATCGGGCAATTTATCAGTAGCGTACGATTTTGCACTTGCATACAGATAGTTCAAAGACCGGTCTTCCACTTCATAACCGATCAATGCGTTTACATTGTGTCTATCAAATGAGTTGCGATAGTTCAGGGTTGTAGAAGAAGTGAGGGTCTTGTTGGTGTAATCATAACGTGTACCTAGTCCACCTAATGATTCTCCATTCACACTTTCCGGTGCCCAGAACTCACGTTCTTTGTTATTCATATAGTCATATCCCAATACAGTGCGGGCTGTGAAATTATAAGGCAGCGTTACTTCTGCTTCGAAGTTGGTCATACTACGCATCAAGTCCGAAGCTACCGTTTCAGCTCTTGGTCCGGTCTTTTGTCCTAACATCAGATTGGGATTCGAGATTTTAGAGCTGAAAGAAGCGTTTGGATTATACGAACCGTCTTCCAGTTTTACAGGCGCAGTAGGGTCCATAGAAAACATGATGGACAATGGAGAGGTTGTCCCAAAGCCTTGTGCCTGATCATTTTGGTCACGGAATCCTTCAGTAGAAGAGAACGAAATCATTTGTTTGGCCGAAACTCTAAGCCAGTTTGTTACTTTATGATCCAAGTTCAAACGACCGCTATAGCGTTCGAATTCACTGCCTTTTACTATACCTTTTACCTTGTTGTATCCAAAACTGGTATAAAAACGAGTCTTTTCATTACCACCGTTAATAGCAACCTGGTGATTTGTGTTCAATCCGTTTTTATATACTTCCTTTTTCCAGTCGGTATTGGTATTGCTATTATAGTTATAGAACCAACCGGGCACTTCTTCATTGGCTGCTGAGGCTGCTGCCGCTTCATCCATACCGGCATATTCTATAAAATAGTTTTTGATGGCATGCCAATAATAGTCTTTTGTATCCTTAGCGTTCATCATATTATATTGGTTGCGGACAGCCATGTTGGTCCAGCCTGTTTCCATGTCATAGCTGACACGGGTTTTTCCTTCTTTACCTTGTTTGGTTGTAATGATGACAACACCATTGGCGGCACGGGAGCCATACAATGAAGCTGCTGCCGCATCTTTCAAGATAGTCATGCTGGCAATGTCATCAGGGTTGATGGAAGATAATACTGATTGAGATTTCAGACCTGAACTCATGTCATCATTCACAACCGGAACTCCATCTACAACATATAAAGGCTGTGTAGAGCCGTTGATTGAGCCAATACCACGAATTAGAATTTTTTGATCTGAACCGGGATCACCAGTAGAACCACCTACACGTACTCCGGCGACTTTACCTTCCAATGACTTCACTAAAGATTCTTTTTGTGTACTGATTTCACCTGCTTTCATAACAGAAGCGGATCCCGTAAATGAAGCCTTTTTGGCTGTGCCGTATGCCACAACCATTACTTCATCAAGTACTTCAGTATCAGCTTTTAAAGATATCTGTAAATTGGATTTGATACCCACTTCCTGGGTAGCCATACCAATAAACGAAACCACCAAAGTCTTTGCAGAACTTGGAACGTTTGATAATGTAAACTTACCATCCATGTCAGTAACTGTACCTACAGTAGTACCTTTTACTAAGATAGAGGCGCCAACTACGGGTAAACCGTCTTCCTCCGAGATAACAGTACCTGTTACCTTCGTTACCTGAGCGGTTACCAAGCCTATGCCCACAAAGAGACAGGCCAATAACAGCATTAATTTTCTTTTCATAAAATTCTCTCTTAAAGTTTAACCTTACATTAATATAAATTCATTCACTCTAACAAATCGCAAAGGTATGAATAAATTTGTAAACTCAAACAAATTATAGTGAAAAACATACGAAATCGCTATAATTTCATGCTTTTTGGCATTTTTAATTCAGAAAAACCGAAAAAAAACCTCATATTTATTCCATTATTTTGTGCGATATATAAAACGGCTTTCAATTTGTAAGCCAATAATAAACGTATATTAACCTATGATTGTTAACAATTAGCTCTGCTTAAGCCTAATAATCATAAAGATGAGAACAAAAATATCCAAAAAGGCTTTTTCTACATTCCTTTATTACGTCTTATAATAGAATTGTAGAATTTCAATTAAAGAATTAAATTATGAGGAAAATCAGTTATCGTTTCGTTTACAATCGAAAAAACAGTTTAAACGACAGAGGGACAGCATTAGTACAAGTCGAGGCTTATTTAAACAAGAAGAAAGTGTATTTTTCAACACATGTTTATTTGCGACCAGAACACTGGGATGCTAAAAGAAAATTAGTTAAAGATCACCCAAATCAAGATGCGTTGAATGGTATGCTTAATGAATTTATTATTGAACTCGAAAAGAAAGAACTTAGTTTATGGAGGCAAGGTAAAACAATTACTCTAAGCCTTATTAAAGATGAGTTTAAATCTAATACAGATGCATCCTTTCTATCATTTGCACGTCAGGAGGTCATTTCTTCACAACTAAAAGAGAGTACCAAACGCAATCATTTAACAACAATTGCTTTGCTGCAATCTTTTAAGCCAACTATTGATTTTGCAGATTTAACCTATAATTTTGTAACTGACTTTGAAAAATTTCTTCATGATGCTGCATATCAAACTAATACGATAGCCAAGCACATGAAACATTTAAAGTCTTTTGTCAACGCTGCTATCAATAAAGGTCACATTGATCCTAATAACTATGCCTTTAGAAGATATAAAATCAAAATGAAGGAAGGTAAACATGTCTTTTTGCTGCCAGAAGAGATGAAAAAACTAGAAGAAGTATCTTTTACAGGAAGAAATGGTGCTCTGCAGCATACTTTAGATGCATTCTTATTTTGTTGTTATAGCGGTTTACGTTATTCTGACTTCGTTAATTTGGAAGAAAGAAACATTGTAAGAATGGACGGAAAATTATGGTTGATATTCGATTCTGTCAAGACAGGAGCAGAAGTAAAATTACCATTAAGCCTACTGTTTGAAGGTAGAGCTTTAACTCTACTTCATAAATATCAAGGTCAATGGAATTCCTTCTTTGCGATCAAAAATAATTCGAGTGTAAATAAAGAGTTAATACGCATTGGTAAACTGGCGCATATAAACAAACATTTTTCATTTCACTCAGCCCGCCATACAAATGCAACTTTATTAATATATAAAGGAGCTAATATTACCACTGTACAAAAGCTATTGGGCCACAAGAACATTTCCACAACACAAATCTATGGAGAAATAATGGGAAGTACTATTGTACGTGATTTAAAGAAATGCCAAAAGAGATAATTTAGAGTTTAACGTCCTGCAAATATAGGAATATTCCATGCTTGCAGGACGATATTCTGATAAAAAAAGCGACAAATTCCTCCCCCTCAATGCCTTGGTAGAAAATAAGTAGCAAACTTAATTATCACATATTCGTTAACATATGTTATAAAGTCTGATCATCATAAATAGAATCCAAACCCAAATATGTATATTTGAAAAGTAATCATTCAAATAATTATCCATATATGATTGGGGAAAGAATGCGAACAATTTATTATATTATTGTTTTATGGCTGATATCGTCAACAGTCTGGGGAACAAATAAAACGCTTGAAGAAATAAAAACATTGAAGAACCCCGAACAAATAGCCGAGGCTTATTCGACTATTGTCTCTCATTATTATAACTCCGGTAATATCGATAGCCTGCGAATAGCTACATTTGCATATATTGAATGGTGCGAATCCAATGACCGGGAACAAAGTAAATACCAGGTTTGGAGGCAGTACATTCAGCGAATGACAGAAAAAGGAATGCAGGACGAGGCCATAAAGGAAACAGAACGTCTCCAAAAAGATGCAGAAAAACATCATAGTCAATACGGAGTGGCTAGTAGTGAAATGTGTATTGGTTATAATCATAGAGTCTTTGGAAATAACATGAATCTTTGCGTGGAATATTATAATCGCGCATTGACATTATTCGAAGAATCAGAATGCTACGATGATGCATTTGCTGTTTATTTAAATATTATTCAAGCATACCTGGGGAAATCTGAATATCCTAAAGCTATAACATATTTGGCTCGTTTGGATCATCTTGTCAAAGTGATGAATGAAAAGGGAAATCACGTACAGCCTTACCTGCTAATGAAATTCTATCAGTTCAGGGTTATTGCTACCATAGCGGATAAAGGAGAAAAGGCTGCCGAAAAGTATATTCATGAGACCGATGATCTTTATCTAAAAGATAGTTCCAGTACAACAAAAGAAGGATGGTTCGGCTATAAAATATTGTGTGCCCGGACGGTTGGCAATTGGGATAAAGTATTACTCTATCTGGATTCCTTATATGATTACCACAAGATGATAGGGGCCTGTTATCCTGCTAATACCTTATTTAAAGCACAATGTTTAGAAACGCTAGGCCGCTGGCAGGAAGCATGTAATGTATATGCAAAATATGCCCAAATAAATGATTCGGTAAGGACGGCAGAACTTGACGACAAGTTAAGTAAGTACACCGTGCAGTTTGAGGTAAACAAACTGGAAATGGATAAATTGGAATTGAATGCGGAGATTAATCACAACCGTTTGGTAACCGCCATTGCTATAGGAAGTTTAATATTGATTGTGCTAATCATTCTGAGTTATTTTTATGTGAAGACATTAGTTATGAATAAAAAATTGGATAAAGCATATAAGGCGGCAGAACAAGCCAGCCGCATGAAAACGGCTTTTATCCAAAATATATCGCATGAGGTAAGGACTCCATTAAACTCCATTGTAGGTTTTTCATCCATCATTGCTGCCAATTCTAAAGACAATCCCGAGAATCGAGAATATGTAGAACTAATTGAAAATAACAATACCTATCTTTTGGACATGATGAATAATATCATTGCAATAGCCGATATGGATTCACAAGGGGGTGATAAGAAAAAATCAGAATATGATGTGAATGTTTGTTGCGAGGAGTGTATAAACATTATCACATCCTCACTGAAGCCTACTATCGAATTGGAATATATACCAACAGTTAAACCACTGATAATCTGTGCTGCCAAACCGTGGATGATGAAAGTATTATTGATTTTGTTGGGCAATGCTAATAAATTCACAGATGAAGGGAAGATCAGATTAAAATCAGAAGAAGATAGAGGAAAAAATATAGTCAGGCTCATTGTGGAAGATACAGGTATAGGCATTGACGAAGAATATAAAGAAAAGATATTTGATCGATTCTATAAAGTAAATAGCTTCTCTATCGGTGTAGGTCTAGGCCTTGCTGTTGCCCGGCAGATTATGGATATGATTGAAGGTGATATTTATTTAGACAACACATATAAAGAAGGAGCACGATTTGTTGTAGAATGGCCTTTGATATAACAAAAGTATCTCTGTTAGACTGTTAGAGTTGCTTTTCGTGCCCTTTTTCTAATCAATGTGCCGTGATGCATCTGCTAAAGATTCTTTGACTCAACAGTTGTTCTCACTATAATTGAGGTGAACCGGGGTTCACCTATTCACCTATCTCTGCATCTCCCATCAATAGGCGGATTTAGGGTGAAGGGCATCCTTAAATTCTCCTTCACCTTCTCTTCATCGTAACGTCTTGATCTGATTTTTGGTAATTCCAAGGTCTTTTTTTAAGTGTTCGGGAATATAATTGATGGATAAAAGAATCATGTTTTACCGGGATGGCTTTTGCTTTTTTCAGGACATATTTTTGTCTTTTCTATGCAAATCAATCTCGTTTTACGATCGTCAGACGCTCATCTTATCTATATTAGACGATCGTCCTATAATTATCAGACGCTCGTCTGACTATCGTAAGACGCTAATGAAAACCATATAAAAAGCAGAATATCAATAGAATAAAGTATAAAATGAATTATTGCTAAAAAGTAATCTTCTGAAAATACTTGATATGCGGAATACTAAAAAAGACAGGGAAAAAAAGTCTTTTGGAAAAATGGAGAGGTGAATAGGGTGAAGGACTGTTCTTGAACTACCCTTCACCCTGAAAGCCGCATGGTTAAAGGGTTTGCGGAGAGGGTGAATGAGGTGAACCATCATAGACTCATTGTATGGGAGCATGAGAAAATATATTTGATATAGCTTATCTGAACGAAGGACATACCACAAAATGGTGCTGTTTTATTTATAATCCACAAGGATATTTTGCTCATCATATTCCAAGCATAATACCGATAGGTAGAAAAGTAGTAGAATATGAATGTGAATGACAGGACACTGTATTTATAAAAGTCAGATTTACAATCTATTGGGATTTATCTCTTTTGGGCATTCTTAATAGTCTGAATTATATTGTGTTGAATATCAAGTTGTTAGCTTAACTTTAGTTCTGCAAAGACTTTGGTGGTTTCGTTTATTGGTATGGCAAGCCAAGAAGTGCCTGTCAAACAAAATGTTAGCATCATTTTAAAATCAGACACCGAGGTACTTGGAGAAGTTATGGTTGTTGCATATGGTACTGCAAAAAAAGAATCTTTCACGGGTTCAGCTTCTGTTATCAATAATAAAAAATTGGAGTTACGTCCTATTACTAATGTCACTAAAGGATTGGAAGGGCAAACTACAGGACTATTAACAACTTCTGGTTCAGGTCAACCGGGTGAAGCCGCAAAGATTGTGATTCGTGGTTATGGTTCAATTAATGCTTCACAGGATCCTTTATATGTAGTTGATGGTATTCCTTTCAGTGGAGACATGAGTTCTATCAATCCGGCAGATATTGAGAGCATGACTGTTTTAAAAGATGCTTCTGCTGGAGCTCTTTATGGTGCTCGTGGTGCCAACGGTGTGGTTATGATCACTACTAAGCAGGGAAAAGAAGGTAAAACTAAGGTATCTTGGCGTTCTACAGTGGGTTGGTCTTCACGTTCTTTGAAAGCTTATGACATGGTTGACCAAAAAGATTTTATACAGTTAACATATGAAGGTTTACGTAATGGCTATGTTTTTGATAATGGATACAATTGGGAAGCAGCCGGCAAACAAGCCTCTGCAGATTTAGGTGGTGTTTTAGGCGGGGAACAATATAATCCATTCAAAAATTATACATGGGGAACAATTATAGACCCAACAACAGGTAAAGTACAAGCTGATGCTGTAGCAGCGTGGAATGAATCTTGGATGGATGCAGTACAAAGAGATAATGCATTCCGCCATGAACATCAATTATCTGTAAATGGAGGTACCGAAAAAACTAGATATATGTTCTCTTTGGGATATTTAAATGAAGATGGTATTTTGATTAATACAGGTTTTCAGCGTTACAATGCCCGGGCAAATATAAACACAGAAGTGAACAAATGGGTAAAAACAGGATTAAATGTGTCACTTTCTAATTCTACACAGAATTTTAGTGATTATGATGGCTCATCAAATTCCAATGTTTGGTATTCTGCACAGTTTATGGCTCCTATCTATCCCATTTATGTAAAGGGAGAAGATGGTAAAGATGTATTAGATGCCAATGGTAATCGTCAATTAGATTATGGGGATGGCAGCGTGCAGCGACCACAGTATAGTGATTTTAATCCTGTGGGTGGTTTAGTTGATGACAAAGCTGATATAAAAACAGATGTAGCAGGTCTACGAACTTTTCTTGCTTTTGGTTCCGATTCCGATGATGCAGGATGGGCTAAAGGTCTAAAACTGACTTTAAACTTTGGATTGGACTACCGAAATAAATCTCAGAAATCGTATATGAATATGCATCATGGTAACCAAGCTACAGCAGGTGGTTTATTGATGAAATACAATAGAAGAACCCAATCTTATACTTTCAACCAGCTACTGACATGGGGACGCTCTTTCAATTTGCATAATATTGATCTTCTAGCAGGTCATGAATTTTATGCATATAAATATGAATTCCTTTCAGCAGGAAAAACGAATCTGGTAGATGGCATTTTGGAGTTGCGCCCAGGTACAAATTTATATAATGCTGACTCATATTCAGAAGATTATCGTGTGGAATCCTTCTTCGGTCGTTTCAATTATAATTTTGATGAAAAATATTATTTTTCTGCTTCTATTCGTACAGATGGTTCTTCACGTTTCCAAAAAGATAATCGTTGGGGTACTTTCTGGTCAGTTGGCGCTAATTGGCGAATATCGCATGAGAAATTCATGCAAGATTTAACTTGGATTTCTAATTTATCTGCAAAGATCAGTTATGGGGAACAAGGTAATGATAATTTGTTAAGATATGACAGTCTTGAAGGAGGATATGTTCCAGATTATTATCCTTGGCAAGGATTGTATCCATTGGAATATCCGAATGCAAATCAAGTCGGTGGTTTGATTGGTGCTTTGGAAAATAAAAAACTTTCATGGGAAAAAAGTGGCAATTTAAATGTCGGTATTGAAGCAAGTATGTTTAATGGGCGTTTGAATGTTAGTGCAGAATACTATAATCGCAAAACAACTGATATGTTGTTGGGATATCCTAAAGCTACCTCTAGTGGATTCTCTGAATACAATGCGAATATCGGTTCTATGCGCAATACTGGTTTTGAGTTTAGTTTAGGAGGTTCTGTCATTAAGACGAATGATTTTACATGGAATTTAACTTGGATGGGATCTACTGTTACTAACAAAGTATTGAAGTTGACTGGCGAATCTCCTGAAATTATTAAGGGTGTTTTCAGTATTAAAGAGGGCATGCCTATCAATACATATTATATGGCTAAATCTGCCGGTGTTGACCCGGCAACAGGTGCGCAACTTTATTGGGTATATGATAAAGATGATAATGGAAATATCACTAATGAGTATATCAGTAGCGATTATCAAAAAGCAGCAAATAGTAAATATTACTCTGGCAGTCGCATACCCGATTTATATGGTAGTATCAATACTGACTTCTCCTATAAGAACTTTGATTTATCAGTTTTGGGTACTTACTCTATAGGAGGTAAGGTCTATGATTCATTATATGCCGGTTCTATGGAAATAATGTATGCAGGCAATACTTGGAACAAACATGCTTTGAGGCGTTGGCAACAGCCAGGTGATATTACGGATGTTCCTCGTGTTCAAATTGGAGGCTCCTATACAACCTCAGATCGCTTCTTAGTTGATGCTTCATACTTTGCAATTAAAAATATCACTTTGGGGTACACAGTTCCCAAACAATGGTTGAAGAAAGCCGGATTAGAATCTGTTCGTATATTCGGGTCTGTGGATAATCTTGCTCTATTTTCCCATTTAGATGGTATGGACCCACAGTATAACTTTAAGGGTGAAACTGATTATTCTTATGCTCCCAACAAAACTTATTCAATTGGGTTTGAAATTAATTTCTAACAATTTAAAAGGATACAGGAAAGTATGAAAAAAATATTTAAATATATATTTGTCGGAATGGCTGCAATGTCTATAATGGCTTGTAGTGAAGATGCTTTGGAAACTAGTCCTTCATCTTCCGTTTCTGGCAACGAATTATTAGGTACAGCAGCAAATGCATTAGTTTCACTAAATGGCGTATATCGTGCAATGTATACGGCAGGAGTTTCAAATAGTGCTAATACCCATCAATGTTTCGGCATAACTGCCTATAATCTTATGGCAGATGTTATGGGGGAAGACTGTATTATGAATGGACAAGGCAGCGGCTGGTTTTGGTATGATTGTGTTTATAATGTGAAATCAAGATATACTTCTACTGGATGGCGTTCTTATGATATGTGGAATGGCTATTACACATGGATTTCTAATGTTAATTATATTTTAGCAGAAGAAGAAACCATGTCTGGTAGTGAAGCAGAAAAAAATTATGTTCTTGGACAGGCATACGCTGTCCGCGCCTATAGCTATTTTATGCTGGCACAAATGTTTTCACGCACTTATAAAGGGCATGAAAACGAACCTTGTGTACCGGTCTACACAGAACCTACTGACATTACAACTGAAGGTAAAGGACGCTCGACCGTAAAAGACGTTTACCAGCAAATTACGTTAGATCTTGATAAGGCAATTGAAATGCTGAGTAACTCAGGTAAGAGAAAACATATTAGTCATATCAACGAAGCTGTTGCTTCTGGCATAAAAGCACGTGTTGCTTTAGTTATGGAAGATTGGCAAACGGCTTTGGATGCAGCGAAAGTTGCAATCAATAAAAGCGGATGTTCTATCGGTACAGGAACTGCAGTAACAGGTGGAATGAATGATATCACTGCCGACAATGTGATGTGGGGAGCAGAAATCATTGCTGACCAGTCTGGTATGTATGCAAGTTTCTTTACCCATATGGATGCAGATCAAGGTAAATACGGAGCAAGTGCACGCAAGCAGATTAACAAATTGCTTTATGCGAAAATTGGTACAAATGACGTCCGCAAAAAATGGTGGAATCCGCAAGATGAAAACAATGAGAAGAATGGTTATCAGCAAGAAAAATTTAAATTTAAAGATTATGCAAAATGGACTGGTGACTATATCTTTATGCGTATAGAAGAAATGTATCTAACTGCTGCAGAGGCTTCTTGTCGCTTGAACGATGACAAAGGTGCACAAATGATGTTAACAAGCTTAATGCAAAAGCGCGATGCAGATTATACTTGTAAAAAAACAGGTACAGCATTGGGCAAACTTACCTCAGATGAAACAGGTTCTTTACTTGAAGAAATCATCACTCAACGCCGTATTGAACTTTGGGGTGAATTTGGACGTATATATGACATTCGTCGTTTAAAACAAGGATTTAAACGTACTGCAGAGATGGGCTGGCCATCTAGTGCTTTAATTGCTGGTACAGATACAGAAGATCCTGAATCTTATGCGTGGGTCTTGACTATTCCTCAAACTGAATTTGATGGTAATCCGAATATGGATCCTAGCAAAGATCAGAACCCAATCGGTGATCATAAATAGTATTAATTTGTAAGTGAGAAAAATATGAAAATAGATAAATATATAATTGGAATATTCGTTATTGCTGCGACTCTCTTTACATCGTGTAGCACCGATAATGAGGGAGATGTATATAATGGTACAACTATGGGAGTGACATTTGCCACTGGAACCCAGTCAATATCTTTCCCTTCTACAGGATATGAAGGTTTTGATATAGAAATTTTGCGTGCTAAATCTTCTGAAGCTGCTACAATTAGTTTATCAGCAGTTTTAGTAGTTGACAATGAAGAACAAGCTTTACCTAATTCTATAACAGTGCCATCATCTGTTTCATTTGCAGCAGGTGAATTTAAAACAAATCTTCATGTGACTGTTGGTGATATAACTCCCGGAAAAAACTATAAAGTAAAAATTACCTTACCAACAGAAATGGCTACTATAGACCAAACTTCTAATAAAGTTGTAACCATTTATAGAGATTACACTTTCTCTTCATTAGGTACAGGAACTTTTAAATCTGCGGCTATGGCTGATGAAGGTGAAGACTTTGCAATTTGGGATGTCGAAGTGCAGAAAGCAGATCAAATAACATGGTACAAAGCTATGGATTTATATGAGAAGGGATATAATATTGTTTTTAAAGTAAATGAAGCTAATGAAGTAACTGTAGAATCCCAACCTGCATGGAAACATGCATCATATGGCAACATATATGTATCAGGAAATGGAACTTTAGAAAATGGGGTTATTACTGTTAAGTTAGCCCATGATGTGCCCAATGTTGGTAGTTTCGGCGAATATAAAGAAATTCTTTATTTACCTACCAAATAGTTTAGATTTTAAGACCAAGGAGGAATTTTAATTTTCTTCTTAATATCCAATAAATTACTACCCAAGTATACATTTAATCTTGTATACTTGGGTAAATTTATATATAGTGATGCTGCAACAATCATAAAAGAGGATCCTTATGAATTGATTAGAAATGCCGATTATGTAGCTTCTTGGGGAGAGGAATATACTTCTGAATCCATTTTTAATTTGCATATTTCGGATTTATCATCCAGTAACCGTGAACTTTCTGGGTATCTAAATAATACAGATTTAATAACGCCTAATTGGAATGATTATCGCTGTGTCATGCCTATTCCACAGGCTGAGATTGATGCTAATTTGAATTTAAGAGGACAACAAGATCCTGGATATTAATAAATTCTACTATTTTAATTTCATAATGAAAGAGGATGTAACCATTTGGGAGCATCCTCTTTTTACTTTGTGTTTTGGCTAATTCTAGCACATGAGAACTACAAATTATGCAATTTCTGAGGGAATGAAATAAATCAGTTTGAAATCAATTGATTTCAAACTTGTCTATTACATATTATTATTCTATATTTGTTTTCAACTATAAAATAAATGAATATGGATGCACCTTTTACCTATGGTCGTATAGCAGATAAAGAAAACTTTACCAATCGAGTACAGGAATCAGATTTGCTATTGCAAAATTTCAATAATCTAGTGAATACGATTATTATTTCTCCACGCAGGTGGGGAAAGACTTCGTTGGTAAATAGAGTTGTCCAAATGTTGCAGCAGAAAAACAAGCAAATATGTATATGTCAAGTAGATATATTCAATTGCCGCACAGAAGATGAGTTTTATAAAGCTTATGCTAATGCAGTTCTCAGAGCAAACTCTACTGCTTGGGAGGATTTTATTACCAGTGCAAAGAAGTATCTTGCACGATTTGTACCATTGATTTCTCTTTCGGATGGTGGACAAAGTTATGAGTTTTCATTTGGTGTTGATTTTAGAGATGCCCAATTCTCTTATGATGAAATACTTGATTTACCTGAAATCATAGCTAGAGAAAGTGGAAAAAAGTGCATTGTTTGCATCGATGAGTTTCAAAATATTAATGAGTACGAAGACAATCTTGGTTTTCAAAGAAAACTTCGTTCACATTGGCAGAAACATTCTTCCGTATGCTATTGCTTATATGGCAGTAAACGTCATATGCTGCTGGATATTTTCAACAATTACAATATGCCCTTTTATAAGTTTGGTGATATACTCTTCTTGCAAAAAATCGAACGGGAAGAATGGATTAAATTTATATCCGGAAGATTCACTGATACTGAGAAAAGTATATCTGACGAGTTATGTGGCAAAATTGCTGATTTAATGAAGAATCATCCCTACTATACACAGCAACTTAGTCAACAGACTTGGCTGCGTACAGAGAAAATCTGTACAAATGATATTGTTATGACTGCGTTAAAAGCATTGATTGAACAATTAAGTTTGCTGTTCGCTAATATATTGGATTCCTTAACAGCTAAGCAAATTAGTTTTTTAATTGCTGTTGCTAATAATGAAAGTAATTTTTCATCGAAAGAGGTTTTGGGTAAATACAAGCTAGGTACTTCAGCAAACATAAAAAACTTGAAAAAAGCAACATTAGAAAAAGATTTAATTGATATATTAGGAAGTAATAAAATAGAAATTCAAGACCCCGCTTTTGAATATTGGCTCAAAAATGTATATAACAAATGAGTAAATTGCCAGCAAATGGTAGAAAATGAGTAGAGCATTGCTTGTTTTATCAATTTTAATTAGTTGAGGATGAGTTATTTTTCTTATATGGATATAGAAACGAATAACGGAATAAATGGCTGATATTTAAGTAATTACATATTTTTCTAGTTCTGCAAAGACTTTGGTGGTTTCGTTTATCGGTATGGCTACTCAAGAAGTGCCTGTTAAACACAATATTAGTGTTATTCTAAAGGCAGACACAGAAGTACTTGAAGAAGTAGTAGTAACTGGTTATGGTAATTTTAAGAAGACTTCATTTACAGGTTCTGCATCAAACATGAGTACAGAGAAACTGCAAGACGTACCTGCATTAAGTATATCCAGCAAACTAGCTGGTGGAGTCTCAGGTGTACAAATTACTTCTACCTCAGGACAGCCGGGTGCAGTTGAATCTGTTCGTATACGTGGTATGGGATCTATTAATGCGAGCAATGAACCTTTATATGTTATTGATGGAGTACCAATGTATTCTGGAGATGCGAGCGGTTTTTCTTATTCTCAGGCTGGTAGTAGTTTGCTTGCAACCCTAAACAGTAATGATATTGAGTCAATGACAGTTATTAAGGATGCAGCAGCTGCCTCTTTGTACGGTTCTCGTGCAGCTAATGGAGTAATTGTTATAACCACAAAAAAAGGTTCAGCAGGTAAAACTTCATTTAATTTAAAAGCTGACTGGGGATTCTCTGATATGGCTATTGACTATCGTCCTGTATTAAATGGTACCGATAGAAGAGAATTGTTGCATACTGGCTTAAAAAACTATTATTTAAATGCAGGTAAAAGCGAAACAGAAGCTACCACTTTTGCTGATAGCCAAATTGATAAATATGCAGCAGAGCCATGGAGTGGATATACAGACTGGAAAGATGTACTCTTCAATAACGGTTCTCATCAAAACTATGAGTTTAATGCACAAGGAGGCAACGACAAAACTAAGTTCTATGCTTCATTATCTTATACTAACCAAAAAGGATTAACTCAAAATTCTGGATATGAAAGATTTACAGGTCGTGCAAACTTAACCCACACTGCTGGACGTTTTACATTTGATTTTAGCACAATGTTTGCTAAAACAAATCAAAACCAGAACACTGAAGGTACAAGTTTTGCCAGCCCCATTATGTGTGCAGCTATGACAGCATCTCCTTCTACATATCCTTATAATGAAGACGGTTCATATAGTACTACTTTCCCTGCATTAAATGGTGCAAACGTAGTGAAAACGATGGATTACAACTATGATAGAAATACCATCAACCGTTCTCTTAATACAGTATCTGTAATATGGAACATTTGGGATAACTTACGTTTAAAAGAAGTCCTTAACTATGATTTCAATCAGTCAAATAATCGTGTTTGGTGGGATCCTCGCTCTAATGACGGACGTTCTTCTAATGGTGTTTACCAACGCTATATGATGAATCGTGACAAATGGTCTACTCAAACTCAGCTTACCTATGATAAAACTTTCGCAGAAAAGCATTCTATTGACGTTTTGATTGGTTTTGAAACTGAAGATTATACACTGGATTATACTTATTCCAATGGTAGTGATTATCCGGGATATTTGGAAGAAATTACCAATGCAGCTACTACTAGAGCAAGTAGTTATAAATCAAAGTATCGTATGACCTCCATGTTGGGACGTTTAAATTATGACTATAATCATAAGTATTATATTAGTGCAAGTTTTAGACGTGATGGCAGTTCCAGATTAGCAGAAAACAGTCGTTGGGGTAATTTTTGGTCAGTATCGGGATCGTGGAGACTTTCTCAAGAAGCGTTTATGGAATCGTTGAACACTGTCATTACTGATGCAAAGATTCGTGCATCTTATGGTATCAATGGTACTCAGCCTAAAGATTATTATGAATATATGGGTGTTTATGAGTATGGATACAACTATAATGGTAAACCAGGTTCAGCAGAAACACGCTTAACCAATCCAGAATTGAAGTGGGAAAAGAATTTTGCCACCAATATAGGCCTTGATTTAACTTTATGGAATAGACTTGCTATATCTTTCGATTGGTACAATCGTGATACAAAAGATTTATTATTAGATCAACCTATATCATTGACTACTGGTTTGAAAAATATTTTGAAGAATGTAGGTTCTATGAGAAATAGAGGCTTTGAGTTAGAAATCAAATCTACTAACCTTTCAAATAAGGACTTCTATTGGACTACTTCATTCAATATAGCACACAATAATAATAAATTAACAAAATTAGACGGTGAGCAAACCGAAATGGTGGATGTTGATTATTCACAACTTATGCATCGTGTAGGTGAAGCATTCAATTCTTTCTATGCTTATGAATATGCAGGTGTTGATCCTGAAACTGGTAAAGAGTCATTTTACATCAATGATGGTACAGAAAATGCTCGTAATACAACAACCAATTCAGCGCTGGCTAAAAAGGTCATTATAGGAAATGCTAATCCTACTGTTCAAGGTGGTTTATCTAACTTCATAAGTTGGAAGTTTATTGATTTGAATCTAACATTTACATACGCATTTGGAGGACATGCTTTTGATAGAGCTAACTGGATTCAGTCAAATGGGGGAACTTATCATTACTTAGGTAATATCCCATCTTATTGGAAGACAGAGGATATGTGGCAAAAACCAGGGGATCAAGCAAAATTGCCTCAATTTGCATATAATAATTCTGCTGTCAGTTCTTCGCGTTGGATGCTATCAACAGATCATGTACGCTTGAAAAACATCACTTTAGGATTTACAATTCCTCAGAATTGCATCAAAAAGTTAGGTTTAAATAAAGTAAGAGCATATGCCTCTGCAAATAATTTGTTTACAATCAAATCCAGTGATTTGTATGTTGATCCAGAAGTTCCTGCAAATGGCATTGTAACATTTGAAACTCCTGCTTTAAGGACTGTCACTTTTGGTGTTGAAATAGGATTCTAATATTTTTCAACTTTAAAAACGTAAAATGGATATGAAAAAAATATGTAACTTAATAGCAATTTCTCTTTCGCTAATTGCTTTTACATCATGTGGGAATGATTGGCTAAATACGGTGCCGAGCGATTCTGTACCCGCAGATGATGCCATCACTTCTTACAAAGCTGCAACTGTAGCTTTAACAGGTGTATATGATGGTCTTCAAGGTAGTTCAAGTCGTGTAAGCTATTATGGAGCCAGAATGTTTTATTATGGTGATGTACGAGGTGATGACATGCAAGCAAGAGCGCAAGGTATGCGTTCGTCATCATGTTATGAGATGAAATATACAGCCGACGATGCTCCTGATATGTGGACTGTTCCTTATAATGTAATTCGTAGAGCAAATAGAATATTGGAAGCCATTGAGCAAGACAAGATACTAGATGCTACGGCAGAGCAATTAACAAATATCAAAGCTGAAGCTCTTACTGTTAGAGCCTTAGTACATTTTGATTTATGCCGAATCTATGCAAATCCATATACAATGGACAATGGCGCTTCAATGGGAGTACCTATTGTTACAGCGCCGTTAGAAATGGATGCACTTCCATCAAGAAGTAGTGTTGCTGAGGTTTATACACAGGTAATAAAAGACTTAACAGACGCCTTATCATCTGGTGGATTATCTAAAGATCAAAATTATGGTTATGTTAATACATGGTTTGCTAAAGGTTTATTGGCCAAAGTAAACTTATATAAAGGCGATAATGCTACTGCATTAATCCAAGCCGAAGATGTTATTGAGAATTCTCCTTATGAATTATGGACAAATGAAGAATATGTAAACGGTTGGACAACGACAGATTCCGGAAGAAAAGAAATGATTTTTGAAATAGTTAATAAAAGTTCTGATGACTGGGCTGATCGTGAAGGTATAGCTTACTTAATGAATGAGAATGGCTATGCAGATCTTATTGTAACTAAATCTTTTTTAGAATTAATGGATGAAGATCCGTCTGATGTACGTAATGGAATATTAATCCCTGCTACTTTGGATGAGGATTTACAAAAAGAATATGGCGATGCTAAGATTTTTGTTAATAAATTCCCTGCTGATGCATCAAGTGGAGAAATGCGTTTGAATAGTCTTCCGATCATGCGTCTATCTGAAATCTATCTGATTGCTGCAGAAGCTGCTACAAAAGTAGGTAATAGTTCTAAAGCAGCTAAATATCTGAACAAGATTGTTCTTCGTGCTAATCCGAATGCGACTGCTGTTAGCGAAAATGACGCTACACTAGACCGCATTATGTTGGAAAGAAGAAAAGAGTTTATAGGGGAAGGTCAGCGTTTCTTTGATGCTATGAGAAATAATGAAACTATTACTCGTTATACAAATGATGCAGATAAAGGTTTTCATTATTCATTAATCAGCGAGTCTATAAAATTTGATAGAACTTATTTTCGCACAATTCTTCCGATTCCGGTTGACGAAACTAATGTTAATCCGAATCTGAAAGCAGAACAAAATCCAGGTTACTAATTTTTTAATTAACAATAGAGAAAGAGGGCTGTACTTTTATAAAAAGTGCAGCCTTTTTGTTTTTTAAGTAGAATATAAGTAGAAAAATATCTTTCAGAAACTTTATTTACATTGATATCTTCTTGGCTCACAATAGTTAGATTCTATATGCCATCAATATCTTTACAATTCTAAATTGTTAGTAATCAACATATTAACCATTCTGCTAGTTCTGCAAAGACTTTGGTGGTTTCGTTTATCGGAATGCAGACCCAGGAACTGGCTATCAAACCTAATTTGAGCATAAGTTTAAAGCCTGATACAGAGACTCTTGATGAGGTCATTGTGGTTGCTTATGGTACAGCCAAAAAGTCGTCTTTTACGGGATCTGCTTCATCCATAAAGGCTGATAAATTAGAAGCACGTGTAGTATCTAATGTTACAAATGCATTATCTGGTCAGGTGGCTGGTGTACAATCTATGTCTACGAATGGTCAGCCGGGTAAATCAGCAAAAATTCGTATTCGTGGTATCGGTTCGATGAGTTCTAGTAATGATCCGTTGTATGTTGTGGATGGTGTACCTTATGATGGAGATATTGCCAGCATCAATCCGGCCGATATTGAAAACATGACTGTCTTGAAGGATGCTGCTGCTAATGCGATTTATGGTGCTCGTGGGGCAAATGGCGTTATTTTGATTACAACAAAAAGTGGTCAGCAAGGAGAAGCTAAAATAACTGTCGATGCAAAATGGGGATCAAATAAACGTGCGGTACCTAATTATGATGTGATGACTAGTCCTGCCCAATATTATGAGACGATGTATCGTGCTCTTTATAATGCAAAAGCTTATAATGGTTCGACTGCAGAGGAAGCCCATGCATATGCAAATAAAAATTTGTTGGACACCAATAATGGTGGTTTGGGATATCAGGTTTATACTGTTCCTAACGGTCAAAATTTGATAGGAACAGATTTTAAATTGAATCCTAATGCTACACTGGGATATTCGGATGGAGAATATTATTATACTCCTGATAATTGGTATGATGAGATTTTTGGAAAAGGTAATTTACGTCAGGAATATAATATAACAGTCTCTGGAAAAACTGATAAATTGAGCTATTTTGCAAGCGCAGGTTATCTGGATGACTCCGGTATTATTGATAATTCTAGTTTTACCCGCTATACAGGTCGTGGGAAAGTCGATTATCAAGCTAAATCTTGGTTGAAAGTGGGCACAAATATGGCATATACTTATCAGAATATGCATTCACCGGAATCTCAAGATAACTGGGGATCTAGTGGTAACTTGTTTTATGTCACCAATTTGATAGCCCCTATTTATCCAATGTATGTTCGTAATCCTGACGGAACATTGGCTGTAAATTCAAGTACCGGAAATTTGGTTTATGATAATGGTTCTACTTCTACCAATAGCAAACGTGCATTTATGAATATGGCACGTCCGGCTGGAAATATTGCTATGGACCGTTATAATAGATATACAGATGCACTTAGCGGTAAATGGTATGCTGTAATTACTCCTTTGGAGGGATTGTCTTTGACTGCAAATATTGCGGCCAATGTTTCGAATGACCGTACTAACAACTTATATAGTCGTTGGGGAGGGAGCAACACAACTAGTGATGGCTCTGCTTATGTAGCACACAATCGCCAATTTGGCATTAATACCCAATATTTGGCTTCGTATGTCCGTTCTTTTGCTGACAAGCATAATCTTGATTTGTTAGTTGGTTATGAATTGTATAAATACAAAGATCAAGTGTTGAATGGATCAAATGATCATTTGTATGATCCGTTTATTGGTGAATTGAATAATGCAGGTGGTACTAGCAATAAGCAGGTGGAATCATATACAGACAATTATATGACAGAAGGTATATTAAGCCGTGTTCAATACAATTATGATGGAAAGTATTTCTTGTCAGCCTCTTATCGTCGCGATGCTTCTTCACGTTTCAGTAAAGACAATCGTTGGGGTAATTTCGGCAGCATTGGCGGTGCTTGGTTAATGACCCAGGAAAACTTCATGAAAGGGCTGAAGTGGATTGATATGTTGAAAGCGAAGGCGAGCTGGGGTGTACAGGGCAATGACCACTTGCTTATGACTTTGGGCGGATATTCATATAATAACTGGTATGCTTATCAAGATCAGTTTAAGGTTACATATAGCGAAGATACCAAGCAGTACTCATTGGTTAACCTTTATAAAGGAAATAAAGATTTGACATGGGAAACTTCATACGCATTCAATGCAGGTGTTGATTTTGAATTGTTCGGCAGCCGTCTGAATGGTACCATTGAATATTTCAGCCGTAAGACAGTCGATTTGTTGTATAATCAGCCGGTTCCATTATCATCAGGTATCAGTATAGGCTCTATTCCTCAGAATGTTGGTTCTATTATGAATAAAGGTATTGAAATCGATCTTAATGGCGTAATCATCCGTAATAAGAACTTTGAATGGGATATGAACTTCAATTTGACACACTATTCTAATAAAATTACTGACTTAGCTGATAATGTGAAAGAAACCGGTATAAAAGGTAGTTCATATATTTATGAAATTGGAGGTTCTCTGTATGAATCTTATCTGAAATCGTATGCAGGAGTAGATAAAACTACCGGTTCGGCACTTTATTATGTTGACCCGGATAATGGTGATTATGAAACGACAGATGACTGGTCAAAGGCTCAATTGGCCCATCAAGGCAATACATTGCCTAAAGTATATGGTGGTTTGGGTACCTCTTTAAGTGCTTATGGATTTGATTTCTCTATCCAAATGGCTTATCAATTGGGCGGCAGAATTTATGATGGAACTTATCAGGCTATTATGCATACAGGTTTTAGTTCAATGGCGGGAACAAACTGGTCAAAAGATATTCTGAAAGCATGGAGTCCGGAAAATCCCAATACAGATGTTCCTCGTTTGTGTGCTTCTGACAACTCATATCAGTTGGATTCAAACAGATTCTTGACAAGTTCAGATTATTTGAGCTTGAATAATATAACTTTGGGCTATACTCTTCCCAAAAAATGGATGAAGGCTATGCAAATATCCAACTTGCGTCTTTATGTTACAGCAGATAATTTGGCTGTATTGTCTGCGCGTAAAGGTTTGGATCCCCGTATGAGCTTGGGTACAGGTAGTTCTACTACTTCAGGAAATTATACTTATTCTCCGATGAGAACCATTGCAGGAGGTTTAACTGTTACATTCTAATTTAAAATAAGATTAATATGAAAATTATATATAAATTATCCGTATTTGCCTTAGGTTGTGTTATGGCAACTGCATGTTCAGACATGGATGACATTACCTCTGAAGGCAATCGTATCACAGAAGAGCAGGTAAATGAAACGACTTCTACTGTACCAGAACGGGTGGAAGCTAGTTTGGCCGGTGTTTATTCGTATGCGGGACAGCAGTATTGCTGTTTCCCGTCCAGTACTCGTGATGATGACTTTGGTTATCCCGGTGTATGCCTTTCTCAAGATTTGAATGGTCCGGATATGGTAGCTGATAATGTCGGATTTAACTGGTTCTCTGTTAGTAGTGAGTATTCGGACAGAAATGCTAACTATGCTAATCCATATATGCGTTATGCCAATACATATAATCAGATTAAGTTGGCTAATGATCTGTTGCTGTCAGTTGATCCTGCTAGCACAGACAAGACGATACAGCAATATATTGCTCAAGCTAAGGCTGTGCGTGCATTCGGCTATTTATGTCTGACTCCCTATTATCAATTCAATTATTCTGCAAATAAAGATAAACCTTGTGTACCTCTAGTAACAGAGGAGACAACGGATTTTGCCAATAATCCACGTGCCACAGTAGAAGCTGTTTATGAACAAATTATGAAGGATCTGAATGAAGCAATCGGTCTTTTGGAGGGCTATGACCGTGGTGCGGATAAAACAAGAATAGACCAGCAGGTGGCATACGGTTTACGCGCCCGTGCTAATTTATATATGGGAAATTGGGCGGATGCGGTTGCTGATGCTGAAAAAGCGATGCAAGGATATACTCCTTATACTCTTGCTGAAGTTTCAGTTCCGGCATTTGTTAACCTGAAGGACCATAACTGGATGTGGGGAATACAGATAGAAGCTGCAAACATAACCGGTAATGGTGGTTTACCTACATGGCCCTCTAAACTGTCATCTTTCACTGGTGTAGGTTACACTACCGGTGCAGGTTGTTATAAATATATCAATAAACTGTTGTTTGACAAGATACCTGAGTCTGATATTCGTAAGTCATGGTGGGTAGATGAAAAACTTCATTCGGCAAATTTGGCGAATGTGTCATGGGATGGTGTAACAGGAGATGCTATCAGTAGTCTGACCATTCCTGATGTGAAAGAACCGTATGTACCTTATACTAATATTAAGTTTGGTATGAAAAGCGGCATTGGTAGTACTACTAATGATTGTGATTGGTGCTTGATGCGTGTGGAGGAAATGATCCTGATCAAGGCGGAGGCATTGGCACAACAAGGTAAAGGTAGTGAAGCTGCCACAGCTTTGAAAGCTTTGATGTCACAACGTGACGCTTCATGGAATGCAAGTAGCGTGAGTGTTGACGATGTATGGTTCCAGCGTCGTGTGGAACTTTGGGGAGAAGGGTTCTCTATGGCTGATATTATGCGCCTGAATAAACCGGTCGTACGTTTCCATGAAGGAAAAACTGATAATTGGCCTGATGCTTTCCGTTTCAATATTGAGGCTAATGACGGTTATTTGTTGCTTCGTTTCCCGCAGAAAGAAACCAATAATAACGCTGGAATCCCTGCAACGGAAAATAATGAAGGGAAACAACCTGCTGCTGGTCAGAATGGAAATTTAAGAGATGGAGTTACAGATTAATTTAAATTAATCGGAGCATAATAAAAAGAGGGGATGACGTTCAACGTTCATCCTCTTTTTTTTGTTATATTTGTCGCGAACTTATTTATAATAACAGATAAATGAAAGAATTTGTAATTTCTGAAGCACAAGTTGAATCAGCAGTCTTGGTAGGGTTGATTACCCAGACACAGGATGAGCGCAAGACAACGGAGTATCTGGATGAATTGGAATTCCTGGCTGAAACAGCAGGAGCAACGGTGGTGAAACGATTTACCCAGAAACTACCTTCCGCCCATTCTGTAACTTATGTAGGTAAAGGAAAACTGGAAGAAATAAAAGAATATATCCATCAGGAAGAGGAAAATGAACGGGAAATCGGAATGGTTATCTTTGATGATGAACTTTCGGCTAAGCAGATACGCAATATTGAAGCAGAGTTGAAGGTGAAGATACTGGACCGTACTTCACTTATTCTGGATATTTTTGCCATGCGCGCCCAAACGGCGAATGCCAAGACGCAAGTGGAGTTGGCACAATATAAATATATGCTGCCCCGTCTGCAAAGATTGTGGACTCACTTGGAACGCCAAGGTGGTGGTGCCGGTGCAGGTGGCGGTAAAGGTTCGGTAGGTCTTCGCGGACCGGGTGAAACCCAGTTGGAAATGGACCGCCGTATTATCTTGAACCGTATGTCACTTTTGAAAGAACGCCTGGCAGAGATTGATAAGCAAAAATCTACCCAGCGAAAGAATCGTGGCCGCATGATACGTGTGGCATTGGTGGGATATACCAATGTGGGAAAGTCTACTCTGATGAACCTGCTCTCTAAGAGTGAAGTCTTTGCAGAGAACAAGCTTTTTGCAACACTGGATACCACGGTGCGTAAGGTAATCATTGAAAACCTACCTTTCTTATTGACTGATACCGTAGGGTTTATCCGTAAACTGCCTACCGATTTGGTCGATTCCTTCAAATCAACACTGGATGAAGTCCGTGAAGCGGACTTGCTGGTGCATGTGGTCGATATCTCCCATCCTGATTTTGAAGAACAGATTGCGGTGGTCGATAAGACTATTGCCGATTTGGGAGCAGGTGGAAAGCCTACCATGATTGTCTTCAACAAGATAGATGCTTATACTTATATAGAAAAGGCAGAAGACGACCTTACGCCAAAGACAAAAGAGAATATTACGCTGGAAGAATTGATGAAGACATGGATGGCAAAACTGAATGACAACTGCATCTTTATCTCTGCCCGCGAGAAAACAAATATGGAAGAACTGAAAACGATCATATATAATAAGGTACGCGAGTTGCATGTACAGAAGTATCCTTATAATGATTTCCTTTATCAAACGTATGACGAAGAAGAATAAATTCAGATAGAAGATGAAAGCATATCGTTCACTTACACAAGAAGAAATACAACAATTAAAACAGAGATCATGTACAGCTGTAAACTGGGCTGACATTGAAGTAGTAGAGAACTTTAAGACGGACTATATTTATCACACCCGTTTTTCGGGAAAAGTGAAATTGGGAGTCTTTGAGGACGAGTTTACCTTGGCAGGCGGAATGTGCAAACATTCCGGTTTGTATCATGCAACCCTGCATAATGTGACGGTGGGCGATAATTGTTGCATAGAGAATATTAAGAATTATATTGCCAACTACGTAATAGGTGATTATACATTTATTGAGAATGTAGATATTATTCTGGTAGATGGCAAAAGTAAATTCGGCAATGGGGTAGAAGTAGCCGTGCTCAATGAAACGGGAGGGCGTGAAGTTACCATCCACGACCGTTTGTCTGCACATCAGGCTTATATCATGGCTTTGTATCGCCATCGTCCCGAACTGATTTGCCGGATGAAAACCATCATAGACCGATATGCGGAAGAAAATGTTTCCGATATAGGTACTATCGGGCATCATGTCACTATCGTTGACGCCGGATATATAAAGAATGTGCGCATCGGTGATTATTGTAAGATAGAAGGTGCCGGACGCTTGAAAAATGGTAGCCTGAATAGTAATGAACAGGCGCCTATTCACATGGGCTACGGAGTGGTGTGCGACGATTTCATTATTTCCAGTGGCTCCAGTGTGGAGGATGGGACAATGCTTACCCGTTGCTTCATCAGTCAGGCTTGCCATTTGGGGCATAATTACTCTGCTTCCGATTCACTGTTCTTTAGTAATTGTCAGGAAGAAAATGGAGAGGCTTGTGCCATCTTTGCCGGTCCTTTTACTGTGACCCATCATAAATCCACTTTGCTTATTGCAGGTATGTTCTCGTTTATGAATGCCGGTTCAGGTTCTAACCAAAGTAATCATATGTATAAGCTCGGCCCTATTCATCAGGGGGCTATGGAGCGTGGGGCGAAGACTACTTCCGACTCTTATATCCTGTGGCCTGCGCGTGTCGGTGCATTTTCTTTGGTGATGGGGCGTCATGTGAATCATGCTGATACCTCCAACCTGCCTTTCTCTTATCTGATAGAGCAGCAGAATACCACCTATTTGGTTCCGGGAGTGAATTTGCGAAGTGTGGGAACCATTCGTGATGCACAGAAGTGGCCGAAACGTGACAAGCGTAAAGACCCGAATCGTCTGGATCAGATTAATTATAACCTATTGAGTCCTTATACTATCCAAAAGATGATGAAAGGGCGTAGCATATTGAAAGAACTACGCAAGGTATCCGGTGAAACCTCTGAAACTTATTCTTATCAGAGTGCCAAGATTAAGAACTCATCGTTGAATAATGGTATTCGTTTTTATGAAATTGCTATTCATAAGTTCTTGGGTAACTCGTTGATTAAGCGTTTGGAAGATACGAATTTCAAAAGTAATGAAGAAATACGCGCTCGGTTGATACCTGATACTGAGATAGGAACAGGAGAATGGGTTGATATTTCCGGTTTGATTGCTCCGAAGAGTGAAATAGAGAAGTTGATGGCAGATATTGAATCGGGGACATTGGTTAATGTGGATCAGATACATGATCGTTTTGTGGAGATGCATCGTAACTATTACACTTATGAATGGACGTGGGCGTATGGCAAAATGCTGGAATTCTATAATTTACGGTCTGAAACGATTACGGCGAAAGATGTGATTGCTATTGTGAAAAAATGGCAGGAATCTGTTGTCGGGCTGGATAAGATGGTTTATGCTGATGCAAAGAAAGAGTTTTCTTTGTCTGCCATGACCGGATTTGGTGCGGATGGTTCCCGTGAAGAGATGGAACAGGATTTTGAACAGGTGCGCGGGGTCTTTGAAAGTAATCCGTTTGTAACTGCCGTGTTGCAGCATATTGAAGCTAAGACGGCATTGGGTGATGAACTGATCGGACGTATTTCTTCTCTATAATCTTTCGCCTATAACATTAGTAACGACCCCGCCGTAAGATGTATAATCTTACGGCGTTGTCGTTACTAATGTTATAGGTGTATTATCTATATCTTTTGTTTTCGTCTTTGGCTCGGCATAGCTATAACTTATGATTAATATATAATCACTGTCTTTTCGCTATTGGCAGCACCACTCTAGAAGCTGCTCCTTGCTGATGGAATATTTTGATATTCTGTTTCATCACAAAGTCCTCAATCGTACAATGATACGTATCCATAAACTTCTGCGGATTCCGGTCTATGATGGGGAACCAGGAACTTTGAATCTGAATCATCAACCTGTGTCCGGGCAAGAATGTATGCGCCACATCATAAAGCGTATAATTGACAGGAGTTATTTCGTCCGGCTGAAAAGGCAACGGATTATCAAATCCTTCACGGAAACGACCGCGGAATAACTCCCCGCGTACCATTTGCTGATAACCACTCATGGGATAATTACTCCTTAAATAGTTTCGTGCTTCTTGGCTGTATTCAAATCTTTCCGGATACACATCAATAACCTTCACCATGAAATCAGCATCCGTACTACCGATAGCCGCCATTAATTCTACTTCGATAGGTCCTGCCAAAGTCAATGAATCTTTCAGTGGTTCTGTCATGAAAGTGATTACATCGGGGCGTGAAGCCGCAAAACGCTGGTCATCAACCATGAACTCCTTTGTGCGGTAAGTGGTAGGATTCGCTGTATAGGGGACCGGACGTGACATATCCGATACATATTCCGTATAGGACTCCTGTTCTGTAGGCAATTCCGTAGATACGGAGCCATCTGCATGTATATAATAAGGTGTAGGCATCATGTCTTGTGCAGGCCATGCATCACCGGTTTTCCATGAATTCTCACCTGTATAGAAAACATTGACCTTATTGACCGGCTTTTCTCCCTCGCCTTCCAGGAAATAGCGGAAGAACGGATATTCTATCTCATCCATATAATAGGCAGATGTACTTTTGCCGAAATATACATTGCCGAATCCTTGAAAATCGCGTACTGTCCACGCCCCGTGCCACCAAGGGCCGAAAGCCAGATACAAATCCGTCTCCGGCGATTGCTCTTTGATTGCCTTATAAAGATTCCATGCACCATAACAGTCTTCGGAGTCATAAAGTCCTCCTACCACCAACATGGCAGGTTTCAGGTTATAGCATGAAGTGCGGGCATCCCGTTCTTTCCAAAACTCATCAAAGTTGGGATGATTCTTTATATCATTCCACAGAGTTTCCGTGGTGTCGCGCACCAAATCGTCCACATCCTTAAATGTCCCCAGTGCCAGGAAGTCCGTATAAACGTCATTCTTCACTATTTCATTCATAATGCCTTTTCCCATGTGGCGTCCTTCCAGCCTTGGCAAGAAGTTTGTGGTCTGCAACAAGGTAAATGCTCCATTGTGATGGCGGTCATCCCCCCGGAACCAGTCTGTGACAGGCGCTTGGGGCGAAACGGCTTTCAATGCCGGATGATTGGAGGAAGCAGTCATGGTGGCATAGAAACCATCATAACTGATGCCCCATGTACCTATGTTCCCATTATTATGAGTATTGTGTAACAGCCATTCTATGGTATCATAAGTATCGGTGGCTTCATCTATGTTTTTCTTGTCCTTCTTACCTTTCTTGTTCTTATTGAGAGGACGTACTTGCACAAATTGGCCTTCACTCTTATGCCGACCGCGCACATCTTGGAAAACGATAATATATCGGTGCTCAATATAGTTTTTGAGATTGGTCTTGAAGTGGCGGTCAAATCCCTCTCCGTATGGAGGGCAGGAGTAAGGACTGCGATGCATCAATATGGGATGTTGTTTACTATTGTCTTTCGGCTCGTAGACTGCAGTGTAAAGTTTTACTCCGTCACGCATCGGGATCATAACCTCCCGCTTCGTGTAGATTTCTTTCAGTCTGAGTTCGGTACTGTCCGGTTGAGCTTTGGTGTTGTCTTGCGCCCACCCTTTGGTGGCGGAAATGCATAGAAGTAAGGAAATAATAAATAAAAATCTGCCTAATCGTTTCATGTATAATTTAATGTTGTTATTATGAGCAGGCAAAGGTACGGACATTCCTTGAAAGTTTTCACGCTAATTAAGGAAAAATTTCGATAATAGTTGCTACCTTTGCGTCACTAATAACTTTTAACTAAAATAAGTATCAATATGGCAACACCTCCGTTCCACTATCAGCACATGTTCCCATTGGGACCTGATAAAACCGAGTATTATTTGCTGACTAAAGATTATGTGTCAGTAAGTGAGTTTGAAGGAAAACCTGTCTTGAAGATTGAAAAAGAAGGTCTTACTGCTATGGCAAATGCTGCTTTTCGCGATGTTTCTTTCTTGCTTCGTCGTTCACACAATGAACAAGTTGCTAAGATTCTGAGAGATCCCGAAGCAAGTGATAATGATAAATATGTGGCATTGACTTTCCTGCGCAATGCAGAGGTTTCTGCTAAAGGTAAATTGCCACTTTGCCAGGACACCGGTACTGCTATTATCCATGGCGAAAAGGGCCAGCAGGTATGGACAGGATACTGCGACGAAGAAGCCTTGGCTCATGGAGTTTATAAGACTTACACAGAAGAAAACTTGCGTTACTCTCAGAATGCACCTCTGAATATGTATGATGAGGTGAACACCAAATGCAACCTGCCTGCACAGATCGACCTGGAAGCTACCGAAGGTATGGAATATAAATTCCTTTGTGTAACCAAGGGTGGTGGTTCTGCCAACAAAACCTATCTGTATCAGGAAACAAAAGCTGTCCTGAATCCTAATACTTTGGTTCCTTTCCTGATTGAAAAGATGAAGACTCTGGGCACAGCCGCTTGTCCTCCTTATCATATTGCATTCGTAATTGGTGGTACTTCTGCAGAAAAGAACCTACTGACGGTTAAGTTGGCTTCTACTCATTATTATGATGAGTTGCCTACTACAGGAAATGAGCATGGACGTGCTTTCCGCGATGTAGAATTGGAAAAGCAAGTACTGGAAGAATCTTACAAGATTGGTTTGGGCGCACAGTTTGGCGGTAAATACATGGCTCATGATATCCGTATCATCCGCTTGCCTCGCCACGGTGCTTCTTGTCCTATCGGTCTGGGTGTTTCTTGCTCTGCCGACCGTAACATTAAGTGTAAGATCAACAAAGACGGTATCTGGATTGAAAAGATGGACGATAAACCGGGCGAACTGATTCCGGTAGAACTGCGCGAAGCAGGAGAAGGTGATGCTGTCAAGATCGACCTGAACCAGCCGATGGCAGATATTTTGAAGGAGTTGACCAAGTATCCGGTTGCTACCCGTTTGTCATTGAACGGAACGATCATTGTAGGTCGCGACATTGCTCACGCCAAACTGAAAGAGCGTTTGGACCGTGGCGAAGATCTTCCTCAGTACATCAAGGATCATCCTATCTACTATGCAGGTCCGGCCAAGACTCCGGAAGGCATGGCTTGCGGTTCTATGGGCCCCACTACTGCGGGACGTATGGACTCTTATGTTGATTTGTTCCAGGATCATGGAGGCAGCATGGTTATGTTGGCAAAGGGTAACCGCAGCCAGCAGGTAACTGATGCTTGTAAGAAGCATGGCGGTTTCTACTTGGGCTCTATCGGTGGTCCGGCTGCTATCCTTGCACAGAATAATATCAAGAGTATTGAGTGCGTGGAATATCCCGAACTGGGCATGGAAGCTATTTGGAAGATTGAAGTGGAAGATTTCCCTGCATTCATCCTGGTAGATGATAAAGGCAATGACTTCTTCAAACAGTTGAAGCCCCGTTGTGCCGGAAGTTGCAAGTAAGTTGAGATAGTTATCCAGCTATATAAGACTCGGGCGGAAGATGTTCCGCCCCTACCATTGTCGGAATCCGATAACCTGTAGGGGCGAAATATTTTTCGCCCGAGTTGCATCTATTATCTTTTCTTTTCAGAAGTCTGCTTCCAAATGCGCACCATATAGAAAGCGCAATGGCTGAAAGCGAATACAAAGGAGATAATCAGCAAAGTCTTGTCTTCTTCCCAGCCCACGGTTTGCTGATGCCATAACCCCGTAATAACGGAAAGTACGGAAAGCGCTATCCCTATCATATTCAGGGCAGTTACTCCACGGCGGCGGGGAACATCATGCTCCAGTTTACTATGCTTCACGCCATAGCAGGCATATACGTCCAAGCCTATCAACATCCATAACACCAATCGAATCCAAGTATCAGCCGGAAGGAAAAGCATCATGCCCAAGCAAGTCAGGATACCCAGAATGGGGACGGCAGGAACAAACGGAGTTTTAAAGGCGCGGTGTACATCGGGCATGCTTTTGCGTACAATCAATACTGCGGCACATACCAATGTAAAGGCAAACAATGTGCCGATACTGGTCATTTCACCCGCCACGCGTGCCGGTATAAGTGCTGCCAGCAGTCCCACAATCACCATAAAAAGCAAATTGCTGTGTGCCGGAGTGCGATACTTTTCATGTATCTTCGAGAAGAAAGGCGGTAATAATCCATCCCGGCTCATGCTGAGGAATACGCGGCTCTGTCCCAGCAAAGTCACCATAATCACCGAGCAATAACCGAACAGGATAGCCAGTACAATGGCGCGGTTCAACCACGGATAGTCCGGATGAATGACCCCGGCGGCATCAGCGTGTCCCATGTGGTCTATTGCCACGGCAACGGGTGCAATGCCTTGCTGTCCGGCAAAGTCGGTATAGTGCGCCACCCCCGTCATGACATGGGCAAATACCATATAGAGGATGGTACAGATCAGCAACGACATCAGGATACCGATAGGCATATCCCGTTTGGGATTCTTGGTTTCCTGTGCCGCGGTACTCACGGCATCAAAGCCGAGGAAGGCAAAGAACACAATGGCTGCTCCGCGCAACACACCAGAAAAACCGAATTCTCCCAACGTTCCCGTATTGGCAGGAATATAAGGAACATAGTTTTCCGCATTGATATATTTCCATCCCAACACCACAAAGATAAGGATAACCGTCACTTTCAGGAAAACAATAAATCCATTGAAGATAGAGCTTCCCTCTGTACCGCGTATCAGGAAGATACTCATCAGCACCACAATCAGGGCAGCCGGAATATTAATGATTCCTCCATCCCAAGGACAGGCAGTGAGTGCATGGGGCAGATTGATTCCTACTCCTTCCAGAAACACAACCAGATACCTGCTCCAACTGATGCTGACCGTAGTAGCGGCCACCGTATATTCCAATACCAAGTCCCAACCGATAATCCAGGCAACGAGCTCTCCCATTGTGGCGTATGAGTAAGTATAAGCGCTGCCTGCCACGGGAATCATAGAAGCAAATTCAGCATAACACAGACCGGCAAAGCAGCAACCGATAGCGGCAATGGCAAAAGATAAAGTAATGGCAGGCCCTGTGTATCCTGCAGCTACTGTTCCGGTGATAGAGAAAAGTCCCGCACCGATAATAACACCTACCCCCAATGCTACCAAGCTCCACGGCCCCAAGACCCTTTTCAGAGTCTTTGCACCGGATTCATTGGCTTCTGCTTGCAAGGCGGCAAAAGGTTTCTTAATGAATAATCCCATTTTCTTGTTATAACGTAATTAGTGATAATTGCGCGCAAAGGTACGGATTACTGCCTTTAATTACAAGCCATGACTAAAGTCTATAACGATTATTCCAAATATTTCGTTATTCTTCCGCTAAGTTGCAGCAGGGAGATTTCGCATACTTTGGTATTATATTCGGCGGACAAGATGCGTTCTTCCGCATCGAGCAAGCTCTTTTGGGCCTCACGCATTTCGATACCCGAAAGGTCGCCCAGCAAGTAACGCTCTTTGGCTATCTCATGGTTCTCGCGAGCGGCTACCAAGTTCTGCCGTTCCAGGTTCAGCAGGCGCAGGTTGTTGCGGTAAGATTGCCACAGATTACTTAAATCGGCTTTCAGCCCCAATTCCAGTTGCTCGCGTTCCAGTTGCGCATTGCGTATGTTCAGGCTGGCGTTTAGCTTCTCGCGACGGCGGTTGCCATCCCACAGGTTGATGCCTACGGTGACTCCTCCGTTCAGTCCCCAGTTGCTTCGGCGGCTGATGGTGTTGGTTTCATACTTATTCAGCGTATAGCCATAGCCTGCATTCAGTTTTATATAGGGATAGTTGCGCGATAATACTTTCCGGTAGTCCAGTTGGGCGATTGTGGCGTTTTGGTCTGCTTTCAGCAAGTTGGCGTTGATGGACAAGGTGGATGCCCATAGCTCATCATAATTAAGGGCATCATTCACAGTGATAACGGAGTCATTGACACGGAGCGGACGGTTTACTTCCTGCACAGCCATCAACTCATTCAGGTTGATGCGTGAGGTGACTACCAGTTCTTGCTGCTTCATATATTGTGCGCTGTCGGCGTTAAAGTCCACTTTGGCCTGCTGATAGTCCAGGCGTGAGAAGTTACCGATGTGATAGCGTTCTTCCACAATGCGCAGGCGCTCCTTGGACAAGGATACGGCGTAACGGAAATTCTTCAACCTTATTTCCTGCTGCACATAATTATAGTATTCGGCGGTAAGTCCGGCTATGAAGTCTTCCAGTGTGATGCGGGTATTGGTTTCGCCTTGGCGTTCCAGTTCTTTCAGTTTCTTGTAGGTGGTACTGATGTTGAAACCGTCGAACAAAGTCCAGTTTACGTCCAATCCTGCTTTCAGGGTTTGATCGTATATGCTCCGTTCACTGGTGGTGGTGCCTGTGCTGCGGGTCTTGCTGTCCGTATTGTCCAGTGTGCCGCTGTATCCTGCCGACAGGTCTACGGTGGGCAGGTAGCCGGCATTCGCCGGAGTGGCATTGTTGTGAGTAATCTGCTCTTCGTTGCGCGTTATCCGTATGGAGTAATTATTGGCAAGCCCTTCTTCCAGGCATTTTTTCAGTGTATAAGGGTATTGCGCATACAGGTTGGCAGCCCATGCGGCGCAGATGCATACGGTAATTATAATTCGTTTCATACGTTTTCAGTTTTAACTTCCCGGTTAGTAGATATATAACTGTAAATAGCAGGTACAATGTACATGGTGAGGAATGTAGATACCAACATTCCACCCACCACGGCTGTTCCCATGGCAATGCGCTGGTTAGCTCCTTCGCCCGTGGCGAAAGCAAGCGGAACCAGACCCAATATAGTGGATGCACTGGTCATCAGGATAGGACGCAAACGTTGTAGGGCGGCACCTCGTATAGCCTGCATTTTATTCTCACCCATATCTTGCTTCTGGTTGGCAAACTCTACGATCAAGATACCGTTCTTTGCCACCAACCCTATCAGCATGATAATACCGATCTGGCTGAATATGTTCATCGTGATTCCTCCGGTGTACATAAAGATCAATGCTCCCGCAATGGCAAGCGGCACGGTGAGCATAATGATAAACGGATCTTTAAAGCTCTCAAACTGTGCAGCCAGGATCAGGTAGATCAGCACCAAAGCCAAGATGAAAGCAAACATCAGGCTGGAAGAACTTTCACGATAGTCTTTCGAGTCTCCCGCCAGTGCTGTGCGGAATGTTTCGTCCAGTGTTTCCGAAGCAATCTTATCCATTTCCTCCAATCCTTGTCCAATGGTCTTGCCATCGGCCAGTCCGGCAGAAACGGTGGCGGAGATGAAACGGTTGTAGTGATAGAGCTTGGGCGGTGCAACGGATTCAACAAATTCCACCAGGTTATCCAGCTGGATCATTTCCCCTTTACTGCTTCGTATATAGATGGACTTGATGTTGGCAGGCGTATTTCTTTGCTGCCTGTTTATCTGTCCCAATATCTCATATTGCTTTCCGTTCATATAAAAATAACCCATGCGCTGCCCGCTGAGGCCGTATTGCAATGTCTCGGCTATATCGCGCACGCTGGCTCCCATCGTTCCCGCCTTGTCGCGGTTGATATTTACTCTCATTTCCGGACTACTGAACTTCAAGTCTACGTCCGCCATCTGGAAAGTGGGATTATCATACACCTTACTTAGAAATTCAGGCAATACCTTCTCCAGCTTTTCAATGCTGACTGCCTGTAGCACGTATTGCACAGGCATACTTCCCCTTCGTCCGCCGAAAGAGGATTGCTGTTGTACAAAGGCGCGCGCTTTGGTCTTGTTGCGGATGGCTTGCGATATACGCTCGGCTACTTCCATCTGGCTATAGTCGCGGTCTTTCAGGTCTTTCAGCGTAATGCGTATATTTCCGCTACCACTGGATACACGTGCGGTTACTGACTCGGCATCGGGCACGATGGAGTCTACCAGATTATTGATGTCTTCCGTGTAGTCGCGGATATATTCATAGCTGGCTCCTTCGGCTCCACGGGTGTTGATGCTGATTTGTGAACGGTCTTCCATTGGCGCCATTTCCGCCGGAATCAAGCTCCATAGCACTCCGATGGAGATCAACATGATTGCTACGAGGGGAATAGCCCAGATACGTTTGTTGAGGAATGCATCCAGGGAACGTGCATAAATCCGGTTCATTCCTTCAAAGAACGGTTCGGTCTTTTGATAGAACCAGCCTTGCTTCTCGCGCTTTATCAACAATTTGGTCGCCAGCATAGGGGTGAAGGTCAGGGCGGCAAAGGACGAAATGATAACCGAACCTGCCACAACAAAACTAAACTCGCGGAACAGACGCCCGCTGGTTCCTTCCATAAACACAATGGGCAGGAATACCGCTACCAACGTAATGGTAGTTGATATAACGGCGAAGAAAATCTCTTTGGCTCCCTCTATACCTGCATCAAAGGGCTTCATGCCCCGTTCTATGCGGATATAAATATTCTCTGTCATAACGATAGCATCATCCACCACCAGGCCTACGGACAATACCACCGCCAGCATGGTAAGCACATTGATGGAGAATCCCGCTATATACATCACAAAGAAAGCTCCGATAAGCGAAACCGGAATAACGATGCAGGGAATAAGCGTTACGCGCCAATCGCGCAAGAACAGGAAAATAATGATGATAACCAGTATAAAGGCCTCGTACACTGTCGTTTTTACCTCGTCTATGGAGGCACGGATAAACTTGGTGTTGTCAAAACCATAACTGTATTTCACATCATCGGGAAGATCCTTTTTCATTTGCTCCATGCGTTGGTATACCGCATCGGCAATTTCGATATGGTTAGCACCCGGCTGCGGAGTCACAACGACACCCACCATCGGCACGCCGTTCATTTTCATGTAACTCTTAATGTCGGCAGGGCCTAACTCGGCATAACCTATGTCGCTGAAACGAACCACTCTGCCGCTTACTTCCTTTAATATGATATTATTAAATTCTTTGGCGGTGTGCATCTGTCCCATGGTGCGCAAGGTCAGTTCCACGGTGTTTCCTTCTATGCTGCCGGAGGGAAGTTCAATGTTTTCTTTCGTAATTGCATTTCTTACGTCCACCGGAGTAATGCCGTAACCTGCCATCTTGGTAGGGTCTAGCCAGAGGCGCATGGAGTAACGCTTTTCTCCCCAAATGGAAACACTACTTACGTCAGAGATGGTTTGCAACTGTTCCTTTACGGTCAGGTCGGCTATTTCACTCAGTTCCAGCAAGGAACGGCTGTCACTCTGAATGGCTACCATCAGGATAGGCACTGCGTCGGCATCGGCCTTTGATACGGTGGGAGGGTCACAGTCGCGCGGCAAATAACGTTGTGCACGGGATACTTTGTCGCGCACGTCATTGGCTGCCGTTTCCAGGTCTACAGACAATTCAAATTCTACGGTGATGCGGGATTGTCCCTGCTGGCTGACACTGGACAAAGAACGGATGCCCGGAATACCATTGATATTCTGCTCCAGCGGTTCGGTGATCTGGTTCTCGATAACATCGGCATTGGCTCCCGAATAACTACAGGTTACCGAGATGATGGGATTATCCACCGAAGGATATTCGCGCACCCCCAATGTGTTGTAACCAATCAGTCCGAAAAGTAATATGATAATCGTAAGCACGGTGGCAAGTACAGGCCTACGGATACTAAGTTCGGATATATTCATAAAAGTATTCTTTTAGTTGTTAGTTAATAGCCTGAATCTCTACAGGCATTCCCTTTCGTAATTGCAGCGTACCTGAGGTCAGGATGGTATCGCCTACCGACAAGCCTTGCACTATTTGCACTTCGGCTTCGGTACGCAGACCTATTACCACGTCTGCCGGATCTGCAACTCCGTTACGATAAACAAATACTTTATTCTTTCCCATTTCGGGGACAATCGCTTCGGATGGAATGGCTATCGCATCTTCTATCTCTTTCTGTTTCAACTGGATGTCGGCGTATCTGCCCGGCAGTAGTTCACCGTTGCGATTGGGGTAGATGGCACGAATGGTCAATGAGTGGGTTTCCGCATCCAGACTGGATTCTGTGGCATATACCTGTGCGTGATAAGCATCCAGCTTGCCTTCTATTTTGAAATCCAGGTTCGTTCCTTTCTTCACTTCACGGGCATAGCGTTCGGGAACGGCAAATTCTACTTTCAGCGGAGTTACTTTGGTCAACTTTGCCACGATGGTAGTGGGAGAGGCGTATGCTCCCACACTGACTTGCCTTAATCCGATAATACCGTCGAAGGGCGCACGCAATTCGGTCATGTCAATGTTGGCTTTTATATTTTCGATGTCGGCATTCAGGGTCGCTAGTTCGGTCTTTACCTGTTCGTAGGCTTCTTTGCTGACGGCATCGCGTTTCAGTAAAGCATTCTGGCGGAATACACGGTCTTCTGCCAAGGGAATTTGTGCTTCCAGGCGTTTCAGTTGTGCCTGCAACTGCCGGTCGTTTACTTTGGCAAGCAATTCACCGCGTTTCACAAGGGTTCCCTCCGTAAAGAAAATATCGGTGATCTTTCCGGAAGTTTCAAAGGAGAGGTTGACTTCTTCATCCGGAACCAAGCGTCCGGTAACTAATATTTCATCAGTTAGTAAATGTGGCTGTATGATTTGTGCGTTGACTTTCAGGGTGCGTTGCCTGTTCTCTTTGGGCAAAGCATTGGCGGCTGTCAGTTCTTCATTTTCGCGTGGGGTGAATTGATAGATGCCCAGTCCTGCCAAACCGGCTCCTATTAGTATGATAATGCCCCATTTTACTCGTTTGTCCATGTGCCTTTCTACTCAGTTTTGATAATACGTTAATATGGTATTAGATAAAAAGACGTGGCGCTAAGTTTAAACGCCACGTCCTTTTTTAATAATTTTTTTCGTTTGCCAGTTTCCACATGGCTAAGAAGGATGCTTTGGTTATATCGACTATTTTCAGCCAGTTTATTTTGTGGGTTTCGTCACCGGGCAGGTGGTAGTCGGGATGCCCGTCCGTGTGATACCATATAATAGGTATGCCCAGTTTGGCAAAAGTGCCGTTGTCGCTGCCTCCCACGGGATTGTCCCAGGCACGGTAGTCAGGCGAGAGTTGCAGGCGATAGTCTTCAATGTCTTTTTTCAGCCAGTCACCGAAAGCTGGGCTGGAGGCTGTGTAGAAGTAGACGAAATAGTCTGGTTGGTCTTCCCTGTTGTTACGGCCTATCATGTCGTAGTTCAAGTAGCCTTTTACTTTCTTTATCTCCGGATAATTCATGGCAAAGTAGCGTGAGCCGAGCAAACCTTTTTCTTCTCCGTCCCAAAAAGCAAAGATTACGGTGCGTTCCGGTTGCTCTCCTGTGGCAAGGAAGGCGCGGGCTACTTGCAACACGGCTTGTACGCCGGAAGCATTATCGTCCGCACCATTGTATATTTGGTCGCCATCCAGCATAGGGTCATAACCTATGTGGTCATAATGAGCGCCGATTATTACGATTTCATTCGGGTTCTTGCCTTCTATTTTGCCCAGTATGTTGCGCAGGGCCAGTTTTTGGTGTACTACCTTTTTCAGTGCGGCAATGGAGTCGGGTTCCACTTGCCAGCGTTTTCCCTTCACTTGTCTCTCAGCGTGGTACACGTCAAAAGGTTGCACATAATTGTTATCATACAGAGGTTTCATTCCCATCTGTTTCAGGCAGGAGATGATATAGTTGCCTGCAATGCGTCCGCCTTTCCATCCGGCTTCGCGACCTTCCAGTTCGTCACAGGCCAGGAAACCGATGTGCGCTTCGGCAGTGGCACGGTTGATGGTTTCTACTCCTTTTTTTTCGGGAGCTACTTTCTTGGGAGAAGCAGCATTCAGGCCGGCTGTGCACAGGGCAAACAGCGCAACCGCTAAGAGGTGTTTTCTCATAAAGTCATGGTTTTAGTAAGCGGCACGATACTTGCCTTCTTCTTTGTCTTCCAACATATTAAGATAGGAGGTGTAGCGCGACTCGCTGATTAAATGTTTCTCCACCGCATCGCGTACAGCGCATCCCGGTTCATGGCGGTGCGTACAGTTGCCATACTTGCAATTAGCGGAGTATTCAAATATTTCTTTAAAGTAGTGCCCCACTTCTTCTTCTTCCATATCGAATGTTCCAAAGCCTTTAATGCCCGGAGTGTCAATAATGTATCCTCCGCCGTCCACGGGGAACATTTCTGAAAAAGTGGTGGTATGCATTCCTTTGTTATGGTAATCGGATATTTCTCCTGTCTTCAAGGTCTGTTCCGGCAGAATGGCGTTAATCAAAGTTGATTTGCCCACGCCGGAGTTGCCGGAGAGCAGGGTGACTTTTCCTTCCAGGTCTTTCTTTATTTCTTCTATGCCTGTATGGTGCAGGGCGGAAACTTTGAAACAGGGGTAGCCAATGTGGGTGTACAGGTTTATCAACGCATCCATGTAGCGCAAGTCATCTTCGTTGTATCTGTCTGTCTTGTTGAAGATCAGTTTCACAGGTACGCGGTATGCTTCGGCTGAGGCGAGGAATCGGTCAATGAAAATGGTTGAGGTTTCGGGATAGTTGATGGTGACAATGAGCATACATTGATCTAGATTGGCGGCCAGTATATGCGATTGTTTGGAGAGATTGGAGGCGCGCCGGATGATATAGTTCTTGCGGTCTTCTATCTCACTGATAAAAGCAGTTCCCTCATTATTGATAATGATTTGCACATAGTCTCCTACGGCAATAGGGTTGGTACTGCGAATGCCTTTCAGACGGAAGTTACCTTTGATTTTGCATTCAATGGCTCGTCCGTCTTCGGTCTTTACAAGGTACCAACTACCTGTATTTTTTATTACTAGTCCTCGCATAAATTGAGAATTGAGAATTGAGAATTAAAAAATAATAGTCTGCATTATGGTGATTATAGCGCAGCTTGTTTTTTAATTTTCAATTCTCAATTTTTAATTAAACCGTCATTATTTCTTTGTCTTTCTCAGCCAGCAGTTCTTCAATCTTTGCGATATACTTATCGTGTACCTTTTGAAGTTTAGCTTCTGCATTCTTCTGTTCATCTTCGGGCATACCGTCTTTCACAGCTTTCTTCAAAGCGTCTATGGCGTCACGGCGTGCATTGCGGATACTAACTTTAGCAGTTTCCCCTTCGCCTTTGCACTGTTTTGCCAACTGTTTACGGCGTTCCTCGGTCAAAGGAGGGATACCCAGGCGAATGATTTCACCATTGTTCTCAGGCGTGATACCTAGGTCGGAGTCCATGATTGCTTTTTCAATCACGCGAAACATACTCTTATCCCAAGGCTTGATGGTAATGCTGCGTGCATCGGGAGTAGTCACGGCAGCTACATTACTGATGGGAACCATACTTCCGTAAGAGTCAACACGAATGCCGTCCAGCAGACGGGTGCTGGCTTTTCCGGCACGGATGTGTGCCAAGGCCTCTTCCAAATACATGACGGCCATGTCCATTTTCTCTTGTGCGTCGTTGATGCAAGTTTTTGCGTCTATCATACTGTTCTGTTATTTAAGTTGTTTATATTCGCTTTTAGTGAAACAAAAGTAAGTCATTTTTTGATTATCTGCAATAAAAGAAGGAGGATTTACAAGGTTATTTATAAAAAGGAGGGGATATGGGAGGTATCTTCGTCTTCTTTTCTTTCATTATTCTTTCGTGGTTCTCACCGATATTCAGTCAAATTTCTATATATGTAGAATAAAAATAGCCTACTTAATGGATGGCTAGTTATCCATGAAATAAAATTTATGAGTATATTTGCAGACCGATAAGACAATTATTCAAAATAAGATGAACAAGTAAGAAACAGAAAAGTTAGCAGTATTAAGAAACAGATATATTAGTATTTACAGCTATTTCTCCTGATAGATAAAAACGACCAATTTTTAAGCCTGAGAGAGATAAGCGTGGTGAATGCACCTAAATGGGGTGTGTTCCTATAGCTTGTTTTTAGTTTGGGCTTGGGTGATTTGGTCGTTACCTTCTATCGGACTGGAATAAGCGGGGTACACACCTTTCTTATATCTATATATATCCTTAGTAATCACTTTAAAATCTTCTGCCTATGACATAAAAAAAGACTTCCTGTTATATTTGCTCCGCCTGCATTTCTTCAATGGAAAAAACGACCAATTTTATTCTAAGCCCAGAGAAAGCACACAGGTTGATGCACCCCATTACGGTTTGTTGTGAATGGGCGTGTTCCTTGTTGCATACATCTCTATGAAATGCTTCAGGGGGCACGCTTTATTATTTTCTTAGTATTCACGACAAATTAAAAAATAAAATGTTATCAAATAATGATATACTTTCAAAGACAATCATGTTTTTGAGATTTCCGCTTATTGTAGCGGTGGTATTTATTCATACTATTTTGACTGATGTAATGATTAATGGGACTCTTCTGGTAGATGAAGGTCAATTCCCGATACATGATCTTTTTCGTCATGTAGTGACTAACGAATTGGCACGTATCGCTGTTCCTCTTTTCTTTTTTATTTCCGGTTTCTTGTTCTTTTATCGCTCGGATTTTTCTTTGGCGGTTTATGGAATGAAGTTGAAGAAGCGCATTCGCACCTTGTTGATTCCTTATCTATTCTGGAATATAATCGTGTTTCTCTTATTGCTTCTTACCCAACTTTTTCTTTCTTCCATGACCTCGGGGCGAAACAAACTGATATCCGATTATAGTTGGTTGGATTGGTTGAATCTCTTTTGGGACCATCGGGAAGGAATGCCCATTTGTTATCAATTCTGGTTTATCCGCGATTTAATCTTTGTCATTCTTTGTTCTCCTGCTGTTTATTATTTTATCAGATATGGTAAGATATTCAGTTTGATTATTCTGGGAGTACTATGGACGTTTGGTCTTTGGTTTAAAGTGCCGGGCATCAGCATCACTGCTTTTTTCTTTTTCTCTTTTGGGGCATGGTTTAGTATTAATAAACGCAATTTTGCGATTGATTTCAAACCGATACTTCGGCCGGCTACTATTCTTTATATGATGCTTTTGGTTGCAGGAACTTTATTATGGTATAATAAGGTGACTGGTTATTCATTCCTATATAATATAGGTATAGTGGTTGGTTTGGTAGCAATAGTTGCCTGGACTGCTTATGGCATAGAGAAGAAGAGGCTGTGTGTCAGTGCTTTCCTGGCAGGGAGCGCTTTCTTTGTATATGCTTATCATGGAATGCCGATAGCACTTATAACCAAATACTGGGTGAAATTATTCCAACCTGCCAGTGAGATTACAATGTTGGCAGGTTATTTCCTTATACCACTTTTCATTGTTGGAGTAGGGATTGGTGTTTATGCAGGGTTGCGGAAATATTTTCCGGCCTTTACAGGGTTGATAACCGGGGGGCGTTAATGAAGATTAGCCGTTTTATCAGTTAGCCTAAGCCTTTTTCGCCTTTAGATTAAGTGCTTTTAATTGATGAACTATTACAGCCGCCCACAGTGGGCTGTATAACCTGCTATAGTCGGCTTTACAGTCTGCTATAGTCGGCTATACAGCCCACTGTGGGCGGCTGTAATAGTTTGCTAATTAAAAGACCTTAGCTTAAGGTAAGAAACATCTTAATCTTCCCTTTGTTTATGCTAAATTATTCGTACTTTTGTCTGGAACAAAACATGATATGATAACTTTATACCTAGCCCGTCACGGACAGACGGAAGAAAACATAGCCCGCATTTTTCAGGGGCATTTGCCGGGAACACTTACGGTCGAAGGGATTGCTCAGGCAGAAGCGTTGCATGATACATTGCTGGCTGTGCCATTGGATGCAGTAATCAGCAGTGATTTAAAGCGGTGTGTAGATACTACAAGGCTGGCAGTAGGAGATAGGAATCTTCCGTGGGAAACAACAGCTTTGCTACGCGAAATAGACTGGGGAAGTTGGACAGGATTGGCAATTAAGGATGTGGATTTGCAACACTTTCCGGCAGACGTGGAAACGGAGGCAATGCTTTATGAGCGGGCCGGACGGTTTGTGGAATATTTAAAACAGCATTATATCGAAAAACGTGTGCTTGCCGTAGGACATGGACTGATAAACCGTGCGGTGCAGGCACAAATCCAAGGAATAACATTGGAGCATTTGCGCAGTGTGCCCAAGATGGGTAATGCAGAGCTTCGGCAGTTTATCTTGTAAAATGCCGAAGTACCTCTATTATTCCCTCACTTGAATTGTGAAATATCGCTTTAAAAATAATAGCAAACGTTTAGGAAAACATTTTCCTTGCCTGTCACCGTATCCGTTGTAAACTCTACTTTATTCTCACGAGCCAGCCAACCGATGGCAGCATATAGTTCCGCATCTGCCATATTCGTTGCTTCTCTCAACTGATCATAGCTCCAGTAACGTTGCTGATTGGAACAATTATCCATAATTTTCCAAATAAAACCTGCATTACTACCTATAGTTCCTTTATTCATGATATTCAAGTCTTTAAATTGTTTGTTTACAAAAGTAGCTTAATTTACAGGGCATGTAAAGGCTTATTTTACTTTAAAACTGGTAGATATGTATGGTTTTGTTTGTACATTTATTCTCTTTGGGTATTTTTCTGCTATTGCAGGGTTATGGATACCAGCCCGATGACTACGTCATTTGAAATAGTTTCCAACGTAAGGCTCTTTAGCTCTTTGTGCGGATGAAGTGGAACATCCAGCAATACGCCTGCACCTCCTTCTATTTCCCTTCCATACACTCCTGTGATGCCTAATTCCTTGCCCAAGTCGCGGCTGACCTTTCCGGTTTTCAAGTGCAGGCGATAGGGACGGGGGGAAGGCACAACGAATGCTTTGCCATCCACATAGAAATCCTGTTCTATGGGACACCAGTTATCGGGATTGATTAACTCCGTTTCCTGCACAGTACCATCTGCATAATGCACACGAATCACTCCGTTGGCAATGTGGCATTGCATATGATTGGTGCTTCCTGCCAATAACAGGTAGGCATGCGAAGCACTTCCTGAAAGAGGGATAGTTGCACGATCCGGATAATTATCCCAAAGTGAGGTGAAAAGAATATTATTCCCGTCTGCCTTGATTCGGAAGGGGATGCCCAGTGAGGTAGTGAAAGTATCGTTCTGTACGCGGTTGCGCAGTCCTGAATCATCTATAGTAGCCGTCAGCAAGGGGTGGCACCATTCTCCTATGCCTTGTGTGGGTAATTGCAAGGTGGTGTATGGCGAGCGTGGGGACAGATACTCATTTTGATAAATATCGGTGATGGAGGCATTCAGTTGCCTGTCCAGATTGACCATCCGGCAATTCCGGGGATTGATGTCTGCAAAGTCCGTGTAGGTAGCCGATTGGGGCGTTTCTATATAGACGTTGACCGGTTGCCACCAATCCATTTCTCCCTGATGGGTGCAGAGGAAGAAAGTATGGTGTCCTGCCGCTTCTTTCACCCGGGCGTTGAAGCCTGTGGATTGTATGGAGTGTGTCGCCAGAATCCCCTGCGGATCATATACCTGTGTAATGGCTATTTCTGAAGGAACTTCTACAGTAAGCTTTCCATTTTGGGCAACGGATATTTCTTTAGGGACCAATGTGCGAAGCTCTTTCCCTGCCCATTCAATGGTGATGGTTGCAGCCGGAGTGGGTGGGACTTGGATGCTGATGTTTGGATATCCATTGGCTGCTTCTGTTCTTTTCCACGAGGCGGGAGTGCCGTTCACTTTTATTTCCCGGATCGTTTCTTTCTTTGCGTTTACTTGTAATACTAACCGGAGTGGTTGCTTGAATTGCCGGGAGATGTGATAAGTATCCGTATCTCCTTTGCGTGCAAAGCTATAAGATAGATCTGGAGTGGCAACGGAAGCTTTATCCCAAAGGCTTGGAAAGCCCGGACGGAGTATGAGCCGGTCATTCATCGCATCCGGCAAGATGCCGAACAGGCCTTGTATCAGTACACGCGAAGCTACCCCGATGGGGTCGCCAAAATCACGGTAACATTCTCCACGGGCAGCATCATAAAAACTGATTTGACCGAAGTTTCCCAGACTGTCACCTAAATACATTCCGTCCAGAATAGAACTTTTCAGTAATTGGAATCCTTCATCAGAACGTCCTGCCTGGAAGTAAGCCAAGGCGGTGTGCATTACTTCGGCAAAAGCTACGTTGTTGATGCTCCATGAGTAAGGAAGCCAGTTGGTGGTGGCGATGGTGGCGTATCCGTTGTCTTCCAATCCATCGGCAGTTACAGGGATATGCGGAATGGCAGTGTCTATGTAGCGGGTGGCTTGATAGGCTTGGAAGGGGTTGGCGGTTTCGCTGTCTATGGCATGGTAAATAGTCCATACGGCGGCGCTTTCGTGCAGGCGCTTGTGTCCCATGAAATCTTGAAATTCTGCCCAATGGCCTTTGGAGGGTATCCACAGACGCTCGTTCATGGCTTTCAGGATTTTGTCGGCTTCCGTCTGATAGGGGGTAGGGTCTTCGCCTATTTTCTTTGCCAGCAAGGCGGCCATTTTATTTGCCCGGTAGTTGTAGGCTGATGAATGGGTGACGGCTCCGCTGTTATAGTAAAGTGCGTCGCTTGCCCAGATACAGGCATAGGCATCGTATAGCCCGTCATTGTCCGGGTCATAATTCAGTTTCTCCCAAGCCAGGTGGCGGGTGATGACGGGCCACATTTGGCGGGCATACGCTAGGTCGCCTGTCCAGTTGAAGTGCCATAATAGTTCGTCTATGTAGCAAAGGTTCATGTCATAGTGATGCATCTGGTTGTTGCGGTGCGGGTTGCGGCAGATGTATCCGTTGCTATATTGTGGTGTTCCCCATTCCTTGACAGAGCGTGCCAGGTGCAGGGCGGAATCCTGTGCCGGGTGGGGGATGGTGTTGGGGACTTGGGTTACCTGACTTGCAGCGTAGGCATTGAAATGGGTTCGGGCGCGGTCATGCCAGCCCAATGCGTCGCCTGTGTAGGCGGCACGCCAACCGCTGAGTGGCATACGCCAGCCTATGGCGCCGTGCAGCCATACTTCACCGTCCCAAATGCCGTCGGCTGCTGCGGCTAAGGTTCCTCCCAATGTGTTGAAGTAAGGGTCGGGTGTTTCTATGCGGATGCGGGAGGCTATTCTCACACGGGCTGCTTCCGCTTGGTCAAATAAGGTTGCGCCTTCGGATGGAGGCAGTATGCTTAACTGCTGGTTATTCAACAAAACGTATAGGATTCCTTTTATTTCTTTGCTGCATGATTGTAATTGCCGGGGCTGCAAAGGTGCTTCGAAGCTGTCGGCAGGATCGGCTCCCATATCTCCGTTACGGTTTAGTTTGGGGTTACGGATCTCTGAGATGAATGCTTGCAGTACAGGGGTAAAGGTGTTGAATCCTGTGATTTCGAATTTCCAGATGGCACCGTCTTTATGGGGAAGGGCTAATGTGGTTATCAATAGTTTTCCTTCTGTAAATGCTGGATCTGTGAGGGTGTAGCTGCGACGTCCGGCTGTGTAGCGGGATTCGCAGTGTTCCACTGAGTCGAGGGAAAGATTGCCTTTTGGGGTTTGTAGTTTAAAGCTGATGTGTTTGCAGTTATTCTTTATATAAGAGGCAAAAACGGGTCGGTCACTTGTTTCTAAGCGAAACTCGGTGTGGCTGCCGTATAGGGCGCGGGTGAATCGGTTCTTTCCGTTTATGCAGACAAAATCGTTTCCTTCCGGAAAGTATTGTAAGTTTCGGGTTGCTCCGCGACGGTGCTCGTTGTAGGAGGTGGATTCGATGAAATCTCCTATCTTTTGGGGCTGGCGGGTTTGGCCGGTTACGGAGGTGATGCTTATGCTTAGTAGGAATAGAAACAGGTATGTCTTTTTCATATGGATTTTCAATGATATATTACGCTGTAGGGGCGGGGTTTGCCCGCCCAATAACGGTTTACGTTGTGTATTCGTGGATGTATTCGGGCGGGCAAACCCCGCCCCTACGGTGGATATTTAAGGTAATGGCTTCAATCCTTCCCAACGTACATTCCATTTTCCGTCTTTGGGGAATCCCGGATTTATGTCTTCCGAGCCATCCCATCCGGCACACATCATGGCAATGGTTGTCAGCAAACCTCCGTTTCCCGGCAGGTAAATGCGCAAGCGGTCGTCTTGATAATTATGCCCGTTTATCAGATAGGTATTGGTGCGTTTATCCATCAGTAATGCGCTGACTGCCTTTTCGGGTTCACCCATGCGGGCGGCATTCATGGCGGTCATCGGATAATCCCATCCCCAAGTCTTGTCCCAATTCCAGTTATCCCAAATCCAGTGAAGGGTGTTCTTCATGTATTGCGTATTGATGAGGTTATTCATCGGCAAGATACCTGCGGCGCCCAATACTGCCATGTGGTCTGATGTGAAACGGATGTCTTTATAAGTATCAAGAGCTGTTTCGGCAGCCAAGTAGAGATGGTCTTCATTATAGGCCAGCGGGGATAGCTTTTCTAGCATTTCATCCCATTGGGGTATGCGCTCCATGCCGTTTCGTTCACGCCAGGTTTGAGCCAGTTGCATGGCAAAATGCCAGTAGGATAGTTCAAACGGCGGGTTTACGGTTTCGGCAGCACGAAGGGTTTCTTGTGCGGGGATGGCGCCTTTCAGTACATAGCGGTCGTGTTCCTTGTCATAGGTGGCGAAGGAGTACATAAATTCTGCTGTTTCCTGAATCAAACGGTTATACTTCTTCAGCACTTCCGCCGATGGATTGGCGCGATAGACCAATTCTGCCATATAAATAAGGTGAGGCTGCTGCCAAATCAGGAAACTTCCTACTTTTGAGGGGGCTTCCATACCACTTGGATCGGTCATCTTCATCCAGCGTATTCCTTTGAAACCTTGTCTTTCAGCTATTTGGCGGGCTATCGGTTCTACGGTCTCATACCAGGACAATGTACGGTCTAGCAATTCGGGATGTCCCCAAAGGGCGAAATGTGCTTGATGCCACCAGATCATTTCCAAATGGAATTTGCCGAACCAAGAGTTATAGGTCAGTCCGGTTTCTTGGGGAGGGGTAGTGCCTGCACACTGAATGGCAAGCAGATATTGACTCAGTACGACGCGGCGTTCCAGTTCTTTGGCTCTTGAATCGGTACACTGGGAGAAATCTACGGCTGCTCCTTTCGTCCAATAGGCTTTCCAATGCTCGGCAGATGCTTTTTGGACATCGGCAAAGGTGGTGACGGATGAATTGTCGGGTTCCTGTGGAGTGAATTGGCAGGTAAAGGCAATCACGCTGTCGGTGGGAGTCAGTACAAAGTAGTTTGCGCTCTTTTCTGTCAGCTTGGCGTGTCCCTCCCAACTGATATTTACGTAATAGGTGGTAGCATCCAGTACTCTTTTCAGTATGGCGGATTGTTCATCCTCACTGACGATGGTGGTGGAGTGGCGGTCGTTGGCATCCCAATTGCAGGCATCGTCACTGTGTCCGCCGGTGGGATAGGGAAAGTGGAATCTGATTCCGGCAGGTTGCTGTGCGGATATGCGTGCTGCAATCATGTCTTTATCGGGATGGCAGACGGTGTGTACATGATAAGGATTTCCATGGATGGTGAAGCGGCTGTCGATAATGCCCTTCCACATATCCAGGGATTGCTGTATATTCTGAATATCCGAAGGTTGGATTTCCGGTTCCAGTTCCAATCCGATGATGCCCAGATGCAGGCGGTGCGGGTTGAGGCGATACCAGTCGGCTGCTTCTTTTGCTCTCTTGGGTTCCTTGGGCTGGGTGGCATATAGTTCCTTATGGCCGTGGCCGAAGTCATATTCTGCTAATGCTTCTTCCGGTTTATAGTTGTTGGGGTTGTCAAAACTGTGCCATCCCCATTGGCTTTGTGTACCTAGGGGGACTCCGTTTTTATATGCATTGGGGAAGGTTTGCAATCCGGTAGCGTCTACCGTATAGGCAAATTCTCCATTTCCTACGGAGAGTGAGGAGAGGGAATCTATCCGGGTTACTGTCGGATTATTTCGGGTCACTAGTGCCTGGCGGTCTATGGGGGCTTCCTGTTGTGGATGGCAAGCGGTCAATGCCAGTATTGCCAAAAGATAAATGTAGCAGTAATTCTTCATTGTGTTTTTACAGTTTTATGGTCTTTAGATTTATACCGGGTTTTGATGTGGTAAAAATAGGCCATTTACTTGTATTAATCAATGAATAATTGTTCGTTTAGATGGAAAAACTGTTCGCTTGGGTGTTTTTTTAGGGATATTGGGCGGGTTTAGAACCCGCCCCTACGGGAAATGATATTAGTTATGTACCAATGTACCGATGTTCTCTCCGGTCATTACCTTTTTTAAATTACCTACTGTATCCATGTCAAATACAATAATCGGCAAATTGTTTTCCTTGCACATGCAGGTAGCAGTAAGGTCCATCACCTTCAAACCGCGTTTCAATACTTCATCATATGTAATATCATCAAACTTGGTTGCTGTGGGATCTTTCTCCGGATCTGCCGTATAAATGCCATCTACACGGGTTCCTTTCAACATTACATCCGCTTCAATTTCTATACCGCGCAAAGAAGAACCTGTATCTGTAGTGAAGAACGGATTACCTGTCCCGGCAGACATAATCACTACCTCACCATTTTCCATTGCCTCAATGGCTTTCCATTTGCTATAAAATTCGCCGATAGGCTCCATGCGGATAGCAGTCAGTACACGCGCCTTTACTCCGGCAGCGCCTAGTGCGGAACTCAGTCCCAGGCTGTTGATAACAGTTGCCAACATCCCCATTTGGTCGCCTTTTACACGGTCGAACCCTTTGGAAGCGCCACTCAGTCCGCGAAAGATGTTGCCACCACCGATTACAATGCCTATTTGTACGCCCAAATCGTGTATCTCCTTGATTTGCTGTGCATATTCACCCAGACGCTTTTCGTCTATACCATATTGCTTTTCGCCCATTAGGCTCTCGCCACTCAGCTTCAGTAGTATTCTTTTAAATCTTGCCATATTTGTTTGTTCTTTTAGTTTCTGCAAAGATAAAAAGATTAATCTTTTTCACTCGGTTTATATCCTAAAATCTTTCTGCCAAAGATGCCTTGCATTACTCCCCGGAGCAACAGATAGGCGATGAATGCCATCCATAATGCATGATTCCCCATTGCATTCTCGAATCCATAATACAGTAGGAAGAACACACCCGATGCTATGATCATGGCACGCAACATCAGATGAGTGGCAGTGGCTCCGATAAATATGCCGTCAAGCAAAAAGGCGGAAAAACCTGCCAGCGGAATGGCAAGTACCCAGTAAAAATAGTTTCCGGCGGTGTGGATAACAACCGTATCATTGGTAAGCAGCCCTAGGAAAGTTTGTCCGCCCAAGCCATATAATAAGGTAAAGGCAAGGGATAGCCCGATGCCCCAACCAAAGAGTTGGCGGACAGTTTGGTGAAGTGCTTTCCGGTTATTGGCGCCAATGTATTTCCCTGCCAAAGCCTCGCCTGCATAGGCGAAACCATCCATGATATAAGAAAACAGGGTGAACAGTTGCATTAGCAAAGTATTCACGGCAAGCACTGTTTCACCTTGGGCAGCACCTGCCGAGGTAAAGAAAACAGTAACGGCTACCAGGCAAATGGTTCGGAAGAAAATATCCCGGTTTACCTGGAAGAAGCGATACATAGCCTGGCGGTTGAAAAAAGAGTGCCATTCAATGCGCTTTTTCAACGACCCGTAATAACGGAGCCATAACAGATAAGCCATAAACAGTCCGGCATATTGTGCAGTCAGTGTGCCGATAGCCACTCCTTCTATTTTCATATTGAAAAAGTAGACCAGACAAAGGCTGACCAGAATGTTCACTATGTTTTGCGTAATGGCGATGTACATAGGAAACCGTGAATTTTGCATACCGATAAACCACCCCGAAAAGCTGTAAAGCCCCAATACAGCAGGTGCACCCCAAATACAAATGCGGAAGTAAAGACCGGAGAGTGTTTGTACTTCGGGTGTTGTGTCTATAAATGTGAAGGCTATTTTCTCTATCGGGTATTGTAGAATGAGTAATGCAAAGGCAATGAATAATCCCACTCCGACCGAGCGGAGCAGTAATCGGGTGACTTCGTTAAGGTCGTGCCTTCCATAGGCTTGTGAAGTCATGCCACTGGTTCCCATCCGCAGGAAACCGAATATCCAGTAGATGATATTAAAGAGCATACCGCCCACGGCAATGGCTCCAATATAGGCAGCGGAACCCAGATGCCCCACGATAGTTACATCTATCAGACCCAGCAAAGGAACAGTGATATTTGATACAATCGAAGGAATGGCAATCTGGAGAATACGTCTGTTTCCGTTATTCATTGAGATCATTTAAATGATGTACTGTACCTCCTTAAAGGCATATTTTCTTATCTGTCCGTTTTCGTCTTTTAATATCAGATATCCATCCGGTTCCACTCTTACAAATTCTGCCATAAATTCCCCATTCTTGTCTTTATAACGGTACATTCCTGTCTTGCGGTATTGTCTCAGTAGGTACATGGCGTATAGCATTGCCTCTATGTTAGTGCCTCCTTGCTCTATTTCCTTATAATAAGAAATGATATGCTGTACCAGCTTTTCAAAAAAATCCATCTTGTCCGAGTCTTTTTGAATGATTTGCTTTAATGAAATCGGATTCGGAGCAGAAGAAAGGAAGACTTCTTGGTTGAGGTTTAGTCCAATACCGATAATGCTTTGCATGATATAAGCTCCTTGCAGCTCGTTTTCTATCAGTACGCCACATATTTTTTTATCTTTCCAATAAATATCGTTGGGCCATTTGATGCTGAATCCGTTGGCATACTCTTTCAGTACATCATGGATACTTAGGGAAACCAGTATGGATAATATGAACTGGGACTTTGCCTTTATAGCAGTAGGACCGATAGCGATACTGAATAGTAGGTTTTTCCCATATTCTGATTCCCAGGAATTTCCGCGTTGGCCTTTTCCTGCCGTTTGGAAATCGGAGAGAAGTACAGTGAATTCATTGACCTCATTCTTCTTACAAAATTCAGCCAAGGCATCATTGGTTGAAGTGACTTCTTCTTTATAGAAGCAGTCTAGACTTAGTTTATTCTGATCGTTCATCATATTCTTGTTTTAATTTGCGAGTAAACTTCTTTAATACTTCTTCGTAGGAATGATCTATAAGGCTGAAAATCAGCTTGTCATTAATATCTCCCCGCAAGGAAATCTGATTCCAATATTTCTTGTTGAAGTGAAAAGCTCCCTCTATGCCTGAATGGAGTTCTCTTAACTCCAATGCATATTCGGGATCACATTTCAGTGTCAGCCATTCGGGATCATCCAATCCGATGCAGGCATACATTTTCCCCATAACTTTGAATACCAAAGTAACTTCATCAAAAGGAAACTCTTCTGTGGTAGCTTTCTTTTTAATGCAATAATTGCGTATTGTTTCTATGTCCATATATAATAAGGTGTATTGTTTACCAAATAGGGGGATAAAAAGCATCTTCTATATGTTCGATCCTGAATGGAGCTTCTTTCCCTGTTATGGTAATAATGTCAAAACGTACCGGTAAATCCAAGGCGAACTTTCTTAAATAGGCATCGGTTGAGGCTACAATCCTGCGGATCTTCCGGTCTGTCACGGCATCTTCCGGATTTCCGAATTGCGTATGTTGGCGTGTCTTCACTTCCACTACAATCAGTTCATTTTGATATTCGGCCACAATATCCAGTTCTTTCTTTCCGCAGTGCCAATTCCGGTGCCGGATGGCATAGCCCTTTTCTATCAGATAGTTCGTGGCTTCTTCCTCTCCCTCCTTGCCTAATTCATTGTGTTCTGCCATTCTGTTCTTTTTTGCACAAAAATACTCTTTTTTATGCTTTGTATTTACAGAAGTAAAGCTAATTTTGCAGAGAATATGGCAAACAATGTAAAAAAGAGAGTAAAAGTACCCGCATCGGCTCCCAAACGAAAGCAACGTATGGTATGCCTGATGAGTGAAGAGGAGGTACGGATTGTAGATTGTTATCTTAAGAAATATAAGATAACCAATAAGGCTCGCTGGCTACGCGAAACGGTATTGACTTTCATCCATCAGAAGATGGAGGAGGATTATCCTACATTGTTTAATGAACATGACATGAGAAGATAGCATATGGCAGACGATACTTACTATATGAAGCAAGCCTTGATGGAAGCTGCAAAGGCTGCCGAAAGGGGAGAAGTGCCGGTGGGTGCGGTGGTGGTTTGCCGTGACCGCATCATCGGTCGTGGTCATAACCTGACGGAAGCATTGAATGATGTCACCGCTCATGCAGAGATGCAGTCCATTACTGCCGCTGCCAATACATTGGGGGGGAAGTACTTGAATGAGTGTACTTTGTATGTCACGGTAGAACCCTGCGTGATGTGTGCAGGAGCCATCGCTTGGGCGCAGATGGGAAAACTTGTCTTTGGGGCGGAAGATGAGAAAAGAGGTTATCAGAGGTATGCCCCCGATGCGTTACACCCAAAGACGGTGGTGGTGAAAGGTATATTGGCTGATGAATGCGCGCAGTTGATGAAAGATTTCTTTAAGAGGAGGCGATAGAATAGTTTATTTCACTTCTTCATAGTCCACATATTCTCCCTCGTCATCATCAAATATTTTTTTCTTGTTCTCAGAAGAACGGGGACGTTTCTGCGATGATGATGAAGTTCCTGAATAATCATTCGTCTGATTCTGATTGTATGTGTTTTCTCCTTGGCGGGTATAAGTACGGTTCTGATAAGTGTTGCGTTTACCGAATCCGAATAATACCCGAAGTATATTGCCCAGAATAGAAAAGCCGATAAAGAGTATCAGCAAGAATAGAATAAGTAGAAAACCTAAAAATCCAAACATAGTAATTTCTTTTTTAGTATACTCCTAACAACAAGCGTGCCACGCCTATTGTTTACGCTCTTTTTTTAGTTAAAAGAGATAGAATGGTATACCAGATGATAATTGCCGCGAAGCCGCTAATCTTGAGGAAAACCAGCAATGGGATACATACAATGAGGAAAATATAGCTGACCTTGTTCTGATTCCAAGCCAGGCTTTTGAATTTTAAAGAGAACATCGGAATCTCAGCTATCAGCAACAATGACATGATAACTACCAATATGAAAAGGTATACTGCATTGAATGCATCGGATATCAAAAAGGAATGAGCACCTACTACCAGTGATCCCCAAAACAAAGCATTGGCAGGAGTAGGCATACCAACGAAAGAGCTGCTTTGACGCGGGTCAATATTGAATTTAGCCAGACGCAATACGGAGAAAATGGCAATAAGGAATGCAGTATAAGGAATATATTCTGCTATCGGCAATAGGAACTCCGGATAATGCACTTCTTTAAATAAGGAGAATACAATGGTGGCGGGAGCCATACCGAAAGTAATATCATCTGCCAAGGAATCCAGTTCTTTTCCTAAAGGACCCGAAACATGGAACAGGCGTGCCAGCATACCATCAAAGAAATCGAAAACAGAACCGATTATAATAAAAAGGATAGCCAGCTTGTAATTCCCCTCAAACGCCATTGCGCAGGCAATGCATCCGGAAAAGGCGTTGCCGCAGGTAAATAGGTTAGGAATCTGGCGTGTGATACAGTTTGCCATTACGCGTTTCTTATTTTAGTTTAGCAATCACGGTTTCGTTGCCTACGGTTGCTTGTCCCATTTTGACACATACTTCAGTGCCCAGCGGCAGGTAAACGTCTACACGTGAACCGAATTTAATGAATCCCATGTGCTCGTCAATGTAGCAATCTTCTCCCACTTCGGCATAAGTCACAATTCTGCGGGCTACGGCTCCTGCTATCTGGCGTGCCATGACGGTATGTCCTTCGGGAGTTTCGATAACTACCATTGAACGTTCATTCTCCGTGCTCGCCTTGGGAAGCCATGCTTTCATAAACTTACCGTTGTGGTGGTCTACGTGTTTCACCACCCCATCCACCGGATACCAGTTGGCGTGTACATTGACTATACTCATAAAGATGGAAATCATCAATCGGCGATCATGAAAGTATTCATGCTCATCCACTTCTTCTATCACCACTATCTTGCCATCTGCGGGGGCAACCACTATCTTTTCGGTGTCATGTTCAAACAACCGGATGGGGCAACGGAAAAAGTTGACCATCAACAGGTAGACAATAATACTTGCAACCGCAAATATATAAAACGGAATTTTGCACTCAATTCCCCAAAATAGCAGGGCATTGATGCCAATTAATAGGATGGCACTGGCGATTAAGATGCTTGTTCCTTCTCTATGTAGTCTTATTTTCTTTAGTTTCTTCAGTCGGTTCATGATTGTATTAAACCATTTATCGTGCAAAAATATACTTATTTTGAAAACCCTGCAAATAAAAGTCACTAGAAATGCCTTTTTCCACTTCTTTTAATATAAAAAAAGCGAATGTTGATAACTTCTCCTTTATCTTTTTGCAGGTTTTATGAAAGCAGACTATCTTTAGACAATTTTTTAGGAGATCAAATATTATGCAGGATTTTGTCCATTTACATGTCCATACCCAGTATTCTATCCTCGATGGTCAGGCAGCTATACCCAGGCTGGTTGACAAGGCGATGGCTGACGGTATGAAAGGTATAGCCGTTACCGACCATGGTGATATGTTCGGTATCAAAGAGTTCTTCAATTATGTAAATAAGAAGAATGGAGGAACCAACGGCGAAATAAAGGATTTAAAGAAAAAGATAGCCGGGCTGGAAAGCGGCAAGATTGAAAGTGAGAATCCGGAAGCGGAAATAGCAGCATGCAGAGAGCAAATGGAAGCGGCAAAGAAGAAACTCTTTAAACCCATTTTCGGTTGCGAAATGTATGTGGCACGCCGCCGCTTATTTAATAAGGAGGGAAAACCCGACCAAAGCGGTTACCACCTGGTGGTACTTGCCAAGAATGAAAAAGGTTATCATAACCTTATAAAACTGGTTTCGAAAGCATGGACGGAGGGCTTTTATATGCGTCCGCGTACCGACCGCGTGGAATTGGAAAAATACCACGAAGGGCTGATAGTCTGCACGGCTTGTATTGCCGGAGAAGTTCCCCGCAACATCATTGCCGGAAAGTATGAAGAAGCGGAGGAAGCTATTCAATGGTACAAACGGGTATTTGGCGATGACTTCTATCTGGAGTTGCAACGCCATAAAGCCACCGTGCCCCGTGCCAATCATGAAGCCTACAAGTTGCAGCAAATAGCCAATGAAAAGCTGATAGAATATTCCAAGAAGTTTGATGTGAAGCTGGTGTGTACCAACGACGTTCACTTTGTGGATGAGGAGAATGCCGAAGCACATGACCGCCTGATCTGTCTGAGTACGGGTAAAGATCTGGATGATCCGAACCGTATGCTTTACTCCAAACAAGAGTGGATGAAGACCCGTGCAGAGATGAATGAAATCTTTGCCGATGTACCCGAAGCACTCTCGAACACAGTTGATATATGTGACCAGGTGGAGTTTTATAGTATCGACCATGCGCCTATTATGCCTACCTTTGCTATCCCTGAAGACTTTGGAACGGAAGAAGAATACCGGAAGAAATACACGGAGAAAGACTTGTTCGATGAGTTTACACAGGACGAGAATGGTAATGTGGTGATGAGCGAAGAAGCAGCCAAAGGTAAAATAGAGAAGTTGGGAGGTTATGATAAACTCTACCGTATTAAGCTGGAAGCCGATTACTTGAAGAAACTGGCTTTGGAAGGAGCTCACAAACGCTACGGTGAAGTATTGAGCGATGAAGTACAGGAACGAATCAAGTTCGAATTACACATTATGAAGACGATGGGTTTCCCGGGATACTTCTTGATTGTGCAAGACTTTATTCGTGCCGCCCGTGAAGAACTGGACGTCTCCGTAGGTCCGGGACGTGGCTCTGCGGCAGGTTCTGCGGTGGCATACTGTTTGGGAATTACTAAAATTGACCCCATTGCCTACGATTTGCTGTTCGAGCGTTTCCTGAACCCCGACCGTATCTCTTTGCCCGATATTGATGTGGACTTCGATGATGATGGCCGCGGACGAGTATTGAACTGGGTTACAGAGAAATATGGGCAGGAGAAAGTGGCGCATATCATTACTTATGGTACTATGGCTACCAAGCTGGCTATAAAAGACGTAGCCCGCGTTCAGAAACTCCCCTTGTCCGAATCCGACCGTTTGTGTAAACTGGTTCCGGACAAGATACCCGATAAAAAGATGAACCTGCCCAACGCCATCGCCTATGTTCCCGAGCTACAGGCGGCGGAGGTATCGCCCGATCCCGTTTTGCGCGACACCATAAAGTATGCCAAGATGCTGGAGGGCAACGTGCGTAACACAGGAGTGCACGCGTGCGGTACTATTATATGTAGGGACGACATTACCGACTGGGTACCCGTAAGTACGGCGGACGACAAGGAAACCGGTGAAAAGATGCTGGTTACCCAGTACGAAGGTTCGGTGATTGAAGATACCGGTTTGATTAAGATGGACTTCTTGGGTCTGAAAACCCTTTCCATCATTAAGGAAGCCATAGAGAACATAAAGCATAGCAAGGGCATTGTGCTGGATATTGATGAAGTCGATATTTCCGATCCCCCCACCTATGCACTATATAGTGAAGGGCGAACCATCGGTACATTCCAGTTTGAATCTGCCGGTATGCAGAAATACCTGCGCGAATTGGAACCAAGTACTTTCGAAGACTTGATTGCCATGAACGCCCTTTACCGTCCGGGGCCTATGGATTATATTCCCGATTTCATCGACCGTAAACACGGACGTAAGCCCATTGAGTATGATATTCCCATCATGGAAAAGTACCTGAAGGATACTTATGGCATTACGGTCTATCAGGAACAGGTCATGCTTCTGTCGCGTCTGTTGGCAGATTTTACCCGTGGTGAGTCTGACGCCTTGCGTAAGGCAATGGGTAAAAAGCTGAGGGATAAGTTGGACCACATGAAACCCAAGTTTATTGAAGGCGGCCGTAAGAACGGTCATGACCCGAAAGTATTGGAAAAGATTTGGGCGGACTGGGAAAAGTTTGCATCCTATGCGTTCAATAAATCGCATGCCACCTGTTACTCATGGGTAGCTTATCAAACTGCATACCTGAAAGCCAACTACCCGGCAGAATACATGGCAGCTACCATGAGCCGAAACATCTCGAACATCACCGAAATCACTAAACTGATGGACGAAAGTAAGGCAACAGGCATCATGACCAAAGGCCCGGATGTGAATGAAAGTTACCTTAAATTTTCAGTAAATCGTAAGGGTGACATTCGTTTCGGTTTAGGAGCCATCAAGGGAGTAGGAGAAAGTGCGGTACAATCTATTCTGGATGAGCGCGAAAGAAACGGCGAATACAAAGGTATTTTTGATTTCGTGCAACGTGTGAACCTCTCTGCTTGCAACCGTAAGAATATTGAAAACCTAGCTTTGGCAGGTGCTTTTGACGAGTTCCCGGAAATAAAGCGCGAGGATTTCTTTGTAAAGAATGCCAAGGATGAAACCTTTACGGAAGTACTGGTGCGTTATGGCAACAAGTATCAAATGGATAAAGCGGCAGCCGTAAATTCTTTGTTTGGCGGGGAAAACCAAGTAGAAATGGCAACTCCCGAGATCATTTCAGCCCCCACATGGGGAGACTTGGAGCGATTGAATAAAGAACGCGATTTGGTCGGAATTTATCTTTCCGCCCATCCGCTGGACGAATATGCCGTGATTCTGGAAAACGTATGTAACGCCCATATGGCAGACCTTGCCGACTTGACTCCTTTGCAAAACAGGGACTTGACGATGGGGGGTATTGTAACCGCCGTCCGCGAAGGTTACACCAAAACCGGAAAGCCTTATGGTATTGCCAAAGTGGAGGACTATTCAGGTTCTGCCGAATTTGCCTTTTTCGGCAATGAATGGGTGGAAAAGAAGAACTTTTTCATGAATGGGATGTTTTTATTCTTACGGGGTAAATGCCAGCCGAAGCAATGGCGGCAGGAAGAATGGGAGGTAAAAATAAATTCCATTGAACTATTGCCCGAAGTGAAGGAAAAGATCATAGAGAAGCTCACGGTATCAGCTCCTTTATCTGCTTTGGATGAGGAAATGATAACCGAATTCTCGGCATTGATACGTGCTAATCCGGGAAGTGCGGAACTCTGTTTCCATGTGAAGGACGAGGACGGACAGATGTATGTCAATCTGATGTCCCGCACCATGAAGATTTCCGTTCAAAAAGAGATTATGACTTATTTAAAGAGCCAACCGCAGCTCTCATATAAAATTAATTAGTATATTTGCGCTGACAATTTAAACAATAAAGTATAATATAATTATGGCACTAGAAATTAAAGATAGCAATTTTGAAGAGTTGCTGGCATCAGGAAAACCTGTAGTAGTTGACTTTTGGGCAACATGGTGTGGTCCTTGTAAGAAAATCGCTCCGGATGTTGAAGCCTTGGCTGAAAAATATAAAGACCAGGTAATCATTGGAAAGTGCGATGTAGACGACAATGATGAGTTGCCCGGCAGATTTGGTGTCCGCAATATCCCTACGGTTCTTTTCATCAAAGACGGTGTGGTAAAGGACAAGACTGTAGGTGCGGTAACTAAGGCTCAGTTGGAAGAAAAGCTGCTTACTATACTGTAATAAACAAAAACAATATTCACCCCTTTAATACTTACGATTATGGGAACGGAAGACGATTTCTTGTTGGAAGATGAGGACGATGCAAAAACAATAGAATTCATTAAGAACTATCTGCCTCAGGATCTGAAAGATAAATTCACGGAGGATGATTTGTATTATATCCTCGATGTGATTGTAGATTACTACACCACCAGTGGGTGTTTGGATGCGCAACCGGATGAAGAAGGTTACATCAACATCGACCAGGATGAAATTGTGAACTACGTGGTAAAAGAAGCTGTTAAGGATGGAATGGGACCTTATGATGCTGAAGATGTATTCTTTGTAGTACAAGGGGAAATGGAATACGGAAATTCTCTGGGACAAGTGGAGTGATTCCGGTTCTGTGATGAAAATAAAATAAATGATGCGCATTCCTGTATCGGGGTGCGCATCATTTATTTTTTTTCTTTATAGTTTGCGTTCAGTGCTACATCTTGTGGGGATTACAATCGTTTTCAGTTTGGATGTCTTGTGCGCATTTTATTAGAGCCAGTTACATGGACGGTTCTGCGGCGTAAGTGGGCTGGTTGAGGTATTCGTGTAGCTTTCTCATGTCTATACGATGCCTTGTACATTCAGGAAGAAGTAGACTCCGGTGGCTATCATTAGTAGTCCCAGTACGGCATAGAACAATCGTGCCCGCTGGCGGCCCACGTTGGTAACAATGAATTGCGTGTTGTGTGCCGTAAAGAACCAATTCCAATTAAATAGGGCAGCCAGAATGGATAGTAGACCTACCAGTACGAATATGGATTGGATAAGATAATGCATTCCCATGTTTTTTCGGATTTTATTAAAATGCTTTTTTATGATAAAAGAGAGATAGTCGGAGGTATCCTTGTAGGGGCGGGGTTTGCCCGCCCGAAAACAGTTCGCTTTATGTATTCGGGCAGGCAAACCCTGCCCCTACAGGTGAATGTTAATAGTCGTATGGGGTTATTCTCCAGCCTCAAAACGAACAGCACGGCTTCCGTCTTCCGTTTCCTCTATCTCTACCTTTATTGCATCTCCCGGCAACAGTTCTTCTACCAGCTCCGGCCATTCAATGAAACAAAGAGCACCGCTATAGAAATAATCTTCATACCCCATATCATACACCTCATCCAATTTCTTGATTCGATAGAAATCGAAATGGTAAATCAGTTCGCCTGTTTCGTCCGAGCGATATTCGTTCACAATGGCAAAGGTGGGCGAGGTGATAACATCTGTCACTCCCAGTTCTTCGCATACGGCTTTGATAAAGGTAGTTTTACCGGCACCCATCTTTCCGTAGAAAGCAAAAACGGTGTTGTCACCCATGGCTGCGATAAACTGTTGGGCAGCTTCGTGGATAGAGTCTAAAGAATTGATTTTAATTTCCATATCCATTGGTTTTATTTATTTTCTTTTGCTTGCAAAGGTACATGCTTTTCCCCATTTTACAAAGGGTATAGATCAGGATTGAGAAAAAGATTATGGCTGCGCCCGAGGGAACCTGCAATTTATAAGAAATGAGCAATCCGCCCAGACAGCCCAGGTAGCCAATGCCAGCGGACAGCCAGATGATCCGTTTAAAGCTATGGGTGAACAGGTTGGCGGTCATTTGCGGCAGAGTGAGCAGGGAGATGGCAAGTACAATGCCCACCATGCGGAGGCATGAAACAATGGTCAATGCAATGAACATCATCAGCAAATACTCGAACAAAGCCACCGGAATGCGTTGCGAACGGGCAAACTCGCGGTCGAAAGCAATGCAGATGATAGGGTTCAGGAACAAGGTAAAGAACACTATCAACAACACCGAAAGGATGGCAAGCATATAAATATCGGTAGGGGTGATAGTAAGGATATTACCAAACAGGAATGCCGATAAATCCGGAGTAAAGCCCGGCGCCAGGAAACTGAAAATGATACCTATTGCCATGCCTAAAGTCCAAAGTACGGCGATAGCGGAATCTTCGCGCATATCTTTCCGTTTGCTCAACCATTCTACTCCGAAGGCGGAAAGCACTGAGAACACGGCGGCAGAGAGCAAAGGTGAAATGCCCGCGTATAATCCCAAACCTATACCACCGAATGAAGCATGAGTGATGCCGCCACTGATAAAGACCAGGCGGCGCGTCACAATGTATGTGCCGATGATGCCGCAGGCAATGCTGGCAAACAGGCTTCCCAACAGGGCATGTTGGAAAAAGGTATATTGCAAAAGTTCTATTATGTCCATAATCTTGTTTTTTCAACGTGTGGGCTCGTCCGGATGGAAACTCCGCCCAGCGTGTGGGCCGGTGAATCTCCGTTCCCCCACTATCAGGAACAGTTCATCTTTCAATTCATCCGGCAGTTCCACTCCGCGCAATTGCAGGCTGCGGCTCCATCCTGCCACCTCATCTTCCTTGCAAGTGTACATCACCTCACGAAATTCTTCCACTTCTTCATCATTATACTCATCAGAAGAACGTCCGCGGAAACGATCCAGTTCCTCGTCATCATAATATTCTATCTTTTTGCTGACGGCTGCCAGCAGGCTTTCTTTCTCGCAAACTTCGTGCTGTCCGCAACATTCCACATCCGCTTCCACTATTTGGGGAGCAGCGTCCAGTTCTCCGCTTTCTATCTTTTTCTGTATCCGGTGATTATGGATATAACCCACCACCATGGCAATACCTGCCAGAACTATTAAACCAATAATCAGTATCAGCATACCTTTATACCTCCTTTATGCTAAATCCTGCTTTCTCCAAATCTTCCCAGTAACGGGGATATGACTTAGAGACCACTTGAGGATTGTTTATCTTGATTTCGGGCATCACCACGCAAGCCGGAGCAAATGCCATAGCCATCCGGTGGTCTTCGTATGTGTCTATAGCAGCATCAGCCGCCACCTCACATCTTTCTCCATCCCAAGATAATACGGAATCTTCGCTCTCACGCAGCACGTATCCCAGTTTGCCCATTTCCTTGATTAAGGCTGCCATTCGGTCTGTTTCCTTTATTTTCAGGCTTTGCAATCCGGTGAAACGGAAGGGGATATTCATTAACGTACAGGTTACCACAAATGTTTGTGCCAAGTCGGGTTGGTTAATGAAATCGTAGTCCAACCGTTCTACCCTGCTGCCTGTTTTCTTCAGTGTCACAGTCTTGTCACCATAAATGGTTTCTATGCCCAATGAACGGAATATTTCGGCAACTTTACTATCGCCTTGGTAACTGACTTCGAATAAACCGGGCAAGGTCACTTCCGCTTCTGCGGAAAGGGCGGCAATCTGATACCAGTATGAGGCTGCACTCCAATCACTTTCCACATAGAAAGGAATGGATTGGTAAGGCTTCGGTTCCACCCTTAGTTGATGCTCGTTGAGCCATCCGGCTTTGGCGCCGAAATCATTCATCAGTTGCAAAGTAAGATTGATGTAGGGGCGTGAGATGATCTCGCCTGTCAGTGTAAGGGTCAGTCCGTTGCCCAGCACAGGGGAAATCATCAGCAAGGCCGAAATATATTGTGAACTGACGTTGCCCGGCAGGCTGATTGTATCTTTTTTCAGTTCGCGTCCTGTGATGCGTAGCGGAGGGTAACCGTCGTTGGCTATATATTCTATATCGGCTCCTAATTGGCGCAAGGCGTTTACCAATACCTGTATCGGTCGTTGTTGCATTCGTTGCGTTCCGGTAATGTTTTTTGTTCCCGGGGTAACGGACAGGTAGGCTGTGAGGAAACGCATGGCTGTTCCTGCCGCCATAATGTCTATGGTTTCCTTGCCGTCGTTCAGTGCGTGTATCATTACCTGAGTGTCATCGCAATCGGACAGGTTCTCGGGACGGAATGTTCCGTTGCCCAGTGCATTGATGATAAGTGCACGGTTGCTGATACTCTTGGAAGAGGGTAATTGGATAGTTGTATGTATCTTGGCGGGTGCCGTTACTTTTATTTGCATCATACCTTCAAAATATGTAATAGATGTGTATCGAAGTGCAAAGGTAGGAATATTATCTTAATACTTGATGCGTTACTCATTTTTTTTGCCCCTCCCTTACAGTTGACAGTTGACAAAAAGTGTGTGCGATTTTCTCCTAATAGGTTATATTATATATAAATATATATAATATAAAGTTAGAAAGAAAAGTTTTTTTCTTTCTGTCAACTGTCAACTGTCAGGGGGGAAGGCTTGATAAACTATCTCCCTGAAAAACGTCACACTCTATTCGTACCCTTACAGTTGACAGTTGACAGAAACTTGAAGTTCTTTTTTGTCGGTCATCTATCGGGTTGAGAAGAAAGCACACCTTTGTGGGTGCTAACTCTATGCTTTCTTCACCACAACTCTATGCTTTGTGAATTTTAACAGATAAAGATTCTTTTATTAATGGATTTTCACACCTTAGCCACCTTACATTTTAGGCTATGCAGAAAATAGGGCGTATCTTTGCATTGTTATCGAAACGATGGCAGGAGGTGCGCAACTCCTTAGCTTTTAGTCTTTCCCTGATTGGCTACTGCTTCCATCAGTTTCTTTATCTCCTCGGGGTTTCCCAGGAAATAATCTTTTTGCAGGTTCAGATTATCATCAAATTCGAAGACATAAGGAACGGCTGTAGGCAGATTGAGGCTGACAATTTCCTCATCCGGTATATGTTTCAGATATTTGATAATACCTCTCAGGCTGTTTCCATGAGCAACTACCAGCAGTTCATCGGCCGTAGCCAGATTGGGGAAAATGATACATTTCCAATAAGGCAGGATACGTTCAATGGTATCTTTCAGAGATTCGGTACGTGGCAGGTCTTTATCCGGAACTTCCTGATAGCGGGCTTCAGCTTTCGGATTGCGCGGATCGTTTTCTGCCAATGCATCGGGCGCTACATCGAAGCTGCGACGCCATATCAATACTTGTTCTTCTCCATATTTAGAAGCGGTTTCGCTTTTATTCAGCCCTTGCAGGGCACCATAATGTTTTTCGTTCAGGCGCCAGCTCTTTTCTACGGGTATCCAGTCCAGGTCCATTTTATCGAGTACACAGTTCAGTGTCTTCACTGCACGCTTTAAAAATGAAGTATAGGCTTTATCAAAGTGAAATCCTTTTTCTTTCAGGAGCTCACCGGCTTTATGGGCATCGGCAATGCCTTTCTCAGTCAAATCCACATCGGTCCATCCGGTGAAGCGGTTTTCTTTATTCCAGGTGCTTTCTCCGTGACGGAGCAATACTATTCTTTTCATTTGTTCTCCTTTCTTTATTACTTAAATAATCACGCATTTCTGATTGTCACAAAGTTACTTGTAACAAATAGAACGATCAATACCTACTAATTATGAATTTAACAACCGAAAACGGGGATTTGTTCCCCTTTTTATTACTTTTGTAGCCTGTAATTAAACTAATTGGTATGGAACAGATAAAAAACGGACTTATAGGATTTATATTAGGAGATTGGTTGGGAGTGCCGTATAAAGGTAAAGGCAAAGGAACGTTTAAACCTATATGGACAAAGTCTTATCTGAGAGGGGATAAATGTTCGGGAAACACTTCCATGTTGCTATGTGCGTTGGATAGTCATTGTCGCTTGGAATGTTATCAGCAAAACTTAAAGGATTGGTCTTTGAAGAAGAAGTATATCGGAGATAATATAGAATATGATATGGATGTGATCACCCAAAAGGCGGTTCAGAAAAATTTCAGAGGGGTTTCTTCGGATTCGAATAGTGGTTACCGCAGCCTGGTTACCTGTTGTGTACTGGCATTGTCTTCCTTGTCGAAAGATGAGATTCTGCCTTTTATAAAGGCGACTCATAACTGCCGTTATAGTTTTCAGTATAATTGGTTCTTTGTAGAGTTTATCCGTTGCCTGCTGGCGTGTGGCGACAAGGAACAAGCGTTGCAGCTGGCAGAGCAGAAATGTGAGTTGCAGATAAACCGGCAGAACTTTTGTAATGGTAGTTTTGTGATAGATGCGGTAGAGTCTGTTATCAACTGGTTTATGGAAGGGAAAAGTTATAAAAAATGTATCTTTCTGGCTATCAACTCGGGCAAAGAGTGCGATGCGATAGGAGCATTGACCGGATTCCTGGCAGGCTTGTATTATAAGATAGAACTAACGAACGGGATAAGGAATTTTGAAACCATAGAGCCTTATATCGATGCATTTATAAAGGAGTTGGAGGAAAAACGAATTTAGTCCCAGTCCTTAAATTCAAAAGAGAGTTGTTCCCACTGTTCTTTGTCTTCTTCGTTCCGTTCTTCTTTAGGATTGGATACGGATAGTCCGATAAGGCGGATGGGATGGCTTTCATAATCTACTTCTTTCAGTAATTGTTTGGCTAATGGCAGTATTTTGTCCATGCTTGTCAGCTCGTTGGCTTGGGTTATGCTGCGGGTAATCTGGTTGAAATCATGGAACTTAATTTTTAGGGTAAGCGTATTGCCGCTGAAACCGGTGCGTTTCAATCGTTCCATCAATTCTGTCGCCACATGATAGAGTTCGATGATAGCGGAAGAATGCAGGGAAATATCTTTTTCAAGTGTATGTTCGCATCCCACGGATTTTCGGATTCTGACGGGTTCTACAGGGCGCAGGTCAATGCCACGGGCAAAATCATAATAAATGCTTCCTGCTTTGCCAAATTGGCGGGTAAGCATTTCCAAACTGCACGCTTGTAACTGGCTTCCGTTATGAATGCCTAATGCGTGCATCTTCCGGGCTGTCACAGGGCCTACTCCCCAAAATGATTCGATGGGGAGATGGGCTATAAAGTCCAATGCCTGATTGGGGTGAATGGTACATAGCCCGTTCGGCTTGCGGTAGTCCGAAGCTACCTTAGCCAGAAATTTGTTGTAGGAGATTCCGGCGGAGGCTACCAAGCCCAGTTCTTCACGAATGTGTTTCTTTATTTCCTTTGCAATATCTATGGCCAATGGTATTTCCGGTTTATTCCGGGTTACATCCAGAAAGGCTTCATCCAGTGACAAGGGCTCTATTATATCTGTATAGATATGAAAGATTTCATGTATCTGCCGGGACACGGATTTATAGACATCCATTCGTCCCGGAACAAAGATAAGTTCAGGACATAGCCGTTTGGCTTTTTGCGACGACATGGCGGAACGAACTCCATAGCGGCGTGCTTCGTAGCTGGCGGCGGCTACTACCCCCCGTTCCTCGGCATGGCCCACGGCAAGCGGTTTTCCGCGCAGTTCGGGGTGGTCGCGTTGCTCTACTGAGGCATAGAAAGCGTCCATATCAATATGTATGATTTTACGTTCGGACATATCATTGTGCATTGTGAAGCAAAGGTATGAAAAAGGGCTTGAGTAGCTGAACAGTTTAACAGCTTTATTTGTTTATTTAGCATAATGAAATATTCTTAGCTGGATATGGGAAAGGCACGTAAAAACTACTTTATCTACCTGATGATGTTACTGATATTCGGAGGGTTGATTTATGCGACAATACTGGGTGGCAGGCAATTCCTGCATTCCTCGCCTGTGCAAACGGTAACAGATGGCAATAGTGCTTTTTCCATGTTTATGTCTATTGTGAAGGATAATCTTGTCCATCCCTTTTCTATCTTACTCATTCAGATTATAGTAGTGCTGGTTGCGGTGCGTATTTTTGCATCTCTTTTCAGATACATAGGTCAGCCCGGTGTGATTGGTGAGATTGTAGCGGGAATTATATTGGGACCTTCTGTGCTTGGCGCACTTTTTCCTGATCTTTTCGGTTTCTTGTTTCGTCCGGATTCTTTGACCAATCTGGAACTTATCAGTCAGTTGGGATTAGTCTTGTTTATGTTTGTCATCGGGATGGAAGTGGATTTTGGCGTTCTGAAGAATAAGATTAATGAAACGTTGGTAATCAGCCATGCCGGTATTCTGGTTCCTTTCTTTTTGGGAATGGTGGCTTCTTACTGGATTTATGAAGAATATGCTTCCGGGCAGACTGCCTTCCTGCCTTTTGCCCTGTTTATAGGTATCTCCATGAGTATCACGGCTTTTCCTGTGCTGGCACGCATTATTCAGGAACGGAATATGACGCGTGAACCGGTGGGCATCCTTACAATAGCGTCGGCGGCCAATGATGATGTAACCGCATGGTGTTTATTGGCGGTTGTTATCGCCATAACGAAGGCCGGAACCTTGGGCGGTGCTGCCTATACGGTGCTGCTTACCTTTATTTATATAGGAATCATGTTTGCCGTGGTGCGTCCTTTTTTAAAGAAGATCGGTACGGCCTATTCTAATAAAGAGGTAATCAATAAAACATTTGTCAGCTTTATATTTCTGGTGCTGATTGTTTCGGCTACCATTACGGAGATATTGGGTATTCATGCCCTGTTCGGCGCTTTTATGGCAGGTGTTGTGATGCCTTCCAATTTTGGCTTCCGCAAGGTAATGATGGAAAAGGTGGAGGATATTTCATTGGTCTTTTTTCTTCCGTTGTTTTTTGCATTCACCGGTTTGCGCACTCAGATAGGATTGATAAATACGCCGGAGTTGTGGGGGATATGTTTGTTGTTGGTGACTGTGGCGGTAGTCGGTAAGTTCGGAGGATGCGCTTTGGCATCGCGTTTGGTGGGGGAGTCGTGGAAGGACAGTTTTACCATCGGCACCTTAATGAATACTCGTGGGTTGATGGAATTGGTTGCCTTGAATATCGGCTATGAGCTGGGAGTGCTTCCACCGTCTATTTTTGTGATCCTTATCATAATGGCATTGGTGACTACCTTTATGACTACTCCTTTATTAAATCTGGTAGAATGGGGCTTTACTGCCCGTGAACCCAAGACGGCATTACAACGGAAACTACTTTTATTCTTCGGACGTCCGGAGTCAGGCGGAAAACTTTTATCTGTATACAAATTGCTTTTCGGCAACCAACTATCCCGGCATCAAGTTATTGCTGCCCACTACACCATGGGGACGGATGTTAATCCCACCAGTGTGGAGCAATTCCTGGAAGAAAGCTTTATTCCGGTGGACAGGCAGGCAAAGCAGTTGCATCTGCATATTGACAAACGCTATAGGGTGACCGATAATCTGGTATCTGATATGATTTCTACCGTAGAAACAGAGTCGCCGGATATACTGTTGCTGGGTGCCGGGCCGCGGTTTATGACGGATGGCGAAAAGTCTATGACTTCTTTCTTTGGTCTGTTCCGCAAGAAGGTAGATGATGTATTGGAGCATGTATCCTGTCCTGTGGCTATCTTTGTGAACCGTGAATATCATGATGGGAATGAATTGGCGGTATTGATAAACGGAAATATGGATCATTTCCTTTTCCCGTATGTGCAGCGTTTGCTGGCAGATGGGGATAGCTTTATCCATCTATATTATTTCAATAATGGGAATGAAGGCTATATGGGGCAGATCCATAAATGGAGCAAACAATATGCACATCGCATTCATCTGTATCCGTTAGTTGATGTAGAGGATTTGTCTTTGCCTTCTACGCATGGATTGCTTGTTTTAAGCTATGATACTTGTGTGGGCATTGCTGCCAATGAGGAGATATTCAGGGCGCTTCCTTCTTTATTAGTGATTAAAGATATGCAGAAAGATACTAGATGATAAAAAGAAAAAAGCATTGATAACCAATAGATTATCAATGCTTTGCGGTTAGTCGGGGTGACTAGATTCGAACTAGCGACCACACGCCCCCCAGACGCGTACTCTAACCGGGCTGAGCTACACCCCGAATTGCGGATGCAAAGGTACGGCTTTTTCTCGTATTTGCAAATTTTCTCATCACTTTTTTTATAGATAGCATAAAAAATATGCATTATGTTTCTTTCCGGCTAGTAAGCAGCCTCTCTATATTCGGACGGAGACATATTGGTATGCCGTTTGAAAAAACGACCTAATGCCGACTGATTCAGGAACTTAGTCTTGATTGTGATCTCTTGAATATTGAGTGAACTATTTCTCAGCAACTCTTTTATTTCTAATAATGAATATTCAATAATCCAGTCTTTAGGTGATTTCCCGCTTACTTCTTTCACTACTTCGGATAGGTATTTAGAGGAAACATTCAGTTTATCCGCATAAAATACGACTTCTTTGTGTTCTCTATAATTCTCCATCATCAATGTATAGAATTTGTTGGTCATATCCTCCTTGCGTGTGGTACTTGTACTGTTTCTGCGGGTTATATACCTTTGGAAATCATTGTATAAGTCCAGAAATAAGATTCTGAGTAAAGCTATAATGGCTTCTCTGGAATAAAAATTAAAAAGTTCGCTTCTCCCTTTCAGCAGTTGATAATAGTTCATAAAGTATTGTAGCTCCTGCTCTGAGAGGGGGTATAGAAAGTGGGATTTCATGTATGTGAAAAATTGGGGAGAAAAACTCCTGATTGTTTTTATCACATCATAAAAGAATACGGTAGAGAGGGTGAAGTAGTTTGCGGTAAAACTAGGACTAACCTCTGTTAATGAGACCAATAATCCGGGCATGAAAATAAATATTTCATCGGGGTTTATTGTATATTCCTGTGAGCACATGTTTATTTTTGCGCTTCCTTTCGTACAAATTCCTATAATGCACATAGAATTATAGGATGGATAATCAGAAATTGGTAATGTTGTTGCTTTTGACTGTATGTTAAATTCGTTTTCTGATATATCCTCTCTATTTCTATCCAAGTCTTTATATAACATTTATCCTCCTCAATAATTATGATACAAAAATATGATTTCTTCGGCATTGAAAGGTTGTGATGCCGAAGTATGGAACAATTTTACGGAAATAAAGTGCGTTGTGTTTGTGTTTTTTAAATGAATCCCCCTTATTTTAATCAATGTATGCTTAGCATCCCATTGACTCCCGGTAGAAATCAAGCATATCAAATATTTCATCTTTGGTTGCAGATTGGTTTATTTGTATATCTCCAATTTCGGATAGCAAAGTGAAGTTTATAATGCCGGCGGAATTTTTCTTATCATGTTTCATAAACTTATAGAGACGGTCATATTGTTTGCAGTCAAAGGCAAGAACTCCATAATGCTCTTTGATGAACTGAATGGTGGGACGCAACTTTTCTTTAGGGAAACCTACCTTCAAGTGTGAAAAATAGAGTTCGCATACAATGCCCCATGCCACAGCATAGCCGTGCAATACCGGATGTTGGGTTTCCAATGCAAGGCTTTCAAAAGCGTGTCCCACGGTATGTCCTAGGTTTAATGCTTTACGGATTCCTTTCTCAAACGGATCTTGCTCCACTATATCTTCTTTTATCTGTACCGATTTGGCAACTAATGCCTGCAAGGCTTTGTAATCCACATGGTTGAAATCAAAGTTTAATAATTCCGCCCAATGTTCATTGGTGCTGATAAGCCCGTGTTTCAGCATTTCCGCATAGCCGGACAGCAGGTTCTTAGTATCCAGTGACTTTAAGAATTCGGTGTCTATCAATACACTTTCGGCCGGAGCGAATACTCCTATTTCATTCTTTAGTCCGTTGAAGTTGATACCGGTTTTTCCGCCTACGGATGCATCGACCATAGCCAGCAACGTAGTCGGTATATTGATATATTTAATTCCACGTTTGAAGGTGGATGCGGCAAATCCTCCCAGGTCGGTTACCATACCTCCACCCAGATTGATGACCAGGGAATGCCGGCTGGCTCCTTTATCGCCAAGCTCTTTCCATACATAGGCTAAAGTTTCCAGATTCTTGTGCACATCTTCTGCTCCTATACAGATCAGGTGGGCTTCCTTTATGCAATCAAATCCGGCCAGAATAGGCATACATAACTCATGTGTATGCTCATCCACCAGAATGAACAATTTATCGTGCGGGCACTTTTCTATTGCCTTACTAAGATTTTCGTTTAAGTTGTGACAGATAATAACCTCTTGTTTACTCATATTCTCTATTATTTGCCTGCAAATTTAGGGAAAAAAGCAAAAAGATAGCCGTTGTTTGCTTACAAATAATTACTTTTGTGCGTTAAAATATAAAGTAATGAAAGGAATTCTACCCGTTTATTGTCGGACCATGGGATATATCATCTTGATATTGTCCGTATTTGTGCCGTTTATGATGTTTATGTTTGGAATGATTAATGATAGTAACTTGCTGTTCACAAAGGCTTCTATCAAGTTACTTATCTGGTTCTCGCTATTCATGATTTTCCTGGCAAAGGTGAAGAATGAGAACGAAGAAACTTCACGAATCCGTACCAAGGCGATTTGCTATGCCATCTATCTGCTGGGGGTATATTATATTGTAATGTTGGTCAGAGGGGTTTATGATGGCAACCTGGAAGAAGCGGATAATTCAATTGCCATTGTTTATATGGCTTTCAATGTCATTTGTCTGGAGTTTGGCATACAAAAAAGCCGGGTTGACAGATTATTTAAGAAATAAATATCTTTCTTTGGTTAAACCTTTTAGGGACAGGCGTGTCCAAAGGACATTAGGCATTAAAAATATCAAGGAAATAAATAGACAATGAAGAAATTTGTATTATTGTTGTTACTGGTATGTACCTGTGCAACTTTCTCTTGGGCGCAAAATAATAAGCGCATAACCGTGACGGGAACCGTGATTGATGGTGATGATAAAAGCCCGATTGGACAAGCTACTGTGCAGCTGCTTTCTTTGCCCGATAGTGCAATGGTGGTAGGAAATGTTACTAATAATAGTGGAGTATTCTCTATTGCCGCCCGCCCGGGAAAATATCTTCTGAAGATTTCATTTGTAGGTTATCTCACTCAGGAGAAGCCTCTCCAACTGACTGCAAGTAAACCGACTGTCAATATTGGAACTGTTACCTTGCCCACAGATGCTATCATGCTGGGTGAGGCGGTTATTGTAGCCGAGGCTCCACAGGTAACGGTATCAGAGGATACCATAGGATTTAATGCATCTGCATATCGTACTCCCGAGGGTGCCATGCTGGAAGAGTTGGTGAAGAAACTTCCGGGTGCCGAAATAGACGAAGATGGCAACATAAAGATTAATGGTAAGGAAGTAAAGAAAATCATGGTGGATGGTAAGGAGTTCTTTGGCGGTGATGTGAAGACCGGCTTGAAGAACCTGCCCGTCAATATGGTTGAAAAGCTGAAAACTTATGATAAGAAATCTGACTTGGCGCGTATTACCGGTATTGATGATGGTGAGGAAGAAACCGTGCTTGATTTGACGGTAAAGAAAGGTATGAATCAAGGTTGGTTCGGTAATGTCGATTTAGCCGGAGGTACGGAAGATCGTTATCTGGGGCGTGCTATGATTAACCGTTTTTATGATAAGACCCAATTTTCTGTTATCGGATCTGCCAATAATGTGAATGACCAAGGCTTTTCAGGTGGAGGCGGTGGTCCTCGCTGGGGACGAAACAATGGTTTGAATGCCACCAAGATGCTGGGTGCAAACTTTGCAACGGAAACCGAGAAGTTGGAAATGGGTGGTAGTGTACGTTATAATTACAGGGATGCTGATAGAATAACCAGAGGAAATACAGAAGATTTTACTCGAAATTCATACACTAATACAAATGGTCACCTCCGGAATAAAACTTCTGATTTCAATGCTGATTTCCGTATGGAATGGAAGCCCGATTCAATGACAAACATCATTTTCCGTCCCAATGTATCTTATAGTAAATCTGATAATGCAAATCAAAATGAAAGTGGGACATTTAATGAAGATCCTTTCAAATATATTGGGAATCCGAATGATTTTCTAAATTTTGATGATATAGATTCTTCGGACGACCCATTGAAGGATATACGCGTGAACGCTACTAATAGTAATTCTTTGACTAAATCCAAGAATTTATCGGCAAATGCCACTTTGCAACTTAACCGGAAATTAAATAATAAGGGTCGTAATATAACTTTCCGTGGAACTTTTGGATATGGAGATAATGATAATGACCAATATAGCGAATCTGCAACTCGTTATTACTTGTTTCCGGAAACTCCGGACTCTGTCTTGTGGCGTAATCAATATATAACAACTCCTGCTAAAAACTACAATTACACTGCTCAGTTTACTTATAGCGAACCTATTGCACGCGCTACTTTTTTACAATTCAGTTATAGATTCCAATATAAGTATAATAAGAGTGACAAGTCTACTTTTGATTTGAATGAATTTCCTTGGGGCATTGGCGATATGCTTCCGGAAGACTACGAAACAGCTTATGTCGATAGTTTGAGTAAAGATGCAAAATATCAATATTTTAACCATGATATTTCATTAGGATTACGCTTGATTCGTGAGAAATATCAGTTGAATGCAGGTGTTTCCTTGCAGCCACAGAATACGAAATTGTCTTATAAGAAAGGTAACTTTATGACAGACACCACTAGAACGGTCTTTAATTTTGCTCCTAATTTGGATTTCCGTTATCGTTTTTCTAAGGTCAGTCAGTTACGTGTAACCTATCGTGGAAGAAGCAGCCAGCCTTCTATGGAAAACTTGTTGCCGATTGTCGATAATTCAAATCCTTTAAATATCCGTGTAGGTAATCCCGGATTGAAGCCGTCTTTTGCGCATACTATGCGTGCATTCTATAATACTTATAATGCAGAAAGACAAAGGGGAATGATGGCACACTTAATGTTCACTGCTACTCAGGATGCTATTAGCAATAAGACAACATATGATGACCAGACAGGAGGCAAGACAATTACACCTGAAAATATCAATGGTAATTGGAATGCTTTTGGTATGTTTGGATTCAATACTGCCCTTAAGAATAAGAAATTCACTATAAATTCATTCTCACGTGTTAATTTTCAAAATCAAGTGGATTTTGATGACGATAAGGAAACACAAACTAGTCTGAGAAATAGAACAACCAATTTAGTATTGGCTGAAAATTTTAATGGCGCTTATCGTAATAATTGGTTTGAATTTTCTTTGAATGGTTCGATAGAGTATAATTGGGAGAAAAATAAATTGCATTCAGATAAAGATCAGAATCCTTATACTTTTTCGTATGGTGCAAGCACTAATATAACTCTTCCTTGGCAGATGAATCTTTCCACAAATATAGCCAACCAATGCCGTAGAGGATATACTGATTCCAGCTTGAACCGTAATGAAGTAATTTGGAATGCCCAAATCGCGCAAAACTTATTGAAGGGTGCTGCAACGGTTAGTTTTGAAATGTATGATATTCTAAAACAACAAAGTAGCATCACTCGTACCTTGTCAGCACAGTCACGTTCTGTGACCGAGTACAACAGCATTAACAGCTATTGCATGGTACACTTCCTCTACCGCCTCAATATCTTCGGCAGCAAAGCAGCCCGCGATAAGGTGATGAACAGGGAAGGAGGATTCGGCGGACGCGGTTTTGGCGGTCCCGGTGGCGGACACGGCAGACGTCCTTTCTAAATGAAACGATACACTAATCTTTTCCCAGCCTATATTGTTATAGGTTGGGATTTTTTTTATAAGTTTGCTTACAGGTTAATAACATGAAATAAAAAATATGATAGAGTGGGGCATTTTCAATGATATCTTTGCTGTTGCCTTTAACGTGCTTTATTTTGTGATTATCATCGGCACTATTATCGTTGTGATACTTGATAATCGTAATCCCGTTAAGACAATGGCATGGGTACTTGTGCTCTTTTTCCTGCCGGTGGTGGGGCTTGCCTTCTATTTCTTTTTCGGCAGAAGCACCCGTAAGGAAAAGCTGATAAGCAAGAAAGGCTACACCCGCCTGATCAAACGCCCGATGGCGGAATATCAGGCACAAAAAGCATTTAAATATCCCGAAGACCAACATCAGCTGATGCGTTTCTTCCGGAAAATAAATAATGCGTTGCCTTTTGAGGGCAATAAAATAGAAGTCTATACCGACGGACTTTCCATGTTGCAGTCCTTGATAAAAGAAGTCAGTAAGGCGCAACATCACATCCATTTGCAATTCTATATATTCGAAGATGATTCTGTGGGTAGGCTGCTGCGCGACTTGTTGATGGACAAAGCCCGCCAGGGAGTTGAGGTGCGCTTGCTGTATGATGATGTGGGGTGTTGGCGTGTCCCCCATGCTTTCTATGAAGAAATGCGTGGTGCAGGCATTGAAGTGCGAAGTTTCCTGAAAGTTCGCTTTCCCTTGTTTACCAGTAAGGTAAACTATCGAAACCATCGGAAGATAGTAGTCATAGACGGTCGTGTCGCTTTTACCGGGGGCATGAATATTGCCTTGCGTTATATGAGAGGTTTCTCGTGGGGAATATGGAGAGATACCCATATCAAGATAGAAGGAAAAGCAGTTTACGGATTGCAAACCTCATTTCTGACGGATTGGTATGTGGTAGACCGTACTCTGATTACTTCTTCCCGATATTTCCCGGAGGTAGAAGCCTGTGGCAATGCGCTGATACAGATTGTGACTTCCGATCCTGTAGGAGAATGGAGGGATATTATGCAAGGATTACTGATTGCTATCAGCAGTTCGCGTAAGTATTTCTATATACAGACTCCCTATCTGCTTCCTACCGAGCCTATTTTGCTGGCATTGAAAACAGCAGCATTGGCAGGTGTGGATATTCGCATCATGATACCTGAACGTGCCGATACGTGGCTCACCCACTTAGGCTCACTTTCTTATCTGGACGATATGATGCGTGCCGGTGTCAAGATATACCTCTATCAGAAAGGTTTCCTGCATTCCAAATTGATGGTGAGTGATGATACATTGTCTACGGTGGGTTCTACCAATATGGATTTCCGCAGCTTTGAACATAATTTTGAAGTGAATGCTTTTATGTATGATGCCGCTTCGGCATTGGCCTTGAAAGAAATCTTCCTGCAAGATCAAAAGGACGCCATCCTGTTACAACGGAAAACATGGATGAAACGTCCTTGGTATCAAAAGGCAAAGGAATCTATTGTTCGGTTGCTGGCACCGTTGCTCTAAAGAAGGAGAAGTTCACGCTGCCATAAGCGCGACGTTCTATAAAATGAGGGTCTTCCTCAAAGTGATTCTCTTTTCCATGTTCCAGTACCAGTAAGCCGTCTTCTTTCAGAATCCCACTCTCAAAAATACGTGTGGGGATGCTTTCCAGGTCTTTCAGCGCATAGGGAGGATCGGCAAAGATAAAATCGAACTGTTCACTGCATTTTTCTATGAATCTGAACACTTCTGCGCGGATGGGAAAGCACTTGTCTGTTTTCACTTCACGCATCACTTGCGAGATAAAGGCAAGGTGCTGGGGATCTTTCTCTACAGAAATCACCCTGTCGCAACCACGGGATACCAGTTCTATGCTGATGCTTCCGGTTCCGGCAAAAAGGTCGAGTGCGGTCACTCCGTCCTCAAAGTCGAAATAGTTGTTACTCAATACATTGAACAAGTTTTCTTTGGCAAAGTCCGTAGTGGGACGTGCCTTGAAACTACGGGGCACATCAAAACGGCGCCGTTTGTATATTCCGCTAATTACTCGCATAATAATAAAGTTTGCATATCAAAAGGTATCTCTTCTATTTTACTTATCTCGGAACGGTTGAACTCCGCTTTGGGGTTAATGATGAAAACTTGCCGCAGATAATTACGCAATTCTTTCAGCAACCCTTCTTTATCAGTCAGTTTGCCCGTCAGGTGTAATTCATCCCTTTCCTGGTTATAGCTTAATTGTTGCCATATATATAGCAGATAATACACACGGTCGGCCGTTTGTTTGCACTGGAAAGAGTTTATTAGCAATAATTTACCCTTGTCATAGCAAAATACTTCCAGCAGCTGCTCGCGTATGTTGGCATATAGTTTACGGCTATTTCCCAACCGGCTCTTTTGCGCAAAATACTCTGTCAGCGGACTTACTGTAGAGAACAGGCGTGCTGTGGGGAAATGTTCTGCCAACAACTGGTGAACATGCTTGTCCATGGCAAAGAGAACAACCACATTGCTCTTGCCCAGTATATTGCAAAGCACGATTTCGTTATCCCCTTTAGAAAAGTTGTGGTAAAAAAGCGTATCCATCTGCTCGTCTTCAAACAGTTCGAAGGGGACGGGGGTAAAGCGGGAGGTGTCATAAAGGACATTCACCCGTTTATAGGGATACTTTAAAGCTTCTGTCTCAGCCAGCATTTCTTTCAGGTTGGCTGTCATGGAGTATGAGGCATTGACCGGATACGGAACGAAACAGAAATCATTATCCGTAAGGGGATTATAGATAGAAAAAGAAAATCCATCCGCACTGAGGCGGATGGATAATGTATATTGTTCCGATTTAGTAAAATCGATACGTTCAATCATTCTTATTCCCAGTTACCTGCGTTATTGTTAGGCTGTTCGATATCACCAACTCTCAAACCGCAATATTTACCCAGTTTGCTCTGAATATCTTTAAGGTTAGCCAATTCCTGTTTGTTCAGGCCGCCCAAGTATACTTCATACGGAGTCTGAGCCTGGAACAAGTGCAAGGGAGCGCCTGATTTGGTAGTATCGTTACGGATAGCCATTTCAAACTGTGCACCGTTTCCGAAAGGAACGAATCTCAAAGAATCTGGGTTGAAACCCGGAGTATAGATAGTATCGGTTACAGCAACCCACAAAGTATCACGTTTGAAGTTCATCAAACCTTCTTTTTCCACTTCTTTCCAGTTACCTGTTTTCTTGGCTTTATTGATAATTGCCATTGCTTTCTTTTCAGTCATACCAGCTTCCAATTGAGTATCACTCAAAATACCTTCCTTCTTTACGAATGGAAGTTTCGCTGTTTTAATGAAATCAATCAAAGTGTCAAAGCTTGCAGTATATTGTCCGTTGTGAAGGTTACGGTACTCTAACTGTGCTTTACGAATGTCAATTAAGCGTGCAACAACTTCTTTTTCTCTAGCTTTTTTAGCGTCATCGAAGTGGATCGGTCCCACGATACTGCCGTAGCAAACGTATACTAAACCGATAATGCAAGCAGCCAATACAATATTAATAACTGTTTTCATGATAAATATGTGTTTTTTTTAGTTTATATTCGCATCGCAAAAATAAAATAAATTAATCTAATAACGCACAGTTCGACGAACTTTTTATTACGCAATTATGATAAATAATTATTTAGTGCAGCAAATTAAGGGAAATTTTCTATATAAACCAACTTTAGAGCAAGAAAAAGCTGTTAAATTTTTAGCTGATTTCCTCTTTTCCCGCCAATCAGACTCGGTTTTCCTCTTAAAGGGGTATGCCGGTACGGGTAAAACGTCACTCATCGGGGCGTTGGTGAAGACACTGGACCAGTTGCAACAGAAATGCATCTTATTGGCTCCGACGGGCAGGGCTGCTAAAGTTTTTTCACACTATGCCCGGCACTCCGCTTTCACCATCCATAAGAAAATATATCGCCAGCGCAACTTCTCCAATGATATGGATAACTTCTCCTTGGATGATAACCTGCATCAGCACACTTTGTTCATTGTTGATGAGGCTTCGATGATAGCCAATGACGGATTGGCGGGGGCGGCTTTCGGTACGGGGCGCTTGCTGGATGATCTCATTCAGTATGTATATGCAGGAACAGGATGCCGGTTGATGCTGATAGGGGATACGGCACAGCTTCCGCCTGTGGGCGAGGAGGAGAGTCCGGCACTTTCGGCAGATGTGTTGCGGGGATATGGATTGGAGGTGAGTGAGGCTCAACTCACGGAAGTGGTGCGGCAGATGCATGATTCGGGTATTCTTTGGAATGCTACGGAATTGCGTCGTTATATCTCCCAAGAAGAATTTTTCACTTTGCCTTCCATTCGCGTGCAGGGTTTCCCGGATATACGGAATATTCCCGGCAATGAGTTGATAGAAGCGATCAGTGATTGCTACGCTCAGGCAGGGATGGACGATACGATTGTGGTATGCCGTTCCAATAAGCGGGCGAATATTTATAATAGAGGTATCCGCAACTCCATTCTCGACAGGGAAGATGAACTGAACAGCGGCGATTTGCTGATGGTGGCAAAGAACAATTACTTTTGGACAGAGGGGTGCAAGGAGATAGATTTCATAGCGAATGGTGATATCGCTGTGGTACGCCGTGTCCGCCGTGTTCGCGAGGCATATGGTTTCCGTTTTGCCGATGTGGTCTTGGCTTTCCCCGATTATGATGATATGGAGTTGGAAGTAAAGCTCCTGTTGGATACTTTGCACACGGATACGCCTGCCCTCCCCAAGGAGCAGAATGATAAGTTGTTTTATTCCGTGCTGGAAGATTATGCCGATATTACCATAAAGCGGGAACGGATGAAGAAAATGAAGGCAGATCCCCACTATAATGCTTTGCAAGTGAAATATGCCTATGCCGTGACCTGCCACAAAGCACAGGGTGGACAGTGGAAACGTGTCTTTCTGGATCAGGGGTATATGACGGAAGATATGTTGACTCCCGACTATTTCCGTTGGCTTTATACGGCATTTACCCGTGCCACAGAAACGCTTTATCTGGTAAATTGGCCCAAAGATCAAGTGGAATAAGAGTCATTTGCCGTAGGGCAACCACCATAGCCGTCAAGCTCAGGGAAACATTGTTAAATCATCGCGCTAGCCTCCCCCTTCAAAAGGGGGAGGCTAGCGCAATCACTCTTTATTTATATCCCGGATTCTGCTCCATATTCGGATTGCTATCCATCTCCTGCAAAGGTATCGGCAACAAAAGTTGATAATCTTCTATCTGTAACATCTCTTTAGCTACTCCCATTCGTTTCAGCAGTGCAAAGTATCCGAAACTTTTGCCCATATACTTCTTGGCATATTCTATCAAGCAAGCCTTTACCGTCTCAATATTATTGTCGGTAACTTGCATACTTTCATCTATATTCTTCAAGGCTTCAACTGCCTTTGCCACCTTGTTGGTAGCCAGATAATTTTCTGCTTTCAACAAATGGCACATATTACTATGGTATATGATATGATAATCACCTCCTATATATTTGCTATAAAGCGGTCTGTTCTCTCCCGGCAATTCGCTGTTATCTACTTTCCACACATAGGGATTCAGATAATAAGTTTCGCAACTATCCAGAAACTTTTCTGCGTTTTCATAATCCCCCAGTTTCATATACATGGTAGCCCCTAATAGTCGGATGGTGGAGGTATTGGTGAAAAGTTCATTGGGCTCGATAGCTTGGGGGAGATTGGCACCGTATGTCATTAATAAATCGATTTGTTGAGTATAGATTTCCTTCACGGGAGTACGGACTATTTTAGCGTCCACGTCACTGAAATTCTCCGGTGTCACATGGGGAACATCGCCAAACAACTGGGTGAGACTCAGATAAATTTGGGATTGAATGGTATAGGCCGTCCCTATATAGGACTCTACATTATAATCATACTTTTTATTGGTCAGCGAATAAATCAGTATGTTGCATTGTTGGATTGCTCCGTAGGCATTGACCCATATTTCATATACTTCCCTGTCGCTGGGAATCAGTGTAGTGGGGTATCCGGGAATCGGTTCGATAGCTCCGCAGAAATTAGCTTCCCATACACTTTCTATCTGCATATATTCACGCAAGCGTTTGTAGAGTTGTTTCAATATATCTCTGCATTGTTGTTCGGATGGAGTGAACTCTTCTGGTTTAATCTCTGAGCCTTCCGGCTTATCATTATCATCAATTACTCCGTCACCGTTCCGGTCAATAAATTGCCAGAATGGGGGGAATGAGAAGTTCTTTTTATGCGCAGCGTAGAACGTTTGTAGGTTCTCTCGAACCTTTGTAGATTCCAAATCCTGCTGTCCGCTATGTATGCTTTCCAGTATCACATCATTGTCTATGCGTCCGTCTTGGGCAAAGTCTTTGTCCCATTCAGTGAAAAAGGTATTCAGAAAGTCTTCGCTTACGCCTTCCAATATAATGGCAGAGATAGCAGCCATCAGACCTGAATCTTTGTCGGCATGCCAAAAGGAGGTATTGCTTGGCATTTCTGCATCATAATTTCTGATGGCGAATACTGTCATTAGTTCTTCCATAGCCTGCTTTGAAGCCTCTTGGAAGGCTTTCAAGGAAGATTCTTCCGTAGCACCTTTCATTTTTTCTTTTATCAAGGTACGGATACGGGCAGTCGTCAGTTGCGTCAATATATTGATGTTGGTAGGTGGCAATTGGTAAATTTGAGAAGTCATTCTTTCGATAGTGAATGGCGTGCCTACATGGTTGATGGCATGCATAGTGACCGGACTTTTAGAGTAATCATTTTTAATTCCGTTGAAAAAGTTTCCGGTTACTTCCACTTCAAAGAACACTTCTTGCAAAATCATTCTGTCCTTGATGGTGTATAGACCTAAGTCGGAGGTAACTTCGTCACTGAATGCCTGGTCTTTAGACCGTTCCAGTGTTTTATCCAATGGATAGAAAGCAACTTTGCTTTCGTGACGGAAAGCCCCTAGTTCGGCATAGCCGTTGATGTACAGAAGTGCACCGGGAGTAGGATCGGGCGCCGGATTGGGTTCGGGATCATCTTTACTGTCACTGCATGCAGTGAATATACACGAAAAGGCAAGTAGTAATGCCGGTAGTAAGTGAAGTTTTCTCATGATTTAATCTGTTTTTGTGTTGTTTATAAACTATGGTTCCAAAGGTAGGAAGATTTTTGAATACAGCAAACAAATTGCAGGAACAAAAATATATTGATAGGAAGCAGATTGCAAAACTTTGGAACGAAAGAAGCAAGGGATAAAGCTGAAAGATTAGTAACGACAAGGTCGAAAGATTACTAATGATACAGCCTCGTCATTAGTAATCTTTCGGCCTCATCGTTACTAAGATGTAGGCGCTTTGTCTGTGGATAGTAATATCGGTTTTAGGGCTCGTTGCTTTCGGTGGGAGAGTCGGTCTGCTCTTTTTCTTTCATCTTATCTATTAGGTACATCACATTTTGAATATGGGAGTGAATGCTCTTGTTCATTTGTTTAATAGTATCCATTTCCGAGGCTATTCCTGTGAGGAATTGTAATTGGGAAGCTACTTCCTCTGACTTGGCTATTCGCTTTTGTTTGGAAAGATTATCTTTTAGCATGAACAATCCAAAACCTTGCACTAATGGATTAATGCCAAGAAAGTGATTTGTTTCCAGCATAAACAGAAAATGTGCTTGTTTACCCAATATGAATAAAAGATCTTCCAATCTTCTTTTATCCGTGCGTTGCATGAAGTAAGTCACTGGATTTACAAATCGGTTAAAGATAAGGTAGAAGTCCAGCATTTCTTTATCAGAGGTGAATGCTGCATGCATAAACTGGGTTTCGTCTCCCGGAGGGACCTGCGGTGTGTGTAATTTTGCTTCCATAAAGCTTTAAATTTAAAGGTGAATGATTACAGTTTAATGGGAGGAAGACAAAAAGGCTGGATAAAAATAAAAAAGCGGTTTCGCCTGTCCCATTGCATTACACTCTCCAACGGTAGCAGTAGGTGCATTAACACTCTACATGGGGGTGCGAAACCGCCATATAGAATGTAGTGAACAGGCATAAAAATGCCTGCCACTATTTAAACGGCAGGTTCCCTACCGTTGGATTAAAAATGTAATGCATGACAAATATACAATAATTATTGGATAAATGATGAAGGGAACAGGATATTTTTTAAAAAAAGTAGGGGTAATTTGTTTAAGCTCGATTGTTGCTAACACTCTCTTACTATGGTGATGTAAAACAGAAATCTGTTTTCTGAATTCGGGCATCCCTTTTCTAAAAACATAGAATTGCGGAGACGCTTACGACTCATCTTCTTTTATCCAATATCTTTGTGTTTTGGCACTTATTTACTTAAGAAACATCAGCTATTTATTTTCATGTAATGTGAAACATTGAAACTCTAATTTGTCTTCATCGAAGTTAGGATTACCTTGATTGTTTAAAGACAGATATAACCCTTTTTTCCCAATGAAGCACATTCTATAGTTGAATGTATTACCTGGAAATTTTGTTTCACCTATGATTTCATATTGGCTATTCAGAATAATAATGGAGAATTCCTGACCAGTAGGTTCGCCTGTTGGGAGTTTGCCTTTGGGAAACTCATAGGGCATCAATGTAAAGCGATAGAAAACATTGCGGTATTTATCATATAATAAATGATAATATTGAGGCTTAAGAGACTCTTCCTGTAGCCAGACCAGCAAATCTTTGTATGCATTATAGGCTTTGGGACGAATACTGGGAAAGTATCTACTTTTGGCATTATAAGTGCGCGAATGTTTAAAATCAGAAGAAACCAAAATACTATCATATTGGTGCAAAGATACCGCTACGTCCTTTCCCGTATAAGCATAACTGAATTCCGGATCGTATGATTTAGTTCTTGCTACTTCGTCTTCACTAAAAATATCGGGATATGTAAGTTCAGATTTTGCCATTTTACCACTGTTCAAGTTAGCATAAGCAAACATAGAAACATTTTTCCAGTCTTCTTTCTTATGAGGATATCCGACAAAATATTGATTAAAATATAAAATAGAGTCTTTTAGGATAGCAGGTGAAGAATAATAACTATAGAAAGAGCTGGTGCAATACTCTGCGAAGAGTGTCTTTTCATCCTTTTCATCCCAATCCCATATCTTAATCTTTTTAAGTATGTTTCCTTTATCATCTACCATATAGCAGAAGTATGAATTAGTGGTGATTAGGAAATGATTCATATCCAAGGGCCAGCCCCCATCCATAGCAGCAATACCATTGGGACCTTCTTCATATAGCGGCACAGATTTATATATATTCTGCTTCTCTATATCAAATATTATAATACGTGGTTTACCTCTATCAAAATTATGGAAAAATAAGTATTCTTTTCCGTTATCTTCAAACTGGAATATTGCTTTGCTGGTATAAAAAGTATTATCATCTAAAGAAAAAACAAGTGTATCACTGCCTGCCAAAGAAATTTGGTTATCAAAATCATTGGATTGCTTGTTGCTGCACGATGTAGCTATGGATAATAATGTTGCTAGTATTAAAAAAACGATTGTCTTCATAACAGTAAGATTTAAGTGCCAGTTTTCAAAGCTATGAAAAGGAAATGAATATACCAATTGTTTTATTCATCTTTTTGTGAGATGCATAATAAAATCTCATGATAATCTCTCTCACTCTGTGTCTGTTTTCCTCAAACAACAACTCCGCTATCAGCTTCACAGCCGTTAGCGGAGTCTTCTAATTATTTAAGTATGGACGAAAATGTTTCTACTTACAGTGCTGCCAATTCAATAACTTTATCAACAGCAGCATTCAAACCGTCAGCATTCTTACCGCCTGCTGTGGCAAAGTGGGGCTGACCGCCACCACCGCCTTGAATCAGTTTGGCAGCTTCGCGAACCAGTTTACCGGCGTTCTGTCCGGCTTTCACCAGGTCGTCGCTGATCATTACGGTCAACATCGGTTTGTTATTGTCTACACTACCGATTACTACAAACAGATTGGCAGGTATTTCACCCTTCAACTGGAATGCAATGTCTTTTACCACATCGGCAGCCATCGGCACAATAGTCTTTACTACTTTCACGCCGTTTATATCTTTCGCATTGTTTATCAATCTTACTTTTACTTCGGCGGCTTGTGCTTTTACAAATTCTTCTACCTGCTTCTTCAAGCCTGCGTTTTCATCAATGTACTTGCGGATAGCAACTTTCAAATCCGGAGCATTGTTGAAAAGGGCTTTCAGGTCGTTCAATGTATCCTGCACAGTATCCATCATTTCTTCCACCCTTGCACCTGTCACGGCCTCTATACGGCGTACTCCGGCTGCAACGGAACTTTCGCTGAGGATGCGAACCATACCTATCTTACCTGTAGCCGATACGTGAGTACCACCACAGAATTCAATAGAGTTACCAAACTGAACCACACGTACTTCATCACCGTACTTTTCGCCAAACAGAGCGATAGCACCCAGTTCTTTAGCCTTTTCTATAGGCAGGTTGCGATATTCGGTCAAAGGAATATTTTCACGGATCTTGGCATTAACCAAATGTTCCACTTCACGGAGCTGTTCATCGGTCACCTTCTGGAAGTGAGAGAAGTCGAAACGCAAAGACTCCGGAGTTACCAATGAACCTTTCTGTTCTACGTGAGTACCCAATACCTGACGCAATGCTTCGTCCAGCAAGTGGGTACATGAGTGGTTGGCAGCACTGGCAGCACGCTTTTCAGTGTCTACGCAAGCCATCATCGGAGCTTCGATGTGTTCCGGCAATTTCTTGGTAATATGGATGGGAAGGTTGTTTTCCTTCTTGGTATCAATGACTTCTATAGTCTCGAACTCGCTTACAATCACACCTGTATCGCCTACCTGTCCACCGCTTTCTGCATAGAACGGAGTGTCGCTCAATACAATCTGATACAGCGTTTGGTTTTTCTGCTTCACTTGGCGGTAACGCAGAATGCCGGTTTCGTATTCGGTATAATCGTAACCTACAAAGTTGGTTTCACCTTCTTTTACGGTGATCCAGTCGCCTGTCTCAACGGCGGCGGCGTTGCGGGCACGTTCTTTTTGTTTCTGCATCTCGGTGTTGAACTCATCTTCGTTTACGGTCATGCCGTTTTCGCGGAGGATCAGTTCGGTCAGGTCGAGTGGGAAACCGAAAGTATCATATAAGGTGAAAGCATCCACACCGCTGATTTCTTTCTTTCCGGCAGCTTTAGCATCAGCCATGGTCTTGTCCAACAGGCGGATACCGGTTTCCAGTGTGCGGAGGAATGATTCTTCTTCTTCCTTGATTACTTTTTCAATCAATGTCTTTTGTGCATTCAGTTCGGGATAAGCCTCGCCCATGTTTTCAATCAGCACCGGCAATAGTTTGTACATGAATGCCTGTTTCTGACCTAAGAAAGTATATCCGTAGCGAACTGCACGGCGAAGGATGCGGCGGATTACATAACCTGCCTTGGCATTGCTGGGCAACTGTCCATCGGTGATAGAGAAAGCAATGGTACGGATATGGTCGGCAATGACGCGCATGGCGATGTCTGACTGAATGTCTTTGCCATAAGTTGTTCCTGCCATTTCGCCTATCGCCTTGATGATAGGTTGGAACACATCGGTATCATAATTGGAGGTCTTGCCTTGCAGGGTGCGTACCAAGCGCTCGAATCCCATACCGGTATCGATAACCTTGGCGGGAAGTCCTTCCAGGCTGCCGTCCGCCTTGCGGTTGAACTGCATGAATACGAGGTTCCATATTTCAATCACTTGCGGGTGATCCTTGTTTACCAGTTGGTTGCCCGGTATTTGTGCCTTTTCTTCTTCCGAGCGTGAGTCGATATGTATTTCCGAGCACGGGCCGCAGGGACCTGTATCGCCCATTTCCCAAAAGTTATCGTGCTTGTTGCCATTCAGGATATGATCTTTGGGCAAGTACTGTTCCCAGTACGAAGCAGCTTCGTTATCACGTTCCAGTCCTTCCTCGGGGCTGCCTTCAAATACGGTGGCATAGAGGTTCTTGGGATCAATCTTCAATACGTCTACCAGATATTCCCATGCCCAGTTGATGGCTTCTTTCTTGAAGTAATCTCCGAAAGACCAGTTACCCAGCATTTCGAACATGGTGTGGTGGTACGTGTCGTGTCCCACTTCTTCCAGGTCGTTGTGCTTACCGCTTACGCGCAAACATTTCTGTGAGTCCGCCACTCTTTTATACTTGGCAGGGTGGTTGCCCAGAATAATGTCTTTAAACTGGTTCATACCTGCATTGGTGAACATCAATGTGGGGTCATCTTTAATGACCATCGGAGCTGATGGGACAATCTGGTGCCCCTTTGACTCGAAAAAGCTTTTGAAGGAATCTCTGATTTCTTTAGCTGTCATCATGTCGCTTATATTGTCTTCTAGTTAATATTCTCAAAAAGGATTTGCAAAGATAATTGGTTTTATTATTTTTGTCGACAAGAAATGTGCAAAATATTGATGTGTTGTGCATTAAAAACTTCAAAAAGCAGAAATAGATGCGTAAAGTCTACTATATTTATAATCCTAAGACCCGAACCTACGACCGCATTTACCCCACCGTGAGGCAACGCGCCCTGAGCATCTTGCGCCGTTTGTTTGTGGGGATGGGCTTGGGAGCAGGCAGTTTTATCATCCTGTTGTTCATCTTTGGTTCTCCTTCCGAGAAAGAACTCCGTATAGAAAATGCCCGTTTGCTGGCTCAGTATAATGTATTGTCGCACCGCTTGGATGAGGCGTTGGGGGTGATGCAGGACATTCAGCAGCGTGATGATAACTTGTATCGTGTGGTGTTGCAGGCGGATCCTGTATCGGATGCCATTCGCAAGGCCGGTTATGGAGGTACGAACCGTTATGAGCAGTTGAGGGATATGGCTAACTCGGATTTGGTAATCAATACCACTTCCAAGCTCGATATGCTGAACAGGCAACTTTATATCCAGTCCAAGTCGTTTGATGAGATAGTGGATTTGTGTAAGAGCCATGATGAAATGTTGAAGTGCATTCCTGCCATCATGCCGGTATCCAACAAGGACTTGAAAAGGACGGCTTCCGGTTATGGAGTGCGTATAGATCCTATTTATAAGACAACCAAGTTTCATGCCGGCATGGATTTCTCGGCTAATATCGGTACTCCTGTTTATGCAACGGGGGATGGAACGGTGATAAAGGCTGGATGGGAAACCGGTTATGGCAATATGGTTCAGGTGGACCACGGCTTTGGGTATATTACTTGGTATGCGCATTTAAGTAAGTATAAGGTGCGTCCGGGGCAGAAAGTTCTACGTGGAGAGGTGATAGCCGAAGTGGGAAATACGGGTAAGAGTACGGGACCGCATTTGCACTATGAGGTACATGTAAAGGGAAAGGTGCAGAATCCGGTGAATTATTACTTCATGGATTTGAGTGCGGAAGATTATGATAAGATGATACAGATAGCTGCCAACCACGGTAAGGTATTTGACTAGCTATGATTTTTTAATTCTCAATTTTAAATTTATCTATGGCTTATAATCCGAATAAAGAACTGAAACTGTACTACTCTATAGGCGAGGTAGCGAAGATGTTTAATGTGAATGAGTCTTTGCTTCGTTATTGGGAGAAGGAGTTTCCTATGATTTCACCTAAGAAGGCGGGAGGGAATATCCGGCAATATCGTAAGGAGGATATTGAGAATATCCGTTTGGTGTATCATTTGGTAAAGGAGAAAGGAATGACTTTGCAAGGAGCCAAGCAAAAATTGAAAATGAATAAGGACACTACGATCCGTACCACAGAGATTCTGGACCGGTTGAGACTGATACGGGAAGAATTGGTGAGTATGCGTAAAGAATTGGATTATTTGACATAGCCATTCACGAGGATGTATCAAAACAAAAATTGGCTATCATTTTGCTGTAGGGGCAGATTGAATCTGCCCGATAATAGTTTGCTTTGTGCATTTGGGCGGATTCAATCCGCCCCTACGGTGAACAATTGGATAGTTGCTTTAGAGTTTTGATACGTCCTCGTGAAATGAGCTCTTAATTCGGTTGATCCTCAAACTTCTCAATACGAGTCACCGTCTTTATTTCGTCTACTTTTCTTAAGTTGGTCGTTATAGTCTTCACATCATCCACATCATGCACAAACAACTGTATCCTGCCTTCAAAGATACCATCATTGCTCTCAATACTCAACTTGTGGATATTTACATTCAACTGTTGTGAAATGACTTGGGTTACTTTATTAAGAATACCGATATGGTCTATACCTTTTATATAGATATTTACCGGGAAATATAGAGACTTGCCTGTTTCCCATTGCACTGCCAGCAGGCGGTTGCCATAACTACTCTTTAGCTTGGTTGCCAATGGGCATTGGCGTTTATGAATAACAATGCGGTTGTCATCATCAATATAGCCCAGCACATCATCGCCCGGAATAGGTTTGCAACACTCAGCCAATATATAATTCTTCTGTATGGCCTCGGGAGTCAGCTTCAGTATCTTCTTACTATCTATCTTCTGAACCGGTTCTTTCTCCTCAACCGGCTTTTCCTTGTTTGATTTGCTGCCTCCAAAGGCAAAAGAGATATACTTTTTCCAGTTGCTGGGAGATGGCTTGTCTTTTAATTCATTCTTATCATTATCTCCCAAAATGATTGTTTTTAAGCCGATGGCTGAAAACAATTCCTCTTGGGTCTTTACATTATGTAAAGTGGCTATTTTCTGAATATTGTCAGGAGTAATTTCTAAGCCTTCTTTTGTGAAGAAGTCCCGCAACATATCTTCACCTGTTTGCTGCATGCCGCGCTGTTCGCGTTTCAGAATAGCCAGTATCTTGGCTTTTGCTTTTGCCGTGGTGGCAAAGTTGATCCATGCAGGCTGTACGTGCTGTGATTTGGAAGTAAGAATTTCTACTTGGTCGCCACTTTGCAATTTATGGCTCAGTGGCACTAACTTATGGTTTACTTTGGCTCCGATACAATGGCTGCCTAGGAAAGTATGGATGGAAAATGCAAAGTCCAGTGCCGTACAGTTTTGTGGCATGGTCTTGATTTCGCCTTTCGGGGTAAAGACAAATATCTCGGACGCAAATAAATTCAGTTTGATGGTATCCAGGAAGTCCATGGCATCCGGTTGCGGGTCGTCCAGGATTTCTTTGATGGTGCGCAACCATTTTTCCAGTTCGCCTTCGTCTTCGCTACCTCCGCCTTCTTTGTATTTCCAATGTGCGGCAAAGCCCTGTTCGGCTACATCGTTCATGCGCTCGCTGCGTATCTGCACCTCAATCCATTGTCCCTTGCTGCTCATCAAGGTGACGTGCAATGCCTGATAACCATTGGCTTTGGGATGGCTCACCCAGTCGCGCAAGCGGTCGGGGTGGGGTTTATAGATTTTGGAGATGGATACATATATATTAAAGCACTCGTTGAGTTCTTCTTCGGGGTTTTTAGGGGTGAAGATGATGCGGACGGCCAGTATGTCATATATTTCTTCAAAGGTGATATGTTTGGTCTGCATCTTGTTCCAGATGGAGTAGGGGGATTTTACGCGTGCTATCAGTTGATAACTGATTCCCATTTTGTCCAGTTGCCGGCGTATGGGTGCGGTGAAATCTTGGAATACTTCTTCACGCTCGGCTTGGGTTTCTTTCAGTTTGGATTCTATTAGGGCATATTCTTCCGGATGCTCATAAATAAAACTGAGGTTTTCCAGTTCGGTCTTTATTTTATTCAGTCCCAGTCGGTTGGCTAGTGGAGCGTAGATGTATAAGGTTTCTCCGGCTATCTTGTATTGCTTGTTGGGAAGCATGGAACCCAAGGTTCGCATATTGTGCAATCGGTCTGCAATCTTGATAAGGATTACACGAATATCATCGCTCATGGTGAGCAACAGCTTCTTGAAGTTTTCTGCTTGTGCAGAAGCGCGGTCGCCGAATATTCCTCCTGATATTTTGGTCAGCCCGTCTACGATCTGGGCTATTTTGGGACCAAACAGGTTTTCAATATCTTCTACGGTGTAGTCGGTATCTTCAACTACATCGTGCAGCAGGGCCGAACAAATAGAAGTCGAGCCCAAGCCTATTTCTGTGCACACAATCTTTGCTACGGCGATGGGGTGCATGATGTATGGCTCACCCGAGCGACGTTTTACTCCCTTATGCGCTTGTTTTGCAAAATTGAACGCTTTTGTGATGATCTCTACCTTTTTCCGGTGCTTGGTAGCCAGATAGCTATCCAAAAGTTCCTGAAAACCTTGATTTATCATCTCCTCATCAGCCTGTTCCTGATTATACTTTTCATCCGTCATATCTTTGCCTCCTGTTATCTATTCTGCAAAAATATACAAAAAACGTATTCAAGCAAGCGTTTTCGCGAAATGTATCGTGTTAAATGTGTATTTTTTATTGCTTATCTGATCCGCAAACTCTTTCCGGCTCTGATATTGTTACCTTTTATGCCATTAAGGCTACGCAACTGGTTGACGGATACATGATACTTGGCGGCAATTCCTCCCAGTGTATCTCCTTGTCTTATTTTATGATAAAGAGTACCTTTGGATGAGGCACTGCCTCTGCTGCCCGACACTTCTTTTATAGCGACAGTTTTTCGTTTCGTCAGGAATTCATTGGGCTTGTAAGCGAATACGCTGTCTTGGCGGTCAATAAAGGAACTGACGAAGTTATTGGGCAGGCGGAGCACGCATAACTCACTGTTTCCCGGAATAATATCCTTCTTGTATTGGGGATTCAAACTGCGTAATTGGTCTATATTGATATTGCATACTTCTGCAACCTGCTGCAAATGAAGATCTTTGTTGATATGGATGGTGTCTGTAGCTGCGGGAAGCTGGCTTTCCATCGGACAAATATCGTGTTCGCAGTAATAAGTCATGATATAGTTTGCTGCAATGAAGGCAGGAACGTAGCCACGGGTTTCTTTGGGCAGATAATTGTAGATGGTCCAGTAGTCCGTAGCACCTCCGGCACGGCGGATGGCCTTATTGATGGTTCCCGGACCGCAGTTGTAGGCAGCCAATACCAGGTTCCAGTCCTGATATATGTCATAAAGGTCTTTCAGATAACGCACTGCTGCCCAAGTGGACTTGATAGGGTCGCGTCTTTCGTCTATCAGGCTGTTGTTCTTCAAACCATAAATTTTACCTGTTCCCAGCATGAATTGCCACAGCCCGGTAGCTCCCTGGCGGGAAACGGCAACCGGATTCAAAGCTGATTCTATGATAGGCAGGTATTTTAATTCTTGGGGCAGATCGTATAAATCGAGTGCTTCCTCGAAGATAGGCATATAGAAATTGGTGGCTGCCAGCATGAAAGAAACTTTGTTGCGCAGGCGTGCGGCATACATATCGATGAATTTGCGCACCGCTTCATTGTATGGCATCTCTATGATAGACGGAATACGTGACAGGCGGTCCATATAGATGGAATCACTTACGACAGGGTTGGTAGCCGACATTTTGCAGTTCTCTCCCAGCGTAATGTAATTTTTAGATTGCCAGTCCCAGTAAAGGCTGTCCATTTCGGACTGCATACTTTCAGGAATATCAATCACTTCTTCTTTTCCTGTAGTTTGCGAGTGGACGGTAATGCTTTGGGTTTGTGCACTGATTCCCGTTGTTCCTATAAAAATAAATAAGCCAATTAAAGTGTTTCTCATGCGATTAAAATTTGAAGCTGCATTGCAGACCTATGGTATTAGGTACTTTACTGCGGCCATCATTAAACATAACAGGCTCTATCTTAAGGCCTAAGTCTTTGGATATATCGAAATCTGATAATTCAGCATCTACATAAGCGTCTATCACAGACAAAATATACACCCCGATAAAACAGAATATACTTAAATCGCGGTAACGGCGATAGAAGTCTTTTCGTTTCTTGAACAAGTCCTCTTTGCCTTCTGCACTTACACCGTGGGGGAGGAAATTTTCATAACTTTTGGTGTTAGGATCATCGTCCATAATATCCAGATACGCCTGTGAATAGTCCTTATACATTCTGTTGTTCCAGGTCAAGGCGTAAGCACATCCCACAAATCCGCCATATATGATAGGTAGCTTCCAATACTTGCGGTTGTATATCTGTCCTCCTCCGGGAATGACTAATGCCATCCAAATGGCACGGTTGGAGTTGGGAATAAACCGCGGTTTGGTTTCTACGGTCATCGCCTTCTGTATGGAATCATTCTTCTTCACAAGGGCGGCAGTGTCTACAGGAGCTTCCAGATTTTCTATCTTCTGCTTTTCCTCCAATAGTTTCAAACTATCGGAAACAATGGTGTCCCTGACCTGTACCAGAGAATCTGCCTTCATGCCCAAACGGCGTTTGCGTGCCTTTTGGGAATAAGCATCCGTGCTTCCTGCCAAGAGAAGGCATAAAAGCAAGAATGTGAACAGTCTGTATGTGGATATTATTCTTTTCAATGTCGTAATAACGCTTTATTCTTTCTTTTTCAGCGAGTCAAGTATCTCCATGATTCGCTCCAAGTCTTCTTCGTTGTTGAATGGAATGCTGATCTTGCCTTTTCCTTTCGCGGTACATGATAATTGTACTTTCGAACCGAAGAATCCGCAAAGGTGACTCTGTAACAGAGTGTATTCTTCGGATAATTTGGAGCCTTTCGGCTTTATTTTCTTGCCGCCGCTGGCTACTGTTTCGCCGCTGGACAAGGCTTTCACTATTTCTTCCACTTTACGCACCGAGTAGCCTTGTGACTGTATCTCATTAAATATGCGTATTTGTGTTTTCGGATCATCCAGTGCCAACAGTGCACGGGCATGTCCCATATCTATTTCGCGGTTTTTCAGTGCTACTTGTATCTGTGCCGGCAGTTTCAGCAGGCGCAGGTAGTTGGCTATGGTGGTACGTTTCTTGCCCACACGTTCGCTCAGTCGTTCTTGTGTCAGTTCGTATTGTTCCAGCAGGTGTTGATAGGCCAGGGCGATTTCCAATGAATTGAGGTCTTCGCGCTGGATGTTTTCAATCAATGCCATTTCCATCACGTTCTCGTCATCGGCTGTGCGGATATAGGCGGGAATTGCTTTCAGGCCTGCCTGTATGGAAGCGCGATAACGGCGTTCTCCGGCTATGATCTGATAAGAGTCTTCACTCAGTTGACGCAAGGTAATGGGTTGGATAATACCGATTTCGGCAATAGAGTCTGCCAACTCCTGCAACGCTACCGGATCAAATTCACGGCGCGGCTGGTTGGGGTTGACGGAGATTTTGCTCAACTCAATTTCGTTGATAGAAGATGAGCCGGCTGTCTTTACTTCTTCGGTCGAAATCAGTGCGTCAAGTCCGCGTCCTAAAGCAAATTTCTTCTGTACTGCCATCGTTTGTTTACTTACTGTTACGTGTTATAATTTCTTGTGCTAGCGATAAATGGTTCTTGGCTCCGGTGGAATCGGCGTCATACAGAATGACGGGAATGCCGTGGCTGGGAGCTTCGCTCAGTTTAACGTTTCGCTGTACAATTGTCTTGAATACCAGTTCCTGAAAATGGCGTTTCACTTCATCGTATATCTGGTTGGCCAGACGCAGGCGTGAATCGAACATTGTCAGTAAGAATCCTTCTATTTCCAGCGAAGGATTCAGTTTTGATTTAATAATCTTAATGGTATTCAGCAATTTGCTGATACCTTCCAATGCAAAGTATTCGCATTGAACGGGGATAATCACTGAATCGGCTGCCGTCAGTGCATTAATGGTTATCAGTCCCAGTGAGGGTGAACAGTCTATCAAGATATAGTCATATTCATTCCGCATGGGGGCTAACACTTTCTTCATAATCTTCTCGCGGTCGTCCAGGTTCAGCATTTCTATTTCTGCTCCTACCAGGTCAATGTGTGAAGATACAATGTCGAGTCCGTCAATGTCGGTGGTGTAAATTGCTTCCCGTATATCGGCCTTGTTGATAATACATTCATAGATAGAGCATTCTACCTCTTTAATGTTCACACCCAATCCTGATGATGCATTCGCCTGAGGGTCTGCATCAATAACCAGCACTTTCTTTTCCAGCGTAGCCAAAGAAGCTGCAAGGTTTATGGTAGTAGTAGTTTTACCCACACCACCTTTTTGATTGGCTAAAGCAATAATTTTTCCCATATTAATCAGTTTTTCTCGCTGCGAAGTAACAAATAATAGGTGATTGTACCTATAAAAAACGGCAGACATTAGCAAAACTGTTGATAACTCATTGGTTTTGTTAATAACTCAACGGCGGCAAAGATAAAAAATTCCATTCAAATCTATTCCTTTTTTAGCACTGGGTTGTAGAACATTAAGATAATTTTCTTTTCTGGCAGCCGATAGTTCCGGCAAAGAGTTGTATCTTTACGCTCCGAGAAAATAAGAGTAGAAAAGTATGAAGAAAGAAAAACCGTTGATATTACTGTCAAATGATGACGGTGTGAAAGCCAAGGGGTTAAATGAATTGATACGCGGATTGCGCGGAGTGGGAGAATTGATTGTGATGGCGCCGGACGGACCTCGTTCGGGAGCATCGGGTGCAATAACTTCCGAGCATCCTGTCAGATATTATAAAGTAAGGGAAGAAGAGGATTTGACTATTTATAAATGTACAGGTACTCCGGTGGATTGTGTGAAACTGGCGCTTCACGCAGTAGTTCCCCGCCGTCCCGACCTTGTTATCGGAGGAATCAATCATGGGGACAATTCTTCGGTAAATGTACATTATTCCGGTACGATGGGAGTAGTGATTGAAGGTTGCTTGAAAGGGATTCCCTCTATCGGATATTCGTTGTGCAACCATTTGGCGGATGCTGATTTCTCGCCGTTATTGCCTTATATTCGCCGCATTACGGAGGAGGTATTGGAGCATGGCTTGCCGCTGGGCGTTTGCTTGAATGTGAACTTCCCGAATACTCCTATATATAAAGGTGTACGCGTTTGCCGCCAGACTAACGGCCAGTGGGTGAAAGAATGGATACGTTGCGAACATCCGCGTGGCGGAGAATATTTCTGGTTGACGGGTGCATTCGATAATAAGGAACCGGAAATGGAAGATACCGACCATTGGGCATTGGATCATGGCTATGTGGCCATCACTCCTACGCAGATTGATGTAACGGCTTATGGCGTAATGAATGAATTGAAGAACTGGAATCTGGAAGTATGAAATACTATCTGATAGTAGGCGAGGCATCGGGCGATTTGCATGCATCCAATTTGATGCGTGCCTTGAAGCAAGAGGATTCGGAGGCTGAATTCCGTTTCTTTGGCGGCGATTTGATGGCTGCCGTGGGTGGAATGCGGGTGAAGCATTATAAGGAATTGGCCTATATGGGATTTATTCCGGTGTTGCTGCATCTGCGCACTATATTCCGTAATATGAAGGAATGTAAACAGGATATTATCCGTTGGGCGCCCGATGTGGTGATCTTGGTGGACTATCCCGGTTTCAATCTGAAAATAGCGGAATATATCAAGAAGAACACTCAGATACCTGTCTATTATTATATTTCTCCCAAAATCTGGGCATGGAAAGAATACCGCATCAAGAATATCAAACGGGATGTGGATGAGTTGTTTTCCATTCTGCCTTTCGAGATTAATTTCTTTGCGGGGCATCAGTATCCTATCCACTATGTGGGAAATCCTTGTGTGGATGCGGTAGATGCTTATCGAAAAGGACACAATGAGGAGTTTGAACAGTTTGCTGCTGATAACGGATTACCCAAGAAACCTGTTATCGCCCTATTGGCAGGCAGCCGCAAACAGGAAATAAAGGATAATCTGCCCATGATGCTGGAAGCGGCGGCTCCGTTTACTAAAAATTATCAGTTGGTTTTGGCGGGTGCACCGGGCATGGATCCTGCCTATTATGCTGACTATATAAGCAAAGACGTACCCGTTCAGATTATTTTTGGACAGACGTACCGACTGTTGCAGCAAGCAGAGGCGGCATTGGTTACGTCGGGCACTGCGACGTTGGAAACAGCCCTTTTTCGTGTGCCCCAAGTGGTATGTTATTATACTCCGGTGGGAAAGTTCATTGCTTTCCTTCGTCGCCATATTCTGAAAGTGAAATACATTTCTTTGGTGAATCTTGTTGCCGACAAGGAAGTGGTGCGGGAGTTGGTTGCCGATACCATGACGGTAAGGAATATCCGTTCCGAGCTGGATGCGATTCTATATAATAAGGTATATAGAGAGCAGATGTTACAGGAATATGATCGCATTATAGATATTTTGGGTCCGGCGGGTGCTTCCGAGGAAGCAGCGCGCCAGATGGTGGCTTTGCTGAAAAAGTAAACTTTTCCCAGTCTGATTTTGTTCTTTCGGGTAAATAACCTAAAACCTGAAAGTATATGAAATATTCTTTTCAACTCATGTTGGGGGCGATACTTCTGTTTATTGGAGTATTCGCCTTTTCTGCTTGTGGCAATGACGAAAGTTATCCCCAAAGTACAGTAACTATCGGAATGGCTGATGTTCAGAAGCCGCCTCAGTATGATGCTCCCTATTTGGTATTGGATAACGGAGAAAAGTTGTGGGTGGTGCAATCTGCCATGCCTTATCAGGATTTGAAGCCGGGCGAGCGCATCTTTGGCAGCTATTCCCTGCTGGAGCCTGGCAAAGATGGATTTAATTATAATATTCGTTTGAATGATTACACTATGGTGCCTATTCAGGATATTATAGACCTGACACCTGATAATGTGGACAGTATAGGAGATAAAAAGGTGCAGATCAAAGATATGTGGCCTACTGCGAAATACCTGAATGTGCGTTTCATGCTGAATTTTCCCAATCCGCAGCAACCTATTCTTAACTTGGTTGTCAATCGAATGATCCCTTTGGTAGATGATGGATATGCCCATCTGGAACTCCGTTACAACAATAATGGAAGCAACGGACGTCTTGTTCCGGGGTTGGTTTCTTTCAGATTGGGCGATTATACCCCGGAAGGAAGTGGCCTGAAAGGGTTAAAGATATTAGTCAATACCGTTGGCGAAGGAGAAAAAACATATACGTTCTCTTATCCGCTTACGGGGAATGAGGCTCCTTTCTTTAATCCTTTGGATTTATCCGAATTAAAATAGGGAAACTATATACAAATAGACTACCGCAGCCGGGATAGCGAGAATGGCACTGTCGAAACGATCCAGCATTCCACCGTGTCCCGGTAATATATTACCCGAATCTTTGATGCCTAGGTGGCGTTTCAATAATGATTCCGTCAAGTCGCCCCATGTGCCGAATACTACCACGGTCAATGCTAATCCTATCCATACGCCTGTAGACATGAACGGGAAGAAGTGTGCCAATACCAGCGATGCAATTATGCAGAACACGCCGCCGCCAATGGAACCTTCCCATGATTTCTTGGGAGAAATACGCTCAAACAACCGATGTTTTCCGAATAACATACCTGTGCAGTAAGCGCCTGTATCGTTTACCCAGTTGAATATGAATATAGATAAGGGCAGAATGGCATTGTATTGTGAAATGCTGGCAGTTTCGTCCGAATGGAAGGCCAAAACATTGAGCAAAGCAAAAGGCAATGCGATATACATTTGGCTCAGCATGGCATAAGCCCAGTTGTTTAGCGGATTCTTTTTCTTCAGATAAAGTTCACTAATCATCAGATAGAGGAATAATACCAGATAAGGGATGAATATACCTGTTTGCGACGGATCTATGCCAAAGTAGAAAAAGCATAAGAACAGGAATATGCCACTGAGGATACAAATGCGTTTATTCACCTGTATTCCTTCTACGTGATTCACTAAATTGCAGAATTCATTAACAGCCAATGCACTGATTAAGGCAAACAGGATGCCGAATGAGAAAGGGCCCCCCAAGATGCAGCCTATCAATACTGCAACAAATATGACTCCGGTTATGGCGCGCTGTATAAAATTGCTTTTCACGGTTGTTGGTTTTAAGTAGATATATTAAAAACAAATCAGATTGTTATTCCACCTGTAGGGGCAGGGTTTGCCTGCCCGAATACATAAAGCAAACTATTTTCGGGCAGGCAAACCCTGCCCCTACGGTGGGTGATATGGCAATACTGCCTAATTTATTTTATGCTTTCTTTTCTTCCTCTTTTTCGGACGTTTCCTTCTTGTCATCAAAGCTTTCAACTACTTCTACTGCATCAGCAGGAGTATCTATAGCCATAATTTCTTCTGAACGCGAAGTCCACGGGCGTTTGCCGAAGATACGTTCTACATCTTCTGCAAAAATCACTTCTTTTTCCATCAACAGGCGTGCCAGTTCGTTATGTCCTTCTTTATGTTCGGACAGGAGTGCTTTCGCACGGTCATACTGTTCATTAACCATCTTCTTGACTTCTTCGTCAATCAGTTCGGCAGTACGTTCACTGTATGGTTTGCTAAAAGAGTATTCATCATTACTGTAATAACACAAGTTAGGCAGCCTGTCACTCATTCCGGCGTAAGCAATCATGCCATAGGATTGTTTGGTGACGCGTTCCAAGTCATTCATGGCACCGGTTGAAATGTGTCCGGTGAATAATTCTTCAGCAGCGCGTCCGCCCAGTGTGGCACACATTTCGTCCAACATCTGTTCCTTGGTGGTGATCTGTCTTTCTTCGGGCAGATACCAGGCAGCACCCAATGCACGTCCGCGGGGAACAATCGTCACTTTAATCAACGGATTGGCGTGTTCCAGAAACCAGGAAAGGGTGGCGTGTCCTGCTTCATGCAAAGCAATGGTGCGCTTTTCTTCCATTGTCATAATCTTGGTTTTCTTTTCCAAACCACCGATGATACGGTCTACTGCATCCAGAAAGTCTTGCTTGCCGACTGCATTTTTACCATGGCGTGCAGCAATCAAGGCCGCTTCATTACACACATTGGCAATATCTGCTCCGCTGAATCCGGGGGTTTGGCGGGCCAGCAGGTCCAGGTCTACACTTTCGTCCAGTTTCAATGGCTTCAAGTGTACACTGAATACTTCTTTACGCTCATTCAGGTCGGGCAAGTCTACGTGGATTTGACGGTCGAAACGTCCTGCACGCAATAAAGCCTTGTCCAATATATCTGCACGGTTGGTAGCGGCAAGGATGATAACGCCACTGTTTGAACCGAAACCATCCATTTCTGTAAGCAATTGGTTCAAGGTGTTTTCACGTTCATCGTTTCCTCCCATGCTGGGGTTCTTGCCACGGGCACGTCCCACAGCATCAATTTCGTCAATAAAGATAATACAAGGAGCTTTCTCCTTTGCTTGGCGGAACAAGTCACGAACACGGGATGCACCCACGCCCACAAACATTTCCACAAAGTCGGAACCCGACAATGAGAAGAAAGGAACATCCGCTTCTCCGGCAACAGCCTTTGCCAGCAATGTCTTACCGGTTCCCGGAGGGCCTACCAGCAATGCGCCTTTAGGAATCTTTCCTCCCAGTTCGGTATATTTTTGCGGTTGCTTCAAGAACTCTACAATTTCCTGCACTTCCTGCTTGGCTTCTGCCTGTCCTGCTACATCTTTAAATGTGATGCGGTTGGTTTTATCACCCTTTTCATACACCTGTGCTTTACTTTTACCCACATTAAACGGATTGGCAGCTCCCGTTCCGGCACCTCCACTCATGCGGCGCATGATAAACATCCAAATACCGATCAGCAATAAAAACGGAGCGATGTTCCAGAATAACGCACTGAAATAGTCATGTTTCTTTTCATAGCTGATAGATCCGGTGAAATGCCCTTCTTCCTGTGCCTTTTCCATGAATTTATCCAGCGATTCCATAGAACCGATTTCTACGCTCAGCGAAGGACTGCGTCCTACCTTCTTGTAATCCTCCTTAAATACTTCTTTGACAAATGCCGGCTTGATGTACACTTCCACCGTATTGTCATCGTATGCAACGATTTTATCAGCATATCCCTTGTTTATCATATCTTTAAACTCGGTATATGTTATTCGTTTGTCCACACCTCCTTCTTGATTGGAGAAATAGAGGATGGCAAAACTCATGGCAATGATAACATAGAGCCAGCTCAGGTTGAAGCGTGGCATATTTATCTTTGGCTTATTGTTGTTCGTATTTTCACTCATTTCGTTTCTGTTAGGGTTAATCCAAATCAGGAACTTGGGTCAGCTTGGCATCTGCCCACAAATGTTCCAGATTATAAAAGTTTCTCACTTCCGGCAAAAAAACATGTACCAATACGTCGCTGTAGTCCATTGCCACCCATTCTGCATTGCGCAATCCGTCTATTGCCGCCGGCTTGTCGTTGGTTTCTTTACGGACATACTCCCTTACCGAGTCTACAATGGCTGCTACTTGACTGGGTGAGTTACCTTGGCAAATGATGAAGTAATTGCAAATGGTATCATCAATGGCAGTGAGGTCCGCTACTACAATGTTTTTACCTTTCTTTTCTTGAATGCCTTCTGTTATTTTTTTAACTAAAGTCTTTGCTTCGTTCATTCTTATGTTATTAACAACTTGATTATTCTAATATAGATATTTACAACAAAGCACAAAGATACTTGGTTTTCTCATTCCACCGAAAATTTGTGCACTAAATATATTCCCTTTTTGTTTTTTTTAGTTAGAGTATCTTTGAAATATTATGTTAATGATTTGAGAAGATTGGCTTTTATGCCTATCTTTGCCAAAAATATCTAATATATGATTAGTCGCCTGACTACTAGATGCATCACTTTATTATTGCTTGCAGGAATTTTTGGCTGTTTGCCTTTGCATGCTGTTCAAAATCCCTGTGATAGCCTTTCTTTTCTTTTGGAAAAAACAAAGGATCCCGGAGAACAATGCCAGATTTATGTTCACTTGGCGGATTTGTGTGATGGTGAAGAATCCTCATTGCCTTATTGGGAAAAAGCGTTGAAACGTGCGCTCATTATAAATAATGAAAATGTGGTGGAGCTGGCTTTGGATTATCTTATTTTTAATAATTACTGGTATGGTCATGAAGAAGAAGCCGAACGCTTTATTAAAATAGCGGAAGATAATCTGTCCAAAGATAGGGCGGCATTGTTCTTTGCATATATGCGGGCTTATCAGACAATGCTGAAACTTGAAAAAGAGGATATCAATGAGATTTTGCATAGCTCTTTGGAGAAGTTACGTGCCCAAAAGAATAAACTGACCAAAGAAGAACAAATAGAATGGGAGTTTCTGACTGCTTTGTCTATTGATTGCGGGGCAGTTGCCAATGGAGCTTATCAGGAGGTGGCGGAAGCCATTCCTTATGTGGAAAGAGCTATCCGTATGTTGTCTGCCTACCCTTTGGAACCACGGTATCCTTTTGAATTGTTATGCTACAGGAAATTAGCGAACCTGTATATGGCGCAGGATGATTACGCAAAAGCGGCTGCCACTATAGAGAAGATTATGGATATTCATAAACAGGAGAAGGAGGGGCAGAAAGCAGCTTTTGGTTTCGATAGAATTTATTATAATGATGACTCATTCTATTATGAGGAATATGCCCGATTACTTTATTTGCCCGATTTATCCCCGGAACAACTGGAAAACTATTTCTCTGAATTTATGAGATTGCATCAGCGTTTGCAATACAAAGACCGGATTTATTGGGAAGCGGTGGCTGGGTATTATCAGTACAAGGGAAAATTTAAGACTGCTCTGCTGTATAATGATTCTGTTATTGCTTATGTCCATAAGAATTCCCGCCTTACAGACTGGGTGAGTCCTTATTTGACCCGGTCTGACTTATATAAACTGTCCGGTGATTACAAGAATGCTTTGCTTTGGCGGGAGAAATGTGATTCTATCCGTGAACAGCTTCACTCTGAGGAAATAAGGCAGTCGATGAATGAGATTCGTAGTCGTTTTAGTCTTGACAAATTGATCGTGGAGAAATTGGAGTCGGAAGGTAATACTAAGATGGCTTTGTTACTAGGTATTATTGTGGTTTCGCTATGTGTGATAGCATGGGGCATTCATCAACGGTTGATGGTGCGTCGTTTAAAGATGGTACAAAACAAATTGCTGAAATCAAATGAAGAAGTAACCAAACAGAGTCGCCGGGCTGAAGAAAGTGAAAAGATGAAGACTGCTTTCATTGATTCCATGTGCCATGAAATACGTACTCCGCTGAATATAATCAATGGCTTTACTGAATTGTGCTTCAGTGAAGGAGTAAATGATGAAATGAGAGCGGAATTTCAAAAACAGATTCAAGAGAATACGCGTATGTTGACGGGGCTGCTGGATACCATGTTGGAACTCTCCAAACTGGTTAGCTCTAATGACACTCTTCCTTCCGAGGCCACAGATGTGTACGGTATATGTATGCAACAAATAGAGGTGTTGAAATCCAGAAGTATGAAGCCGGAAGTGGAATGTATTTTCCAAGGCACTCCCTGTCCTGGTGAATTTTATTCTAATGCTTCTTATTTCTCGCGTGTAATCTCCAATTTATTGGATAATGCCATCAAGTTCACTGAAAAGGGTACAGTGATATTGAATTGCAGCCCGAACATGGAAAAGAGATGCATGGAGATTAGTGTTACGGATACGGGAATAGGCATTTCTCCTGATAAGCAGGAGTGGGTCTTTGAACGGTTTACTAAGGTCGATGCTTTCGTCCCCGGTACAGGTCTTGGGCTTTACCTATGCAGGGTGATTATAAATAAGTTAGGTGGAAAAATAAAGATTGATTCAACCTATAAAGACGGTTGCCGAATCATTATAGAGCTGCCTTGCCAATCTCCCAATCATTAGGAGGTAGAATATTTTTTAGAAAAAAATGCCGTAAAAGTTTGTCAGTTTAGGAAAAAGCGGTATCTTTGCAGCGTCAAAAACGAAACAGGCGTTTGACAACAGAATTTTGGGATATGGTGTAATGGTAACACTACAGATTCTGGTCCTGTCATTCCAGGTTCGAATCCTGGTATCCCAACTGGAAAAGAGGTTTGCGTAAGCAAACCTCTTTTTTTTATCTGTAGGGGCGGGGGTTGCCCGCCCGAAAACAGTTCACTTTGTGTATTCGGGCAGGCAAACCCTGCCCCTACAGGTGATATATTGCTATCAGCTAGGGACTTTTTCAGTACCTTCCTTTGGAACCTGCCCCTACGGTGGATAATAGAAAAAGAGCTTAATGCATTATACACTAAGCTCTTTTTTTATTATGAATAGAAGTTATTCTCTTATTCTTCTTTCATGGATTGATCAATGACTTCAATCTTCTTTAATATCAATTCCAGATCAGCTTTCAGCTTTTCTACCTTGCGGTTCATTTCCGTCACCAGACTACTGCCTTTCTTTGAAGAACTGGTAAGGAAACCTAAGTTGTTTTCATAAGTCTGAATTTCATTTTTCATGCTTTCATAAGCACGAACCAACTTTTCGCGTTCACGATAGAGGTTACCTTCCTTGTTACTTATATTTGATCTGAAATTACTTAATTTCTTCTGTGATGCAGAAAGATTCAACTTATCGAACAACTTATCAACAACGCCATGATATTGTTTGTACAATTTGTCTTTTTCCTTGAAAGGAACATGACCTATATTGTTCCATTCCTTCATCAGTTCGCGGATGGTGTTTCCTGCGTCTTCGTCCGGAGTCTCTTGGGTTTCAATAGTATTCAACTTCTCGATGATAGCTTTCTTTAGAGCCATATTTTCCTGCTCCACAGAACGCTGTGAAGATGTTGCCTTATTCTTCTGTTCAAAGAAATAATCACATGCGGCAATAAAACGTTTCCAAACGGCATCCGAGTATTTCTTGGGTACAGGACCGATTGTCTTCCATTCTTTTTGCAGTTTGCTCAATACGTCGGCAGTTGCTTTCCAGTCTGTGCTGTCTTTCAGCGCTTCTGCTTTTTCGCATAATTCTTTCTTCTTTTCTAGATTGCCCGACATACTTTCCTTGATAGACTTGAAGAATTCAGCTTTGCGCTTAAAGAATTCGTCACAAGCGGCACGGAAGCGCTCGAATATCTTCACGTTCATCTTTTGCGGTGCATAGCCTATGGTTTTCCATTTGGCTTGCAGGGCTATGATTTCCTGTGTCTTGTTCTCCCAATCCTGGAAAGTGGTGAAAGTATCATATTCCATTGCTTCCACAATTTCGCAGATTACTGTCTTTTCATCCAGATTGCGTTGCTCTTTCTCTTTCAGAGCCTCGAAATGCTGTTGGTGGCGACGGTTTACGGCAGTAGAAGCTGTCTTGAAACGTGTCCAGATTTCTTCGCGCAATTCTTTTGCCACAGGACCCGTGTTACGGAATTCCTGATGCAGCTTCTGTAATTGATGGAATGCAGAGATAATATCTTCTTCGTCAGCCAGCTTTTCGGCAGCTTCGCAAAGATGGGTCTTTATTTCAAGGTTCTTTTTGAAATCATATTCGCGGAATTCATTGTTCAGCTTGATGATGTCGTAGAATTTTTCGGCATAATGCTGGTAATTCTTCCACAGTTCATTCACTTTGGCAGCCGGAACCAATCTTATTTCGTTCCATTCCTGTTGCAGCTTCTTGAATTCGTTGTATGCTTTATTGGCATCTTCGGGAGATTCGGCAAGTTCTTTCAGGCGGTCGATGATAGCCAGTTTCTTCACCAGGTTATCTTCTTTTTCCTTTTCCTGCTCAGCCTGTACGGCACTTCTTTTTTCCTTGATAGAACTCATGATATCCTTGAAACGGCTTTCGGCATCATCAGTTTGTGGAACAAATGCTTCGGGAGCACCTCCACCATCAATAAATGCCTTACGGGCAGCTTCTTGTTCCGCCTTATGCAATTTATAGAAGTTTTGTTTTAGTGAATCCAACTCCAGCTTGTCAGCATTGCAAGCATCTTCATTGATTTCTTTTAAACGTTCGATGACCTCTTCTTTCGTTTGTTTAGGTACATACGTAGCGTTATTCTCTTCCGCAGTGGCGGGAGATGATACCAAATTTTCAGCGGTTTGTTCCACCGGAACTTCGGTTAAAGGGCGATTAGTTTCATTCGAGTCCATCGTATAGATTTTTAAAATAAGCTTTCTCGTTATAACAACAATTTACAAATTAAAAGAAATAAATTAGAACTTCATACTCTTTTCCCCGTTTTTTTTAGGAAAATCATTAAATGTGAGGAAAATAAGGGGGAAATGTTGCGGTTGTGAGGATAGAATTGTGGTGATATAGAGGGGGAATCCATCGTAGGGGGGCGGGAGGAGGCGGGAATGACTAGCATTGCCATCCACCGTAGGGGCAGATTGAATCTGCCCGATAACATCCGAATGGTGTATCTATGAATGCATTCGGGCGGATTGAATCCCATAGCCGTCAGGCTAAGCCCATTAACATTGAAATAAAGTTAAAAACCTTTCG
>ERZ791659.2-NODE-2-length-168818-cov-10.2019_pt1 | contig 168818 bp, 157 predicted proteins | sample MGYA00510053_ERZ791659 | MGnify/ENA primary metagenome ERZ791659 (study PRJEB30046, sample SAMN00715192) | human gut metagenome | study: EMG produced TPA metagenomics assembly of the A metagenome-wide association study of gut microbiota in type 2... | reverse complement strand
GTTAGCAAAAACAGATGCCAATGCTACCACTCTTGAAAAACTTTAGGAAGGAAAAAGCAGCATAGACACATCCGGTATTCACCCCGCACTAAAAGAAACACACTTCGTGGTAGCATGTGATGTAACCAACCCTTTCTACGGTCCTGACGGAGCGGCATATATCTTTGCACAACAAAAAGGAACCGATCCTAAAATGGTGCAAAGGCTGGATGAAGGCATGCAATCATTAGCCGAAGTTATAAAGAAAACGACAGGAAAAGATATCACGAACTACCCCGGTGCAGGTGCAGCCAGAGGCATGGGTGGCGGACTGCTGGCTTTTTTTTAACGCAGAGCTAAAACCGGGAACAGAATTATTATTGAAAGCCATCGACTTCTCCGAGAAAATAAAAGGAGCAGACCTCATTATTACGGGCGAGGGAAAAGCAGACCGACAGACAGCTATGGGAAAAGTTCCATACAGGATACTAAAGGAAGCACAAAAAGAACATATCCCCGTTATTGTACTGGCAGGCAGTATAGAAAACCTGCCGGAATTAAACAAAGCGGGATTCAAAGGTATATTCTCTATAGCCCCCGGCCCCATCACCCTGGAGAAGGCAATGGAACCGGAGTTTGCTAAAGAAAATATCACCCGGCTGGTTTCCCAACTCTATTCAGTTATAACTAGCTTCGGCTAATTTGCAAGCCTTTGTCGGACAAAGCCATATCAACGAAACGGGCACAACTGTTGGGTGGGTTCTGAGCAAGAATACTTCGAATACGTATAGCAGCCTCAGGATCTTTAGCCACCATATAAAGATAGCCTCCTCCCCCCGCACCTGGCAATTTATATCCCAGGCAATAATCATCAATCCGGCGAATGATAGCCTCAACTGCCTCGGGATTAGTGCCGGGATCCAACGCTTGGTTCAGCTTCCAGCTTTTACCAACCAAACGCCCCATTTCATCGAAATTCCCACGCTGAATGGCTTCGTACAAGTCAAGAGCATGCCCCTTCATACCGCCAAGTATAGACAAATGCTCTGTGGAGTTGAGGAACATGCTACGCACGATTTCAGCTAAAATTCCTTTGGCTGTACGGGTAATTCCCGTGTAATAAAGCAAATGGCACTTCTGATATTCGCCACCTGTAAACAAATAATCGGGCAACCAGCGCACTAATGGACTCTGATCCATACCTGCATGGGTCTGCAATAATTTCACACCACGAAGCACACCTCCGTATTGATCTTGCCACCCCCCGCCGGTAGTCAGCAACTGTTCCAGAATAAGCGTACGGTTACATATCTCGTTCTTATCCCAGTTCAGCCCGCAAAAATCAGAGATTGCCCCCAGCACAGTCGATGCAAGAATAGAACTTGTACCCAGACCGGAGCCCGCAGGAATCGCAGAAAGCAGAGTAATTTCCATTCCGGAACCAAACGCCTTCAACTGCTCTTCCAGTGAAACATACGATTCGGTGGAAAAGCCCGGCTGGAAACCTGCCAGCACCAATGCCGCTTTAGGTATAGAGAATGGGGAGCCCACTTGCATGAAACCTCTTACCTCCCCATAAGTTGTAACCACTTCCATAGCGCCTAAGTCTATAGAACGAAGGATTATTTTATATTCCCGACAAGGTTTCACGTAAACTTGTAAAGGAGGCTGCCCGTTCAACTCAATAGCAATATTCACCACATTCCCCCCTTCATTCAAGCAATAAGGTGGAGTATCCGTCCACCCGCCGGCCAGATCAATACGGACCGGACTGCGCCCCCAGACAATCTGATCAGAGTACACTGACAAATGCGGTTGCTGCCTCTTGGCTAAAGCCGAAGCAGTAAGTCCGTCGCGCATCAAACGAAAAGCCTCATTTTCATATTCCCGATAAGCCAGCCCCTTAAGCTGCTGCACCCGGGCACGGAACATATTGTCACTGATACGTGTCATCAACGGAGCCGATTCTGATAAAGGCTCAGGCAACGACAGGTCATACCGGGCAAATTCTCCGGCAGCATTCTCCATATTGAGCTGATAAAAGACACTTCGTTCATAATTGTGCGCCAATGCCGGCCAATTCTTTATCCGGAAAGCTTCACGCTGTTCTGCCAGACGGTAAAGATTAGAATAAGCGGATATATCATCAGCAGACAATTTACGACAGCGTTGCCATATTTCTTTTCCTTGCTGTAATACCGGTTCAGAAACCATCCAGCGCATAACTGCTCCCAATTCCTCTACAGATGAGCAAACCGGAAACAAACGCGCGGCCTGCAAGTCGTGACCGTTTTCTATTTCTTCCACCGAAATGCCGCGCACAGCACACCACTCACCTACAGACATTCCTTGATAATATGTTTCTTCCTTGGCCAAAGATCCCTTGAAAGTATCATTGAAGCCGTATGGACGCGCTACATAGCCCGATTCTCCAAAAGGAACCACATCAATACACACACCAGACGGAACCTCCAAGTTCCAATTATTAACGGGAACACCTGTTATGATAGTCTGGTGATGGATATTCCATCCTGCTCCTACACAACTGTTCTCTATCCATATTTCCGAATTTTGTGAGGTAAGTTGATAACCTACCTCAGCATTCTGAACAAACATGGCCGGATGCGGTTTTACCTTCTTGTGCATAATCTCCCGCTGGTCGTTTACCAGATTTTGTACAGCCAATGTAGAAGAAATAAGTTCACGACTGGTTCCGTAATGATAAAACTCCCCTCCAGGCAACGGCAGAATAGCCACACTCAGCTTGTTAAGCTCATCGTCCATCATACGCGGATGCTCTCCCAATGTAAGTCCGAAATCAGAATACATGTCATAATAAGAGAGTTTTCCTTCCTTATAAGATCGTTTTACCAACAGACTAACCGCACGGTCACTTAACAGCCAAATTCCGATATCCATCAGAAAAAGATGGGTTTGCATTAATTTCCCCAATTCCTCCACCGAAGGTTTTTGAAGCATGAAATCAAGCTTATCGGGAGTGACTCGTGAAGAAACAAAAACACCATGGTTCTTTGCCAGATTAGGATCTACCCATAAACCGTAACACACCACATCCGCATCAGGAATAGTCTGAAGCGGTTGGCCCGCACGGATATAAACATCCCCACTTGCAATCAATGTATGAAGAGAAGACGGAGCTTTCTCCATGATTTGTTCATATAAAGGGAGCTGGAGGGAAAGCAGATTTTGTGACAGCCGTTGTCCTCTGGCCCACCGGAATACAGGAATGGGGGTAAGAATTTTGCCGAATGGCGCATATCCGGGCAAACGACGACTCTGCCCGCCTGCATGAAGTAAAATACGTTTTTCTTTTCCCAACCAAGTAAGAAAATCGCTGTCAGGAGTCACTTTCTGATGACAAGCCTCCAACAGCCATGCAGTCCCCCCACCTGATCCCAGCTTACTGCCTATAGGATCGGAAGTACAAAACCACTCTGTCCGGTCTGCTTTCTCTATATCATGAAAACATTCCACCAGATTAGGGGGAAGGGATAATAATTTTTTCATAGCACATCTTTATTTTATTGCACACAAAGATGCTTATTTTCCCCTAATAAGCCAAAAGATGAGACATGAATTTTAATCAGTAAATTCAAAAACACGCTCATCCAATGACATCACTTCCTTAGAGCCCGGTTGTGCAACAGGCACACCGAATGGCATCTGCGCTACCAATTTCCAATCACCAGGCAAATTCCAAGCTTTACGTACTTCATCATCAATCAGCGGATTATAATGTTGCAAAGACGCCCCCATTCCTGCATCTTCCAGCATGGTCCAGACTGCCAACTGATGCATAGCATCGGTCTGCTCTGCCCAGATAGGGAAATTATCTTTATAAGTGGGGAAACTTTCCTGCAAAGAGCGAACGATAGCCATATCTTCAAAATATAGAATAGTACCATATCCACAAGCAAAACAGCCATCAATCTTTTCTTCGGTCTTGCCAAATACCTCAGCCGGAACCCGCTCACGCAAGACATTTTTTACAATGTTCCACAACTTTTCATGCGCCTTACCTGTTAATAACGCAACACGGGTGGTTTGAGAATTGAAAGCTGAGGGGACAAATTCTACAGCAAAACGAATTAAATCTCTTATTTCTTTATCAGACAATGTCGATTTGTTTTCGATCTGATAAAATGTACGACGGGCTTTCAGAGCCTCTTTAAAACTTTTTGTCATATAATACAACGTATTTATAGGTTATTATAAATGAAGAACAAACAGGCAGCAAAAGATGTTCACTTTTTTTGCTTTTTTCAATGCAATAACCTATTTTTGTTAGCTAATTATTAACATTAAAAACAACACATTCAATGAAAGATTTTCTAAAATTTACGTTTGCCAGCGTTATCGGCGTCATTCTGGCAGGCGTAGTGTTCACTATACTAGGGATTATCACTCTGGTTGGCATAGTCGCATCATCGGATACTGAAACGGTGGTGAAAGACAACTCTATCTTCGTACTCGACTTTAAAGGCAGTCTATCCGAACGCGTACAGGAAAACCCACTCCAACAACTTTTGGGGGAAGAATTTGAGGCATACGGTTTGGATGACATTCTAGCTTCTATCAAGAAAGCAAAAGACAATGACAAAATCAAGGGTATTTATATCCAACCTTCTTATCTGGAAGCATCATACGCTTCCTTAGAGGAAATACGCAATGCATTACTGGATTTCAAAGAAAGCGGTAAATTCATCGTTGCTTATGCAGACCAATATGCACAGAAGATGTATTATCTTTCCAGCGTGGCCGATAAAATAATTATCAATCCGCAAGGAAGTATCGGATGGCACGGAGCAGGCATGCAACCTGTTTTCTTCAAAAATCTGGTTTCCAAACTAGGACTGGAAATACAAGTATTCAGAGTGGGTACTTACAAATCAGCCGTGGAACCGTTTATCGCTACAGAAATGAGTCCGGCCAACCGCGAACAGATGACCGAATGTCTGGAATCTGTCTGGAATCGTATTCAGGCAGATGTATCCGATTCACGACACATCCCGACAGATACTCTGAATGCTTATGCAGACCGATATATGGATTTTTGTCAGGCAGAAGAATATGTTCAATGCGGACTAGCAGACACCTTGATGTATAAAGATGAAGTTATTTCCTATCTGAAACAATTAAGCGGTCGTGACGAAGACGACAAGCTGAACAGTCTTTTCATAGAAGATATGATAAACGTCAAGAAAAATGTGCCCAAAGACAAAAATGGAAATGTAATAGCCGTATATTATGCATACGGTGAGATTCTGGATGCTCCCGGCAGTTCCACAGAAGATTGTATTGATGTACAAAAGATGTGTAAAGGCCTGCGCAAATTACGTGATAACGATGATGTAAAAGCTGTTGTATTACGCGTCAACTCACCGGGTGGCAGCGCATACGGTTCAGATCAAATATGGCGTGAAGTAGTAAGACTGAAAGAGAAAAAACCGGTAATCGTTTCTATGGGAGATTATGCTGCATCAGGAGGCTATTACATTTCCTGCGCTGCAGACCGCATTTTCGCTGACCCGACTACGCTGACTGGTTCTATCGGCATATTCGGCATGATGTATTCAGGTGAGAAACTGTTTACTGAAACTTTAGGATTGAATTTTGATGTAGTGAAAACTAATAAAATGGCAGATCTGGGTGCCAGCCTAGGTCCTATTCTTACCCGTCCATTAAACGCATCAGAACAAGAATTGATGCAGAATTATGTCAACCGAGGATACAAGCTATTCGTAAGCCGTTGCGCCGAAGGTAGAAAAATGTCTACAGAGGCTATTGAAAAAGTAGCTGAAGGCCGTGTATGGACCGGTGCTATGGCCAAAGATCTCGGTTTGGTAGATGAACTGGGAGGTATAGACAAGGCATTAAATGCCGCCGCCACCCAAGCCGGCATAGAAAATTACAGTATTATCGGCTATCCCGAAAAAGAAAATATTTTCGCAAGTTTGCTGGGCAATCAGAAAAAACATTATGTAAACAGCGAAATCAAAGAATATTTGGGAAGCTATTATAACAGCTTCAAGGCGCTGGAGAACATAAAAAACGCCAACTGCATACAGGCACGTATGCCGTTTGACCCTAATATCCAATAATTTGCGCATGGAAGGTAATCTTATCAAGATAAACAAGTGGCTATATCCGGTTTCATGGCTTTATGGGACCGGTGTATGGCTGCGTAATAAATTGTTTGACTGGGGAATATACAAAGAACGTAAGTTTGATGTCCCAATCATCTCGGTAGGCAACATCACCGTGGGCGGAACCGGAAAGACCCCCCATACAGAATACTTGATAAGATTATTGCAGAAAGATTACAAAGTGGCCGTACTGAGCCGCGGCTACAAACGCAAATCCAAAGGTTTTGTACTTGCTGGGCCGGATACGTCCGTACAGATGATAGGTGACGAACCTTTCCAAATGAAACAGAAGTTTCCGGACATCTATATGGCAGTAGACCGAAACCGTTGTCATGGCATAGAGCAGTTATGCAATAGTCACATTGCCCCCGGAACAGAAGTGATTATTTTGGATGATGCTTTCCAACACCGATATGTAAAACCCGGAATGAACATCTTATTAGTAGATTACCATCGACTGATTTGCGAAGACGCCTTGCTGCCTGCCGGACGAATGCGCGAACCTGAAAATGGAAAAAGCCGGGCACATATTGTCATTGTCACTAAATGCCCTAAGGACATCACCCCGATGGATTTGAGAGTCTTGAGCAAGCAAATGGAACTTTACCCCTATCAGCAGCTCTACTTCACGACATTAGCATACGGCAAGCTGCATCCGTTGTTTACAGTAGGGAATGCAGTTCCATTAAAAGAGATAGAAAAAGATAAGCATATCCTATTGGTGACAGGCATAGCCTCACCAGCAAAACTCATTCAAGATTTATCACCATACAATGAGCACATTGAGTCACTGGCTTTCAGTGACCACCATAACTTTACAGCAAGAGATATGGAACTGATAAAGAAACGTTTCATGAAACTTCCGGAAGGTAAACGCATGATTATCACCACTGAAAAAGACTCAGTACGATTAGCAGCCCATCCACTGATGGACAAGACACTAAAACCTTATATATATATGCTGCCCATTGAGGTAATCTTCTTACAAGACCAACAAGAACTGTTTAATTCAAATATAACCAACTATGTTAGAAAAAATTCAAGAAACAGCAGATTTTCTTAGAGAAAAGATGCATACCAGTCCCGAAACTGCTATCATATTAGGTACCGGCTTAGGAAGCCTAGTACACGAAATTACCGATAAATACGAGATCAATTACAAAGATATCCCTAATTTCCCTGTTTCAACCGTAGAGGGACATAGCGGTAAATTGATTTTCGGCAAATTGGGTAATAAAGACATCATGGCCATGCAAGGACGTTTCCACTTCTATGAAGGATACTCCATGAAAGAAGTTACCTTCCCTGTACGGGTGATGCGTGAATTAGGTATCAAAACATTGTTCGTATCCAATGCAGCTGGAGGTACGAATGCAGACTTTGAAATTGGTGACCTGATGATTATCAGAGATCATATCAACTTTTTTCCCGAACATCCGTTGCACGGCAAGAACATTGAATACGGCCCCCGTTTCCCGGATATGAGTGAAGCCTACTCCAAAGAACTGATAGACAAAGCACTGGAGATCGCTAAAGAAAAAGGTATCAAAGTACAACAAGGAGTATATATCGGTACACAGGGACCTACCTTCGAAACTCCGGCAGAATACAAGATGTTCCACATTCTTGGAGCTGACGCCGTAGGTATGTCTACCGTTCCTGAAGTTATTGTAGCAAACCATTGTGGCATCAAAGTGTTTGGAGTATCGGTTATCACCGACCTAGGCGTGGAGGGAAAAATTGTGGAAGTTTCACACGAAGAGGTTCAGAAAGCGGCAGATGAAGCGCAACCGCGCATGACTACCATTATGCGTGAAATGATTAATCGAATTTAAGGATATGCAGGAAATAAACAGAACAGAAATAGCGACCTTAGGTGAGTTCGGCCTCATTAAACATCTGACGAAGGATATTGAGTTAAAAAATCCGGAAACCCAATATGGTGTGGGAGACGATGCAGCCGTATTGGAGTTTAAAGATAAAGAGGTATTGGTGACCACAGACTTACTGATGGAAGGGGTACATTTTGATTTGGTTTATACCCCATTGAAACATTTGGGATATAAATCGGCCATCGTAAACTTCTCGGACATTTATGCTATGAATGGTGCTCCAAAACAAATCACAGTTTCTATCGCACTGTCCAAACGCTTTTGTATTGAAGATTTAGAACAATTCTATGATGGGCTAAAACTGGCTTGTGAACTACACCATGTAGATATTGTGGGTGGAGATACAACTTCATCCGTAACCGGGCTCGCCATCAGTATTACTTGCATAGGTGAAGCGGACAAGGACAAAGTGGTTTATCGCAACGGCGCACAAGATACAGACTTGATTTGTGTCAGCGGTGACTTGGGAGGAGCTTATATGGGACTTCAACTTCTAGAGCGTGAAAAGGCTGTTTTCCAAGGAGAAAAAGAAGCAAATCCGGATTTTTCCGGAAAAGAATATATTTTGGAACGTCAGTTAAAGCCTGAAGCACGTAAGGATATCATTGAGAAACTGGCAAAAGCGGGAATCAAGCCCACCGCTATGATGGATATTTCCGACGGCCTTTCTTCGGAACTGCTGCATATATGCTCACAAAGCGATACCGGCTGTCGCGTTTACGAGGAAAGAATTCCCATTGATTACCAAACGGCTGTAATGGCGGAAGAGCTGAATATGAATGTGACAACATGTGCTTTAAATGGTGGTGAGGACTATGAGCTATTATTTACTGTACCTTTAACAGAGCATGAACGAGTTTCGGCTATAGAGGGTATAAAAGTGATTGGTCACATCACCAAACCGGAGCTGGGATGTGCCCTGATTACCCGTGACGGACAAGAGTTTGAGCTGAAAGCGCAAGGTTGGAATCCACTAAAAGAAAAATAATTTTAATTAAACAACACTGATAATAAACACCTTATGTTTTTATCAGTGTTTTTTTTAGAAATAGTTTGCAGTTTAAAAAAGTTTCACTACCTTTGCAACCGCAAACAAGAAATAATGGTGCCATAGCTCAGTTGGTAGAGCAAAGGACTGAAAATCCTTGTGTCCCCGGTTCGATTCCTGGTGGCACCACCAAAAAGCTTTTCAATTTTAGAAAACCCTTGAATTAGAGATAGTTCAAGGGTTCTTTTTTTACCCTCGCTACGCATTCCGCTACATATTTGTGAAGTTGGATTTTGCCAATTCAGTGGCTTTTTTTAAGGCTTTTGAAAAAGCCATAAATATGTACCATACTTCATTGTTTTTCAACCGTTTGACAATTCCAATCTCCGGTGTGAAAAAGTAATTTTGCACACATGACCGGATGAAGTCGAAAATGTGAAAGAATTTTAAAAATTCGGTATTTCCCATCGGGATAAAAAAAGGAATCGAACCCGGGATACAAAAGGCAATTCGAACCTGAGAAAAATGGGATTTTTATGGCTTTTCCACAAGTCCCTCAAAAAAGCCACCGAATTTAACATTTCGTTTCACGTCCTCATGCCATCCGGTTTTGACGAAACAATTGGATGTAACACCTCTAAAAAAACAAAAGTGATGAAACAAGGAACAATGAACATTCTTTTTTTCGTGCTCAAAACGAAATTGTTGAAAAACGGTGAGGCCCCCGTACTGATGCGGATAACCATCAACGGGAGCTACGACGATGCCCGTATCCAAAGAAGCGTGCCTCTGAACTTATGGAATGCGGCCAAAGGATGCAGCAAGGGCAGGGACAGGGCATCCATCGCATTGAATACCTATATTGCGGAGTTACACGCACGTGCCCTCGAGAAACACAAGGAACTGGTATTGGAACAGGCCCTGATTACCCCGAAACTGATCCTGAAACGTGTTTTCGGGAAAGACACCGAAATGCGTACATTGCTCGGTACCATGCAGGATGGCATCAAGGAAATGGAAACACTGGCAGGCATAGACTACTCTCCCGTCACGATCAACCGATACAAGAACGTGGTGAAGAAATTGCAGCGGCTTATCCCCTCTTATTACGGCAAGGAGGATATCACCTTCCATGAGCTGACACCGGAGTTCATCCGTGCGTTTGACATTTACCTGAAAACGGAGGGGGGACTGTGCCGTAACACGATAGTCCGCTACATGAAATGTTTCAAGAAATTCACCAACATGGCATTGGCAAAGGAATGGATGCGCAAGAATCCCTTTTACGGTTACAAGATGGAACAGGACGAGACCGATCCGGTATTCCTGACCTACGACGAGTTGCAGACCGTAATGAAAAAGAAATTCACCATCCCACGGCTCGAGCTGGTTAGGGACATATTTGTCTTCGCGTGCTTCACCGGTCTGGCGTTCTCCGATGTCGCCACTCTGAGTGGTGAAAACCTGGTACAGGACAATCTCGGGGACTGGTGGATAAGGAAGGGAAGGGTCAAGTTGGAACACCGCAGAAAAGCGTCTTCCATCAGCAACATCCCGCTGCTGCCCGTTCCGCTGGCCATATTGGAGAAATACAGGGAACATCCGATCTGCGTAAAGAAAGGATGCTGCCTGCCTGTCATGTGCAACCAGAAAATGAACAGCTACCTCAAGGAAATCGCCGATTTCTGTGGCATAAAGAAAAATCTGACCACGCACGTTGCCAGGCACACTTTCGGGACCACCGTCACGCTCGCCAACAATGTACCCTTGCAGGACGTGTCCGTCATGCTCGGACATGCCTCCACACGCATGACGCAGCATTATGCGCGGGTCATGAACAGCAGCCTGAAAGAGGCGATGAACAATGTGAAGGAACGTCTGGAATGGTAAATATGCAACCGGCCCGTCATTGAAGGTATCTGAAAAGGATACCTTCTTTTTGTTATACTGTCTGTTATCCATTTTCTCTGGAAAACATCTTTGGTCTTCATAATCATCCTGCACTGGCGAAATAATTCATCATGGACACTACATATCCAAGTAACGGTATCAGTACACCGATTACATATACCATAGCGTACCCCAAAAGGACGAGAGGTAATATTTTACGGTAAAGACCGGCGATAACAAGAAATATAAACAAAAAGCAAGAACCATAAACTCCTATTTGAAAACCGGGTATCAATTCATAAACGGGTACGGGCTCGGGGTTAAGCATGGCTCCGGCCACAATGGAATAAAGACTTGCCAACAATATAAACAATGTATACAGGCAGCTCTTAAAAATCCCGGGATCGTCTCTTTTACAATAGAGAATTGTTTGGATATCACTCCTAAGAAACTCAATACCCAGCAAGAGAGCTACCATGACACCCGTATCAAAAGCAGAGAATGTATTCATTTCAATCACCTTTGACGCGAAGATATGTATTTATTCCAGAATGCCACGCCTTCGCTTGTTTTACGATATGATATTGATATCCGATAGTTTGGAAAATATTTGAAAAACCTTCGTTGTATGCTTTTAAATTTGCTTATTACAACATTGTATCCGACAAATTGAAAAACCTGCCATTCTTTCAATTTCTTACCTGCAAATATAGCCCTTTGCCGGGTTGATTGCGCAAGGCGGCCCCTCCCCCCCCTCCGCGGCGGTATTTTCTTTTGCCAAGCCTTGCGCAATCCCCGGCAAAGGACAGTCCGGCAAGTAAGAAACCGAAAAACCGGCTCCACGGAGCCGATAATGTCAAACAAACTAAAAAAAATGAAGGTATGAACAGAGAGACGACAAGCAAAGTCCACAAAGGACAGCAGGGGGCCAATCCGAAAATGAGAATGTTGGTTTATCGGGAAAGGAGCTATCCCGCACGGGAGGTGCAAGGCAGGGACGGAAGCTATACGGTTGCCGCAGACAGCCTGGTGCCGGAACTGCTGGACGGCATCGGAAGCCATGATCCGGCAGCTTTCAAGCTGGACGAGGAAATCGCCTGCTATTGCTCGGACGAGGAAATCCAAAAACTGGCGGACGAAGAACTGGTAGAAATAATTTATGAATGGCAACGGTTATGACTGAAACAACAACAGCAAAGGTCCGGGAAGAACAAGTAACGGGCCTTACCGCAGAGAATGCACACCGGGTCACGATGATCCGGGAAAAGGGTACGGACCATCCTCCCGTACCGTTCCATTTCAGAAAGGAGCATCATGGAACGGGCAACTACGTACACCTGTACGGAAATCCGGAAGACCGCAATGAGTTGCATTCCAGGGACTTCAAAGACTGGGAAGCCGTAGCGTTCAAACATCCGGGCTATCTGGAGGATATGTGGAAACAGGCTTGCGACGCATACGCATGGAGTTCCTTCGACCCGGAGATTCGTGGCGAGACGGACATCATGATTTACGGGGAGGAGCTGCACAACGACCTGCAACTCATGCAGGAAGAGGAACGGGATACATACATCGCCGCCTACCGGCAAAAGCTGTCCGCCCAGCTCTCGGCCCTCTCACGCTGCGCCAACCCGATGGTGACGGGACGGGGCGGATTCGATTACCACAGGCAGGAGAATACGGACAGAAGCTACCGGAACCGCTACGAGGAGTTCCGCAATTGGCGGCAAAAGGTTCTTGAAGCCGTCAGACGGAAAAAGGAAGCCGCACGACCGGAGGAAGAAAAACTGGAAAAGGCATGGCAGACGCTCAAACGCGACATCAGGAGCAGCGCCGACACCATCCACGGGATTGATACCGGACAATGCCGGGGTTATAGCCGTGCCCTGTTCGTCAGCAGCATCCTGAACAAGGTATCCACCTTCGCCAATCACGGGGAAGTGGAAATCGTCCGCAGGGCCGTGGACTTCATTTCCGAATATAACGCAAGGGTAAGGAAACCCGTCATCACCCCGAGAAACAAATTCTTCCAATTGCCGGAACTTGCGGAACGGATGCGCGAAAGGCTGAAAGCGGTGCAAAGCCGGGAAAACAAGGAAGTGCCGTTCGAGGGCGGGACACTTGTATGGAACTATGGGGAAGACCGCCTTCAGATCCTGTTTGACAGGATTCCCGAAGACAACAGACGCAAGGAACTGAAATCCTCCGGATTCCGCTGGTCACCCAGAAACAAGGCATGGCAACGGCAGCTCACCTCCAATGCCCTCAGTGCCGCCAAGAGAGTGTTGAACCTTCAAAACATCTGAACCATGAACAACGACAAACTGAAATTCGTAGTCGATTCACGCAGTTTTGACGGCAGATGCGTGACCACCATGTCTGACGGAATACACGGCGACTACCACCATGAGACACTGGAGGAAATGAGGGACAGGGAAAAGAACCCGTACCTCACAGCCGTGTCCGGAAATACCGTCCGCAAGATGATACGCATCCACCTGCAATCCCTCTGCGCCCCGTTCAGTGAGATTACGGAAGAAAGATATTTCGACTACATGGATGTCTTGCCCCCCATCCGCCATACCCGGAATTTCTTTTTCCTGGGAGAGCCTTATCATGCGGACATCTACCGGTTCTGCTTCCGGGCGGGCGGACGCTACTTCACGGGACTCCGCTCCGTTACCACGCCAAGAAAGGAGCTGGAACGGCAGATGGACAACCATTACCGGAACATTACCTTCAAAGGAGACATTCTGAAAGAAAAGCCGATGGTCATCTCTGACCACGCACGGCATGCCTCTATAATTATAGTTCCTTATCTGTTTCTTGACATAAATGGTAAGAAGAAGTTCATCTGCAACCTGATGAGAGGAACGGACGAATCGTCAGGCAGGGATGTAAGGCTGGAAACCGCCAAAATCCTGCGAAGCCTGCGCCGTCATCATTTCCTCTACTTCTCCAGCTATGAGGGAAACGACGATATGGACAAGTTCCTAGGCGAAGTGATAAAGAAAAAGCACACCCTGCTGGCAAACGGCAACTTCCTACAATATCCCGTGAACCGGGAGTCCGTGTCGTTTACCGGAACGGTCAGGGAAACAGACGAGCCGTTCTTCTTCCGGATTTACGACAGGGAGCTGTTCCTGCACCTGTTGTACGTCCTGAGAGGCATCAAAAGGGAAAAAGCTAAAATATAACGTGACACATAACGACGGTATGGTGACTGTCTTTCCGACCCGTCACCATACTAAAAAAACAATGAGATCATGAGAACTGTGACCGAAGAATCGTTGCGACGCAGGCTGGCCCGTCTGGAGTCGGCCCTGGAAAGCGAAAAGGCACGTCTGAGAAAAGTATGCGGCGGCATCCCCTGGGGAGCCGGGATGAGGCGTACCAAATGTACCCCCTCATTCCGAAGGGAGGACGAACTGATCGGGAAAATCAAGGCGGTGAGACAACAACTCTCCCAAATGTCCGCAGGCGGTGACAATCACATGTTTAAGGAAACAGGCAGGTGAATGCCGGCCAATTAAACTTGCAAGTCAATAATTTTAAAACCAGTTACGAATATGAACACCCGATTGGCTATAATCCGTTCAGAGGGAAAAGAGCACCTCTGTTACCGGGAAGAGGAATGTTTTGTCGATGTATCCTATCCGATGGTGACATTTACCAAAGGGGAGGATGATTTTGAAATTGTCAAATGCGACCATCCGTCCATGGAAGAGATTTTCCTGTATCAGGAAAGCCGTCTCTCAATCGTGATTGAAATGTACCATAACGGCTGGCCGGCATTGTCTCTGAAAGATCCCGTGACCCACGAGGTATACACGGTCCTGACGGTCAACCTGGAAGATAAGGCGGCATTCTCACTGCCTGACAGGGCATTCGTGGACATCAACAACAATCCTGATGCCATGGAGTTCCTTCTGTCCAACAAATTGGCTGAGGATACAGGTTATAGACGTCAGAGCGGCCGGGTAAGCTACCTGATGGTCACACTTAACCTTCCAGCGTTTTACAGGCTTGACCCACATGCCTTTGGCGCAATATTGAATATCCGGTAATCCTTCCGGGCAATGAATCTGGTATCAACAATCAATCAAATGGAAAGAACCATGGAATATCAAGCGGAAAATACCGTCTCCAGTTTCTTCTACTATATGTGGAACGCCTGGAGCGAGGAGGAATGCAAAACCGTGTATGGCGGCATGTACCCGCATTTCTGGGAAAAATGGTGCGTGGCGACAGACAAGGGCACATTCGGCGCGGCGGAACGGTTCTATCTGGAACTTTCGGAAGACAACCGCAGGCTTTTGGTGGAACGGGCCGTCTCGATATACGACGGACGAGGCCTCAGAAACAGGAACAGAAACATAAAAAATCAAACAGCATGCAGGGAAACATTATCAGTCTGATCTGCAACTCATGTGGTTGCGGTCAAACGGAAGCACAGGAATACCTGGACTCCGAAATCCGGTACCTGCGCGAATTGCAGGAGGCGGACGACCTGAGAGAAGATGACATGGAAACGGCCTGTCTCAACCTCGGTCTTGACCTTGACTACCGGGAATATTTTATCAACCGCCTCGCAGGGGCATAAAAAACTTATGGCTATGACTTATTTTCAGAACATACACTCTCTGGCGGACTTGAAGAAAGAATACCGCCGGCTGGCATTGGAGCACCACCCGGACAAGGGTGGTGACACCGCAATCATGCAACAGGTGAACACCGAGTTTGGAAGGCTTTTTGAGGCTTGGAAAGACAAACCGGATATTCCCGCGACCTCAACCGGATATGAATATGACTATCCGGGAGCCACGGCAAAGGAATACACCAAGTATGTGTATAACGAATACCGCTGGAAAGGCCGCAATTACAAGGGGCAGCACGCTCCTGAAATCGTGGGACTGGTACGGGCATGGCTCAAGGAGACCTATCCGGGATACAAGTTCTCTGTCAGACGGGAGAATTGCCACTCCATCCATATCCGGTTGATGAAAGCGGATTTCGAGGCGTTCACCAAAGAGTCAGGAAAAGTTCAAGGCGATGTCAACCTCCATCATATCCATTCAGACAAATCCTTGACGGACAGGGCAAAGGATGTAATGGTGAATATCTGCGATTTCATCATGTCGTACAATTTCGATGACAGCGACACCATGACGGACTATTTTCACACCAACTTTTACCTGACGCTCGGAATCGGAAGTTACAAACAGCCGTACAAGGTGGAACCGCCCAAACTCGGCAGCAAAGACAAGCCGGAGGTATTCAAGCATCCGGAAGGTCCGGCACACAAGGCAATGCGCCGGGCATTGGGCAAAGCGCGTTTCGGCTTCATCGAAAGCCGGAAGTATGCCGGGGAAATAATTCTGGGGGAAGACTGTTTCGGCTCACGGGGCGAAGTCTATTTTTGGCCGAAGGAATATTCAAGCGCAAAAATGGCCCAAAAACGCATCGACAAACTGGAGGAAGCCGGAATAAGGTGCGAACTCACCGGCTATAACGGAGGATACATCCGCCTGCTCGGGTACACCCCTGAGATGAGAGATTTCCTGGAACGGGAACGTCAGGAGTCTGCCGCCGCGTATCAGGCATGGTACTCAAAACAGAATTTGAAAACAATCTGATTCAGGAATTATGGATACAAACAATTTGGACAAGTGGTGGTACGGACTTCCGGAAAACACCAGACAGGCTATAGGAGACGATGGGATATGGGAAAAACTGGATATGCCATCTCGTTCGGCGCTACACCGGTATTCCCTGCTTAGAATTTACGGAACGGCAAAAGACAGGGATGAGGAACGCACGCTGCTCAATGAAATTGCGTGTGGACTGGGCGACCTTGCCCTTGTCCGTAAAAACGGCATTGCGTTGGAGGAAATGTGCAACGGGAACGGGGAATTTTACGATGAATACCAGGAACAGTTCAACATATTATATGACAATTACGGACACATAATAGAAAATATAAGCTGGCCGGACTGGATCGGACATACAATTCCGACAAACAGGGAACTGATCCGGTTATTGGAGCATCACGGTTACAAGCGTATGGAAATTGATACCGACAGAAGAATCCCGAAAACTTTCTATGTTTTCCGTCGTGGGTTGCACATCAACGCAAGCGAGGACTTGTCTTACCACATCATACCGCAACAGGACAGTTTCGGACTGGGGCGTTTTGCGGTATGCGCAACCAAAGACGGTGAAAGCTCCCAGCTGGGCACTGACTGTGCCCGGCTCTTTTTGGGGCGCTTCCTTGCCTTCCTGAAGGGTGAAAGAAGCGGGAAAGAGATTATAGATGAAATATACAACAACCGACAAACTGAACGATAGTATGAAAGCAAAAGTATTCAAGTACAAGTCTGACGGGAATACCGTCGTGGCTCCTTATATGGAACTGGAGCCGTATGCGAAGAATGTATATCTCTCCCTGTCTAGAAAGAACGAATATGGGAATGAGGACGATGACTGTTTCCACGTGGTCTGCCGGATTGAAAACGTTTATTTTTCCAGCGGGCAGTATTCACGCCGGTTTCTCAAGGGAGAAGGCCGCAGGGAGGAAGCCGCCGTCTATTGCAGGAACTGGATTGCGGATACGCTTCAGGGTGCGGAAAAAGGAACTTTTGTCAAGTTGCTCTCCATCCGTGTGTTCGATGCCCTCGGGCTCGACACCGCACCCTTGCTGCAAGCCCGTGAGGCGTACAAAAGGAAGCAGGAACAGAAACGCAGGGAACGGGAAGAGAAAGAGGCGGAAGAGCGCAGAGCGCGGGAAGAGCAACACCAGCGGCTGCTCGATGAACAGAAACAGAAATTCCTGGACGGGGAACGGATCACGGGAGGAATGTTCCTTGAAATCACCGGAAGGGACGGTTTTGACATCCATATCAGAACCAAAGGAACATTCAACAGGCATGTGAGGGGTATAAATAAGGATGGGACCATCAGCTACCGGAAAATCAAAGGCCACCGGACTCCGGACTTTACCGGATGCCACAAGGCCGTGTCCGCCTATCTTGCGTTCATAACAGAAAAAGAGGGCAAACAATAAAATCCGGGGCGGTAACGGCCTGCTCCATGCAGCTGTTACCGCTGCCATCTTCCAGCCTCACAACTTACGGTTCAGCGCCATCGCCAGCGGAAACATAAACCGGTTATAGGCTTTGAGCTTTTGCAAATTCAGCGCATATCCGGCATAGGGACTGGTCAGATCGGTATAGAAGAATACATCGGTAAATCCCGCGTGTTCCTCCACAATTTCACCATCCAACGGAATCTCCTCCACATTGAACCGCTCCAGAGGCAGCTCTTCCAGACGGGCATGCTCCGCATTGCCCAATACGTTCAGGTTGCGGTTAAACAGCACGAACCCTTTCTTCCTGTAATCCACACGCATACCATACGGACGCTCCACAAGGAAAGCATCCGCCGCTTTCTTTAGATAGTTTTCCATAATCCTGAAATTAGAAACTGCAAAAATACAGCATTTGTCCGGCAATGGCGAACAAATCAGGAAGATTATCTAAGGAATCCACACAAAATCCCACAACAAAAAACAACCGTATATTTTATTTCCCACCCTGCAAAGGTAGTCCCGCGTCCTGTGTACCCGTACAAGGTCAGGCCCCTACAGGGTTGGCTGAAAGAAAATCATCCTCGCTTCGCTGCGGTATTTTCTTTCGCCAAACCTTGCGGGTACGGCCACGGGTAGGCCAGGCAGGCGAGAAATAAAAATACCGGCTCCCGGAGCCGGACGTGTTTAACAGATAAAAATACAAAAGTCATGAAAATCCTGAATGAAGAACATTTCGAGAATGTAAGGCGCTATGCCGAATCCATCGGTGACACCTCGCTCCAAAAATGTCTGGAACGGTTGAAAAGCTGGGAAGGGAATCCTGACCATCCCAGCGAGATTTCACTCTACTATGACCATGCCCCGTATTCGTTCGGCTTCACCCAACGCTATCCCGACGGAAGGACAGGTATCGTGGGAGGTCTGCTCTATCATGGAATACCTGACAGGTCGTTTGCCGTAACATTGCAGCCGTTCCACGGATGGCAGATACATACCTGAAAAACATGAGACTCGACAATGGACGAAAAGCAGACTTCAGAACAGAGAATCCGAGGTCTGCTTTTTCATTTCTTGCTGTAAAGATAGCCGTTTTCCGGGCTGATTGTGCAAGGCGGCCCCTTTCAGGGGCTGGGTTGGCTGAAAGAAAATCATCCTCGCTTCGCTGCGGTATTTTCTTTCGCCAAGCCTTGCCGCAATCCCCGGAAAACAGACTGAAAAGACATCAAGAAATAAAAATGCCTACCCATGTAGGCCGATGTTTTACTTAAAAAAGAACAGATATGGAAACACTGGATTACAACCGGCTGCTTCAACCGGAATCTATGGGATATGATCGCCTGTTTCAGAAGCAAGAAAAGGCATGGACAGAACTTCTACGACATGGTTGCCCGCCAGGTCAGGTTGCACCAACAAAAACGGTTGCGATATGAAGTACGGTAACTTTTATGACCTGGAAAGTCTGGCCTGGCTCAACAGACATGAAGGGTGTGCCTGTTCCATAAAGGAGTGTGACGTGGAGAAAGTGAACCGGCTGATTTCAAGGATACGGGAGGACAGGGAAAAAATCCGGTTACCGGTCGCAGGAGATGTCGTCACTTATACCACCCGTGGCGGAGACTATTATCCACAGGCGCACATTGAAAGAGGCGATGACCGGGAAGTCCACATTTGTCTTCTCCCACAGACTCCTTTCTGCCATGAGAATGAAAGACGTACCGGTTACAATACGGAAGGAGGCCCTTGGGTTACAACCGATCCGGGATTGTTGCTTCCCGACGGCATACACAGCAAACTTTTCCGGATATGGGGGCATACCGGAAGACACAAGAACGGTGCCGTCCTCTTCCACGCATTCGTCAGGGCATGGAAATACACGGAACCCGATCCTCTGTACGGAGAGTACACCACAAAAGAATGGACGAGATACATTATCGAATGCCAGCCGGATATTGAGCCGACAGACGCCTTTATCTATCGGAACGAGTCATTCACCCTTTACTCTCGGGAAGAGTTGGAACAGCTGGTCGGAATCCTGCACGGAAAACTTTTCGACGGATTCCGTCCCGGCCTGCTCATACTTTGGGGATACCGTATGGAATGGAAAGAACTTCCCGTATGGGAATGGAACATGCTGAAAGCGGACACCCACCTCTTTTTCCTTGGCATTTCTCCTGTCAGGATACGGACAGACCATGACAGGCATATAGTAACAATCTATAAAAAGACAGAATAGTATGGCACAATACAACACACCGCAAGCGATTCGTCCGCTTGAGAAACTTGTCTGCGATTTCGCGTATTCGAACGGCTACGATCCGATATCCGTTTTCAACGATTTCCTGCGTTATGTCATTCACGGGTTCTCTCCCGGCGCACCGCCCCTTATGGACTGGAAATACAAACGGCAGCAGAACAGGTATTTTATGGAAATGCTTACCGGATGGATACGGCTCATGCAGCGGGAATTGCAATCCGGCGGATGGTTTGATGCGTTCGGCGACCTGTTCATGGCAATATCCTCCAAAATCGGCAGGCAGGTGAACGGACAGTTCTTTACCCCGCCGGATATCTGCGACCTGATGGTCTTATGTACCGATTCGGGGGAGACAGCGACAGGAAAACGTATCTGTGACCCGACATGCGGAAGCGGAAGACTGCTGCTGGCATATCATGTACGCCACCTGGGAAATTATCTTGTCGCGGAAGATGTCAACCGTACCTGTTGCCTGATGACCGTTTGCAACATGCTCGTACATGGCTGCATAGGTGAGGTCATCCACCATGACAGCCTCTGCCCCGAAAACTTCATGGACGGCTGGATGGTAAACCATACACTGACCCAGACGGGCATTCCTTCCATTCGCCGGATGAGCGAGGAGGAATATCGGACAAGCAGGAACATGTCCGTTGACCTGCTCAGAAAGCGGAAAGAGAAATTGCGCCAAATGCAGCCGGACAAGAAACAATTGCCATAAAAACATGGCAGAATTTATAAACAATAAACTGAATGATTATGAAACTGAATGTTAGCAATGAATTGAAATCCCGCCTGATGCATGCGGCGGAAAACGGAAGTGTGATAGCCAAAGACATCCTTTTGGAAGTAAAAAAGAACGTACCGGTGGAAGAGATCATACGCGGTACCTACAACTGCTTCTCCACCAAGCGCAAGCGGACGGAAGCGGGCACGTTCAAGAAAATCCGGATCGTGTTCACGGCCTGCAGCAAGGATCTGGCCCATCCCAGTTTCCCGGACCGGAACAACCCGCAGGCACCCTGGTTCCCGGAGAACCGGACGGACCTGGAACCCTCCACGTTTATCGAACTGTTCAAAAATCTGGGACCGTACCCGCCCGGTGAGATCAGCTATTTCTGTAGCGCCATCTCACTGGACAGTAAGGTCACCGTCAGGCTGCATGAAGGCATGAACGATTTCATGGAAGCCTATCTGGAGAGCAACTACAGCCCCATTGCAGACAGTGGCGAATCCACCCTGCACGTTTCCTGCATGAGGTATGAGGACAAGGCACGTAATGCGGCGGACTTCTATGCCAATTTCGCAGGTGCCAAAATTCTCGTGGCAAGGGATGACAGCAACAACATTCTCGGGCGGGCCATCGTATGGGAGAATGTCTCCTTGCAGCGGACAGACGGCTTCCAAGGCACACTTTCCCTGCTGGACCGCATCTATTTCTCCCACGCATTCGTCGCCGAACTGATACGTAAGCAGGCGCAGAAGACTGGTATCCTGCTACGACGCAAATACAATGACTATGCACATACAAGGGATTTCATCGTACTGAATCCAATGAAGGAGCCGGAATGGAAAACCGGAGATAATATTCAGGCCGCATTGACGGTGAAAGTACCCGCCTGCAGATGGCACAAGAAAGGGGCACCTTACCTTGACACGTTTTACAGCCTCCATCTGACGGATGACAGTCTGGAACTGCGGAATACGGAGAATGATATGAGCATAGCTCACTGCCGGAACACGGAAGGGCACGCACAACGGATAAGATACATATGCCCCAGATGCGGTAAAATACATTCCTTCGCGGATACGGCATTCTGCAAAAACTGTCAGGACATGTTCTATATATCCACCGTATTCGGAAAAGTACTGAAAGGCACGTCGGTGGAATACAAGGGAAAGAAATATCCGTCCTTCCTCTTCAAGAAGGGACGTCCCGTACCGGAGTTCAGACGGTACCTGCAAATCGAAAAGTTGTTCAACTCCTAAAAAAATCAGTATCATGGAAAAATTAATGGCTCTTTATAACATCTCTTCCCCCTCCGGCAGGGAGGGGAAGATGGCCGGGTTCATCATCGGGGAACTCAGGCGGATGGGGATTCCTTACCGGAAAGACCGCTGCGGAAACATCTACGCGGTCAAAGGCAACCGGAAAAGCTACCCCTGTGTCGTAGCACACATGGACGAGGTACACCGGCGCAAGACCGGCACCTATGCCGCCCACCTTGTAGCGGATTCGATGATTGTCGGTTATGACCACCGGCACAAACGGATGGTAGGAATCGGTGCGGATGACAAGAACGGCATCTGGATCTGTCTGAAGTGTCTGGAGGATTTCAAAGCGGTGAAGTGCGCCTTCTTTGTACAGGAGGAGGTGGGATGCATAGGTAGCAGTCATGCCGATATGACTTTCTTTTCCGACTGCCGTTTCGTCATCCAGTGCGACCGGAAAGGGAACGGGGACATGATAACACGAATCAACGGAATGAAGCTCTGCTCCAATGAGTTCATTTCAGCGATAGATCCCCGGAAGTACGGTTACAAGCCTGCACAGGGACTGGCTACGGATGTGGCGGCATTGAAAAGGAACGGGCTGGAAGTATCCTGCGTCAATCTCTCCTGCGGATATTATGAACCTCATACGGACAACGAGTACACCATCCTGGCTGATCTTTGCAAGTGCTACCGGTTTGTCCGGCACATCATCTGCTGCCATAAGGAAACCAGTACGCATATACCGGAAACGGAAAGAAAACCTTTCCCCGGATATTATGAACTGTTCGGACTGACCGGATATAGTGAAAAGGATTATATCCGTTTGTCAGAAGAGTACAAATCTGAATTTACTAAAACAAGCAAGACAGGCCATGAGAGCAAATTGTGATTTTACAGAATACAAGCATGACAAAAATCAGGGTATATACGGAAAGAATCAAAGGTATCCGTTATTGGAACGGATGGAGAATCAGGAAACAGACTTATCAACGACATTAAAAACAGAATATATGGAAGCAACAGTCATGTCGGCCACTGCACCGGTACAGAAACAGCAGGGACTCAACCAGGTAGTCATCAACAAGGTACGGCGAATGATAGAAGGCAGGCAGAGGGATGTCATGGACACCATCAACCGTCTGCTCAGTGAGGGACGGATCGCGCAGGATTTCATCGCCCCCATCGGAGTGAGCCAGCGCAGTAAGGAACACCCCGTTATCTCTTTCAAAGCGGAAGGAAGGGTACAGATGGCAATGCCCGAAGGGAACTTCAACCTGCACGGCAACGCCATCAGTCAGATTTCGGAGAAGATGGGCATTCCCGCCAAATACCTGCGTGAGCTTTCCGCAGGGGATGTTTGGCAGAAACAGTTGTGCGCCACCATCCTGAACGAGCATTCGGGATGGACCGAGCGCACAAGGGTACTGATACGGGCGGTAGGCATGGAAGTCCGGGGCGTATTGTCGGACTCCTACCGTCGGCTAAACTCGGTGGACATCCTGACCGCTTTCATCCGTGAGGCGGGAGGACAGGGAGCGGTCGTGTCCGACGCCTATATGAACGACACGAAAGTATGGTGCGAGACGATCCTGCCCACTCCGATAGAGATACCCACCCGTAAGAACGGAACGGTCATCATCTTCGCAGGAGCACGCTTCTCCACATCCGACTATGGCAACGGCTCGGTCGATATGCGGTCGTTCCTGCTCAACGGGGCATGCCTGAACGGGATGGTCCGGGAGTCCGTCATGCGGCAGGTGCACCTTGGAGGCAGACTGCCGGACTCCCTGTCCCTCTCCCAAAAGACCTATGAACTGGACACGCAGACCACCGTATCGGCAGTTTCCGACCTGACCAAAGGGCTGTACAGCAAAGATACCATCATGCAGAAGGCCATCGAAATTCAAGGCGCATCGGAAATTGACGTGGATTTCGACAAGGAACTGAAGAATCTGGTGCAGAAAGGAGCCTTGTTGAAAAACGAAGGACGCGAGGTGGAAAAACTGCTGATGAACAACAATCCTGACGACGGAGTGACAGGCGGAGCCACGCTTTGGAAACTGACACAGGGAATCACCGCCTTTGCAAGGGAACAGCAGCCGGAACGTTGCCGAGAGCTGCACGAAATATCGGGGCAGTTGATGAACCGGGTAAAGGTAAATTAAGAGTGGCTAAGACTAAAGCCGTGAACGACGATGGCCAGCATCCGTTCACGGCTTTGCATAATTTCAATCTACGGCATATAGAACAGTTCAAACTCCTCTTTTCTTCTCCTCTCTATGCTTGGAATGACTTTCCCCTGATAACAGCGGAACGATATATATTCCCTGTAAATATCCCGATCGCCACTTTCCAGTTTTTGAATCAGTCTGCTTTTGGGTATCTTCCCGTTTCCAATCAGACGGTAACAGCCCACATTAAAACCTAACAGACTTAAAAGAAGCGAGTCTTTTCCATATTTACGGAATACCTTCAGGCACCGTTCAAGGTCGCATCTCAAAAGTGAGTCCGCCTGCGCCTCGCTCAGGTTCTCGGTCAACTTCTCATGGGGGAGCAGGCGGTGCCCGTAACCTATGTAGGGCATCTTGCCCCGATGCCAGCCTTCCCATCGTTTGATGTTGGAAACCGCTTTTTCCAGCATGGAGGGCGGATTTTCGGTACGAACATTCAAAGTGAACGGCAGTACCATCAGAATCAACAAAAGTTTCCTCATTCCATTCAATTCCTTACCTCCACATCCAACGTGCAATACGTATGTCCATCCCCGTAGCTCCACCTTCTTCCCGTTACGGTCACCACACTTTCTGCCAGATATTCCGCGAGGGACTGCCGTTCCGTTTCCGCATTCCTTTCAAAGCAATGACAGGCCGGTGTCATTTCCAACAGGTTGCGGGAGGACTTGTCGAGCCGTGCCGCGTCAATTTCAAGCCGGTCCCCCATATCGGGAATCCGGTCGGCCGATTCCGACAGCTGTACCTCATGGGCCATTCCCGGTATGTACAAATACAGGTATGTCATGGTTGTACCTCCTTTCCATGCGTATCATCCTTTTCAGCCGGAAGGGGGTCATCCGCGTTGAAGTCATAACTCAACCTCTGCAAATTCCCCCAGTTATCCTCAAAATAAAGGTCGATGGTCTGTGACGCGTCCGCACTCTGCGAGGTGTAGTACAACCGGAACCTCAATTCATTCAACAGGTAGCGGTCATTGGGTTTCAACACCGTACCGTCCTCCATTTTTAAGCTACCTTTACCGTCCGGTTGGAAATATCTCAATGTATAAACTGTTCCTGAGAAGTTTCCCTCCGCTTTAATTTCCAGACGGATTTCCACCGTCTCACCATCAGCGATCTTACCGACTACCGGCATCGACTCCACCGTAAACGGGTATTCCTGCTGAACGTCCAGTTCGCTGCCACAAGAAGCGAGAGAAAGACAGGAAACTGCCATGCAGCATACAAGCGTCATAAAGTCAACGATTTTTCTTTTCATGGGTATATGGGTTTAAAAATTAGAGAATGTATTTGATACCGATTCCATACTGAAAGTGGGCATGCGTGGAAGCGCTGCCCCAAAGGATGCGTTCACGAAGCCGGAGCAGCAGCACCAAACGGTCTGACAGGTAGGTCTCTGCCTCCAACGTTATCGCACCGCCATAGATAAAGGATTCGCATTGTCCCAGCGTGGCACCGTCATACAGCAGTCTCTTCCCCCCGTTCACCGATTCATAGCCCAGCATCGCCGAACCGCCAATGCTTAAGAATACCGTTTTATTAGAGGAGGAAAAGAAATTATAATAATATCCGCCTTCACTGGTATATTGCACTAAAGGGATAGAACCGTCACGATAAGGCGTATTGCGTTTCAGTACCTCGCCGCCCAACACCCACTGGTTTCTCTTTTTTGTATAGGTGGAAACCGCCAGCCCGAAAGAGAAACCGGCATCCGGTTTATTCGCCTTGCAGTAAAAGCCGTCCGTCATTCCTGCCGTGAGACTGACGCCCTTCATTTCCGGAAGACGGCGTTGTGCTCCCGCCTGCCCTGCCAGAAGTACCAGCAGCGCGAAGGTGATATATAAATACCTCTTCATCGCACTTGCAGCTCATTGATGGTTTCCGCACGCACCAGATCCTCGTTGTCCACCTCAAAGATCTGATGACGGCCACCTTGTTTCTCATACATTTCCACTACCAGTTTCTTATCGTCGGGAATGGTGAACTTGGGCAGGGCAAACACGGTACGCTCGTCCTTCTTTCCCTCCACACGAGTGACATAGTTGAACGCACGCAGCGGATAAATCACCTGTTCCTGCATGGCGGTACGCCTCACTATCTTCTTGTCCACTATCTTGAAAGTCACGAAATCCACGTCAAACGGCACATGGGTGGCGTTTCTCACCTCGGTATGGAAATAGAGCAGGTCTCCATGCGCATAAAGTCCTTTGAGCAGGAACCGTACCCCAAAGCGCTTGCAGCCGATGTGTTTGATCCGGCGCTTGTCCTGCTTGTGTACGGATTTCATGATCAGACGTACCAGACGCGGTGACTCACTGCCCAGCTCCTGCAAATAAATTTCCATCGCGTTGTTCGGGCGGTTCACCGTCTCCCCGTCATGAATAAAATCACACATCTCCACATTAAGCAGCAACGGTTCATCAGCATACTTGACATTGAAGGTGTAAAAATTTCCGTCTTCCGTGATCACGCTCATATTCGTCTCGTTACGAAAATGCTTTCTGGCCGCTTTCACACGGATCACATTTTCCGCGCCGTCCGCCTTGCCGGCAATCAGGTTGGTGGAACCGAGGTCCACATACTTGATGGGAGAGGGGAAAATCACGTGTACGGTCTTGTCGTAAGTGATTTCCAGACCATGCGGGGGTATCATCCGGCTGAAGCCTATCTTGCGGCTCAGCCCCTCGAAATAATCTCCGCCACTCTGCTGCGCGTACGCAGCCATGAAGCCCGTCAGTAGGGCAAACATCATCAGAATCTTTCTCATGTCCGATTATTGTTGGTTGGTTGTTGAATAATTGGTTTCTTTTTTCTCGTCTGTATACCGTTTCATTGTTCCGGAGAGTGAAGCAGCAGCCTGTGTCTGGCTTTCAGCGTGACCTTGACCGTGCTCATCTTCTTGGTGATGTACTGTGACACGCCCTGTATGACGCCTTTACCCAGATCCGAGGCTATCTGCGCTCCCGCGTCGGTGGAGATGCTGATGCTGCTTCCCATCGAACCGCCCATGCCCGCCGCTATTTCACGCACGGCATCATACTCCAGTGAGTTGGGCACCAATATTCCTTGCTGACCGTCCGCATCATACACTTCCAGTTCCACCGGAATGACGGTTCCTTGATATTCCACATTGGTGATGACAACATCCATGCGTTCTCCCTGGATCCGTGTTCCGCCTGTCAATACCGTTCCTTTGGGTATGAGGCGGTCGTCCACCGCCATCGCTTCCAGCAGGCGGACACGCAGTGCTTGTCCGTCCGATACGGTCTGCGTGCCGTGCACACAGGCGGCAATGGTATTACGGTCCGATACCGGTGTTCTGCCCACCGGCGTATGGAAACTGGTGTTCCTTTCTTCGGACGTTCCGGCTATGAAATCCCCGTCACTCACCGGTTGCGCCAGAGAAGATACCACCTCTTGTCGTATCCGCTTGACCGGCTTGACCGATGTCCTGTCTTTCCGGTCATCCGTAGGGGTAACGGAGAGTGTTTGCTTGCCGTTGTACCGGGCCGCCAGTTCGTATGACTTTTCCATCAGGGCCATCTTTTCCTCCAATGACTGTTCCTGGGACGGTTCCATGTTCTGTCTCTTTTCCAGTTCTTTGATACGCCGGAGCAGTTCCTCCTCCCGGGAGGTTTCCCGTGGCGTGTAAATGGTCGTAAGCGAGCGGTTCATGTCACGGTAGGCGGAGGTGGAGGAACGTACCGGATTATGCGTCTGCGCGGTTTCCGGTACGGACGGCAGTTCAAGGTTCACTCCGCTGTCCACTGACGGTATGGTGTCTTTCCGGTCCTTGTTCCGGTTGAACAGTTCTGACATTTCCAGGAAAGTGTCTTTCCGTCCTCTCTCTTTCTTCGACAAGGCTTCCCGCTCGTAGGCGCTGACCTTGTTGCCTTCCATACGGCTCTCTTCGGGAGACGGGATCTCGGTATTGAATCCCCTCTCTTTTTCCGCCTCCGCTTTTTCCTTTTCGGTCGGACTGTATATCAACAGGACGATCCCCGCGAATATCAGGAAGAGGAGCGGATAGACGGCGAACTTCATATACCGGCGCTTCTCTTGGAGAGTCAGCGGCCGGTCGCTTGGGAATCCCAGCTGTTTTTTAATCCTCTGGATATCTATTTTCATCGGATGGGGTGTTTAAATTGATTGTACTTTTTTCCGGTCGCAAGTCAAGCGGCCGGAGATGTTCTATTTTCATTTTTCCCCCAGGCTCTCCCAAGCCGGATAGCGAGGCGAGGATGGCATGGAGGCAGGCTGTCAGAAACAGGAGGAATGCCGTGGCTGTCACGATCTTCCGTTGTCTCCTTGTTAGGCGGTGGCAGAACAGCCGGATACAGCAGTCCATACGTCTCAGGTATTTTTTTTCTTTTCTCATCGTTCCGTGCTTCTGATATCCTTGTTCTCTAGAATGGTAAACTGTTCGATGATGAACCCGTTCGGATTGTCGTCCGAACGTCCCGTATTCTGGAGTGAGCAGGTGGTGACCAAACTGCGCTCGGTCACGTTGCTCTCACGGATTATCATCTGACGGGCATACGTCCTCGCCTTGTAAGGGTAACGGGCAAAATCACACACCACGCTGTCCACATGCACCACCTGATTGATGTTGCCCGATATCAGGCGGTTGTAATATCCCTTCTCGGCAAAATCCACATAATAGTGGTAGGCACTCTTGTCCGCCAGTTGCAGGGCACGGTCGATGTTGTGGCTGATGGCCTCTTTCTGTGGAGAGAGCGAGAAGAACAGCTCGTGAAAGCGTCTTACGTGTTCTCTCGCCTCGGCAGGACGGTTTTGCGAAAGATCCTGCGAAAGGGCCATCATCAGCGACTTACCCCCGTCCAGTACATAGATTTTCTCACGCTGCCTTTCGGCGAAGCGGTACGAGCTCCAAAGCGCGTAGCCGGTGACAAGAGTGCAGCAGCAGATAAAAACGGCCGCCATCATACGGATGCGGCGGAAACTGCTCTCAATGTTGGTCAAAGACTTGAATTCCATTTCTCGAATGATTGGTTTGAATGAATGAACAAATGTTTCCGGCAAGGCTTATTTACCTCTCAACCGTCCTCCGATATTTCCCAACACGGCGCCGCCCACTCCTGCCGCAAAGCTGCCGGCTTTCGTGGCGGTACGGTTCAGGTTGCGGCTGAAATTCCCGGCTCCTCCCGCCTGCACGATCCAGCCCGCCACCGTCGGAACGGTAAAATACCCGATAATCCCGATAAGCATAAAGATGATATAGACGCTGTTCGAGTTGTCTATCGAGTAGTCAGGATTGTTCTGCAATTCCTGGATGTCGTTCTGGAGCATCAGCACCTGGAGCTTGGCGAGCAGGGTGCTGAACAGATCGCTGACCGGAAGCCACAGGTAGACGGAGATATACCTCGTGAACCACTGCCCGAGCGTGGACTGGAAACCGTCCCATACGCTGAAGGCGAACGCTACCGGTCCCAGAATGGAGAGCACGACAAGGAAAAAGGTCCTCACGGTATCTATCAGCAGCGACGCCGCGGCGAATATCAGCTCCAGCAGGCTGCGGAACGCGTCACGGATCTTTTTCTCCAGGTTATACATGCCCACCTCCACGTACATCCCCAAGCGGTGGGCGGCATCGGCGGGTGACCAGCCCAGCTCGTCTATCTGGCGGTCGAACTCCTCGTCGCTTACCAGGTGGGCGGTTTCAGGATTCCGCAGCATGGCCTCCTTTTCCAGCTCCTCCTTCTGGACCCGGTACCGCTCCATGTCCAGCGTCTGCCCCTCAAGCATCTTGTGCGTACCCTGCACAATAGGACTGAGCACGGTGTTCAGCGTGCCAAGTACCAGTGTGGGAAAAAGCAGGATACAGATGCCGATGGCGAAGGGGCGCAGCAGGGGATACACGTCTATCGGCTCGGCACGTGCCATCGACTGCCATACGCGCACGGCGACATAAAAGAGGGCGCCAAGCCCGGCAAGCCCCTTGCCCACGTCCATCATGTCCTTGCAGAGGGGGAGCATATCGTCATACAGGGTTCCCAGTATGGTATGCAGGTTGGCAAAATCTATCGTCAGAGGTACCATGGGCTACCAGTATTTGGAGGTTTCATTTCCATAGAGCCGCATCACACGTTCCATATCGTTCTTTTTCCTGGCACGGAGATAGCTCACGGCTATGTTCTTGTTAGTATAATAGTTCACCAGGTTGCGGTAACGGCGCATCTCGTAATAACAGTTGTCCACCACGTCCATACGGTCCTTGTCGGTCATGGAGAGCGTGCTCACGTTGATAACCTGTTTGAGGTCCTGCAACACGCCGTTGCTCTCCTCCAGCAGGCGGGTGTAACCGAAGGCGATGGCGTCCAGCTCGCGGGACGAGAAGTTGTCGTCGTTCATCATCTTTTTGAAGTTCGTCACATAGATGTCGGACACGTCGCCTACCATCAGGATGATGTCACGCACCTTGCGGGCGTCTTGTATCAGGTTGTTCACCGCCTTCAACTGGTCATAGTACTTCTTGGCCTGCTCGTAGATCTTTACCGTCTCCGCAAAATTGTCGGCCGTATTGACCGCCGTCTTGGAGGTATGGGCGATGTTGTCCGACATGTTGATGATGCTTTGGGCCAGATTTCCGGGATCGGTCACCACCCATTGCGCCCGGGCCATGTTCCCGCCCAGCACAAGCACCATCCCGATCAGGAATGTCCTCGCTCTCATGGGCGTTCCTCCTTCCGTACATAATCCCCGTTGGGTGAGAAAGTCAGAATATCCGTCTCCTCGTTGTAGGATACATCGATACGGTACCCCGTATTGATAAAGAGGTTGCCGTTCTCTTCCACCAACAGGTAGGTCTGCGGCCTGAGGCGGCGTGTCTTGCCACTACGGGCGAATACCGTCACCTTGTAGGCCTCTCCTTCCTTATACACCAACACGTCCGGTTTGCCGTCCACGCTGGTCCACGATCCGCAGAGTCTGTCACGGTCGGTGCCACCGTCCGCACAACTTTGCAATACCAGGGCGGCCATGCCGATCAGGCATACCGCCAGTCTCATAAGGGGTTTGTTTCTCATAATCGTTTTCATTTTAGGGTTGATCTTTGTCCTTGTTCCTCTCGCATTTTCTCTGCCAGATGGCGGACGGCAAGTTCCAGGTTGCCGTCCAGTCTTTCTGCCAGCCGCTGTACTTCCATCTTTTCGGACTCCTCGGTCGTGAACGTGTAATATTCCTCCCCGCTCACTTCCGTGGCATATACCGCCGAGTGGGTTCCGCCAAGCCCGATCCACACTTCCCGGTAGAACCGCCCGGGATGGTTCGCCTGGTTGATGGAGAGTATCTGCCCTTTTTCTTTCTCTGTCAGGCCGAGAAGCCGCTGGATGTGCTCGAACTTGTTCATGTATTTCCGTTGGTCAAGCAGGATCTTACAGTCGGAATTGTTGATGATGGCCTCCTTCACGATAGGGGAGCTGATGATGTCATCCACCTCCTGGGTTACCACCACGGCCTCACCGAAATACTTTCTGACCGTCTTGAAAAGGTATTTGATGTACTCGCTCATATTGGCGGACATCAGGGCCTTGCCGGGTAGGTCAGGGGCATTACTGCCCCTTTCCCCCCTCAGAACCGTACGTGAAAGTTTCCAATCATACGGCTCAAGCGGTGTTAAATTTCTATTCAATAGAAACCAGCTCATAGTTACATCTTTTTAGTTTGAATGACTTTTCTTCTACAACTGTCATGCAGCAGGAATTTTACTTTCTTGCCGTTGACTATTTGTTGGGAAGTTCCCCAAGGGTGTTCCTTGTCTATGGGTTTACCACATACGGGACATAAATGGTTCTGTCTTTCCCACATGTACAGCAACGATTTTCTACCGTTGAGTGACTGTAGCATCTTGTAAGTCTTGCGCTTTTCAAAATACTCTGTCCATTCGGGGTCAAAGGGATTTGCTTCACCTTTTACCTTGACATATCGGGTAATCTTTGTGTCATACAGCCTTTTCAGGGCAATCCTGTCATCAGTCTTGCCTTTCTTGAAGTTTGCCACGAAGCACCAGTTACGGTTTTTTACCCGTGTGAAGTATCGGTCGGCAATCCAATATTTGCCTTTCTTGGGGTGTCGTCTCTTGGCCCATTGCCATAACTTTTCAAATATCAGGTAGTCAGCTTTTCTGAATGTGTCAGAAGCCACACAATTCTTATAGTAGTTTACCCAGCCTGTTATCACAGGATTCAAGAGCCTTATAAGTGATTCCTGCTTGCTTCCTTTATTGGAATCAATGATTCCCCGGATTTTCTGCATGAATTTCTTCAGGCTCTTTTTGGATGGTTTAATTAGAAGTACTCCTTTGTATTTTCGGATATTGTACCCAAGAAAATCAAATCCGTCATCAATGTGTGTAATCTTTGTTTTCTCTTCCGACAGGGTTAATCCCCTTTCTTTGAGAAAGTCCACTACTAACGGTTTGATTTCTTCCAAAGCTTCCTTGCTTCTACCCGTGATGATAAAATCATCCGCATAGCGTACAAGATGTACCTTGGGATAGTAGATCGTTTTCTTGTTTACAAATTTCTTGTGATACTTCTCTGCAAGCATAGTTTGCAGTCCGTCCAGTGTCATATTCGCAAGAGTTGGTGAAATGATACCGCCCTGTGGAGTACCCTCTTCCGTGGGGAATAGCTCCTTGTTGAAGACGAAACCGCATTTGAGCCATTTCCGCAGCATCACTTTATCCATAGGGATATTGTTCAGTAGCCATTCATGGCTGATGTGGTCGAAACAACCTTTGATGTCACCCTCCATAATCCATTCGGGAGAAGCTTTCTTTGCAAGGACACAAAAACATTGTTCCCTTGCATCTCCAGTACTTCTCTCTTTACGGAAACCGTAGGAATTACTGTCCGCAGTTGTTTCCGATACTGGTTCCAGAGCAAGCAGATACAAAGCCTGCATTGCCCTGTCTTTCATCGTTGGAATACCTAAAGGGCGTAACTTACCATTGCTCTTTTTGATATTGACCCTCTTTAATGGCTGGGGTTTGTAGCCTCTTCTTTTCAGTTCGCCGATTGCCTTGAATCTGGCTTTGGGAGTTGACCATTTTACCTTGTCAACGCCTGCGGTGTCACTGCCTCTGTTTGATGTAACACGTTTTACGGCTAAAGTCTTAGCGTAAAACGAGTGCGTCAGCACCCACTGCAAAGCTTTTACTCTGCCGTGTTTGCCTGCCTTTTGAGCTTTTACAATACGCGCTTGTAGCTTATTAATCGCCATTTCACACTTGTTCCAGTCAATGCTTTCCCAAGTATTCCATTTCCGGTCAGTAGATGCACACGATGTTTGAATTTCGTTCATTTGCTTTTCTCCTTTCATAAGTTCCATAAGTTTCTTGTAAAACAACCACCATGCGGAAGTCTGCCCACTTTCGTGTGAGGTGATGTTTCAACCTCTATCCGTCCCGTTACAGGATGGCGTTCGCTTTTTCCACATTCCTCTGCCCGCACTCCATTCGGCTTCACTTACGGTCTGCTTACCTGCTGTTACACAGGAGAAGTACGGGTTTACCATGTTTCTTGTATATGACAAATGAATGGGTTAGAATCCGTCTATCCGCCGACAGTCTTTATATCCGTGTAATTCCATGCTGGAGGGAATTATCTGGCTGCGTCCCTTTTGGGTTAGAGCCCAGTATCATTGGCGGCTCATTCGAAGTTACGACGTTTATCAACGGTTCACATTACATTATTCATACCATTCAGCCTAGCTCCCATGCCATTCGATACTAACGGCAGTTGTCATCCCCTCGCGGTTCAGACTTCTCCTTTAGGAAGGGCTACGTTGTTGGTTCTGTTGACGCACGAGTTCATTACTTAATGTCGCACGTTCCCATAGGCTACTGTTGACGGAACAACAGGTTTAATCATTCTATTTCCAACTCGTGGAATTGAACGTCAAACAATCATATACAAGACTTACATGTCACAGCCAACATTCCTCTATTAAAATCATCTTGCGGACCCCCTTGAGCCTGCGCATCTTGGCGATGAAGGTCTCCATGATGATCAGCGTCACCACGGGAAGCAGTACCTTGTTGCCACTGATGTTGTCCAGCTCGAACACGATGAACCGTTTGCCTGTCAGGTCCAGCTCCTTGTCGGAATTCAGCAGGAAGTCATAGTCTCCGCCCTTGTAAAAAGGTGCCAGCACGTTCAGGAAACCGTCAATGTCAAAATCCTTCTCACGCACCTTTTTCTCCTCAATCATTCTCCTGTAGTCATCGGCGACAAACTCGTAGAAACCGTTGAAATCCGGTTTGATACTCCGGTTCTCCGAAATCATCCGGATATAGGCGTTCACCGCCCCGGAAAGGGCCACCTCCTCCGAACGTTTCGGTGCCTCGTCCTCCCGTTTCCACAAGGTCAGGATCAATGTCTTGATACTTTCCCGTTTCTCCACGTCAAACAGTCCGCAATCCGTATAGAACGGATTGAAGGCTATCGGGTTGTCTTCCTCGTACGTAATGTAGATCCCGTCCTCCCCACGGGTGCGGTCGTGAATCATGCGGCACAATCCCTGATAGCTGTTACCCGTATCTACCAGCAGGATATGTGTACCCTGCTCGTAATATTGCCGGACCAGATGATTGGTGAAGAAGGACTTCCCGCTGCCTGAAGGACCGAGGATGAACTTGTTCCTGTTGGTGATGATTCCCCGTTTCATGGGCAGGTCGGAAATGTCCACATGCACCGGAATTCCGTTCTGACGGTCCGCCATACGGATACCGAAAGGACTGGGTGAATTTCTGTAATTGGTCTCTCCGGAAAAGAGGCAGACCGCCTGTTCCAGGAAGGTGTAAAACGACTCCTCGGCTGGAAAATCACCCGCGTTGCCGGGAATACCCGCCCAATAGAGGACCGGCGTGTCGATAGTATTATACCTTGGCGTGCATTCCATCATGGCCAGCTGGCTGCCCGTGTCGTTCCTGACGCGACGGAACTCATCCGCGTCCTCGGCCCAGGCGATGACGTTGCAATGGCATCTGACGGGAAGCAGCCCTTTGGTGTGCGCCTCGTCCAGATACATTTCCGTCCATTCCTGGTTCACGGCGTTACTCCGGCTGTATCTTGACAGCGAGAGCATGTTACGTGAATTCTTCTCCATCATCTGCAGGATTTCCTGCGCGTCGTCAATGAACACGTACTGCGAATAAATGTGGTTGCACGGCAGCAGCAGTCCCACCGGCGCAGCGAAGGAGAGGCGGCAGTCGCTACGGTCCGTGGACATCCTCTCGTAACGCATGTCGGTGGAAAGCTTGCCGGGCAGATCCTCCGTATCCGAGAGGGTATGCAGGCAGAGCCGCTTGTCTCCGATACGCATCCGTCCGGGCTTGAGGCAGATGTCCTGCAATACGGCGCTCTCATCCTCCAGCGAGAGCGAGAGGTATTTCTCTACCAGTCCGGCACGCTCCTCCGTGCCGGTAATCTCGTCCGTTTCCAGACGCCGCAGCCTTATATGCCCGGAATCGTTCATGATGCGTTCGAACTGTTCCACCGACTCCAGAAAGCGGGCGGCCGTATCCTTGTCGGTTATCTCCCTGGGCAGCAGGAATCCCCGGCAGAGGGTGCTGAAATCGCTCCGTCGGCGGCTGCGCTCGCGGGTCGTCTTTGTCAGGAACAGGTAGCATCTGTGGTTCAGGTAAGGTCTTTCATTGAAATGTAGTTCATAGCTGCGTGTAAGAAAGCTTTGTTCCTCACCATCACTTTTGGGACGGTATGTTTCTTGAATAAACCAGTCCTGTTTACAGACAATACTATGTACCGGCAGCACCTTCATGGCCTTTATCCAGGAAGAGTGCATGGCCTCATACTCGTCCTCCGTCACCGTGTACAACTCGGGCAGCTCCACCTCGAAAGCCACGGTCAGGTCGGCATCCTTGCTCACGATGCAGCCGTTCTCCACCGAGAGAAGGGGGAACCTGCGCTCCAGCGTTTCCGCCTTTAAAACATTTCTCATGATTGTCGCTTTTTTCTTTTCGTGAATAATCTGAAAACTCTCTTGCGGTGAATCAGGTAGCGCGGATGGCGTCTTTCTGCCAGCAGCTTCATCAGTCCGTGTTCACCGTAGCGGGCGTTCAACCGGAAAGTCACCCATACCAGCAGGCCGCCGGATATGCTCCCGAAGGGGATGCATATCCATTGGTCCACACCCGCCAGATAGAGGATGACCACCGCAAGAAGCACCATCGCAAGCCCACCGGCGAAAACGAACAGGTATTGAGACTTGAGCCCCTTGAACTCGACGGGATTGCCCGCGCCTTTGTTTACCGAATACCTCATGCCTCTAGAGGAAGAAGGAACGCAGGATGGTGGCGGCCACGATCAGGAAGATACACGCGAAGAACCAGCTGGCAGCCGTCTTCGAGGTATCGGGATCGCCGCTGGAGAACTTGCCGTAGGTCTTGATACCGCCCACCAGCCCCAGGACGGCCCCGATGGCGTAGCACAGCTTAGTGGCGGGATCGAAATACGAGGTCATGAGACTGGTCGCCTCGTTGATACCGGCAAGGCCCTGACCTTGGCCCTGCGCAAAAACACTGGCGGCAAGAACCGCACACATCACAGAAAAAAGGATTCTTCTCTTCATTGTCGAATCATTTAGGTGAGACATAAATTTGAATTCGACAGCGAATGTAAAATGGAATAACGTACTGTAATTCAGCGCTGTCATCAGATGTCATCAAATGTCATCAGATGTCCGGATTTGGCAGTAAGCGTCTCCGCGATGACGTAAGTATCTATATTTCTTTACAGATTGCCAGGAAACTGAACTTGAGGCTAGAGGTTACCGATATCCGAGCCTGTATGCCTAATCATAGAAGAATGAGAGTGAAACACGTATATGTTGTGAAAACGTTTAAACTTAGCATAAAAGAAACAGTCTAATCTTAATCAGAGTATTTTTTTGTATTTTTGAAAAGAATAGCGCGACAATTAAGTAAAACAGGTCCATGCGTATAAAGAGATATTCTATCGTAATCTTGTTTCTATTCGTCTTTTTGTATATAAAGGCGACGGGACAGTCTTGTGATGTCATTTACATCAATGGTGAGAAATGGTGGCTGATGGCCAGACCGATAGACAAGGATTCCGCCCTATATGCACGGTTAAGGGATTTCCTTCCGGAAAATCACTGTATGTCAACCGCCAACTGGGATGGTTATACGGCCTTTTGGAAAATAGAGGACAGCTGCCTTTACCTGCAACGTATGGAAATATGCGTATATGACAAGGCAAGCCGGAAAGATTCCACTTTGATTTACCATACGGACGCTCTGAAAACACTTTTTACCCCTTATTATGAGAACGGAAGGATTCCTGCCCGCTGGTTCAGCGGTGAACTACGGGCCGGCAAAGGTGATTTGGTACGTTATGTCCACTCCGGTTTCGACCGTAATATGGAAACCGAACAGGTAATTCTACTCAGGCAAGGCAGGATACGAAGTGTACGGACATACCATAATTTCAAACAACCTGGAATAAAGATTTTAGAATCACAAGATGAGATCATCCGGCGGTTCCCCTGGCATCGTTTCCCGAAGTACAAAGGACAGCGGTTGATATTCAGTATACGTAATATCCAATGTACCCCGGATGGACATCTCCTGGACTTTGATGTCCGGACTTTATTCATACGTCCCAAAGGAGAAAACATTGAAGACCGGAACCACCCATTAGTGAAAGCTTTCAAAGAAACACTGAAAAGTATTTATCCATGGGAGATACTATTCATCAACGGGAAATATACCATGGAAGCTCCAAGCTGCGTATTGGGTATTTGGGAGAAAAATGATTTACCATCCAAAACGGATAACGATACAACCGAATATTCCATTATAGGTAAAGTTTATGGGGAAGAAGTGCGACAGATTCCGCCCTATGATGTTATAAAAAGACCGTTGACCGGTTCCAATCTGAGAGCAGAGGGATTGCCTTTTCAAGGTTGGCTGACTGATTCTACAGGAACTTTCAGAATAAAACATTTAAAAAAAGGACAATGTCTTTTGCGGGCAGAATTTATTGGCTTGAATCCTTGTGACACACTCGTCACCGTGTCCGGAACAACATGCGCGGACACCTTACAACTGGTATTGACATTGCCTTATGACTATATCGAAGAATACGTATGTTCACCGGAATTGTCACGTGAATATATCAATAAAGGGCACCCGAATCTAAAACTGGTCATACCCATTGAACAAGACAAAAAAGTACGGGAACATATCTTTTGGAAAAAGTATGGAGTCAAATATTATAGCTATTATCCCCTGAAAGAAAACGGAAAGATGGATTGCTATTTAAACACGCCCAATCGTCTGTTGACAGCCTACAACCGGGAAGTGTTCCGCTATCTGGATGAAAAATACGGGAAAACATGGCGCGAGGAAGTACCTCCCGGCATCTTCGGACTGGATAAATCATTGGATGAGCTACGGGATGAAAGCTGGCTTATCAAGACTTTGAACCGACGATGTAAATACCCGATAGTCTGGCAGAAGAAGAACAAAGGCCGTGTCTTGCGAGTTGCTTACGAAGTAAATCAGGATGGTTACATCACCACGGCCACTATTCTTGGTAAAACGCCCCGTATATTCCGAAAATCGGTACTGGATGTTTTACAATCGCTTAGAAATGAACCTACTGTCTTATGCCCCGGAAAGGATACTCTATGCATTCAATACAGACTGGATACCATGCCGCTCCTTCCGAAGGCGGATGTGGTTATTACCGGTTATTCCACCTGCGACCAACCCGTCTTGATGAGATATGATGCCACCTTGATTGCCCGTACCCCTGAACCTCGTTTGGAAGCGGGTGTTCCGGTCTGTTATCTGAATGAGCGTGGAGATACCATTGTGCCATACGGCAGATATAAATTCTGTCAAACCGATACCATCAAAGGTATAGGCTTTGTATACGAAGACAAGCCAAGAGATGCCAGAATAGTCTGCATTAACGATGCAGGCAAGAAACTTTTTTATGTAGTCGAATGTGATAACGGACCTGATTATGTCAAGGAAGGGTTGTTCCGGATCATGGATGAGAAAGGCCTGATGGGTTTTGCCGATTCGTCGGGACACATAATCATTACTCCCCAATTCAAGTTTGCATACCCTTTTGAGGGAGGAAAGGCTAAGGTTACATTTACGGGAAAACAAAAAGTCGTATCCGGGTCTGACGGCGAAAAACATTATTGGGATAGTGAAGAATGGAGATATATAAACAGAAGATGTAAGTTTGTACAACCTTAAAATCAAAACGTATGAAAAAAATAGCGTACTTGTTATCAGTTTATTTATTCTGCTTGTTACCCAAATTGCAAGCGCAGGATATCGATTTTCCGCTGTCACTGTCGGAAATAGAAAAGTATGAGAGCCGTATCCGCATACAAAGGCTTCCCGCTGTCACCATCACCCATGCGGACACCTACAAAATCAGGACACGACAACCAGTATATTCTCCTCGGACAAAAGAGATTGTGCTTGATATAATCAATATGGATGGCCCTACAGCCGAGCTTGAATATCATAATCTCAAACAGATGGTAAATGGCAAATGGCTCGGTTTCCCCTTTATAGACAATCTTGTATTCGCCATTGGAGGAAGAGATTTATCCAAAGGCGATACGCTACCTGAACATATCCGTATGTCCGAGTTTAAATATCCGTTAAAGCCTAACAGGTACCAGGCTAATTTTTATGTGTTTGCCAACATCCATACCTATTGCAATCTGACAGGTAAAAGTATTGTTTCCATAAAGGAGACGGAAATGGACGGTGCCTTTGCTTTCAAGGTATTACCATCCGATAATGATTCCATACGTATTTTATTTGAAAACCATACAAACCTGGAGGTACAACCTGTCTTTTTCCCTAGTATAAGTACAGACGAGCGGTATATGGTACATCCCTTTGCCCGTTCCGGTTGGGTAGGAGAAGCGAATTATATGAAAAGCCGTGCCCGTTTGAAAGGTGGAGAAGCGATACTGTTTACCATTCCTGTCTCATGGGATGTCAACCGGATAACAGACAGAAACGACAAGGAACGATTCCAAGCAGGCAGGTTACTTTCAGGAAAATACCGAATAGGACTGCAACTCGAAATTTATATGGATACGGAATTTGAAGTAAAATAAATACAACCGCTTATGATAACAAGACTATTATTATTGGCAATGCTCCTGCCGCTAGCCGGCCTGTCACAGGTGCAGGCGCAGGCAGACGGACGCTACATTGAAGTGACCGGGACATCCGAGATAGAGATCGTACCGGACAGGATTCACTACATTATCGAAATCCGTGAATACTTCGAGGAAGAGTTTGATGGCAAGTCCAAACCGGAGGAATATCGTACAAAGGTTTCTTTGGACCGGATCGAACAGGGACTGCGGGAAGTGCTGCATGACGCGGGTATCTCCCCGGATGCCGTCCGCACGCAGGAGATCGGTGATTACTGGCGCAAGCAAGGGCAGGATTTTCTGGTGGCCAAGACCTTCGATATCACGTTACTGGATTTCAAACAGGTTGATGAAATCCTCAAACGTATGGATACCAGAGGTATCCATACCATGCGCATCGGTGAACTGGAAAACAGGGACATGTTGTCCTACCATCAAAAAGGAAAAATCGCGGCCTTGAAAGCGGCGCAGAGGAAAGCGGCCTATCTGGTGGAGGCATTGGGCAAAAAATTGGGACCGGTAATACGTATTGTAGAAGACGAAGCAGGTGGCAGCCTTCCTTTCTCACAGAGTAACGTGCTGTCCTCCAATGTCGTTTCATTTGACAGCTTCCGTACAATTAAAAAGAAATACTCCATGCTTGTGCGGTTTGAGATTGCGGATTGACAGGAACCGTAACTACCGGAAATAAAGGTATGATGCCATATACAGCCATTGCCTTCAATAACCTGGTATGAAATTCGAGGAGGATCTTGAATCTGAATTCCAATGTCCTACCATATCGGATATTCATAAATAAACAAGAGGGTGTGTCAAAACAGTCACATCCTCTTTTCATATCAGTTTAGGTTTGATATTTTTCTAAGCGGCATTTTCTCGAACAGTCAGTTCAAAAGTCTTGCAATTCATCCAATAAGTCGTTCTTAAGTGTTTGTACAGTCTACAAATCAGGTCAAGAAATAGCTTATAGCCTTCTTTAGCCATTTTAGCGCACATTTTTTTGATATTAAAGGCAATGGCAAAGAAGGCAAAGTCCATTGTAACCTTTTCTTTCCCCACATGTCGGAAACGACGGTATGCCATGTCGTATTTCATTTGTCCGAATACGGCTTCAGGTTCTATGCACCGCCTTTTCCTATGTTTGCCCCCTTCTTCTGAAGTCAACCTTTCACGTGCCTGCCTTTTGTATTGGTTCAACCGGTGGTTCACTTCGATGATACGGTTTCCCCGTGCCTTAAAGCAACAGCCACGCAGAGGACACCCTTCACTTCTTTGTGCTTCATACCGGACACTCTCGGTGATGTACCCGCTTGCTGTCTTGTCACGTCTGGTTCCTATGCGGTTCATGTGCTGTCCCATAGGACAGACGTAATAATCCTCTTCCGCATTGTAATGGAGGCTCTCCGCATGGAATGGATTGGGGGTATATCGGGGACGTTGCTCTTTATGGAAGAAGTTGTATTTGACGAAGGCCTTTATCCCGTTCTCCTGCATGAACCGGTAATTTTCTTCCGAACCATAACCGGCATCCGCCACTCCTGCAGCGGGAAACCTGCCATAGCGTCCCCTGAATGAATGAAAGAAAGGGATGAGCGTGAGGGTGTCCGTCGGGTTGGGGAAGAGGGTGAAGTCGGTGATGAACTGATTCTCTGTCCCTATCTGTAAATTGTATCCGGGTTTGGTCTGGCCATTGTTCATGGCATCTTCCTTCATGCGCATGAAGGTGGCATCATGGTCTGTCTTGGAATAGGAGTTGCGCTCCCCTAATATCTCCAGATGTTTTTCGTATTCAGCCAGCTTGTCACGATGGGACTCAAGTTTCTTTATCTGTTTCCGCTTTTTAGCACGGGCTTCCTTCTGTTTCTTGTCGCCGGGCTCAGGTTCATCCGCCAAGGCATCCTTGAGTTCGTCCACTATTTCAGAAAGCATGGCCGGAGTAAATTCCACAGGGGTGTCCTGCGGAGTGTTTTCCTGTGCAATGGACTCATCCACCTGAGCCAAAAGGACGCGTATCTTGCCCATCAGTTTTGCCCGGTTCCTCTCAACGCTTTTACGCCAGACAAAAGTATATTTGTTGGCCTTGGACTCTATCTTCGTGCCATCGACATATTCTACGTCAAGGCTGAGAAGACCTTTGTCGGCTAGGATGAGAACCAATTGGGTGAAGACAGTGTTGATCTCGTCCTTCACGCGGTTGCGGAAACGGTTGATGGTAATGAAATCAGGCTTCTCATAACCCGCAAGCCAAATGAAATAAATGTCGCGCAACAGCAGCTGCTCTATTTTGCGGCAGGAGTAGATGTTGTTCATGTAAGCATAGAGAATGGTCTTAAGCATCATTTTGGGATGGTAAGGGCAACGGCCGGTTGCCTTGTAGAGTTTCTTGAAATTATCAAGGTTAAGACTGTCAACAATCGAATTGACTATGCGCACAGGAGCATCCGGGGCTATATTTTCATCGATTCTTTGAGGAAAAAGAACCGTTTGGTTGGGAGTGTAAGAACGAAAATGCAACTTTGCCATAACTTTTTTAACTTTGCCCTAAAGATACTAATTCTTTAGGTAATAACAAAGCCCGGGCTTGGGAAAGTCTGGGCTTTGAACATAAAAAAAGAGGATGTATCATAATGACAAACAGCTATCATTCTGTCATGTTGAGCGAAGCGAAGTCGAAACATCTCACTTAACCAATCTTGAGATCCCTCGGCTACGCTCGGGATGACAGAATGATAGGTAATCTCTATTTTGATACACCCTCTTATTAGTTCCTTTTATAGCGCAGTATGAGAATCGTAATTAACAAGTGCGCTGGATATTCCGAAGCGAGAGTATAAATAATTTTTTAATGAGCAAATTTTTCATCTCAAATTCCATTTTCTTATATATCTTCAATTCTGCAGTCTGGCATCAAATTTCGCTATTATTTCATCTATATTTCTGTCCTTTAGTTGTTTCATTGCTGCATCATGCCACGCGCCCCTTCATAAGAGCAACTCTCAGCACCTACTTTCTGCGCTTCTTTCAGAGCTGTTTCCAAATCTGATTCTAAGAGATTGCATATTCCAAACATTACTTTGTCTTTGAACAAATTATTAATCAAAGCAGCCGCTGTCCAATCACCCGCACCAGCGGTATCCACCACTTTTTCATTTGCAACAGGTTCCAAGTGCTTCCAATCACCACTCAAGCGGTAGCTCAAACCCTTTGCTCCTTGCGTCTGGATAAACAACTTATCCTTATAGTCTTTAAACTGGTTAATGTCTTTTATCCTTTGTTCCGAGAACTTGACTATATCAGACACCTCAACACATTTGTTGAACAGCCTAACATTACCTCCTCTGCTGGAAGGCTCAAAGAATATCACCGACCCTTTTTCCCTAAATGTAGTGGCTATCTTCAAGATGGCAGGTGAAACCCTGTCAAAGAAGAATACCTTTGGCACAAAGTCTATCCTCTCAATTACTTCATTCGCCTGTTTCAGCGTCATCGACTTGAAGTCCAGATAGAACCGCCCGATATTGTTGCGTGATTCAAACTTGTGCGTGGGAACACCATCCTTGTTAATGAAGTTACGCTGCACTATCACCGGTGTCTTACCGTCTTGGGTAGAGACAAAATCAGTATGTACATGGTGCTTTTTCATGTCATCCAACACCCTCACCCCGTCTTTCGTGCCATCCAGACGGGCTATGGGATAGGCATCCCAACCCATGTGGGAGAGAATCATCATTACATTACCGCATGTGCCACCCACGTAATAGGATATGGGGACTCTTTGTCCGTCCCAAATCAACACATCCAGACTTATTAGGCCTGCACCAACTATGATATTATTTGTTTCTAGTTCCATGTTTCAAGTATCAAGATTCAAACTTCAGTATTAAGTCTTTCCACCAACTCCACTTTCACCTTTTCCCAAGCCACCTGAGGGGCATACTCCACCTGTGGCCCAAGGATCATTTCTGTGTCCGTCAAGAATTCCTCATCCTGTAGCTTCCCGTTCATATTCAGCACAAATTCCTTGTACGTAGGCAGGTGCGATGTCGTGAAGCCCAGATACCGCTCATAGCTCTCAATCACTTTCCCTTTATTTAACTCGGGGTGCATTGACAGTATCTTCCACAGGTCAAACAAATCGCGTCCTTTCCTCCGCTGATACACAGCTCTTAGTTTCGTTCCTGTCAGTTCTGCCAACTCATACGTCTGCACCTCGCAGGCTCCCTTGAACCACGAACTATTCACCGCAAAAGGCACTCTTACCATTGGAAAAACACTGAAATGTTCCTTGCAGTTAATCTCCACCTTCAAGTGAATCTCCCCCGCATCTATATCCGTCGGTTGCACCTTGAACACCAGCGTATTGTTGTATTTCTTCTGCTTTACCACTGGTTCGCCCAACCAGGCCAGCGCATCCCTTAGATGGTCTATCGTCTCTTTGATGGGTTCTGCCTTCACTTGCACCAAGTCGATGTCCTCCGAGTATCTGGGCTGTGGCTTCAGATACAACTTACCCAATGCCGTGCCGCCTCTGAACGCCAGATGCTCCGCAAGAAATGCATCACTATAAATAGACACTAACGCACGGCAGACTATCAAATCCTGTTCGATGAATTTATTCACCACCCACGGAGCCTGCTCGCTCCATTCCGTAATATATCGCTCTGGTATCATAACTCGTCAATCTCAATGGTTTCGTTCACAATAATTTTCCACTTGGCGTTCCTTTCGCACCTCTCGCTGCTCTTTCCTGCCTTTAAAGGCACATACTGGAGTACAAAACCGGAACACTTTAACAGACTGTACACTGACTCTGCCGTTTCCCCTTCTTCCAGCACCTCGTCCAAAATATAGCCCAAACGCTGCAGACTAGTTACTGGCACCTTCTTCACGAAGTCAGCCCTTAAGCGTCCAAAATCCAGTTTCTCAGCCAATTCAGCCAGAACAGTGGCTGCTCGCGAAATGCTTCCTGTCTTAGCTTGATACGTCAGCAAATCCACTGCCGTCAGTTCAGGACATGACACGTTAATGTAGCTCGTCCGCGTCTGCCGTCTCTCCACGTATGCCTCAGGAATATGACTCTTGCAGAAATAATGCGTAAGGTACTTCTTTCCTTTCTTGTCACGCATGGCGGGAGGCTCTATCATCACGCTGAACCGCAGAGGAACCTGATGCGAAGCTCCGTGATAACTTGCCGCACTCAATAGAGCTACATAGTATTTGCGTCCCAGATGGTGCATCATGTCATCCAAGTAAAACGACTGCGGCACAGCCCCACGCAGCACATACTCATTCGGCACTATGACGTAGAAGCCACGCAGGGGCGACATAATCCGTCCCTTGCTTACCTCCCTAGTTAGTGCCCGCGCAATGCTGCCGGCACTCATGTCAGGGAAAGCATGCGCCACCTCATCGTGCGTGAAGGTGTAATTGCCTCTAAGCGGCTTATCATATATCCAGCTTGCTATGCTCGCCATTATCTTGTATTTATTATTTCATTTGCAAAAATGGACATTTTTTGTCTAATTGCGCAAATATACAACAAGAAATTTCTATTATTGGGTTATTTATTGACCAACATCAATTTTCGTTGTATGCTTCTCCTGTAATCCAAAGCAGGAAGGGTTCACTCCCCTCATTGGACTTCTTAAACACAGTAGCGTCTTTAATTTCATAATTCGCTGAGCTTACGTTATATATAGTTACACAGTTGTTATACTCCAATCCCACGAGCAGTGCGCCAAGTGACAGCAATTTACTTGTCAGCAATGCGATGCCAAAACAAACGTGGTCACTGATAGGTTTGAACGTAGCCTGATGCCCCTGAATCATATTAGACACAATACGATACAATTCAAAAGGATTCTGCTCGTCAGCGTATGTGACATTCTGTGGCTCTGTAAATTGCTTTTCTGTGAAGAACTCATGGTATTTCAGCATCAGATGATCAGAGTGCCGTGGGTCTTTCGAAGGGAAAGGCAATACGGGGAACATATCTGATGGTTGGAAATGATTGTAGATGCTCCGCAGAATGTCAATGTTCTGGTCACCCATCAAGCTAATCAGGATATTAATCCTATCTAAATTAGACTCACGGTTTGACAAAGAACGGAATCCCACCAACGGCTCAATATTGTCTATTACCGGTGTTTTCTTAATCAGTTCATCTATCGTAACATTTTCAGATACTGCAAAGAACAGATTCTTGGATTTATCTTTGTCAAGTTTGTTAAACAAGGCCTTGCCAATATTGAAATAGAAAGCTCTGGGTAGTGAACTAACATCCATTATCACGTCATTATATGCGCCCAAGTCTTTGTCTATCACTTTGCGACTCATCTGAGCTATACGCTTGTCCCAAGGTAAGTTACCGTCAATTTTCAACTCCTCATAACCAAAGCCGTATTGGTCTTTCAACTCTGTAAGTTGCTGCGAATTAATGTCGTATAACTTCTTATTTTCTACAGGATCTTTCTCATTGGGGAAATCGAAGGCAACACAATCCAATACCTGCTCAGGGTTATTTTCAAGGAACAGTTTCAAGATATTATTCATTCTAGGGTCAAAGCCCTTACCCAACAAGAAAAGGACTTTCGCCCCAGACTTGTCCTTATAATACTCTTTCCAGAATTCCACCAGTTTCTCATTCTGGCGATACATCACGTATGACTTCCAACGTTTTTTCATAGCCAAGAATTTAATTTATGAAGTGTTAATGGACGCCATCCTCCACGTTCAAGCGGCAGATGTGCGTATGCACAAAGCCAGCTATTCAGGTAGAATATAGTCCATTTCTGATCTTTTTTACCTTGGGTTACACCCTGTTTCATCAAGAAATTATATGCGAGACAATCTTTCAAAATCGTTGCCAACTCTTCATTGTCAGGATCTTGGAACCAAAAGCCATCCTTCCCCCATTTGCTCGAATTCTCTTCCTTTACGGCAAAGCCGGTAACAGAACGATATGAATATGTAGGAGTAAAAGTCACACTACAGCAGAAATCTATCAGATGTATCAAGAAACCGTAGATTTTGTTACCTCGCGGAAATCGCTTGATGTCTTCCAAACGAGCAAGTGCAAAGTCTCTGACAATCTTATCTTGTTCCTCTGCAGTTAATACATAGTGTGAAGGGTCTGAAATTTTCTTGGCTACCAACAGTTCATACATCTTGGCAGACAAATCCAAGAATTGCTCAACATTCTGACTGGCCAGATCCATAAGTGTAGAAAAGCCGTAATACTGTGGCAACTTTGTTATTTCACCGGGCATTATCTCCTTCACCAATGGCATCAACGGATTTAACATCCATTCCAAATCCTGAGCAGTATATCCAAACAGGTTCATTGCACCGTTTGCGCCTTGACGGGCAGCATGCATCAGCAAGGCTCTCATATTAAGTACCCTCTCATACGGGTCTTGATTCTCTATGGCGGCCACACACTCTGTGTAATTGTCAAAGTTATGAAGCTCTGTCAATTGCGCCAGATATTTCTTACTAGCATCGTTGTATAACGCTTTGTAGTTAACTGTGGTATCACAGGCAAGCGCACTGGCAAGGGTGATTCCATCCGCAGAGAAGGCACTACGTAACGTAGCAATATTCTTAACCATTGGATTGAATATGCCCTTTTTGGTGTTCTCCAGATGGATAGTCTGGTCATCCCTGTCCTTAATGTTCTTATCACTCAGTATGTCTGTCGTAGAGAGTGTTTCCAAACGTTCTGCTATCCAAAGCGTTACAGGGAGGCGAACCTCAACGGTTTCATCACGGATAATCTTCTTTTGGTTCTTAGTAAGTTTATGACCGTCGTCTATCTGGAAGATGAAATCTTCACAAAGTTTCTCTCCCTTATGGGTAAACCAAGAAGCCTTCATAGCTTGCAGGGCAAACAGCTTACTACTTCCCTGAATTCCCTCTTCCGGCATCACAAAATTGTCAAGAAACTCACATATTTTACGTTCCTGCTCTGCGGCCCAATCCAACAATTCTTTTCCAGTGTATTCTGATTTGAAATCTCCTAACTCTAGAATAATCTCCTCTGGCGTATACGTAATCTCATTTAATTGGGTGTATTTAATACCAGCCAGTGCCATTAAACTTTTCAAAGTAGCCAGCACAATCCTCGCATTAAGGAGCGACAGAAATAATCTCTTCTGTTCTATTTCATTAAACAGAATATCATCTTCTAGAAATTCATAGTCACGGCCTAACTGGAGATACACGCCACATTTCTTGATACGTTCACTATCTATTACTTCCAGTCTTTTCAGCTTCTTATAAGCTGTATTGCGCTCAGTGATTCGCTGAAGGATTGTGGGTGAGAACAGACGCAATAAGGTGGTCTTTCCCGCACCTGGCGAACTGAGGATGGTGGTCACATTGTTCCATAGCTTATCCTGCTCAAACTTCTCTTCAAGATGAGTTAAGGGCTCCGACGAGAAAAGTTCCAAGAACATCTCGTCAGTTTCTATTCGCTCAGAGGCACGTATGGCAAATGGGTTCTTATAGATATTCATATGGTCAGTGGCGGCTTATACGGGGGAACAATCCATGAAATCTTTCTGCATTCTGCCAAATAATTGGCAGTGAGTTGTTTGGCGTATTGTGAGCAAGCACAACAGGCAAGGCACATTCATCAAAACCCAACCACGGGTTATCATTTTTGCCAACCTTGTAGCTTTTGGAGATAACACACTCTTCCACAAAGTGCTCATCTTTCTTCAATACCTCCACTAAATCTTTATCATTCTTGATGTCGTTCGATAATTTGTCTTCAAGTAACTGAACAATATGAATGTTGAACTCCACTTTATCCTGCCAATTAACAGACTTCAAGTAATCATCAAAGTTATTCTTTATATTGGTTCTCGCCTTTTCTGTAGCAATACAAAACAAGATATCTATCTGTATTTTATCCTGATTAGGATCTAATAGATAGCTCAAATGCTTGATTTTATGTTCCTTTTCAACAGACCCTTTAGTACACAGCTCGTCAATGATTTTTTTCAACTTGCCATGATACTTCCCATCACTTTCATCATAGCGGATAAAACTTTTTCCACTGGCAGTAAAGTCATCTATTAGGAAAATCCTCCGAAAGTAAGGTTTTTCTATACCTTTCAGTTTGTCATCTTTACGTAACTCTTCTAACATATCCTTCAGTTTTTCCCCGGCAGGATAGTAGTTGGTCAAGACCTGCTCGTTGTTGAAACCTGCACTACGACGCAAAATGTCTGTATGGGCACCGTCACTGAGACCAATGACAAGTGCTGAACGCTTCTCAATCTCAAAACGGCTACGCACCACTTTACTTGAACGCTTATATGATGGCATACCCATTTCTACAGTAGCCATATCTAGCAGAATAGGTCGTATCTTAGAGTCATACAACAAATCCACCAGATAGTTCATTTGCGTTGAGGATATGAAGACCAATTTATCCTTTATGAACTTATAAGCCTCATCACGGTCTCCTTCCTCAATATCATTCAGCCACTGCACCAGACTACTCATAAAGCGCATACCCGGCATATACCGATCATAAGCATCATACTTCATGCTACCCATAAATTCTAGGGCAGCACGTTCAGATGCCAATGTGGGAGCATCCCATTTCATGATGCTTGCAAGAAGCTGATTTGCTAAATTACTGTTCATACGCTAAACTTACACGTTATTTTCCCTTCGTTTGCCTTCATGCGACTTATGTAATAGAGGGTTGCATCAAGTCCTTTCATACCTGATGGGGCTATGTTCCAGCAACTCTCCGTATTCTTAGATACTCGGTCAACGCTCAGTGAATACTTACTAGTCAGCATTTCATAGTCGTTGCCTTCCACGGTTCCATAATCACCTATACACAAGGTGTGTTCAGGATCTTCTATCACTCGTAGTTTGCTCACTTCACGGTAAACTACGATATCCATGCTGTGACTGCTGCGCCACACACGGATACCTTTCATTTGCTTATCCCAAATGATTTCACGGCAGGTATCATATACAAGCTGTGATTCCGCCTGGGTCATCTCTCCCTCAATGGACAGTTGCAGACTACGCTCTTCAAACTTATAACCTACACATTCGGCAGGGAGCCTCAACTTCAGTTCTTCTTCCAGTTCTTTCAGTTCGCTGTCAAAGTGTTGTTTCTTCCACTTTTTCAATTCATCTTCATCACCTAAAGTCAACAGACAGGCACCATTATAGTAGCCCACTTTGATTTGCAGCCAGTATTTCTGGTCAATGGATTCTTGGAACGACTCGCCCACCGACTTGCCACGACCTGTAGCCACCACTATCTGTACACCGTTTTCCAGCAGAGGCATCAACGCATCTCTTATCTCATCGCATAATCCATTCGTAAAACGACTTTTGCGGTCTGAGGCTGACAGTGTACCATCATAGTCAAAGGCTACGGTGGTGAACCTGCCACGGTTCAGCTGGCGTACAAAACGCTGACAAGACTCACTGTAATACACCCACAAAGGGACATTTTCCCTACCTGCTATGCCAAGTTTGCGCAACACTGCCACATCAAGTGCTTTCTCTGCGGGTAAGATGCAATTTGTCAGCTTGTAGTAATTAAGGTTGTAGAGCAAGCGTCCGTATCCTGGCACACCTGGTTTCCCAGGGTCAATGCCACGGGCTTCGCCCAAGTCGTTGACAAAGCGGAATGCCTTCAACAGCATGTCAATAGATGCCTGAGGACCATCCAACTCTGTTTCTATATAGATGACCGGTACGCTCTTAGGTAAGCATCCAATGGTCTTATAAGCCAGTTCCCTCTCAACGGGCGTTACCAGTGCAATGATGCAGGAGTTCTCTCCCCGCTTGTCGAACCAATGGTGACGGCCATGACCGAAGTTGCGGTAGTCGCTGAGCAAGGCAGAGCCAAGAGCGGCCTCCGTGAGTTTTGACTCAATATCCCATGCTACGGGTTCTCCTGTTGCGCCATACATCACTATGAAGTTTTGAATGACTGATAGATTCAGGTTGAAGGTCTCAGGCTGCAGGTCGTTCAACTTGAATCTTGAATCTTGATACTTGGAAGCGCACGCTGCTTTGCAAAGCAGCGTGAATGTAGCCAATAGCGAATTTGTGGCTAAGAAGCCATCCTTCTCGCTGGGGATGTTCTCGCACCAACGCTGTACCTTGGGGTACTGTTCCAGCAGTTCCTCGGTAGGATTGTTCTTGCGGAGGGTCAAGCTCATCATGCCTGTCTCGTTATACTTTACGCCATACTTGATGGCACTCAGTATATCTTTGTTCTTACCACTGGCACTAAGGAAAAGCAGTTTGCTGCTACGGATAATATTATACCCTGCATACATCAACTGAAGTGGGGTCATCGCTTGTGCCAGCACACCATTGCGCTGCTGATAGAGCTGAACTGCATAATGGCAAGCACTGAGCGAACCGCCAGAACCAATGCACACCAAAGGTATCTGCTTGTTCTCTGCAAACAGAAACTGTGCAAGACGCGTCACATCCTGCTGCTCAGCCCATCGAATAGTCTCCGAAAGCTTTTTCAACTCTTCCTTAAAAGGCTTTCCCATAATTAAACTTTGAGTTCACTTAAAAAGTGGTATTAATTTGATTTGCAAAGGTAATACTTTTTTCGAAAGGGAAGCATAGATTGCCGTATAATTATGCTCTGTGACAGTTGTTTGTATTTCAGATTTTTGAAGTTCAAATTTCGTAATAGCAATCTTTTTGAATTTCTTTCATAGCATTTGCCGGGATACACAGTGAGGGTGTGTCATAATACCCAAATAGAAAGAATTACCCCTGCCACGGCTATTTGTAGCAGGGGTAATCTTTTCAAAAAAGGAGTTTTGACACACCCTCTTGTTCTAAATTAATAACATAAATAAAGCCAAGGCATTATTGTTATCATTAACAGCATCAATAACAAAACATAAAGCAATATCCGTAGTGTATGGTTCGGGCATTTCTTTTTGACAAAAACCGATACCATCTTTATGTGTAACAGAAAATGAATGGCAAGCAGAGTGACCAATACAACTCCCGCCCACAAATGAATATTACCCCAATCATGCCTTCCCAAGCCCAGTAAATGTGAACACCATGGGGTAGCGTCTTGGAATCTTACAGCATGGCGGGAAGGAATTACTATTTCCAAAATGAAGCCACTTATACTTACCAAAGCCATTGCCATCAGCATGACAAAGTCTATGATAATATTAAGCGGCATCTTATTCTTTCCGGACATCATTCTTTATGACCATGTCCATGACATTCATGATGATGTTCATGGGATGAACAACCCACTCCCGAATCTGTAAGTTTCCCGCTTAAATAATCAGTGGCAACTTCCAGAATATTACCCGAACAGCCTCTTATAACTTTGATATGGTGGGTTGTAAGTACATTCAAGGCACCTTGTCCCATATTTCCTGCCAGCATAACGCTGACTCCCATGTTTTCCAATTCTCCTGCGATATTGGATTTACATCCGCATCCTTGCGGAGAAGGAATAGTCTCGCTACTTAGAATCTGGTTGTCTTGTCCTACTGTCAGGATTGTGTAATACTCACAATGACCGAAATGGTTATCGACTACATTCTCTTTGGTCGGAATAGCAATTTTCATCATAATCTCATTTTTATTAATGTTAATATTACTTATGCTTAAGTCGTCGGAGTGACATGCCGGACATTCCATCTTGCGGATTTTAAGCGCAGGATTGATATTGTTGAATAAGAAACCGCATGCTCCGCAACGGAACCATTCACTGTCAGTGTACGCTGCTCCGCCTTCTATCATTAAGGTAACACCACGAACCAATGCCTTGGCAATCTTTCGCCTTGCGCTGACATATATCCGACTTAGTGTCGGACGTGATACTCCCATTGAAACAGACGCTTCCTGTTGGGTTTTCATTTCATAATCGCATAACCGTATCGCCTCATACTCTTCAAAATGCAAGAATATGGTATTCTTACAACAACCGTTCAGACCTATAGGCTTGAATCCTGCGGTAACGGGCATGTCATTAACTTTACGGATGTTCTTGGGACGTGGTGACATTATATATATTGTTTTTGCTTGCAAATATAACGAGCAAATGCTCAAAATAAAAATAATAGTTCCTCTTTTTTATAGAATAAATCACTTCCGAAATAAAGCCACATGCCAAACGACATATAAATGGAAGCCGCCTTTCTGTAAAATATAGAATTCCGCCTATGTCCGCAGGCGGAATCCTATTCCCCGAAAGTGTTCTCTCTTACACCAACTTCCGCCAGTCAACTCCGCCATTGTTCCTTTTCCCCTCTTTTTTCAAAGGTCGCGGGTTTCCATCTTCATCCAGGTTCTCTTCCAGCAGTTTATTCACGGCTTCCTCATTCCCTACCTGGGAAATGAAAAGATCGAACAGACTGGTATTGCGGATAGCGAACAGCGTCCGTGCGGCACTGCTCCTTTTGTCCGCATCCTGGTCCGCCCCGTTCACCCTCATCAGCACATCCCCGACAAGGCTGAACTCCTCCAGCGTAACCGCCTGCGTAATCACTTCCGTTTCCGGTAATGCGCCGTCCAGTTCTTCCTGCTCCTTCCGAAGGAGTTCCATCTCCTCCAGCGGAAGCAGACATTCCACATCCTCTTCCCGGATTTCCTCATCCTCACCGATATAGTCCGTCCCCTGTTCCAGCGGCTGGCTCATATAGGGGGCCGCCGTCTTCCCGGCGTTCTCGTCAAGATAGACAAAGCGTGTCTTCCCCATCACTTCTTTCTCATCCGCCGGCTCCGGTGACATCGATATCATTTGCTCTTTTTTCACCGGCGTGTACAGCAGGTCACACAACTCATGTACTTTTTTCTTTTGTCCCCATACCTTATATAACAGGTAAGCGGCACAGCCGACCCTCACCGACAGATAGACGAGTCCTTCCATACCATCATTTCTTTAAATTTTCGATGACACGTCTCATCAATGATATCCCGGTACTTCTCCATATGCTCCGCCAACACATTGTTCACGAACGTGGGTACAGATATTCCCGGCGCAATGACAGGAAGGATCCCGGTCAATGTCTCATACAAGGATTCATCAATATAGGTTTGTCTCCTGGCTCCGGTCATTTTCCGGGTCAGGAACATTTCTCTGTAAACACTCGCATTTTCCATGCCTTTCAATAAATCTTTATTTTCCATATCTTCTTCTTGCTTGAATTGTTTCAAAACCGGACCGGCTTGCAGACCGGTCGTTTCCTCTACAGAAGTCTCGATAGCGTCCGGTTCCGGAATCCCGCTATTGGACAAGGCTTCAATCAGGGTCTCCCCTAAATTTTCCGGAATATCCATCTTTGCGAAATCAAGAAAGAAATCCGCATCGTCAGGGTGTTCTTTGAATTCTGCCGGAAATACGGTTTCCATATAAGTCGTATCACGGACTGACTTCCTCATATCCGTTTGCATCGGGGGGAGAGCCCCGCCTTTCCTCAACCGGTTCCTGCCTGCTTTCATTTTGAGTACCTTGTACAGCAAATATGTTACAAACAGCAGGACTGGATAAATAAACAGATGTTCCATAATCTAATGCGAATTTTGGGTACTCAAGCGAACCATTTCATCCAGTTCTTTTTCATACACTTCCAAATGATGGTCAAGCACATTGTCCAGAAAAGCGGGAACAGTCATGCCGTCACTGAGCAACGGCAGAATCCGTGCAAGCCTACGGTAGGTGTCATAACAGATATAAGTCTGCTTTCGATGGACGGCAATCTTACGGTTGAGAAAATTTTTTCGGTACTCTTGTATCTTCTCCGGAAGTGAGATTCCGCTTCCGACCGGCTCGCGGAAAACAGGAAGCGGTTTGTCCGCTTCTTCCCGTACGGACGGGAAAATGTCGGTTTCCCTTGTGGTCTTTTCTTCCGCAAAAGGAGTCTTAGGAGTGCCCTCGGCATCCGTACCGTTGGCCATGAACTCTTTCAACCGTTCCTCATTGACATTGAATACGCCCCTTTTTTTCATGTTTTGTCGGATTTAGGATGGATAATCCGTTCGATCTCCCCGGCCAACATATCCATATTGCTCCCTTTCAACAACTTTTCCGAAGGTGGAAAGTAGGTGCTTCTGAAAAATGTCTGCCCGCCGGAGGAGGTCTCTTTGTTATAACGTTCCATGTCCGGCATGACCGTCGAGAGCGTCTTCAGACCGATCTTCTCAAAAATCTCGTTATAGTGACGGTAAACCTCCCTGGAGACACGTCCGTCAATCTTGTTCCAGAACAGTAGGATCTCTTTTAACGGCGCTTCAGGATATTGCCGGATGAAATCCCGGAGCGTCGCCACGAAAGACAGACTGCTCTGCATGACCATCCGATCCTGCACGACCGGCGTAAACACATAGTCCATGTTGATGATGGCCTCAAGGATTCCCGGAGTATTCACCGTTCCGGGCAAATCAAAGAAAAGGATATCACTGTTCCCCGACAACCGGTCTGCCGTTTCCAGCACCTTGCCGGGACCGGAGGTAAGGACCGGATATGCTTTCTTCCTCGTCCGTTCATACTGCCTGCACAACAACTGTTGGAGGGACTCGCTTCTCTCGACGTTTTTCATGTCACGGGAACGTAGCGCCTGGATGCTGAACTGGGGATAGTCGCAATCTATAACCGCTACATTCTTTCCCTTCACATAGTGGAAATAACTGGCAAGCAGCACCGTCATGGTGGACTTGCCCACACCGCCCTTCTGGTTGCTCAAGGCGATGAATGTGCATCGTTTGCTCATAAGCTTTCGAATTGTGGGTTAATAATCGTTTTAATGTTCTCGCTGTTTCTTCTTTTCAACGGCTTGTCGGGTTCATGGGACATGGCACGGTACGGATGGCATATCCCGGCCTTGTTATCACTACAGAATAACCTCCTCATAAGATATGAGGGGCTTGTCTCCCTACCGGATGATGGCGCAATATTACCGTCATACCTGAAAAACGGAAGATTGTCATATAGGTACAGGCTGTCATGCATGTACCCTCCCGGCATCTTGTCGCCAAATGGCCGTATCATTGTATTTTCTCTTTTCATGGTTATCATTCCGTTTTTTTCGCTTAACACAATAACATAATATTTTAAAAACATGCCGTGGACAGAGGATGACCTGCCGGTAACACGGGTATATTTTATCAGCACATCGGAAGATTGTTTCCCTGTCACAGTCCAAAAGTAACGGCTATTTCCAAGACTTCCGCCAATATTGTCTCGCTCTGACATCAGATGTCGTCAGATGTCATCAAATGTCATACTGGGGTCTGTTTTACAGCTTGTTGCATCCCTCTATTTTTGCAAAGTCAGAATCACGCAATGAAGGAAGAAGGAGTTCACGGACCACGGCACGCCGCAAGCGTCGCACAGCAATCCGACCATAGGAGGATTCTCTGTTCAAACGAACAGAGCAAGTTGTGTCCTTGTCCGACAAAAAGTCTTTTGTCAGACAAGAACCAACTTGCCCGCCCAGAGGGGCGGGGGAATCCGCTCCAAAGTCGCGGATTCTGGAAGAGAAAAAAAGTACAAACCAAAAATCTCATGTGTATGGAGAAAACAACAGGGACAAGGACGGGCAGAAAGCCCAAAAGTGATCCGGCGGACCGCAAGTACAGTTTCCGCCTAAACGCCGAGGAGAACACAAGATTTGAAAAGTTGCTGGCGGATTCGGGAGTCGGCAACCTCACGCTGTTCATCAAGAAATCCATCTTCTCGGGACAGATAAAGGTCGTGAAAATAGACAAGGCGACGATGGACTATTACATCAGGCTGACAGAATTCCACAAACAGTTCCAGGCTGTCGGCAATAACTACAACCAGGTGGTACGTGCCTTGAAGAACAATTTCGGGGAGAAACGGGCGAGGGCATTGCTCTATAAACTGGAAAGGTTGAGCCTCGAGCTGATGCTCGTCTGTAAAAAGGTCATGGCGCTAACCCAGGAATACGAGCGGAAATGGTTGCAAAAATAAGTCATGGCATGAGTCTTTACGGGGCGCTTGCCTATAACTACGACAAGGTAGCGGCTGGTACGGCTGAGATCCTTTCCGGCAGCCGTATGATCTCCGACCGGCTGGGGTTGCCGAGCGGGGACATACGCATGGCATTGCTCTCTTTCGAGAACTACCTGCTGGCAAACCGCAACACGGAGAAGCCCGTCCTGCACATCTCCCTTTCACCGGCACCGGAAGACCGGCTGACTGACGGGCGGCTGGCAGAACTGGCGGAGCGTTATATGCGGAAGATGGGGTATGGGAACCAGCCTTACATCACCTACAAACATGCCGATACACACAATACCCACATCCATATCGTCAGTGTATGTGTGGATGAACAGGGGAAAAAGATCAGCGATGCCTACGAGCACCGGCGTTCCATGACCGCCTGCCGGGAACTGGAAGCGGATTTCGGCCTGCGGAACGGAGCGGATGTGGAAAGGCGGAATCCGAAAGCGGAACTAAGGAAGGTGGACGCCTCCTTGGGAGATGTCCGCCATCAGGTAGGCAATACCCTTAAGGCCGTGCTGGAAAGCTACCGTTTCCAGACCTTTGGGGAATATAGCGCGCTACTGTCCACGCTCAACATCGAGGCGAAACAGGTCAGGGGAGAATACAATGGTGTATCATACACCGGCATTGTCTATTCGGCCACGGATGATACCGGCAGGGTGGTCAGTCCGCCGTTCAAGAGTTCCCGATTTGGGAAACGCTTCGGAAATGAACAGTTGGAAAAGCGGATGCTGATGAACCTGAAAGCCCTCAAGGAAGGGAAACGGGCACCGTCCATACAGGAGGACATCGCCCGTGCCTTGCGGCTGGCGGATTCACGGAAACGGTTTGTGGAACTGCTCGGGCAAAACCGTATCGATGTGGTCTTCCGTGAGAATGAGCGGGGACGTATCTACGGTGTCACCTTCATTGACCACAACCGCCGGGAGGTGTTCAACGGCTCACGCATGGGCAAGGAGTTTTCCGCAAATGTGTTCAACGACTATTTCAAATGGTTGGAGGGCATATCCGCAAATGAACGGGACGGACATACCGCCGCGGAGCTCTGGCGGCATCATCGTTACAAGGACGGACAGGAAAGTGCGCTCGAACTGGCGGCGGGTATCCTTTCCATGGAAACCAATCCGCGGGATTACGAGGAGGAGGCTTTCGCACGCCGCATGAAGAAAAAGAAGAAAGCCGGGCGTAAGTCGCGTGGCATTTAGACAAAACAAGTATCAACCCGTTTATCCACAATTTTTATGCAACAGGAAGACGATTTGAGGGCTCTCGCCAAGATAATGGAGTTCGGCAGGGCCGTGAGTATTTTTCTTTTGGTGGTACACGTTTATGTGTACTGCTATCCAAGTATCACCGCATGGCATCTGAACCTTGAGGTGATAGACCGGATTCTGGTAAACTTCAACAACACGACCGGTGTTTTCAACTGTATCCTCTGGACCAAGCTGCTGGCGGTGCTTCTGCTGGCCATCTCCTGTCTGGGCACGCATGGGGTCAAAGGGGAAAAAATCACCTGGCACAAGATCTATACGGCCCTGGTGGCTGGAAGCGTGCTGTTTTTTCTGAACTGGTGGCTGCTTGAGCTGTCTTTGCCACACACGGTGGGCTCCATATTGTATATCTGCACGCTTACCGCGGGTTATCTTGGCCTGTTGATGGCGGGTCTGTGGATGAGCCGGCTCCATAAGCACAACCTCATGGAGGACGTCTTCAACATGGAGAACGAGAGTTTCATGCAGGAAACCCGTCTGATCGAGAACGAGTATTCGGTGAATCTCCCTACAAGATTTTATTATAACAGGCGGTGGCATAATGGATTTGCCAACATAGTCAATATTTTTCGAGCCTGCATGGTTATCGGGACGCCGGGCAGTGGCAAGTCCTACGCGATAGTCAACAGCTACATCCGCCAGCTTATCGCCAAGGGCTTCGCGATCTACATCTACGATTACAAGTTTGACGACCTGTCCACCATCGCCTATAACTCGTTATTGAAGAATATGGACAAATACGAGGTCAAGCCCCGGTTCTATGTCATCAATTTCGATGATCCACGCAGGTCGCACCGCTGCAATCCCATCAATCCGGAATTCATGACGGACATATCCGACGCGTATGAGGCGAGCTATACGATAATGCTCAACCTCAACCGCACCTGGATCGAAAAACAGGGGGACTTCTTCGTGGAGTCCCCCATCATTCTGCTCGCGGCAATAATCTGGTATTTAAAGATTTACAAGAACGGCATTTACTGTACGTTTCCCCACGCGGTGGAACTGCTCAACAAGCCCTACTCGGATCTGTTCACCATCCTGACCTCTTATCCGGAGCTGGAAAACTATCTTTCCCCCTTCATGGACGCATGGAAAGGAAATGCCCAGGACCAGCTCCAGGGCCAGATAGCCTCGGCAAAAATACCCCTTACGCGCATGATCTCCCCACAACTCTACTGGGTGATGACCGGTAATGATTTCTCATTGGATATCAACAATCCGAAAGAACCCAAACTGCTCTGTGTGGGCAACAATCCGGACAGGCAGAACATTTATTCGGCAGCGCTCGGATTATACAATTCCCGTATCGTCAAGCTTATCAACAAGAAAAGACAGCTTAAATGCGCCGTCATCATCGACGAGCTTCCCACCATCTATTTCCGTGGGCTTGACAACCTGATCGCGACGGCGAGAAGCAACAAGGTGGGCGTGCTTCTGGGTTTTCAGGATTTCAGCCAGCTGACACGCGATTACGGTGAAAAGGAATCCAAGGTCATCCAGAACACGGTAGGGAATATTTTCAGCGGACAGGTGGTCGGGGAAACCGCAAAAACGCTTTCAGAGCGCTTCGGCAAAGTGCTCCAACAGCGTCAGTCCGTTTCCATCAACCGTCAGGACGTATCCACCTCCATCAACACACAGCTTGACTCGCTTATTCCGGCATCCAAGATTGCCAACCTCTCGCAAGGCACGTTTGTCGGAGCTGTGGCGGATAATTTCGATGAGAGGATAGAACAGAAAATATTTCATGCCGAAATCGTCGTGGACCATGCCAGGATAAGCGCGGAAGAAAAGGCTTATCAGAGAATCCCGGTCATCAACGACTTCAAGGACAGGAACGGTAACGACATCATGATGCAACAGATACAACGCAATTACGACCAGATCAAGGCGGACGCGCAGGCTATTATCAATGAGGAGATGCGGCGCATCAAAAATGACCCGGAACTCCGTAAACGACTGGGTCTGGAAAGCGAAAAAGGAAAGGAACCCGACAAATCATGACAAGTGAATGGGTAATTGAAGAAATTCGAATTCTGTAAATCCCAAAGTAGGATGAATCTCTGAAATATTTTGTATCCTCGCCATATCTTAGTTTGGATATTTCCCCCCGTTTTGGCTGTCAAACCTTATTTGCGGGGGAATATCGAAAGATACAAAAAAACAACTAATTCACAATACTGTAAGTATGAATCAGTTGGCTAATTTTATAGGATTTACTGAATGTCCCTTGCCGAATGTAAGGTAAAAGCACGACAAGGATTGCATTTATCTGGCAGGAGTAGGAGATGGAGGTAGCGCGGAATATGCCGATGGACTTTTCCGGTATAATCTGGTGGACGAGACGGTACTTTATCCGCTGCCCCTTTCTTATGGTGGCAGAATCCCCCCTGACGGAAGAATTCCAGCCTGCCCGCTGGAAACTTCCTGGCCGCAAAACTTTCTCCAACGGAATCTGCCGGCTTATATATGAACGAAACATATGAAAATTCTATCTCAATCCATACATTTCCATTTTCTTGTATAGTGTCGGACGGCTCATCCCCAGCATTTTCGCCGCACGGCTGATCTTACCTCCACATTCTTCCAGGATCTTCCTTATTCGTTCCTTCTCTTCCGCTTCTTCCATCAAGCCTTTCTTGCATTTTCCACCTGTTTTACAAACGGCCGCCTCAAGACCCAAATCTCTGTGGGTTAACGAGGGGGATTCCGCCAGCAATACGGCACGCCTTACCCGGTTACCGAGTTCACGTACATTGCCCGGCCATGAGTGGGAAAGCATGGAGATTCTGGCTTGTTCGGTAAAACCGGAGGTTTCCACACGTATCTCTTCTGAATGTCGCTCACGGAAGAAATCCGCCAACGGCAATATATCCTCCGGGCATTCGGAGAGGGAGGACTGGCGTATCTCAAACTCGGCGAGACGGTAGTACAGATCCTCCCGGAAACGCCCCTCCCGTATGGCACGCTCCATATCCTCGTTGGTGGCCGACAATATCCGTACATCGGCTTCAAGTTCTTTGCGGCTGCCCACCGGACAATACACTCTTTCCTGCAATACCCTGAGTAGCAGTGTCTGCATTTCAGGAGGCATGTTTCCGATCTCGTCAAGGAAGAGCGTACCGCCCCGGGCCGCCTCAAAATAGCCGGCAGTATCCTTTTTCGCGTCGGTAAACGCCCCCTGCACGTGACCGAAAAACTCCGATGCGGCGAGTTCTCCCCGGATACAACCGCAGTTCACCGCCACAAAAGGCTTGTCCTTACGTCCGCTATGCCGTTGGATCAGCTGCGCGACAGATTCTTTTCCGCTACCATTCGGTCCAAGGATCATGACGGAACAATCCAGGGGAGCCACACGACAAGCTATCCGTTCGGTCTCCCGGACCGCCACGCTAAACCTTTTCATGAATGATTTCCTCGGGGGAACGGAAACTGGCAGGCCGACCAATCCCCGTAACAGTTCCATCAGTTGTTCCTCATGGACAGGCTTGGGCAAGTAGTCTTTCGCACCCAATTTGACGGCACGCACCGCATCCGCAATGGAGGCATATTCGGTCATCACCACAAAAGGGATGTGTAACCCTTGGGACACGCTCCATTCCAGCAGGCTGATGCCATCCCCTTCGGGGAGGCGGACATCCGTCAGCACCAGCGCCACGTCGTTCCCTTTGATTTTTCGGCGTGCCGAAGGCTCGTCCGTGGCCGTCAATACTCCATAACCGGCTTTCAGCAGCCATTTCTCAAGAATATCGCAGAGGATCAGGTTATCCTCCACGACCAGTAAGGTCTTTTTCATTCCCGTCATCCCTTTTCTCTAATTCATTATTCACCTCATCCATCAGTGTCCGTATCTGCTCCATAACCCTCAAGGTGCGCCCTCTGACCGTCTCGTCGCCTGCGGCCTTGTCATGCAGGATTTTCCGGTAGTCCGACAACACGTCACCGGCTCCCAGCAATTCCCAGACCGGAGCCATCCGGTGCACGGTCCTCCGCATGGCCTCACGGTCCATCCCCTCCATTGCCCCTTCCAGTTCGGCCAGATCCTTTTCCGACTCTTTCATGACAAGCCCGAACATATGCCGGCGGTCGTCCGTACTTTCCATCAGACGGGAATAATCAAACGGGGACGCACCGGCAGCTCTGCCTGCCTTTACGGAGGAAAGAAAGGCCAGCAGTCCCTTTGAGGAGAAAGGCTTGTGTATGCAACCGCAAAAACCGGACCTCGCATAGACACCCGAGTCGCCGTCACCCCGTGCCGTCATGACGGCGACAGGGATGGTACGGGAATTTCCGATATCCGAACCGCGCAGCAATTTCAACAGGCCGAAACCGTCAGTCACGGGCATCTGTATGTCTGTCAACACCAGATCGTAATCCAGACGGTCGAGCGCGAGAACCGCCTCTTTTACGCTCTGGCAGGTCGTGCATTCCACGCCGTGGCGTCCGAGCATGTCTTCCGTTATTCTCAAAAGGATGCTGTCATCATCCACTACCAGCACACGCTTGGGAAGTACCATGGCGGACTGTACCTGGAACTCCTCTGTTTCCGGATCCTCCGTTGTTTCCGGAAGAGGAAACGTCAGGCGGAATATCGTGCCCTTGCCCGGCCGGCTCTCCACGTCTATGTTTCCGTCCAGCACCTTCACAAGGCCTTTCGTGATAAAGAGCCCCAGACCGAACCCCTCAGAGTTTATCTCCTGCGCCGCACGCTCGAACGGACGGAAGACACGGCCCAGTGTCTCCCTGTCCATGCCGATACCGGTATCGCCTACCTCCACATGCAACCTGCCTTCCGCATATCCGGTATGGAAACGGACCGTACCGGACGGGGTGAACTTGATGGCGTTTGTCAGCAGATTGTCCAGTATCTGTTCCAGCTTGTCGGCATCTCCTCTCACCGTGATATTGTTGACATTCTCATGACACCTCTCGAACAGCAGGGCCTGGCCGGCCGCTTTCCGGGCGTATTCCTCCGATATGTTGTCCAGCAGGCTGCCCAAACGGAAAGGGATCTCATTACGGGTATCCCTGGTCTCATTGATCCTATAGACATCCATCAGGTTGTTCACCAGGCTCAGTATATGGCGGCAGGAATGGCGGATGTTCTCCAGATACACCTCCCGTTTTCTCTTCTCGCGGGTTTCCGAGGCCAGCTCCACGCAGTTGCTGATATTGCCCAAAGGCCCCCGTATGTCATGCGAGATGGTCAGGATGATCTGTTTGCGCATTTCCAGCAGTTCCCCGTTCTCCCTGTTTACCCGCTGGAGCTGTGACCTGCCTTCCCTCTCTTTCCTGATGTCATGCCGTATGATCAGGAACGAGACGGACAATAGGACGGAAGCGGAGACGATCACGATGGCGAACAGTTTGAAAGAGAGCTCCCCGGCTTCCGTGATCCTTTCCTCCCGGCTAACGAATGCGGCCTGAACCTGTCCGTCAAGATGGGTGACAAGTATATGCAGCTTCTGGTTCAAGGTCTTGTTCTGCCTGCGCAGGCTGTCGGCATAGGCGTCTATCCGGCGGTTGCGTTCCTCCTGCATGGCAACCAGCCTGTCATTCAATTCCCTCAGTCCTTTCGACGGTTCGAGAACCTGTACGCTCTTTTTACCTCCGATCCAGCCGGCAACTCCTTTCATCTTCTGGGTGACCGTCCGGGTGCGGACCGCTTCCCTGGCGACAACGGGAAGACGGTTTGCGAGCAGGCTGTCCGCCTCCTCCAGCTGGGCTATGGCCTGCATGATGTGGGACAGATGCTCTTCCTTCGCCTCCAGCAAATGACATAAGGAATCAATCTGCCCGGGCAGGACAAACGTGCCGCAACTTGATTTCAACGTTTGCAGCAGGCTGTCAGTATGCAGGCGTTTTTCATGGTACTCCCGGAAGTCGGCATCATTCCAGACAATGACGGACTCCCCGTCGGTGGCAAGTTCGGTGATATGGCGGTGGGCCGTATTGATATCATGCCGGATCCGGCGTATCTCCGATGTCTCCGCTCTTATCACACGCATACGGTACCGTTCGTATAAAAGGATGGAGACCATGCCGCAAACGGCCACGACCAATATCATGTATCCTAAAAGTACCTTATGCTGCAATGGGATATTCCCTGTTTCCATAAATTCAATGGATAGATAAAATATAGAAGAAGCCCCTGTCTCCTCCGGTAACCGGGTTCAGGCAGGGGCTTCCGTATCGGAATGAATGAAAGGCTGATCTTACACCGGTTCTGTCAATTGGTTCCACCCGTATGCTGGCGGTTCCAAGACCGGGTGATGACAGACACCGTCCCGTACTGTCTGCCGGATACGTTGCGTCCCAAGGCGGATGCGGTGAGCGTGGTCACCTCCTGCTGTCCACTGATGCTCATGGCCGTACCGACAGGCAGGGTCACATTGATGGGATAGGTACCTGTTGCCTCTGTCACACCTGCTCCTGCGGCACGTGCCACGATCTCAATCAGGTAAGCTGTGATCTTGTTCGTGCCGGACGAACTGATATCCGTACCGATCTTGTAGGAATAGGAAGCAGATGAAACGGCCATGTCACCGCTTCCGTACAGATTGTCCCATGAGTCGGGAGAGAAGCTGACAGCCTCCGATGTTTTCGATGAGCTGATGGTGGCATTGCACAGCAATGAGTAGGAGGTGAACCGGTCAGCTGTCACCGTGACTTTCCCGTCCGCTCCTACCGTATATTCCGCATCTACCCACGTCCCGTTCACATATTTCTGTGCGGTAATGGTTTCAGCCATCTCCGGATCCACGTCATATTCCAACGTCATCACAGTTCCATTCAATTCGGCCGACGCATCGGAACAGCTGACTCTCGTACCTATCAGCAAGGTACTTCCCACCGCCTTCGTACCGGCAGAACGAACTGCGGCCTGTTCAGCCTCATCCGTTGAATAGATGGGAGTGACAATGATTTGCGTACCTTCCTTAACGGCATTCGCCGGAGCGGTCAACGTCATCTCTATCTTGCCTTCCTCATTCCCTTTCAATGTTTCGGACGTGACAACACCGCTGGCAGAACCGTCCGGCTCTACGTCAATCGCAGTCCCTTTATTGCTCAATGCCACGTTCCACACCGGATTGTTGCTGTCCCCGTCACTCACGGTAACGGAAGTCTCTTTGGGCTCCTTGCCATCCGCTTCCGCCTTCAAGGTGTAAGTACCTGCGGCTACATCTTCAAACACGAACGTACCGTCCGCCTTAGTCGTTACAGATGTCCCGCCCATGGAAACGGTTGCCGAAATACCCTCACCGTCAACACCTGTCACACGCCCGCTGATACTATGTGTCACAGCCACTGTAGGCGGGGTTACATTGCTGTAATCGGGGTCATCGTCACTACAACTTGCCATACCCATCGCAAGGCAGGCAACAAGGAGCATGAAAGCCCCTTTCTTCACAAAATTGTACATAAATAAAATGAATTAAAATGTTAATTATAAATGATAAATAACTCTCATGACAGATGTTTTCCGGACCTTCTCAATCATCCAGAATCCATTCCTTCCATCCGGCATAATCACTTGCCCGACGACCGGCATCCAACGTGATATGTCCCGTTCCTTGCCGACCGGTCTCATGTCCTGCCGCGAGTCTCCTTAGCGGGAACCTCCACCATCACCACACGCCTTCCGTCCCTCAAGTGGAAAATCAACGGATTCTTGTCCTTATAATGGAATCGCTCTTCCAACAGACATGCCGAATATTCCAACGCCAGCCAACTATCGCCACACCGATACAAATGAATGCTCTGCCGGTTGAACCGTTCCTGATTGAGGGCAGCTTCCAACCGGGTGTCCAGGAATTCAAGCAACAAGGGATATTCCATCAGATAGTATGTTTTTATATATTCGCATTCACAATCGTACCGCCATTTTCAATCCAGGACGGACATGTCCCTTTGGCTCAGAGGGGTGGAAAGGTCTCCCCTCTCATACCATTCCACATTATATATATTGGCCTTGCTGTACACTTCTTTCAGTGATTTCGCCCTCCGGTCGATATAACCGCAGTTGAGCATGTAACGTTCCAATGCTATATGATATTGGGAAGTGTCGTTCTGCAAGTCATCGTCCAGGTAATACATGTTGGAGATCATTTCCTTGTAGGCATTGCCCTCCGTATGTGTCTCCTTGGCCTTGCGGTAATATTCCAGGGCCATCTCCGCGGAATAATTACTGATGATATACCTCAGGTTGGTACGGTCGATTGCGGCAAGCACCTGGTTATAAAATACCGTACTGCGTGTTTCCGTATCGGATCTGCCACATGCGGCTTTGATAATGGTGGCGCAGTCCCCGACCACTTGCCTGAGTTCCTCAAGATTCCTCTGCTTGTCCTGTAGCGGGTCCTCGTCTTCCATGGATATATGCCGGGAGGTGATGAAGAACACGAGCGAGTTCACTATCTTGCCGCGTACCTCTTCCCCGCTTTCCATATACTCATAAAGCGAATAGAGAAATTTGAACACCTGGGTCCACTCAAACATCATCTGGTAGGTATCAGCGATGTAACTGTTGGATTGCAACGATTGGGAAGGATTGTTTGTCAGCAGTGAAAGGACACGTTGCAGGCAGAACATGGAGTCTTTCAGCAGGAATTCCAGCAGTTTTAATTTGTTGTTTACCGTCACGGTACCACTTTGAATACCACATTCCTTCAAATCCATTCCGAATGTCCCCAGCCGGTCATTGTCCAATGACCGCTCCAGATAAGCCCTTAATTTCCGGTAAAAGATGATGGGGGCATCCACTCTGTATTTTGGGGCGCCACTTTCTGCGTCCGTTTCGGTCAGGCCCACACCGTCCAGCAGGTAGCCCATGAAAGAAAAATTCCATACGGCTTTCACGCGCGATTCCGCCAACTGCTGGCAGACCGTCTTCTCCACGTTGAAGATGGAGGCCATGCGGAAAGAATACAATCTTATGATATTCAAGGCTTTCAGCTTTTGGAAGTCCTCCGGCATCAGTGCAGCATCATATCCGTAAATCCGGTAGCAAATCATTTTCAGCTCCATCGACAACAGGATAATTTCCTCAATGTCAGGGTAAAGGGATAATTTCTCAAGCGAGATATCCTCATAAGGCTTTAATGAGAAGACGCCTTTCAAGTCCTGAATCTCGGAGATGCTTATGTTCTCGTTATGGGCATACAAGTATAGGATGGCCTTACGGGACACGTTCTTGATTATCGGGCACAGGTATCCTGCCACCATCTCCACCTGCCCGGTACAAGAGAAAAACTCCCTCACTGTCAGGTACTGTCTCAGCAGTTGCAGGATTTTCTTCATGCAGATGGAGGCCTCCTTCAGCAATGCGCCTTTCTTGTAGAAGCGGGAAGCGGCCCAATAATAAAGGACGGCCTTCTCCAGACATCCCAGGCTCTCCATTCTCTCGAACGTGTGATTGTCATCGGAAAGGCGGGACAACTCAAGCAGGAAACCCTCGCTCAACACCGAACGCCTGTCAGCACAGCTGACCTGTACATTCCCCATGCCATCCAGAACGATGGCGACAGTCTGCAAGTAGTTGGAGCGTAACAGGTGCGAGCCGTTTTCATCCCGTGTATTCCCCTCACCGCCGTTGTTCTCCACCTTGTCAATCCGTTTCAGGAACTCGCGTGCTTTCGACACCTTGTCCTCAATATCCTTCACACCAAACAGCTGCTCCAACAATATATGCATGCTGCGGGTATAGTACCGGCAGGCAAAACAGGGCAGGGAACGTCCTTCTCTCAGCATTTCCGCCCTATGGCGGTTGCATTCGTCCACCTTGCAATAAGAGAGGTTCTTCACATAAGATTCTTCTATCTTCCACTTCCCTAAAAATGCTTTTAAAGTACCTTTATCCTCACTATCCGCATTTCCGGATGTATTTGACTCAAGCGGCGGAGTTCCTTTCTCTAGGGATTCCTTTATCACTTCCCATACTTTCACATAATCTTTGCCCCAGTGCTCTTCCGCTTTAAAATCCAGCTCGTTCCATTTGATTTTTTTCAGCTCATCCTTTATTCTTCGTTGCGCTGTAGTGTTCAGTCCCTCTTCCCTGCAATATTCCTCAATATCCGTATCAAACTCGTATCCCCAGAAATAAAGCCCGGTGACAAAGGCGTCGGAATTCTTGTCTATCAGTCCGTTCTTGTAATACAAGATTTCCGCCAACCGCCTGAAATAGTCCGCAAGGATGATGAACTTCTCCTTCATATTGGTCACACGGTACAAATACCGGAATTCCGCCTCCGACACATCCAGGTTGGCCTTGGTGATGCCTCCAAGCTCGACTTTCTCAAGGACGAAGAGCTTGGCCAGAACAGCCTGATAGACGAGCCGGAGATCCTCCAACAGGGAAAGCCGGAATATCAGTTTCGTCTTCTCCGGCGTCAATATTTTGGACAAGTCGCCGATCAGTTCCTCGCCCTGTATCTCGAAAACATTCTGGTCGCTGTCACAAGCTTTCTTCGGTCCTTTCTGAAACAGCTGGGAGGTTATTTCCTTTCTGAAAGTCTCATTCTTGTCAATCTCATCCTGCCGGGTAAGGAAATATACCAGATCTTTCCCTTTTGTCTCCTCGCTCTCTTTTTTCTTGTACAACACATATTTTTTATCCCGCCAGTCCGTGGCTTTCTCCACTTTCAGATCCATACCCAGCTTGGCCTCATCCACATACCGGAAATCGATGAGCATGGATACCAGTTCATAATAAATCACGTATGCAGAATTATTAGTCCTCCTCCGTTCGTACGTAAGCCCGAGTTTCAGCATGTTACGGATCAACGGCAGCATGACATCGCCCGATGCGTCGAATTCGGGGGATCCGTCCTCATATAACAGTTCTTTCAGGTAGACAATGCTGTTCCTGTATTCCAGTGCCGACTCCAGGTAATTCTCGTCCGTCATCTGCAAGTCCCCGAGAACCTGGTGGATTCTGGACAACAGGATGCTGTAATGGTTATTCCGGGAGTTGGAACGGTTCAGCAGGCAGGTATAATGGTTCATCAACCGGGCGTAATGCCTTTTCACCGACAGGGACTCGTCCAGAGTGAAGTTGAAAATGGCGGACACCTCCTCGGAGTGCTTGGAGAATATGGCTATCTCATTGGCTATGCTTTTCCTGAACTTGAAATTGTACAAACCCGAAGATATATTGCTCATGTGGGTATGCACCATGAAGGAAAGGATGGAGTGTATGAATGACCGAAGTTCCGGTGTACGGTACACCTCCAGCAACTCCGGGGCCTGTTCCAGATTGCGCCATGAGAAACTGTAGCTGTGGTATTTGTAGATATGGTTCATCAGGAACGAGGCTGAAATGAGGATCTTGTCACCATGCAGGGTCGCATTGTTGATAATGGCCTGCATGATCGGATAGGCCATATAGAAAATGAAAGCAATTTTCCGCTGGTTGACGTAATTGAATGTAAGCACGTAGGTACGGTCCGGCTTCTTTGCCGGAGAGGATATCCCGAATATCCTGGGATTGGAATTCCCCTTGCGGTACAGGTTGTCCGCCGTTCGGATATACATCCTGAAATACGACTGGATTTTCTGGGGTGAACCGTTGCTGATATGGGTCAGGTAAGTGGAGAAATAGTGCAGGAATATGATGCTTCCGTTTATTTCCCATTCATCCGCTCTTCCCTTTCCTTTTTTCCCGGAAAGCTCGTACAGGTATTTGTAATACCATCTCAAGGAGGGAGCTTCCAACGTGGTCGCTCCATACCTGTAATAGCGTTCTGTCATCTTGTCCTGCAAATACTTTTCCGGGAGCAGCATCTTGCATATGTATTGCTCCGTCATGGAGGTCACGTTCATCTGGGCACGGTTCGAGGTAAGGAAGCTCTCGACGTAGATGGCACCGCCAAACACGCTGCTGATGGCGAACTCGCGGTCTGACAGGCCGGCGAGATAGGCATCATACAATTCCCGGCCGGAGATGAATATGAATTTGGCACGGGCGGTGGAAATGAAATGTTTCATGTTGGCCAACAGCCTGAGCACATTCTCCTTCCTGCGTCTGGAACCGAGATCCCCCGAGAAGCCGTTGGATGAGTTTTCGTACGTCGCATCCTCCAGGTCTTCCCCCTGGATTTTGGAGACAGACTCCGGGTCTATCTTGTCCAGCTCGTCAAAAATAATGATGAAATTCAGGGTGTAGGAGCTGACCACCCGGTTGAAATGTTCCAGTATGTCAATCAGCTCGCACTCTATCTCCCGTACACCGGCCATTGGATAGTTCCGTTTCGTCCTGTGTCCGAGGGAGATGTTGACGAAACCGGAATTCGTTTCAGCGACCGGGGCAGACTCCTCATCTATGACCGTATCAATCCTTGCGTTCAGGATACGCAACCGCCGTCTGACGTTGACAAACTGCTTGACACCGGGAATAAAGCGGAACGTGCACATCAACGACCGATAAACGCCGGCATAAACTGACAGAAAGACAAGCAGGGAGGAAAGGGTCTTATATTCGCCGAAAATCGCATGGGACACATCATTGAGAAAAGCAAGGAACGAATGCGCCTGTCGGAGCGTTTGGCCCGCATCCAAATAAACGTCATATACAATATCAAACACACCGTTCACCAATCCGCGAGTAAGGATGCCTGCCAGCAGGCAGCACACCAGTATATACGAGTAAGCCGGTATAAGATAGGTATGCTTGTTGGATACAAAATTCTCCACCTCGTTCTGTATGCGCTTCGCTATCAGGCAGAGGATGTCCCTTTCCGTCAATATCTCGTGACCGAGGTTGATGTGGATGGCTATGCGCCTGAACGATTTCTTGCGGAAATCATTGAAAAGAGTCTTGTTCAGCCTGCTCCGGTCTTCCCGGTTGAGCCGTCTCAATCTTGACAGGCATTCCGAAACGCATTTCTTCAGCAACCGGAGGATATCCAGGGGACGTTCCACTTTTTTCACTTCCCTTCGGACTGTATATAGAACAAGCCCCATCCCGAAAGACAAGTAATTGCATACATACCGGATATGGTACTTCTTTATATACAATACAATTCCGACGGACAACAGCAATATCAATGCAAGTCCTACAATAAAACTTCCTGTAATCCAGTCAATTCTCTCGAAATCCAGGGATCTGAAACAAAGCAGATAGGTTACGAACATCGTCAGCAGATGCATCAGCATGAATAAAAACTCAATCCGGCTGCTCCTTCTTCTTTGGCGGGTGATATTATAGAGAGCCTTTTCCACGAAGGATGTCTTTCCCATTCCCCTATAGCCTGCCACAAGGAAAGAACCGGTCTGCGACTTGCTCAGGATCCAGTTCCTAAGACGGTACAGGATATCCTCACGACCGATGAATGCGCCATTCATGCCGTGTTTGTGGCTCTTCTGGCCATGCTGCCAGAAAGGAAGGTGGTAATTCAGGCGTCTGGTGCGTGAGGAGTACCTGTCGAACGGATTTCCGTAACGGTCTTCTGTTGTCATAAGTTTATGGTTCTACGGTATATAGAAGTTGCGCTCCAAGTGATTTGAACAACATCCTGATCCGGATTCTGTCCGGTTCACAGACTATATTCCGCTTCTTCTTGGAAACGAATGAACTTATCGCATTTTCAATCTCCGATCCGTAACTGTCGATTTCATACTTATATCCATGCATTTCATTTTCTGTCCGTTCTATTGCGACAGAAAGGTCATCCAGCTCCTTGCTTAAAAGGACTATTTTCAGACAGTGGCTGTTCAATTTGTCAAACAGACCCTTTCCCTGCGTCTTTTCCGGCTTCCCGTTCTCATGGTATTCATTGATTTGCCTTTTCAACTCGGCATAATAAAATTCCGATTTCATTTTTTCCTGTTCTAACTCCCTTTTCTTTTCATGAAGCCTTTCCGACTTGTGTTTATGATAGGTATAGATTTCAAGTCTGGTAAAAACCTGGAAACAAGCGGTCACCATCTGTTTCATTTGACATGCGTATATCCACTTTATAATGCAGAATATAATGAGAATGACCGTAATTGTCACAATTCTGATATTTTGATTGAACCTTATGCAGGCACATTCCGTGCTTTTATAACATACAGCACCAGAATTACATTGACAATCAATGGCATGGAAGAATGAATGGCGGCAGAAGAAATCCGTATCGCTCAACATATACAGGATCAAAAGGAGTAAAATGAATATGATATATTTGACATGAATACCCAGCAATAAGGTATAACGGTCTATAAATACATCCAGTTGCTTTATTCCATTTCCGTTGATGTCCTTATATAAATCAGTTGTGTCTTTCATGGTATTTGCAATTTTGTTATCTACAACAGGTTGATGCAGAAACATACGCCACCGGAGAAGTATTTCCCGTTCTGCAGGGAGGACTGTATCAGCAGGTGTTTCCACAGTTTCCAGTCAAGACCTACATTTACGTCATCACCGGTGTATTCGGCTATCACACGCAGGTTCTTTTGGAAAGAAGGCTGATAAGTGATACCGCCTACCGGACCGTTCCACTTGCTGTTATAGTCACGCTTCCAATGGCGATAAGCCACATGGAAGCCGACGCTGTGCCCTTTCAAGCCGATATGCTTGGTGGCGGCAATGTAGAAATTAGAGAAATACTGGCTTTTCCCGTCACCGTTCTTTGGGCTTTCACCTTCCTTTCCGGTTCCGGTCTTGCTGTCCGTACCGTATGGATCATTGGCACCAATGGCAATGGCCGGCCACCATTTTCCCTCTTTCAAAGGCTGAAGTTTGACGGAAAAGTAGCGATCCTTGAAGCGCAATTTAGGCCTGCCTTCCTGAACTTGTCCGTCATTATCGATTGCACGCCCTTTCTGCAAAGTACAGGTATAGCCGATTTCCAGCCATGAGAAAGGAGTGATACTCAGATAATGGCTCAACGTATTGTATTTCCCCTCATAGTTGAAACCCTTTTCCGGTGTGAATTCCTTGTTCAGAAAATGTACGCCGATACGTGCCTCTCCCGCTTCATCCATTTCTCCGCTCGGTACATGGATCAGTCCGCTCATGCCCGTATATTGTTGGGCGTGCAAGAGTTGTCCGCTTCCGAAAAAGAACAGGCAACCGATTAGCAGAATTGTAATTTGTCTCATGGTCTGCCTCCTTCCTTGTTGATGAAGTCTGGGTCCATCCGATTGGCACCCCATTGCAGACGGTTGCGGTCGTAATGCCCTTCACGTTCATTTTCTTCCGGATCGGTGGTATACATCTTAACAGCGTATGGCTGTCCCTGAATGTCGTAAGTCAGCCTGAAATTGGAAACCGGACGTACCATCACCTTACGGGCTTTCCGCTTGTAGGGTGGAATCATCATGATGACCTTGAAACCTCCGTTCTCCTTGCCTTGGTCGCTGTATTGGGCATACAGACCTACCGTACAGTGCTTGAAATGACGCATGGCTTCGGCCGTCACGCCATAATCCTCATAAAGATACCGGCCACCGTGCAGCCGGAATTCCGTATTCACCTTTTCCAGATAGACGTTCACTCCGGCTTGTCCCGTCACTCGCTCCATCTTGCTGCATTCCCAATCTACAGCCATTGAGCAGAAGCCCGTCACACCCACTTGTGCGTCCAATGCCAGCCATCTGTTAATCGGATACATCCATTTCACATCCAGCCCATAGCGTTCCCGTCCGAACAGTCCACCGCTCACTTTCAAGAATTGCGAACCGTTCCAGTCCCATTCCTTAGACAGCACTGCCATACTCAAGCGTACCTTCTTATACCGATCCCCATAATCATTATAAACAGGGATTATGGCCTGACCGGCCAATTGCCACCGGTTGCCGATGTGCCATTTCAGACCGGGAGTCAGGTTCACCAAAACCTCGTACATCTTCGTGTAGAAGATATCCCGATAATGCAATTCCGCCCCTGCAAACAATTCCACTTTGGGGCTGACCGGTGCCTGCGACAAAGCTTTTAAAGCCGGCAGCAACAGCAATACAACCACCCCAAATACCGTTTTCCCCCTCATTGTCAATCTTTTTTATTCTTATATATTTCTTTAGTACAATATTTCATATTGTTCCGCAATGTATTTCCATGTATATCGCCTTATGGCTATCTCTTTCATCGGCGTACCGTCCGGTGTATTCCGGTTCAGTAGTTCCGTCAATTCATCCGCAGTCTTGAAGTAACAGGCTTTATTCCCAGTCGTTTCCCGGTTATATACCACATCATACGCCAAAACAGGCTTTCCAAAAAACATCGCCTCCACCAGAGAGGGATTGGTACCGCCCGCACTATGCCCATGAACATAGCAACAGCACCGATTACGCAGCGCATACAACTCGTCCAAATCATATACCGCATTCACCATTCGTATATTGCTGTATTCAGCGTATTTCTGTTTTAATCCACGGCTATATTCGCTCCGTTCCCAGTTACCCACGAACACAATATCTTTCCCGCTGGAGGCAAATGCCTCACAAATTACATGGCTGTTGTTCTCCGGCTCTATCCGGCATACGCTGACTGCATAGTTGCCCGGTGTCACCCCGTATTTCCGCAGGATTTCCATCTGCCGTTCTTCTGATATATTTCTCAGCACCTGGTCTCCCCCGTAGGCTATCAAAACCGCTTCTTTATGATAGGTCTCCCTCACATAATCCTGAATACCCTTGTTGTCGGCAATCACCACATCGGCATAGCGGACAGCCATCGCCTCGCTGGTACGCAGGAACCATCTGGTGATTTTTCCCCATTTGGCACGCCGGTGTTCCAGTCCGTCGATGTTTGCCACCAAACGCTTGCGAAACAGTAACCGAAATACCGGCAGGAAAATACATCCGCTTACGCCCAATATCACCACCGTATCGTATCCATGCAAACATTTCAGCATTGAAAGAATGTCATAAGGTGTACTTTGCACTCCGTTTGCATGGAACAAAGGAATGTATTTCAGTCGGACATTCTTATAAGTATTCAAACGGGTGGCATAATCCTTGCCACTGCAAAAGACGGTGTAACGAACTTCCGGAGAACAGTTATCACCGATAATGTTCTCCACCAAAGTCTCGAAGCCGCCATATTTTGCGGGCACGCCTTGTATGCCCACGATAGCTACTTGCTTCATTTAGAATTTGATTCTGAGTCAGGTTATATATGGATATCTTTTAGTTGCCGCTTCATTGAAATCAGGTTGTTTGCGATTGCATCCCTATTTTCTCCTTTCAATTCTTGCGATAAGGTTCTCACGATGGCACTCCGCCAGCCATTGAGACATATTTATTTTTGGTCTGTTTTGCTAAAATAGTAACGGATGTTGCCTAAACGTCCGCATCTTCCCACTCTGCTAATACTTCGCTGTGCGACCTTATATTTTCTTAAGTCCTGATTGAATGACTTACGTTTTTCCTATTAAAGACTGAATATAACCTAAAAGATCGATTGCCTTAGTCGTAATAAGAGTAGCACCTTCATTCCTTGCCGTATGAGCATAACCCGCTAAAGAGCTGGAAGACGAATAAATGACAAATGGAACTGTGGGATATTTTTCATTTCTCAATTTGAGAAGCTTTAACCCCTCATCTGGAGAATTATCCCTTTTCATGTCTGAAATTATCATTATATAATCATTTTTTGCAAGTTTCTTAGTCGCTTCAACTGTAGTTCTCGCAAGATCAAAAAAAACATTGTCCTGTGAAAACATATTTATTATCCGTTTGTTATTGTCAGGCATGTCATCAACCCATAAGATTTGGTTGATATCAGATTCTACCGAAGAAAAATGTCTCTGCGAATATCTGATTTCTGTTTCTTCAATGCCGGAGAGAGTTGTTTGAGAAATCTTGGCGGACAATTCTAAAATCAGTCTGTCTGCGGTTTCTAATTTCTTTTTTAGCTCATTATTCTGATAATCCAAATTAGTTCGCAGTTCATCGAATTTTGTCCCTAAGAGTGCTTCAATTTGCTCGTTGAATTTTTTATTTACTGCTGTTGTAATGTCATCCCTTGTTCTGTAGTTCATCCATGTGAGAATGGTACCGAATAGAAATGTTCCGCCTGAAATAAGCAGGAGCAATTTATCAAAGGAATTTTCAAGGAACAGCCTGTGTTCTTTTGCTTCTTCACGGACAAACTGTTGATATTTCAGGGTAACATTATCATCTGCCTGCGTGGATAAAAGTATTCTTGATATAAAGAAAGAATGCGGAATAGCCCAAAGGGTAAACAAATAAACAAAAATCGAATTCATGCCAATAAAATTATTTTCTACCAGTTCTAATAGAGTCGTTCGATAGTAAGCGTTTGATGAAAGTCGTTTTTACTAACAAATATCCTCTCCTATACATTACCTCAAAAAATTTCTAAAGGACCATAGCAAAATGGAAATAGCAGAAACGAATAGGAAAGCCATATCCTGTCCGTGTAATCAGAATCGTTTTAACCGCATTTTGAACACGGCAGCTCATTCCCCAGAAGATTCTTTTTTGGGGACATTTCCCATATGGTTTTCTTTATGGCAATCATCTTTCCAAGAATCATTCCAAAAATCGGTCATCGAGCCGATTTCTTCGATGTTGTCCGGAACTGTTAATCGACAATTCGAAAAATCACATTCAAATAAATCATATATATGGGTTGTAGTGATTTCATAAATTTGACTGGGAAGAATATTGCCAGCAAACTTTTCAATTAAAAAGGTAACTTTACGAGGGTCTTTATCCCTACACATGCATATTACATTTTCAGACAGGGAGATCAATTCATCTACCAGTCCGGCTTTCTTATCACAAAGAATCATCAAGTCAACACCCTTCTTCTGGCAAAAGTTTTTTAATGCGGCAAAGAACAGGTCGTTGCTTTTCAACAGAGGGAAACAAAAGTCTACTTTTTGCAAATCATCAAAAATGATCCGCTTAATTTTACTACCTCGTTTATCAAAATAGATTTCCAACTGCTCTTCCAGATAATATAACAGTTCATCTGCTGAAATGCAACCCATATTTACGTTGAATACATGAAGATAATCATAACATCGTTTGCATTTCTTTAGCGAACAATTATATGGGCAGGATAGGGAGCATTGTCCGGTACCGACACTGGTATAGTTGACAATCTTTTCATCCTGTTCGTCAGTTATCCCCTCAACACAAGGCAATGTCTTTTCCATTGAAGCGAACGCGGGACATTGCATCTGTTGTAACAGGTTGGACGAAAGCCGATCAAATGTAAGAAAAAGTGTATGGTAGCCCTTTCTTGCCGCACAAAAACTACTTCCTATCGCCAAGAATCGTTTAAATGTATTAGGATAGCCAATAATGGCTATTGTTTTCCCATCAGGAGCTGTATTCTTTTGAGCAAGTAGATAGCCTAATACATCATCCGACGTTGACAGGGCTTTATAAAAACGGCTCACATATAAATATCTTAGTCTGTTGTATTCCTCAGTCACTCTTCCTTTATCATAATCCACATACTGCTCCTTTTCATCACAATCTTTGCTGAAATCCAGATATTGCAAATAGTTTCGGTCCAGGATTCCATTTTTGGTATTTATGATGGATTGTGGTAAATATCGCTTTTGATGAAGCAACAAATGAGAACTGGGATATACCTCTATACCATAATCCCGCTTCTTATATTGATGCCAACCGTATGCGGTCATTTGAAAGACACTCTTGTTTACTCGCAATTGATGGGTTGTATAATTTACCTCATCATTCTCCACTCTTCGCATTTCTATGGATATGTCGGAATGAAACATGTCCTCCTCCACGTCATCTATGACAATGACGGAGACCAAAGATGTGTCGCGGAGCAAACGTTCGATGGAAGAGATCTCGAAGCCTTCCAATTCTTGTTTCCTGACTTGTGAAATGCCATCTATTACCGTACAGGGGATTATTCTTGTCTCTTTTTCGTCCTTTCCCTTATTTTGTCGTTCTTGAATTTTTGATATTATTTGAGTTAGTCTATGGGCAGGTGTTCTGGTATAGATAAAATTATCGTGGACATCGTCCGCTTCTGTGGAATTGAATTCCACGTCAAAGAAATCATTCCGGAAATCATCTATTTTGGTATAGTCACCGGAAAATCGGTTTACATCACTGAGATATTGATGAATAAGATTATACTTTCTTTCAAACAGCATATTGGTTTGGGTGTCTTTCGACTGTGCTGTCCTAAAATGCAACGAGTTCGTACGGATATTGTAAAAGACAATACCTTCAGAGATATATTTATCAATACGGGCACAAAGGTCATCCGGTAGTAGCGGTGTGTTATCACACTGTTCCTGACTGGTATATACTTTTTGGTCGGTTTTAAATATGATGTCCGCAAACAAGCTGTTATTATATTGGGAATCCTTACGCAAATCTTGTTTGAGCTTGATCATCTTTCGTGTACACTGGGAGATGATAAAATCCAGAAGGATATCGTTTAGTTGATCATGCGTCTTATCCAAAGAGTAGAAGGCCGGAGCCAATAAAGCATCCTCACCATTGTAACGCCTTAATGATTTGGTTATACCATGCATGACTTGCATGGCAAGCATTGTTTTGTCAGTGCCTTTACAACCCTTTAGTGTAATGATTATGCCTTGCGTTTTTTCGTTTCGGGATACACTAGAACTATACATAGGCAATTGTAAGCCACCCAACAGGATTTTATCCAACCCGCTAATTCCTGTTGAGATTTTTTGTATATTATCATACTGCTTCATAGTACAAAATTTAAAATCGTATCATATAAATGGTTATACCCGTTCCTGTCAAAAATAGGAGTAAGCCCATATTGTGTATAGAACGTGTCCTTAAGGTTCATTAGACCAAGATAACTCATGTATTCTTTCTCGCTTAATTTTTCTTTCATGCTTTTCGAGACGGCATGCAAATAGTATATCTTATCATCGTTACCAATCTTGCTTGCATAATGAATCATTCGTTGCGTATTGATGTCTGTCAGGGACGAGCCCAAGAACAAGCAAGTGAAATGGCATAAAAAATGTAGCTGGGTCGCAGTCTGCCAGGAATACACGTTCTGGGTGTTCTCATAGAATTCTTCCATAGACAACACGATTTCATTGTCTTTCACGGGAAGGTATTCATTATACGGCGGTATCAGACCATGTATATGGTAAATGGGTAGTACATCCTTTTCCTGTGAAGAATGGCTATAAGATCCAAATACATCTTCCACCGTTCTATCCTGACGAACCCTCTCCATTTCTTTTTCAGTAAAGAACTCCTCCTTGTTTTCCCTTAATATATCAATGGCTATCGTAAGGAACTTATCAAAATTATAGGTAACCACTGCTATAATCGGATGATGCAAGATTATCAACCGGGCCAATTGATACAAAGAATAAAAAGGTCTACTCTTGCCCGTACCGGAAAGATTTGAGTTTAGTCCGTAGTATTTCAAAAATATCTTTCGCATTATATATTTGTCACATTGTTGGTACAAGTGCTTTCGTATGGAATCAATGTAGTTATTCCCTAGGACAGACTTGATAATGGAAGCTTGCACTAATGGCGGGAATTCAAAAGATGCATATGAGCGCAAGCATTCCCAACTTTCTTCCGAGAATCCTTTCAATGCCTCTTTCTTATTCGGATCACAAATCAAATTCTGCATGATATATCTGTCTTCAGAAGACAATCCTTTCCCGATAGAAAGTAATGAAAAGGCTTCTGAAAATAGTCCGTTCAACAGCCCATTCCAACTCAAGTCTATTTCTTTGCAGCCTTCAATACTGGTTCTATCACCAAGATTTATTCCGGCACCAAGAAATAGCACCATCCTTTTCCCATTCTTAAAATCTTCAGCCAGTTGTAGAAGATTCGCTTCATTTGTGTTTTTCCCGATTACCATTGCCTATCTGTTTAAAATCGTGAGGATTTTCTCAATCATTACAGACTCTTTAAAACCTAAAGAAACTTGATTTGCCTCGTTGGCCATACGAATGTAATGATCTTTATCTTGGAATATCTCTTCTATCATACAATCGATTCTATCTAAATCCTGCACATCTATCTTATATCCGTTCGCCCCGTCTTCCACCATTTCGGCTATTCCTCCTTCCGTCGGTACAATTACCGGCAGTCCGGCACTCATCGCTTCCAATGCCGTCAAGCCGAATGTCTCTACAAACCGTTGTTTGTCGGAAAGATTAAGTACAATGGAGGCTTCGTTATAGAATGGGGTCACATCATTCTGGCGGGAAATGATTTGCAAATTATCCATGCTCAAATCTTTATTATTGGGGTTAATTTCGTGACAACCTTCTCGCTGTCAAAACCGGCAGAAAACAGTAATGCGTTGTTTGCCATACGGATGTACAACTCTTTATTGTCCAACAATACGCAAATGTGTTTGCCAACGGCATCCAATTCCTGTACATCTATCTTGTATCCGTTATTGCCATCTTCCACCATCTCAGCTATCCCTCCTTGTGTCGGCACGATTACCGGCAAACCGGCACTCATGGCTTCCAATGCCGTCAGTCCGAATGTCTCTACCGCTTGCCGTGGGTTGGTCAATACGATTACGATGGTAGCTGTGTTATAAAAAGAGGTGACATCCGCTTGGCGTGGATAAATCGTCAGATTTACCCCCGTTAAATCATGTAATTTATTGGCTGCCAAATAATTGTTTATGTTTTCTTCGGTGTCATTTATCACCAACACAAACTTATATTGAGGGAGTTTTTCTGCCAGTTCGATGAATTCCCTTGTCCCTTTATATTCCTTTAGCGAAGAGAACATCAATACCGTTTTGCGTTCGAAGGCCGTTTCCGGATTGGGATGCAATCTGTCCGTAAATTCCTTAGGTAAAGCGTTCGGAATCACCGTTAACCCTTTCTTCCGCTGTAAGAAAGAGGCTTGATAGGCAGAAACGCAGATGATTTCGTGTGCCAGTTTCTGCATAAGGAAAGCCAATATCTTGTAGAATGCCCCTTTCACAAAAGCGTTCTCATGATAATGGTACACCACACGCTTCCCAATCAACCTCCCGGCCAGCGCAGGACCTACGGGCAACAACGTATTGATATAGAATATCACGTCCTTTTGGAACAACCAACGGAAAGCCAACAGAAAAGTATATAGCTGTACCGCACAATACCGAAGCATGGTCATTACCGGGTTATTGGAGAAACGATAAGGATATGTGTGCTTATGCAGATTTTCATAGGATAACAACTCATCCAAGACACCGCCTTTGGATGATATCAGGTCTATCCGATACCCCTTCCTGAGCATACATTCCAGCACCATTTTCAACACTTTGGGGCTGCCGCTGTAATCGTTGAAAAGGTGGAAACAAACTAATTTTTTATCACTCATCCTTTTTAACTTTAAAAGTAATCCAGCGAATCTATATAGGGAATAACTTGTGTCTAGTTGGACAACAATACTACTTTAACAATATTTTCCACAATATTTCTTTTAGCAAATAGAGCTGATAAACCAACTTGAACAATATTGAATTTTTCATATTTCTAGAAACATTGTTACTATGGATGCGATACAAATGCAGAGGTTTTTCAATTATGACAATCTTTCTTTTCAATACGGCACAAAGAGTAATCCAAGTATCGTGAGTGTTTAGCTTTTTAGGGAATGGCAAGCAAAAATTAAGCAAAGACCTATCGAAAGCCAAAGCACAACCGATAAATGGATGCTTTTTTTAACAGTTTACTATTGGAAATTTACTATTTAAGGGATTCTTGTAATGAATGCTTTGTTCAATTGTTTCTCCCTCGCATCTATAAGACTTGCATTACATATTACCAACGTTCCTTCATGCCGCTTCAAACATTGAAGCACCTCTTTTATCCTATCAGAAGCCCAAACATCATCTTGATCAGCCAAAAAAATATATTTTCCAGAAGCATGTTGCAATGTATTTAGAAAATTCTGAGTCACCGCACAACCTTTAATATCCTCACCCCATCTCTGCCAAGGATTCTTATGTTAATTGTAAAGTATTTTTACCCAATTCCATTTTAACTGATTCATATACATGAGATTCAATACTATAATCTTCACTTATAATCACCTCGTCGCAGTCACTCAGTTGAGGCATGATAGATTCTAATTCTGTGAGAAGATAATCATTCGGACGATAAGCTGCTATGCAAACCGATATTCTTTTTTGATTATTAGTTCCCATTTTTTCTTAACTTATGATTTTCTATAGTTTTTTGGTAACAATCCAATAATACTTTTTCTCTCTTATCCCAAGTATATTGTTTGGAACGATTCACCACACCATCCGATAACTGTTTAAAACGATTCGGATTCCCGAGCAGCTTGTCTATCGTTTTCGCTATGTCTTTCACGCATTGTTCATAGCTGTGTATGGGAATACGAATACCGCTTTCTTCATCTATTGTATCATGCATTCCGCAGTGATCTAAACTAAGCGTGGGAACTCCGTAGCTCATTGACTCCCAAATAACAGTTGGATTTCCTTCACTGATACTTGTAATGACGTGCATATGGGCATTATTGAATAGTTGCACAGCTTTACTTCGAGGTAACTGACCATGCCATGTAACCAATGAATCAAGCTTGTTATCAGCAGCATATTGTTTGAGGTATTCTAATGCCGGCCCATCCCCAACTACATCTACATGAAGTTTGCCCTTATCTTTTACATGAGTCAATGACCGTAAGAACAGTAAACTGTTCTTACGGTCATCCTGACGACCTACAATTATAAAATTGTAGGTATCAGGATGACAGTATTTTTCTTCGTTGACACGAATCTCTGCATTGATACAATTTTCTGGCAAATAAATACTCTCTTTCCCATAGAATTCATAAAACTTCCTTTGATTTTCCGTGGTAGCGGTCAGCAGTAAATCTGTTTCATGCAAAGCTTTTTTCACTCTACTGCTGCTATACATTTGTAATATGTTGACCGAGGAACGGAATATATGTTTTAACCGCCCTTTCAACGGCAGATACTTCACCAAAGCCCACGGAGAATTATTGACACCTCCTATAGGACCCCACATATAGGGCAATCCTAATTTCCAGAAATATCCAGGTTCACGATATCCTATTGGCCCCACCATATGGCATAAGTCAAAATGCTCAGTTTTCAACAACTCATTTGCCACCTGATAAGCCTGCTTCTGCCAAGACTTAAACGCTACATAAAAAGAATATGGGAAAATGCCCTTTCTATTAAGGTAGTTCAGTGCATGTGTGGTCTTGCTGGCATGTACCGCCACAAACTTCACATGAGGCACAGAATGTTCCAAAGCAAACTGCTCCATCTCCGAGCAATCGCCCAGCACATCCCCACTCGCACCATACACCACCGTCAGGTTGTTATATTTCGACATATGCTTTACATAGTCCCATGCTACAGAATATTCCGAACCTTTGGTGGGAGATATGAAAGCTGCCAAGACCAAAATATTCATACGTTATAAATTCTTTTAGTTAATATATTGTTCTTTCATTTTTTTGTTAATGTAGAGTAACATCATTGTTGACCAAGTAATTTGAAGATTCACGCCAGATAGCAATATTGAAAAAGTCCAAAATGCAATGGTGGCTATTTTATTATCAGAATCATAACAATATCTGAATGAAGAAATGACGAAAACCAAGAATAACAGAAAGCCATACTCAATAGCATACAACATTAAGCCACCACCTGTATATCCTTTTACAACTCCGGGAACATGCTTGTACAAAAATGAGCTGGTATAGTCAACTCCATATCCAAACCATCCATTCAAGGAAGTTAGGTCCAAATGTTGCCAACATATGATGGAAGGGACAAAACGCAAGGCACCACTATGGTCAGCACGAAACATCTCCATCGTGTCAAAGGTGAATACAGAAAGAGCCAGCTTGTATGTCCTCATAAAAGTCTCACTTCCCATCATGGTAACAATGACCGCCAAGATAAGTACAAGAGCAAGGAGCGAAACTACGGTTTTCCTATTTAACAGTTTAGATAGCACAACCAACAGGAATAAATAGGCTCCCGCACTTACCATTGTCAGCATCACCCATAAAAAGGCACACCACAAAGCCTTATCTTCACCCCATGATTCTTTGAAAGACAAAGAAGCCCCTTTCTCTATTTCTTTCATTGTCAAAAAAGAGTACATAAGCAAAGCTACCATTCTGCCACTATGTTCAGGCTCGGACATCAGCGAATTCAGTTTCCACGGCTCTAAAGGAGAGTAATTGCTGACATTGAATATTGGTAATTCCAATAGTACACAAACCTGTTGTATCAGCAATACAGACAAATAGGCATATATTATCGACTTAAACAGAGTCTGCAAATCATTTAACTTAACCTCCGAAAAGTGGAACAATCGAGTCATTGCCATAAAGAAGACACCAAACATTCCGGAGTACAGTACCGTACTCCATCGCATGGTTAAAGGATGGAATATTAGTGGAAACGAAATGGTGCATACCAAAAATAAAATCAAAGGTAAATCAACCCTCCTGTTGAATATTGGATATAGCATTAACAACAGCGGAGAAATAGCCATAGCACCTATTAATAGCATATTTCTGGCACCTGCCCCCAATGCAAATGCAGGTGAAGTTACCAAAATAGCTATTCCACAGAATAACATCCCTTTAGTAATGCGAGAAGGTATATTGTTGACTATCATTTGAGTCCGAATGACAGGGTTTCTTCCAACAAGCAGGACAATGCCTTTTGCGATTTTGTCTCTTTTATCATATCGCCCAATTGCGGTTGAAACGTCTGCCCATCAATAAACGCTTTTACGGCTGTTCCTATTTCATCCGTATCATAAGGATTCACTTCTATAGCTTTCCCTGAATAATATTCTTTGGGACCGCCCAATTTTGTTATAACAATGTCGCATCCCATGGCTGCAGCATCGAGAGCCACTATACCTACACCTTCATAGATGGATGGCAGGGCAAAGACTTTAGCCTTAGAATAAAGCTCAATCATTTTCTCTTTTGTCACATAACCCAAATAAGAAACATTAGGTTTGTCTTTCATCCAGCCGGCAAGAATCTTTTCTTCTTCCTTACTTCGCAACAATCCACAGAGCACTAAGCGGAATTGATATTTGACAGACGCATCAATAAGCCTTTTTACGTTCTTTCGCGCATCACAAAGCAAACTGATATGAAGGCAGAAAGGCTCGCGATTATGGTTTATTTCGCCAATAGACGGAATACTATATGATAAAGGCACTATCTTACATCTTTTATCCGCTATTCCAAACCCTTTCGACAAAAAATGTTTCTCGAATTCAGACCGAACTAAAAAGACTTTTATCTTGTCCCTTATTGACCGTAACGAATGATAAGGGTTTGTCAGTCTTAGTCTGGAACATCCCCATCGGGCATAACACTGCAAAGCCAACAGACTATAATTAGGATCTAAAATGGGGGCAACTGCAATATTAGGATTGATGGGGTAAATCCATTTTATTATATCCCTCATATACTCATTAAAGCCAAAAAAGAGAATGACATCGAATGACTTCCAATCATAATTGTTCCACATATTGATAAGTGTAACTGTATGATTCAAATCTTCGAGTCCTTTTTTCCAAGTCATTGCCTGACTATATACGCCATCAGATGGCACGATATGAGGATAAGAAAATATAAAAGCTATATTTATTTTATTCATTTTCAATAATTACGCTATCATCATTAATGTCTCTCCAGACTCCCCCTCTTTTGTGCTTTGCAGGGATTCCGGCATAAAGGCCAAAACTGCCATATAACGAGTAGTCTTGATTGCAAAGAGAACGTGCCGCCACTACAGAATGAGAGGGAAGTTTAGTCCCCTGCATAACTGTCACATCCGTGGCCAACCAAGTATGTGAGCCTATTACGACTTCATCATAGCCACGCCCAACAAATAGTCCTTGTTCGTTTTTAAGTCGATGCATAGCACTGTCCATTATCTGTACATTACAACCGCACCGCACAGCACAGCACAGTATTATCCTATAGTCACAGTTTATTCTTAGGGATGAAGAATTTCCAAAACGTTCGCCAAATTCCACATAAGAATTGTTCCGTAACACTGTTATAGCACTGTTTGCCCCAATGCAAGCATCTCCTTTGAACAGGATCGTACCTTTGTTATAGAAGCTGATACCCTTATTGGGGTATTGGTTTGTAATGAACAATCCCATCCGTATCATTCCGAAACGAATTTTTGGCGCATCTATAATGACCTTTCCTTTGATACAGTACAATTTGGGTTTGTACAATATGATGGGTATTTTCATTGCCTGTCTGAACGGTAAATACCAAAGACAAAAGAAAAAGGATATTGGAAGTGCCAATAAAGTCCTTAATTTATTCATCAAATTCATTTGGGTAATTTGCTAAAAATATAGCGTTCCAAGAATCGGGCTGAAATATAGCAAACCGGTATTGAAGCCAAGAATACTATAAAATTCCAGAAATAGCTTGCATACATATTCTCTTCTACTTTATCCCCAACTAATTTAACCAACACTTGATACAATGCAACGAGGACATAAAAATGTGTAGCCATAATATGGAGGGATAAATTGCCGAGTTTAGACAACAGATTAGCCGTTCTGCTTGATAAGGACACAATGGTGATGGAAAGCGAAATCGTCATCAATGTTCCAAATAGACCTGAGAGAACGTATTGAGTGGGAGTTGATATTATTCTATTGAAACTCATCTGGTTATACTCGGGGGGGGGGGGGGGGGGTAAATATCAAAAACATGAAACATATAAAACATAACGCACTTTGATTCTTTCGGTCAAGACTTTTAATCTTTGTATAAATACCCATCGCATGGAAGCTGTTTCCAAATAAAAAGAAGGGTAATGCCAAAAGGGCAGAACTTAGATACGCCGGATTGACATCATAAAACGATAGAGGCAACAGTGCGGCCATTAAAGCAACGGTAATTCTAACAATGTGTGACATACGAGAAAAGAGAATCCACAGCACAAACACATAAAACAATGCCAACAGGAACCAAATAGGACCTACATTCAAGAAAACCGAATCAGGGTTATTCAAGCTAAACGCGCCAAGGTCTAATGAACCCTTTATAAGCAATTTAACTATCTTGTAGATGACAACTAAAAAATAATATAAGGCAAATGGTATAAGTAACCTTTTTGCTTTGCCTATCACCATGTTGCCTAATGATAATCCATTTTTGACAAACATTCCACTAACAAAGAAAAAAAGAGGCATGTGGAATGCATAGATGAAATCCATGAGTGGATTTTTCAGATGACCCAATATAACAAGAAGAATGCCAATTCCTTTGGCAACATCTACTTCTATATCTCTGGATTTAATGCTTTGATTCATATCTGCTATAGAGTTTTAGAAAAAGATTTTATCAGAATGAGAGAATCAGATGCTAACTTTTTTAATGCGACAGCAGTTGCAACCGACACAATAAAAAACACCAAGAAATTCATGTTTACATGATAATGAATCATTAAATTTATTATCATCACATGCGTAAGGTATAGTTCAAGACTATACTTCCCAATGTAGCTAAACAAACGATTTAAGAAGTTCCCCACTTTCCGATGTTCCATCCATCGAAACAACCCCGCCAAAGCAATAGCTAACCCCGGAGCAATAAAATATAGCAATACAAAATTCAGTCCATACGAGGTAATTACCCTACCACCTAACGTCATACTCCCAATTCCTAACATAAGATATGTCGTAAAAGAGACAATACATAGAGCAAAGAAATGAAACCGTAAATCTGCCATCCTATATCCAATATATAAACCACTGAAATATATCGGAATCCTTGCCAAAAACAGATGAATTTCCCCCAGCGTATCTTGACACCATATTATACCCGAATAAAACAAAGAAATGCCTACAAATATAATTAAACCAGTCAGTGCCCGTGGATATCTCTTTAGCATAGGGAATAGTAAAAAGGATAAGACATAGAAGGGAAAAGCCGCATCAATATACCAAAATGACACATTACCCCCCCCCTATAGCGCCATTAAGCAAAGGATACCAATAACTTAATATTAAACATTCACCTAAATAATCTCTGAATGATCCATCAATCAACAAATAGAATACGGTTAAAACAATCCAATAGGCGGGTAATATTCTGCCAACTCTTCGAAAAATGAAGAATGAAAAGGTTGGCGACTTGGATAATGATAATGCAATGCCAATGCCCGAAAGAAAAAGAAATATTTCAACTCCGCCATAACCGTATGCCAATACAGGACGCAGATAATTCAAGAACGTCCATTGGTCAGAGCAGAAAGATAAGCAATGCCCACCCATAATCCAAAGAGTGGCAATAGCCATAATCTGTGACCTGTATTTTAAAACCAAATGAAAATCCATGCATCTATCATTTATAGTAAGCCACAAAAATCAGTCTCAATAATTGTCGGTATCGCGATACTTCCCCATTGTTCTTCTTTAAACAATAGAATGGAATGCGGAGACAACACGCCGTAATCAACATAAGGTTTGCCAAATGGAAATAAAATATATTTCTTGTTTTACAATAATTCTTTTTTCTTCCATCCAGTTCCATCAACTGCTTACGCTCGCTTACCAATGAACTTTTACCTTCTAAATGTACTATCTGTGCTTGGGGAACATTCATATTTTTATACCCAGCCTTGCGTATTCTCCAAGACAGTTCAGACTCTTCACCATACATGAAAAAATCGGGGTCGAACATACCTACCTTTTCTATCACGCTCCGTTTAACCATAAAATTAGCACCTGAAACGTTACCCACAGAAATTGGCACTTCTGATGTATTGTAATATGGTTGCTTGATACATCTTCTGCTCAATCCAAAAGTTAGTTCGGATAGTTCATAAGACATTATGCCAAATGGTATGCGATGATAAGAATAAGTAGGTGTCATATCAGCATGAAGAAGAGAACCACCACAACTACCAACTTCCGGATGCTCATCTATATAGCGATTCAATATAAAGATAGCATTATTGACCAAGTAGGTATCTGTATTGAGCAAGAACAAGTTACGACCACGGGATTTTTTTATTCCTTCATTATTCGCCCGACCGAAACCTATATTTTCCACTAATGGAATATAGATAACACGCCCCGAGAAATGTTCCTCCAAAGCCTGTTTTGGGTTGGATTCAGAATTGTTGTCCACCACGATTATTTCATAAGTAAACCCTGTACTTTTATCATACACAGACCGGATAGCCTTAACCAAGAGTTCTGTGGTGTTATAATTAACAAGGATGATACTTACATCTATGCCACTGCTATTATTCAATTTTTGAAGAGACTTTGAATCCTCGCTTTTAATATGCTTTTCCATAAGCTTTTTCTTATTGCCATTTTCCAACCATACCTTTCATAATCGTACAAGAATTTTTCTCTTTTGCGGTTTCGTGTAGCGCAATTTCTAAAGCTGCCGCCTCCCCTGATGGCTTCTTCAATGGTACGCTCTTCCTGTAATAACGAAGTTGACGCTTTCATACTATTCCAAAACTCAACTCCTCTATCAGAATTAAGAGTAACAACCGAAATGTTTTTAGGGAGAGAAATCCCGGAATACGAATCCAATCGGCCTAATCCCCCAAAATCCCCAATTGTGATATCACCCACTCTTTTTCTATCTGCGTAAGTGCAATGGTAGCAGCTTTCTCTAAGAGTTATAGAAGTTAGGAAGCCAGTGAGGTAATAAGAATGCACCGCTTTCTTCCCGCATAAAAGCGTATTGCCATTCCATAAAGTCAGCCAATAGTTATACTTATCATTTCCGCGAAATCTACAGTTAGTTATGTCTTGCAAATACTTATGCGGAATAAGGCTTTTTATTTCTTCAACAAGGTAGTCTTGGGAGGGTACACCGTGACACAGCAAATCACACGTAATCAAGCGGTCGTATTCTTTATGAAGATAGTTTCTTAGACCTGCTACTTGACAGGGTGTTCCAATGAACAATACTTTACGCTTTTCCTGCAAATCGGTCTTTACTTGATTATAGGTGTTATCTACAATTGCCTGTACATATTTTGACCCCTTCAAAGCATCCAAATGAGACATTTCATCTACCCGAATGAAATGTGCTTTCAAATCCCCCCCCCATCCAACTCCGTAACCTACTCCGTCGCACAAGGAAATAACGGTTCTATATAAAGCCGCTGCTACACCACCAGAGGCTGAATATTTTCTGTCGCTCAGCGATTCTTCCCATACAGCCAGACATTGGCGAAGTTCAAACCTTTCGGTATGATTATTTACAGGACAGCGATTTATACAAAGACCACACTCAACACATTTATCCATATCAATAACAGGATGTAACTCACCATGCCTGTCCGAATACATAGATATCGCTTTGTGCTGACAGCCATTCATGCAGGCCGCACATCCGGTACATAAATTATAATCACATATTTCCATAATCTCAACAACTCTCAATAATCGCTTTCAAATAATCCATAGAATCTTTTCTATCATTCTCTAATACACGATTAACGCTTATGTATTTTTCTCCTATGGGTAGAGGAACAGCTTTACCGTCGAATAAGCAGTCAGATAATTGATAATGTCTTAACAAATCAGACAGTCGGGAATTCTGCGATTGAACATCTTCGTTGGCAAAACGCATTAAAGTAATAAATTCTTTATTTAGATTTATACTGATAGCTGTTGCGTGAAAAGAATCTGTACACACCATTGAAGAGTGAAGAATTAAGTAAACAAAATCTTGAATACCAGCATCCTCTATAGTTTCGTCTGACTTCTGAAAATGTCCGGGTTGCATAGGCAATACTACAATACGTTGAATACCAGTTTTCTGTTTAATCATTTTTACCGACTCCCAATAGGAACTGTTGTCTGCAACAAAATAGCATAGGATATATGGGAGATTAATGTCAAAATTTCGTAAAGTATAAGCATTGCTAAAATCCTTCCACTCATTCATATCCAACAAGAAAGTGGGGTCAACCACTTTTCTGATAGGTCTATTTACGATAGTTTCCAGAATGTTTTTAGCAGTTATCTCACGCACAGAAATTTGCTCAAATGAAGACAAACTGCTTTTATACAAATTAATCAAGGGTTTCGGTATTGCCCCCACCCCGATGCTGGATGCATAAGAATATTTTTTAGTATTTAAACCCTGCAACAGAAGGAATGGCTCAGTGTGTGCAGGATTCCACAATTGATCACTTCCCGATATAACAGCATTCATGCTTGAAATCTGCGACTTATATAAGAAACGTCCTAAAAAACCTACACAACGAACAAATTCATTGAATTTTTCTCTCTTGAATTTTCCAATCTTCTTTGCTTTTCGGGAACTATATCCATGTAACCGATTGTATTCCGAAGAAAAGGCAAAACTTCGAAGAATTTTACCGCAACAATTCCTCCATGTGAATTTTTTTTTCAGCAGAAAAGGCTTAGCACCCAACTTGCCAATCGCATGAGCCAATGCAAAGGCTTGCAACGATGTTCCATAATTGCTGCCTCCATACCATGTAACTATACCAATTTTTTTCACTCTAATACAAATGAATTATTTTCAATAATCTCATCACGAAATCTATAATACACGCATAAGGAACCGCCTTGAACAAGAACTCATAAATAGATATTCTTACTTTCTTGTCTTTATATTCAGACGGCCACATATTGTATCTATCGTGTATAATTTTTTGGATTATATCCAGTCTTTGTGTCTTTGGATATCCTTGCTTGTACATTTGCAGGAACACTCCGGTAGTCCTATAAGTCACGATGTCATGGAGTTTGCAACGATACGATTCAGAATCAAGCATATTCAATCTTCCATACAACTCTTGCGATAAGGAATAGTACATTGTATAAACCTTTTCCCATTCCTCACAAGAATGTGACTTTTGCGAAAGGGTATTTCCGTCATATTTTATGTAATGATATCCTATATAAGAAGTGACGACTAACCGATGTACATATCGCATATATGAATAAAAAAATATACCATCTTCCGCAATGCTGATGTCTTCTTCGAAATGAAGACCATTGTCTTGGATGATGCTTCTGTTGTACAACTTGGCATAGGGTCCTCTGTTTGCGAAGAGTTGATAATTATCGATTTCCCCCCCTAAATGCAAACTAATGTTAATATTCGGATATTCCAATCTATTTATAATATGTCCGGACTGGTCTGTAGTTATTATACCTTGAATAACTAAATCATACTTATTCAATAATAACGGATTAAAATTAACAAAATAATCAGGCTTGATGTAATCATCAGAATCAATAAAAGTTATCCATTCACCGTTTGATACACACAGTCCATGATTTCTTGCTGCACTTACGCCTTTGTTAGTTTGATGAAATGTTCTGACTCTTTTGTCCTGTAGCGAGTACTTGTCACAAATTAATCCACTATCATCAGTACTTCCATCATTTATAAGCAACAGTTCAAAATCACCGTATGATTGATTTAAAATGGAGTCAATACATCTCTCCAAATGTAGAGAAGAATTATATACTGGGACTATAACGCTTATCATAATGATATTTACTGATTAAAAAGTTTGATAAATTGGTTTGCCTGCCCTTGAGGGGAATACGCCTCAAGAAAGGCTTTAGCTATTTTCTTTAGATGCTCAGGTTCATGCTCAGTGTCAAGCACATCCAAGATCTTTTTGCTAAGATTTTCCGCAGATTGAGCGGGTTCATAGTAATTAAGCAAGCCTTTAGTGGTTTCAAGAAGAGCAGTTTCTTTAGTACATATAACCGGAATGCAATGCACAGCTGCTTCTATAGGTGTAAAGCCAAATCCCTCCATTAGCGAGGGTGAGACAAATAGACTTGCATTATTATACAAATCATGCATTTCATCCTCTGAGTATTTATTTTCAATGAGTTGAATTCTATCCTCTAATTCTAACTTTTTGATTAAAGGTAGAACTTGTTCGTCCCAATATGGCAATCTTTTTGCTTTGATTATTAGATTGTGCCTTATATCACCTTTGATTAAAGCAAAAGCTTTTATAAGCGTAATTATATTCTTATACGGTTCGAGGGTATTAACATTCAGAATATAAGGAGTGCCGGATGGATGTGTACGCTCTTTATAACATAGAGTATTGGGTATGCTGTTATAGATTACACTTACTTCAACTCTAATGTAAGGACACTTATTTAGGATATCATTTCTTACATAGTTAGAAATCGTAACGATTCTCTGCTGTCGGGTGAGGATATGTTTCAAAGTGTTTTTGAATAGAGACCTCTTCAACCAGCCATGCTTCAACTCAAACCCCTGAGTATCGTGAAACACTCCAATACAAGGTACTATAGAAGTATATAGCCCTCCAATATTGATAAACGGCGAAAAGAATATGTCAATTTTGTTTTCTGTAATCAATCTATTTACTATATGCAGATTCAATAAGCCATGCAAATGAGGAATCCTGGAAATATTGATATCATCAACAACAAGAAGCTGATATAAATTTCCAGTATCCTTTTCAATAGCATGAATATTGCTTTGAGTGCATAATAATATTATATTCTTCGTATAATGACACTGAACGAATCCATTTAGCAACCTGTAAATATATACACTTACGCCAGCCATTACGTTTGGGATTATATAAGTTAAGTCCACTAAAATCTTCTTCATTATTTAAACTTTTGGATTATATGGATAAGGTTTAACTTTGTAGCAATTAATCTATTCACATACAGCCGTTCATTATGACTTAATCCTAAACAATAAGAGCACAAACATACGGAAATTATACTTATTAGTATAGATATACAAGAATCCAATACAGCACTACCTTTATATATAAAATACAGTAACGGTAGTAATGAAGCCGCAAACAAGACTTTGAATATAGGTATGATAACTTCCTCTCTATAATCAGAAACCTTGATTGATATAATAGGCAAAATCATTTTTACCCTCACAACCTGAGTGAATATTTCAACCAAACAATATATTATGAATACGGATTCTGGAGGACAATTTGTAAATTTTAGTACCAAGTAAGAAATAGGAAGGGTTAGTATTTGACAAATACCTTCAAGGATTTTGATTTTCTTTATTTTACCGGTAGCTTGAATTGATATTGATAATGGATTAGATAAAGCCAACATTAAACTTTGGAAAAGAATCAATCGCACAAACCACACCGTATGTTGAGGGACACTCTTCAGCCATAAGTTCAAAACCGTTTCAGCCTCTAATACAATAGGTAATGTCAATAACAATAGTAGATAAAATGAAAATTTAGAACTAATTACCAGTAGTCTACGCATATTTGCCAAATCTCCATCTGCATAGCTTTTCGTCAATTGTGGATTCAAAGCCATTTGAAAATTATAACAGAACTGCATAATAACACCCTGCACTTGTACTGCTACACCTCTTGCAGCGTTAACTACTGTACCGAAGAATAAATTCAGCAAAATATTAAGTCCTTGGGTCGTTCCCATTACTGCAAAATGTCCTACCAACGTCCAAGTAGCAAATAGTGAAATTTCATGCAACAAGTTTTTATTAAATAAAGGCTTTGTTCTTGCTTCAACAAACCTTGTCCTTGAGTAGGAAAGAAACAAGAATCGGATTATGGTTGTTATCAACAAAAACATGAAAGAATAAGCTATCAAGCTATCATATTGAATATAAGGCAACAATATGACTATCACCAACTTCAATATAGTTTCTATTGTAGTAAATACCGCATATATGCCTAATCTTTCATGAGCAATTAAATCCGAATAGTATGGTAATGTGAGGATACCGATAACAGCAGATAGCACTGCGCACTGATATACCCAAAGTGATGCTTCTTCACGACCAGCCGGTATATTTAATTGAGTATCCAAGAACCATAATCCAATTGATTCTGCCAAAACCAAAATTACTAAGGCTAATAGAATGTGAAGAGTTTTCAGATTCCCGAAAACTTTTACTAACTCATCAACATTTTTCTTCCCGACATGAAAAGTTATATATCTGGATGTTGCTCCTCCCAAAGCTCCCGTTAAGAAACTAAAGAGAACAACAACTCCTCCTACAACATTATACAGTCCATAGTCACTTATACCTAAAACATCAAGAATGATTCTGCTGGTATAAAGTCCTACCACCAAATTAAACAACATCCTTAAATATAGATACAAGGTGTTTTTGGCTATTCGCTTTTTTTCTGTATTTACGGAGCCTTTCACTTTCGTTTATGATTTATATAGAAACCAATCGTTTCAAAACTATTTTGATGCCTTTGAATAATATTCAATTCAGTGAATTAATGCCTCCTGACGATGACATATGCCAATATATCCTTTTGTTATCTTCCACTTTAGTATTTTCATCCTATACGAAAAGGCGCAGAAGAGTATCATAATATTTGCGCTTTCCACAATTTTTTCACCATTGCCTTGATTGCTTTTTCCATGATTTCTTCTTGACCGGGTTTAATTCTTGCTCCCATTCCATTTTTTATCAACATACAATTAGCAAAGGCATTGGCATCTATTTCAACTTGTTGGCTGACATTCTTTTCCATACTATCTTCATCCCCTTCATTGCGGATATAGTGTGAAAACTCATATTCCCATTGATTTATGACAGCAGGAAGTTCACTTGATTTACCTCTTTGCTTGAAATCAGCAATGACATGATGTTGATAAATATGGCGAGCCTCATGGCTAAGGATATATATTAAATCAAATTCTGCTTTATTTTGCAAACATAATTCTACCCATTCTTGGTTAATATATAGGATGTTTCCATCCCATTCTGCTGAATTTTCAGTAGAAGCGAATTTCTTCTTATCTGTTACAATTTGCAAAATATATGCAGAACAGTCAATATTAAGTTCTTTGCAGGCTTCGTCAAAGTATTTTTTTATCCGTGCTTTTACTTCTTGATTTATCATTGTTGTTAAATTAAAAAAATAATCAACTATGAGTACTTTAAGCTGATCTACTTCTCTTTATACATTTCCTCGTAATACTTCTCGTACTCTCCGGAAGTAATATTATCCATCCATTCTTGGTTATCCAAATACCAGCGAACTGTCTTTTCTATACCCTCCTCAAACTGCAAGGAAGGTTCCCAGCCCAATTCTTTTTGGAGTTTTGTAAAATCAATGGCGTAGCGAGCATCGCGTCCCAGACGGTCAGTAACATTGCTATAATCACCAACCCACATTTTAGTTTCAGATATATTTTTTCGAAGTACTTGTTTTATTACTCACAAAAATATGATGTATCAGTTCCCATATCGCAAGAGGAAAAATAATCCCACTAATAACATATACAATCCACATCCAACTATTCGTTTCTTCCAAAACCGGGAACATAGTTAAAAGGTCAATAGGCAAACCATTAAAATGTAAATAAACGAAACTTACAGGTTTGAATGCAAGGAAATGAAAAGCCAAAATATACAAGGTCTTATCTCCAATATATGCAAATATAGGGGCGATGCAATGTCTTGACAATTCTCTCGATAACAGCACTATGCTCATTGTTCCTGCCATAGCAATCGCATAATCAACCAACACAAGCCATCCTTGCACCGTTGCCATATTCAATTTGACGAAGAATGCTGCAATGGCCGGAACTATCAATAGAAGCAAACCTGCAATAAGCTGATAGTCGAAGTGCATGTTCTTTTTACGACAAAGATAACCGCTCAGGTAGAACGCTGTAGCCAATAAAGTCTGTTCCCCGAACATCTGCGGTAAGGGAATCGGATTGAAATGCCATAATACTGCTGTTACGAGAATTGAAATTACCCCCCCCGCTACGTTATTTTCTGTTAACAAATTCTTCCTTGAGAGCATATTCAAGAAGAGGAGGGAGATAATCGAAGCCCAAAACAATGAAATCAGGAACCAAAAACCTCCTAAAAGGGATTCACTGCCAGTCATCGTGAAAGCCCTTACGATACGCTCAATGAATGTTTGCCATGAATAGCTGTTCTCATAAATGTGCATCGAGACAAATACGTTATGGAAAAGCAGGAAAATCAACGTCCATTTCACGAATGGGTAATATGAACCTTTTGCCCTTTGTATCAACCCCGTTTTCAAGTCCGTTATGTATTTGTCGTTTAGCAGCCAACCACTTACGAAAAAGAAGCAAGGCATATGGAACATATAAACGAAATCATGCAGATAAGTCGGGCATCCGCTATGGCCCACAACCATTAGAATAATGCAAATAGCTTTTGCTATATCCAAAGATTTATCCCTATTGTTCCTCATTTTACGAATTATTGCAGCATTTGTAAGCTGTTATCTTCTTTATACATTTCCTCGTAATACTTCTCATATTCTCCGGAAGTGATGTTATCCATCCACCCCTGATTATCCAAGTACCAGCGGACAGTCTTTTCAATACCCTCTTCAAACTGGAGGCTTGGTTTCCAACCTAATTCCTGCTGGAGTTTGGAAGAGTCAATGGCATAGCGCATATCGTGTCCCTTACGGTCGGTCACGAAAGTGATCAAATCGAGGGAATAATCTTCGGGATTGCCCAACAGCCTGTCTACCGTCTTTATAATGACTTTGATAATATCTATGTTCTTCCACTCGTTGAAGCCACCGATGTTGTAAGTCTCGGCAACTTTCCCCTGATGGAAAATAAGGTCAATGGCACGTGCATGGTCTTCCACGAAAAGCCAGTCACGTACATTCTCTCCTTTACCATAAACCGGGAGCGGCTTACGGTGGCGGATGTTGTTGATGAAGAGCGGTATTAACTTTTCCGGGAATTGATAGGGCCCGTAGTTGTTGGAACAGTTGGTTACAATAATAGGCATTCCATACGTGTCATGGAATGTACGGACGAAATGGTCACTACTTGCCTTTGATGCAGAATAGGGGCTGTGTGGATTGTATTTGGTATCTTCATAGAAGAAATCCTCGCCGTATGCCAAATGATGCTCCGAAGAAGAAGCCGTAGTGGTGAAAGGCGGTTTTACCCCTTCGGGATGTGTCAACTCTAATGCTCCATATACCTCATCGGTCGAAATGTGATAGAACCGTTTTCCTTCGTACTTCTCCAGAAGGCTTTCCCAGTAAATCTTGGCCGCCTGCAACAAGGAGAGCGTCCCCATCACGTTAGTACGGGCAAAGGTAAACGGGTCTTTGATGCTGCGGTCCACATGGCTTTCGGCAGCGAGATGGATGATGCCGTTGATATGATATTGCCGCATCAACTCCTGCATCTTCTCGAAATCGCAGATGTCCGCCTTTACAAACGTGTAATTCGGCTTGTCCTCAATATCTTTCAGGTTAGCCAGATTACCAGCATAAGTCAATTTGTCAAGATTGACAATGTGATAATCCGCATATTTGTTCACAAATAAGCGCACCACATGGCTGCCGATAAAGCCTGCGCCGCCCGTAATCAATATATTCCGTTTAAATTCCATTGTTCTGTGCTTTTATCTGGTTGATACATTTTTCCAACGATTCCATCCAATGCGGAATCTTGTAACCGAACGTCTCGCGGAACTTTGTTTTGTCCAAAACCGAATAATGTGGACGTTGCACCTTGCTCGGATATTCAAAGGTATGAATCGGGCGGACATCACACTCGTTTCTTGCCAATCGGGCTATAACTGCCGCAAAGTCATACCAAGAGCATACTCCCTCATTGCTGAAATGATAAATACCTTTCTTGTCGGTCATTCTCCTGTCAAGAATCCAACCTATGGCATCTGCCAGATCACCGGCAAAAGTGGGTGTGCCTATCTGGTCGAAAATGACAGGCAATATGTCTTTCTCTTTCGTCAATTTCAGCATGGTTTTCACGAAGTTCTTGCCCCATGCCGAGTATAGCCATGCAGTGCGCAGTATTATATAATTGCAGCCTGAATTGACAACGGCTTCTTCTCCTGCAAGCTTTGTCTTGCCATATACACCGGTCGGTTCTGTCATGTCCTCTTCCGTAAAAGGAACGTAGTTGATTCCCCTGAAAACATAATCGGTAGATATATGGATAAGCGTGGCATTGACAGACTTGGCTGCCGCAGCCAAATAGCCGACAGCTACATGATTGATCAAGTCTGCCGTCTTTTCATCATCCTCTGCCTTATCTACATTGGTATAGGCAGCACAATTAATAATTACGTCAATCTGTTCTTTCCGTACAAGCGAAAGAACGGCATCCAGTTTCGTAATATCCAATTCCGCGATATCCGTAAAGACATAGCGATCTTTGCTCTTGCCGGAAACCCGGACCATCTCATTGCCTAACTGCCCGTTGCTTCCTGTCACTAAAATGTTCATATCAAGTTTCTTATTTATACAAATCTTCTCCGTATTTGAAATCCAATACGGAATCCTTTAAGCATGCCCTGTGCAGGTCTTTCTCCGAAAGGATGGCATTCTCTACCGGGACTCTCCAGTCAACGCCCAATGCTTCGTCTATCAGCTGTATGCCGTCTTCGCTTTCCGGGGCATAGAATTCATCGCATTTGTATTGGAATACGGCTTCTTCGCTTAATACGGCAAAACCATGTGCGAACCCTTTCGGGATGAAGAACTGCCGGTGGTTTTCCTCGGTCAGTTCCACAGCCACATGTTGTCCGAATGTAGGAGATCCTTCCCGTATGTCAACCGCCACATCCAATACGGCTCCTTTCACGCAGCGTACTAGTTTGCTCTGCGTATAGGGCATCTTCTGATAATGCAGTCCACGCATCACGCCGTAGCCTGACTTGCTTTCATTATCCTGTACAAAACGGATGGGGCGTACCTTCTCGTCAAATTCCTTTTGGGAGAAACTTTCAAAGAAATAGCCTCTGGAATCCGTAAAAATGCGTGGCTCGATGATGACCACACCCTCTATCGCTGTCTTTATTACTTCCATGTCAATCCAAATTATCTTTCCCTGTACGTTCCACCTCTTCAATCACTTTCAGCAGATATTGCCCGTACGGGTTCTTCGACATCGGTCGAGCCAACTGCTGCATCTTCTCGCGGTCAATCCATCCTTTGCGGTAGGCGATACCTTCCAAACAAGCCACTTTCAATCCTTGCCGTTTCTCAATCACCTCAATATAGGTAGATGCTTCCGAAAGGGAGTCGTGCGTACCGGTATCAAGCCAAGCGAATCCTCTGCCCAAGGTCTGTACCTTCAGTTCCTTATCCTCCAAGAACCGCTGGTTCACGGCGGTAATCTCCAACTCCCCACGTGCCGAAGGCTTGATATGTTTGGCTACATCCACCACTTTATTCGGATAGAAATAAAGCCCGACTACCGCATAGTTGGATTTTGGCTGTTCCGGCTTTTCCTCAATGGAGAGGCAATTACCTCTTATATCAAACTCAGCCACACCATAGCGTTCCGGATCATTAACCCAATAGCCAAATACCGTCGCCTTTTGTTCCTGCTCGGCAATCTGCACAGCTTCTTTCAGCATAGCCGTAAAACCGTTTCCATGAAAGATATTATCACCTAATACCAGACAAACGGAATCATTGCCGATAAACTTTTCTCCGATAAGGAATGCTTGTGCCAGCCCGTCTGGAGAGGGTTGCTCGGCATACTCAAAATGTATGCCATAATCCGAACCGTCACCTAAAAGCCGTTTGAACCCCGGCAGGTCGTAAGGGGTGGAGATGATCAAGATCTCCCGAATGCCAGCTAACATCAAGACCGAAATCGGATAATAAACCATCGGCTTGTCAAATATTGGAAGCAATTGTTTGCTTACTCCCTTTGTGATGGGGTATAAGCGTGTCCCACTTCCCCCGGCTAATACGATACCTTTCATAAAAACGATATCAATTCATTTTATTCATCTACAGGAAACTCTGTAAGAACGTAATATGCTTGTTCCATCTCATCCAGAAATCTTCTCTTACTCTTTTGCCATGCCCTATACAAAAGCACGATACTGATCATTAATAAAATTACCAAAGTCACATTAAATGCAGGTGCGTCACTAAAATCAATATCTGCAAATAAGAATTGTAGCAGGACAGCTACAAGCAAGAAAACCGCCGCTATAAGTAGCGATAACATGGCATATATCCTGAAAATACATCCTTGTATCTCTCTATTCAGATTATCATTTTGGGATATGATATATGTGAACATGTATTTGTAAACCTTCAAATTACCAATTGTCCCTTTTACATCAATCCGATAAAGAGCCTTATATGCTTCAGATTTCTGAACAATTGAATCGGTATGTGTAAATATTCCCAAATAACTATCCAAATGTTTGATTAAATAAGTTGCTCGTGGAAACGGATTCGATATAATCTCCAACATCATCCCTATTCCATAGGAAAAAAAGATGAGACAAAAAGAAAATAACAACATATAAAATCCACTCTCTTCATCAAGAATATCTTCAAAAATAGAATATTCGACTTCTGGCAAACTGATTAACAATATAACCAAAGACAAGAATATAATCGCTCCGGTCATGAATGTTCTGAAATGGAGGGAAAAATTAAGTTTCATAACGATATATTTTTATCTGCGCAGTTTGATCAATCCAATTCTTAAGGAAGCGGATGAGGACTTACTATCGTTCTCCGACGTTTGAAGATACTTATCATGTCACCCATGGTCAGAAGAGCGGCAACATCTTCCGTAATAATCTGATTCAAAAGTTTAAGATCGGCTTCAATCTGAGTACGGAGACGACAAGCCTCGGGATCATTTCCCTTGACAGTCTTCGTGACTTCATCCCAGGAAGAGGCCGACAAGCGAAGACGCGAGGAGAACTCCATACGCCGGTTATGCCCTTTGTAGATACGATAATAAATCGTACCGAAACCGGTTTCTTTTCTGCATAGTTCGAACCTTACAACAATTGTGGGCATTAGGATGTATATTGATTTACAGTCGCTTTAACTCAGAAGATTTGAACTTTGGCAATATGTGACAACCAATGAAAGAGGTATGTAACATACCAAGCTTCTTCTGAATCTATATTATTCCCATGAAAATTAGGATTCTTCCAAAAAATTCATTACGATCTTTTTACGAATATCAGATTGTAATAATTTATGGTAAAAAAACGCTGAATGGATATCGCAACCGATACAGTAGTACGCCTTGGCTTTCAGCAAGGCTTCCGCCTTTTCCTGCACATGTCTGCCATACATCCCGGCCAACGAGGGCACGTTGAGCTGGAAAAAGATGTGTTCTTCCTTCAAGGCCTTGTAGTCCTTCTTCTGCATGTATTCGTACCGTTCGGGATGTGCCAGCAACGGGTAATAGCCTTTCTTTTGGATGCGTTGCAGGACGGAGAGCAGGCCCATCGGCGGATTGAAATAGGAGGTTTCCACCAACAGATAACATTTTCCCTCCACAAGGGGAAGCAGGTCATTCTTTTCCAACCGTTCCTCAAAGAGGTTGTCCATCATGTATTCCGCCGCCAAAGCCAGCTCCATCGTACCATTGTAACTCTGTTCCAGTTCCCGGAACTTCTCTCGCAGAGTTGCGGTTTCATTGGGGATGTCCTCCATGATGTGCGGCGTGAGCCACACCTTTCTGACTCCCTGCTTTTCCATCGTATCTAAAATCCGGAGTGATTCATCCAACGTCTCCACCCCGTCATCCACTCCCGGAAGAAGATGGCTATGGCAGTCGGTCATCCCTTTCAGGATGCCACTCTGTGCGAGGGTTGTTGTCTTACGGAACGGCCACATAGTTGTAACATGCTTTTATATAAGAGAACAACATATTACCGGTCATTTGATAACCATCCATTTACCCCCCCCATTTCTCCTTTACTTCCATAGTAGGAGGAGTAGCTGTTGTGATAGCCGTATCTATAGCCATAGCGGTATCCGTAACGGTAGCTGTACCGGCCTCCGGCACTTTCCGTACCGTTCAGTATCATACTGAGATTCTTGAAACGTTTCTCCTGGTAGATATTTTCCAGTTCAGGCAGCATGCTGCGATCCAGCAAGCCGCTGCGTACCACGAAAATAGTACGGTCAGCCAGCTTTTCGATAATCTGCGCGTCGGCCACGATGTCGATGGGCGGACAGTCTATGAAGATATAGTCGTACTCGCTGCGCAGGGTTTCTATCAGCGCAGCCAGCTTGCTGTCCTCCAGCAATTCCGTCGGGTTGGGAGGAACAGTACCGATGGGAAGAATATGCAAATTGTCGTATTTTTTGTCTTTCACGATGATTTCATTGCAGTTGTCGACACGGTTTCCTAGATAGTCGCTCAAACCTATCCGTGGCGAATCCACGTAGGAGGAAACGGAACCGTGGCGCAGGTCGCCGTCTATCACCAATATCCTTTTTTTCTTGATGGCAAAACTCATGGCAATGTTCATGGTCAGGAATGACTTTCCGCTGCCGGGATTGAACGAGGTTAGTACGAACACGTTCTGCCCTTTGTCCTTGCCCGCCATGAAATCCATATTGGAGCGGAGCACACGGAACGCCTCGTTGATGATGTCACGGCTGCCTTCCTTCACCACGATGGTTTTCATATAGGACTGCTTCTTCCTCTTGAATCCCAGTTTCCTCTCTTTGCTGAAGTATTGGGGAATCTCACCAATGAAAGGTATGCTGAGATCTTCCAGATCCTTGCGTCCTCGTACCTTGGTGTTCATGTTCTCCTTCATAAAAATAATCACCGCCGGGACAAGCAAGCCGATAGCGAATGCCACAAGGAGGATATTCATCTTCCGGGGAGCTGTGGGGAACATGCTGCCCCTCGGGGCGGTAATCACACGCGTATTATAAGCGGTGAAAGCCTGGGAAAGCTCGTTCTCCTCACGTTTCTGGAGCAAGTAAAGATACAGTTCCTCCTTCACCTTCTGCTGGCGTTCCACGGAAAGCAGGTATTTCGCCTGGTTCGGGTTGGAGGCCAGCTGGCTGGTGGTCGCGGCTTCCTGCTGGCGTATGCTGCGTATCTGGGTATTGAGCGACACGTTCAGGTTGTCCACCGACTGAATGATGGTGCGCTGCATGCTTTGCAGCGAGTTGGCCATGTCCTTTGCCAGGGGGTTCTTTTCGCTGCTGTTGGCGATCAGGCGGTTGCGGTCGAGCACCATCGTGTTGTATTCACCGATCTGGCTCTCGATATTGACATTGGCTATGCCGGAATTGGTGGGCAACAACTCGCTGAGTTCCTTGTTGTTCAACTCTCTGCGGATATACTGCGCGGTGGATAGCTGGCTGTTGAGTGCCAGCAACTCCTTCTTGTTCTCGGCGGACTGGGACAGGTAAAGACTGGATGCCGCCTGCACGTCCGGCAGCAGGTGCTCGCTCTTGTAACCGGCGATGTTCTCGTCCACATTGCCCAGCTCACTTTCAATCACGCTCAAACGGTCACCGATGAACTGCGAGGTACTGACGGCAATCTGGTTCTTGTCCTGGATCCACTTCTCATTATATACCTCGATCAACGTATTCAGGATATCTTCCGCCTTTGGGATGGATACGTCATCAATGCTGAGATTGATGATAGTGGCATCCTCGTTACCCAAATCCGCACGCAAAGCGGTGGCGTAATAGTCGGTTACGGCACGTACACTACCTTTATTATAGCGGATGGAAGTCCCAACGAATGAATCATTCCAGTATTTGGTCGGATTGATTACGAATGTACCTACTTCCATGCGAATGGAATCGCCCATTTTACCAGAGAATTCCGTCTCTGATTCCTCACCGTCAATCATTACATCGGATATGGTAAATTCTTCTTTGGACGAGAAGTCTATCTTGAAGCTGACAGGCGTTTCATCCTGGTGGCGGTAGGAGACTGCTACAGGGTTGCTTTTGTACAATCCCACATCCTTCAGTCCCTTGCGGACGGTATAGGTCTCATTCAGCCCCAACCGCCGCACCACCTCAGTCATCAACGTGGGGGATTTCAAGGTGAGCAGTTCGTTATTGATGTTGGTATTCGACCTGAAGATACCCAGGTCGGAGAACTCGCTCATTGTAGTGGACGAACCGCCCTTGGTATCGTCCTTAACCAAGATGGCAGCGGTACGTGTATAGATATTCGGGGTACTCAACAGATAAAAAGCCGCTACGGCAAGAGCGGCAAACAGGGAGAGGGCAAACCAGTGCCATCTTGGTACGAACATTCCCCACAAATCTTGTATTCGTATAAAATCATCGGCAGGTTTTCCAACGGCAGTTTTCTTTTCTATCATAATATGTAAGATATTCTGTTCATCCAGTTATTTAAACAGCAGCACACCTAACGAGGTGAGGAACGAGGCAATACTGATCCACAGTCCCACAGATTTCACGCTGTTCTCATTGATGGTGGACTGTCCGGCACGGACCTTATTAGGTTGCACATACACCACATCGTTCTGTTTCAGGTAATAGACCGGGGAGGAGAAAATATCCTTGCTTCGGATATCCACCCAGTGGGTGACACGTTCACCGTTCTCCTCGCGAATGACGAATATGGCATCGCGTTTGCCATAAATGGTAAGGTCGCCCGCCATACTGATGGCTTCCAACAAAGATATCTGGTCTTTGGTGATACTGTATTTGCCGGGAGTTTTTACTTCGCCCAAGACTGAAAAATAGAGGTTCATAAACTCCACGGTCACAACCGGGTCTTTCACCAGGTCCTCGTCCACCAACCGTTTCTTGATAAGGGCGGCAATCTGGCTCTTGGTCATACCGGCAATATGGAGCGACCCTATGACGGGAAAGTCGATATTCCCCTTGTCATCCAATGTGTAACCGGATATTTCACCATTATTGCTGCCACCACGCAAGTCTGTGGCTCCGGCACGGTACTGGACACGTGTCAGGTTGAATAACGCCGCCAACTGCGGGTCTTTACTGGATACCATGATGGAAATCTGGTCCTTGGGCTGCACGGTGATGTCTCTTGCGCCCACAATGGCTTCGGGCTGGTTCACCGCAATGTCTTGAAAGTAGAGAATCTCCTTGGAGGTATTGCAAGACGCCAGCAACACCAAACCCAGGAGAAGTGTCAAAAATCGATTTTTCATATTTTATTTTCTGTACAGTTTTTTTCTAATTTATTCTTTCGGTTGATCCTCACCGTGATGTAACAATGCAACACCGTCCATACCGCCACGTCCAGCAGGAAAAGGATCGTGGTGGACAAGCAATGGATCAGGAAAACGTTCACCACGGCAAAGGAGAGAGCGATGCCAATGATGCAGGCCATCGCCTGTCGTTGGGACAGCCCCAGAGCGATGAACTTGTGATGGATATGATTCCTGTCCGGCAGGAAAAGGGGCTTGCGCTCGCGCCAACGGTGCAGCACCACACGTACCACATCCAGCATCGGAACTATCAGGAACGAGAATGCAATCACGACGGCACCGGGAAAGGTGCTTTCCTTCAACGGGTCGGACATGCTCAGGCGGATAGCCATCACGGCAAGCAGCATCCCGATAGTGAGTGATCCGGTGTCTCCCATGAATATCTTGCGCCCACGGTGGACATTGCCATAGACGTTGTAGTAGAAGAACGGTAGCAGCACGCCGATGGTGGCCAGGCAAATAAAGGCATACATCCACCATTGCAGACGGATGAACATGCACCCGAACGCGGAGAAGGCGATGATACTCAGCCCGGAGGCAAGCCCGTCGATACCGTCTATCAGGTTGATGGCGTTCAGGATATAGACGATGATGAACACGGTGAACGGAGCGCCTATATAATAAGGCATGGCTTCGATGCCGAAAAGTCCGTACAGGTTGTCGAAGCAGAGTCCCGAAGCCACCAACAGGATGCCGCAAAGTATTTGTATCAGAAACTTGGAGCGGTAACGTACACCGATAAGGTCGTCCATCATCCCCGTAAGATAGAGCAGGAACAGGCCGCAGAATACGGAAAGCAGACGGTTGGTCAGATCCACGTCAAGCATATTGCTGCCCATCCACTGGTTATGCCCGATAATGACGAGTGACACCGTGATAGTGATGCACGGGAAGAAGGCGATCCCCCCCAGCCGGGGTATATGGGCGGTGTGCAGCTTGCGCCCGTCCACTGAGTCGAACAGGCGGCGGCGGAACGAGACCAACGAGATACGGGGCAGGACCATCGCACCCAATGTCCAGCCGGTTAAAACCGTGAAGGCAAATTCGATAAGATGAAGTATGTCCACTATATGATTCTTTTGATATTTCCCCTATTCCTGCCCTATCCGTCGCAGGAATGCCTGCGGGATATAGGTGGTGGCCACGGCGCATACGCCCTGGACGGTAACCACCAGGCGGCTGTTTTTCTTGATCCGGCAGATGACACCTTCCGCCCCCTTGAACTTCCCGTCGATCACCCGAACACGCTCGCCCCGGTGGAACTTGGGGTTGTCTTCACCGAAATATTCCATTCCCTCCTCGCCGGACGAGGTGACCAGCATGAAGATGTTCATTTCCCGCTCGGGAATGGCGAGAGGAAGCTTTCTCAATCCCTTCTGCCTTGTGTACAGAATCACCTTGTCCGTGAACTGCCGCTGTACCTCCAGGGCACGGCAGACAGTGGAACGGAAGAACATGAGCGAGCTGATAACAGGACGACGAACTTTTCTCTTCACGCCGTTGCGTTCCACCAATGCTTCCTCACAAGGGATGTAAGTCTCCAACTTGTCTTTTCTCAACATGTCCTCAATCTCGAAAACTTTGTTATAAAATACTTTCAGGGCGAACCAATGCTCAATGGTATGTGTTTCTATGTCCAAAGGAAAGCAATGTTACCGGGTTTATAAAAAGGATATAATTCTCATTCCTGCACCTTCTGTTTTTTCAAATAAGGAAGATACAGCAATCAAGGTTAATCCGGTTCTTTCCTTATAGGACTTCCGGAATGCGGGCCGCTCCTGACTACAGTGAACGGATACCGTAACCCCCGTATTCGTACCGTTTCTATGTAAGAGATGGTACGCATGTTGTTTTTGCTGATAATCAGGTATATGGATTGCTATAAAAGTACATTTTTGCTCGGTTTGCTCGGTTTTAGACTCGAAAATACACTCGGATGGAAAATGCAACGTTCTCCTTTTATTTTATATTCTTATTACGGCTCTATTTTGATTCATATTAAATTAGTAATATAAACTATTAATAATCAGTTGCTTATAAATGGGGGGGGGGTAAAATAAGGAAATAAAAACGTTTATTTTACTTTTCAGTTTTACTGAGAATCATTACCTTTGCAGTGTGTTTTTACCCTCTCTTACATAGAAATGGTATCGTTCAAACCCTTCAAAATCTTCTCGTTCGCATTATCTATCACGGCATTGTCCAAAGAATCCAAGTAAATAAGCGTAGTCCTTTCGCTGCTGTGTCCCATCCCCGCACTGATGACGGCAATCGGTACGTCGTGGTTGCGTGCGGCGGTAGCCCAGCTGTGGCGTGGCGTATATGAGGACAAAGGTAATGGTTCGCCAAGCAATTTACCCAACCGTTTCAATTTTCGGTTATGGTAGTTCAACCCGGTCCGATATTGCCGGTAAGCCTGATCCGGCTGTTCATCGGTAAGGATGGGGAAAAGATATGGACTTTCCGGATAAACCCGCCCATATCGTTCCAGTATCGCCGCCATACACGGTTCGATATGGAGTGTCAGGTATTGGCCTGTCTTATGACGACAATAGGTGATTCGCCCGCTGTCCACATTCTCCTTTTTCAGATATGCCATGTCCACAAACGCCATTCCACGGGCACAATAGCTGAACACGAACATGTCCCTGGAAAGTGCCAGGGCCGGTGAGTCCGAGAGGTCAATCCTTTGGAGCTTCAGGATGGTTTCCTCATCCACGGCGCGTTTCGGTGTACGAGCCACTCCTGTATAAACCTCACGAAACGGGAAAGTCTGCAACGCAAGACCTTGCCTTACGGCCTTGTTATAGACGGCACGCAGAATCCGCATATAGAACGAGCTGCTGTTCCTCGCTACCTTTTGTTGCCACAGCCATGCCTCATACCGACACGCCAGGGTGGAATCCAACAATGAGAAAGGAACGTCATCACCATCCAGGAAAGCGGAAAAGCTGTTCAGTGCACGCTGGTAATTACGCGAGGTACCGTATTGGCCGTTCTCCCAAAGCGCTTCCATCTCTTTTTTCATGTAGTATAGGAAACCGGGCTCGGAAGGCAGGGAGCGATAGCGGTTGAGTATTTCCGACAAGGTGTATGTTTCTCCGCTACAGTCCAGCTCGCGGATAATCTCACGGATGTCACGCATCTCCTTTTCCGCCCGTTTCCGGTAGGCGGTCAGGACCCTCTCATTGCCGGGGACAGCGACAAGCTCACGTTTCGTCTCATTCCACCACTCGGGAAATATCCTCATGTCGGTGGTAATCTGCCTGTTCTCCTGACGGTGGCAAAGCTGGTAACAGAGCGTGCCGGCCTTACCCCGTACCGTCGATGGACGGAATTTTAATTTAATGGTAGCCATATATAGTCTGTTTTATGATGAATAATAGGTACATAGATACAACCCGTGGGCTATATTGTTGAAGGAAGAAAATATTTAGTCCCAGATTCCGCTTCTCCGCTTGGAACACCGAATATCACCTGATGCCGATGCCAAACTCTGTAAATCTTCTTGAAAGACAGTCCGAATAGCCTCGTAAAGAATCAAAGTCCGAAAATGAAAAGCGACGGTTTTCCGTGGAACAAGTCTAGAAATATCTATATCGTATAAACACCAAGACAGTATATGTTTTCTGGGAAATTCGTGAAAAACAGACAGATACCAGCGAGTTCCCTATAATCAAAGATAAATCAAAACCGTATTGTCACGGGCGTTCCGGCTTCGCTTTCCATGAGTATTTTCCTTGCGACAAGTCGCGGAAAATACACATGGAAACAAACGCCCGGACAATGGTTTTTGATTTCGGGAAAGATTATAGGGACTCACTGCGACCGACGCGACGCATGACCGTGTCATTGATGAAAAAAGGAGGGGCTCCTTTATATCTCCATAAATCCGGCAGGAAGTACGGGATATATGGGCAGACCTGGCAATGTCTTATGAAAAAAACGCCGCCCCCATGAGAAGACAGGGACTTCAGCTCACTCTGCTCTGCATAATCCTCCCTTCGCGCCCGTGCCGACTTCTTCGTCCTTCCTCTGCATACCATATCCTTGTTTTCACGGCATGTTTCTCTCACGGAAAACCAGTCTTTCGGACATTTGACGACATCTGATGACATCTGATGACACCTTTTTGAAAATCAGCATTTTATTCGGATTTAGCCCATACATTTGAAGCGTCAAAGCAATTTATTAACCCCAAAAAGAAAAGGTATGGCACAAGAAAAGAGCCCGAACGGGAAGCCTAGACGAACCCGGAAACCGAAGGCCGTGAACGACGCCCCTTTGGTGGAACAGATCACCGAGCTGATGATGGTTCATAACAAGAGCGACCCGAAAGCCGGTATACAAGTGGTCAGCGAGATCGACAAGGACGGGAAGGTCAAGACGGTTCCGGCGGACGAGAAGAATGAGAACTCATTCCTGAAATTCGACAAGAACTCGAGCATACTCGAAAACTTCATCAAGAATTTCTGGAGCCAGCTCAAGGAACCTACCCATTTCCGCCTGCTCCGCATGACCTTCCACGACTACAAGGTGAACAAGCAGGCGATCAAGGACCTGGCGGAAGGGAAAAAGACGGACGCAGTGAAGGAGTTCCTCAAACGCTACGAAATCCGTCCGAGAGAAAACAAGAAGGAACAAAGTGTAAACCAAAAAGAAAAAACAGCTATGGCAGACAAAGAGACACAACCGCAGGAACCCCTGCAACAGAGCGAGGTACAGCAGGCGGCACAGCAACAGCAGCAGCCCCAAGCTCAACAGGCAGCGCAGGAGTCGCAAGGACCGCATTACCGGTATAATGAGAACATGGTCAACTGGGAGGAGTTGGAAAAGGTCGGAATCTCAAAGGCTTCGCTGGAACAGCAGGGACTCCTTGATTCTATGCTGAAGGGCTACAAGACCAACAAGCTGGTACCCCTGACAATCCATCTTTCCGGTTTGCTGACAGCCAAACTGGATGCAAGGCTCTCACTCATCCCGCAACAGGATGGACAGGTGGGACTGGCCATTCACGGCATACGCAAGGAACCGCAGTTGGAACGCCCTTATTTCGGATTCAACTTCAGCGAGGAGGACAAGAAGAACCTGCGTGAGACCGGCAACATGGGACGTGCGGTGGAACTCAACCTGCGTGGCAGTGAGTACACCCCCTGCCTGATCTCCATCGACAAGAACACCAACGAGCTGGTCGCCGTCCGGCAGGAGCATGTCTACATCCCGCAGGAAGTGAGCGGGGTAAGACTTACGGACGAGGAGATCAGACTGCTGAAGGAGGGACAACCCGTCAAGGTGGAGGGGATGACCTCCAAGACGGGGAAGGAATTTGACGCCACGCTCCAATACAGCGCCGAGCGCAGGGGGCTGGAGTTCATCTTCCCGAAGAACCAGGTATTCAACGAGAAATCCATCGGGGGCGTACCGCTCTCACCCACCCAGATAAAGATGCTCAGCGAGGGACATACCATCCTGGTCGAGGACATGAAGTTCAAGAACAGGGACGGGGCTTTCTCCGCGTTTGTCACGATAGACCAGACGACAGGACGGCCGAATTACACCCGTCATAATCCGGAAACCGGAGAAATCTATATCCCCAAGGAGATATGCAGCGTGCAACTGACCCCCGAGGATAAGGAAACCTTACGCAAGGGGCAGGCCGTCTATCTGGAAAACATGATCAACCGTAAGGGAGAGGAATTCTCCGCGTTTGTCAAGCTGGACATGAATACCGGCAGGACGATGTACTCACGCACGCCGGACGGGTTCAACGAGCAGCAGGCGCCACGTATCCCGGCGGAGGTTTACGGCCATGTGTTCACGGCGCAGGAAAAGGCGAACCTCCAGGACGGGAAGACCCTCCTTGTCGAAGGGCTGAAAAACAATGGGCAGACGTTCAGCTCCTACCTAAAAGTAAACCCTTATTCCGGGCAGTTGCAGTATTTCCAGGAGAACCCGGATATCCGCAGGGACACTTCCCGTCGTGCGGCACAGGCGGACACCGCCCAAAGCCAGCAGCAGGAACAAAAGAATGGCGCAAAACAAGCGGTATGACCCCGATCGGAGAGAGACAAAATCAGTTTTACAAACATCAAATCCCCGAACCGTATGAATATGAATCGGAACATCCCTTATATCTATAATGTAGAAGACATTGACTGGCCCGGCCTGAAGGCCGTGGGTATCAGCAAGGAGCAACTGGAAGCGGACGGCAACCTTGACCTGTTGTTGCAAGGCAAGGAGTCGGAAATCATCCCATTGAAACTCTGTACCCCGGTAATCAACCTGGCCATGGATGCCACATTCAAACTGGTACCCAGTGACAACAACAGGCCAATCATGGAAATCAACGGCATCCGTCAGGAGGAATCTCCAAAGAAATAACAAAAAATAAAACAAGCTTAACATATCCCCGTATCGCCCAATCCGGTACGGGGCATCAAAAAAGAAAAAGAATATGATCGCAATAGTGACTGACAGGCCCAACGTGGGCAGAGAGATAGCAAGAGTGTTGGGAGCAAGCAGAAAGGAGAACGGCTATATGACCGGGAACGGCTACATGGTGACATGGACATACGGCAACATGCTCTCCTTGGCAATGCCGAAGGATTCAGGAACAGCCCGTGTGGAGCGGGAGGACCTTCCCCTGCTGCCGCCTTCCGTCCTGACAGTAAGGCACGTGAAGACGGATACCGGGTGGAATCCCGACATCAATGCGGTGCTCCAGTTGAAAGTGATAGCCAAGGTACTCAACGCATGCGACACCATCATCGCGGCAACCGACGCTTCCCGGGAGGGAGAGATGCTGTTCCGCCATCTTTACGGTTTTCTGGGATGCAAACAACCCTGCCTCCGCCTCTGGATCTCGTCTCTGACGGACGAGGCCATCACGGAAGGCATGGCGAACCTCCTTCCATGTGACCGGTTCGACAACCTGTTCCTGGCGGCGGACAGCCGTAACCGGGCGGACTGGCTCCTGGGCGTCAACTCAAGCCATGCCATCTGCAAGGCGGTAGGCTTCGGGAACAACTCGCTGGGCAGGGTACAGACCCCCGTACTGGCGGAGATATGCAGACGGTACCGGGAGAGGGAGAACCACATGTCGGCTGACAGCTGGCCCGTATTCATCAGCCTATGCAAGAATGACCGTATCCTAAAGATGCGCCACGTGGACGACCTTATGGCCCGCCGGGAGGCACTGGCATTGTACGAGGATTGCAAGGCGTCAAAGAACGCCCGCATCACAGCGGTAAGGAAACGGACGGAGGAAATCGGGGCACCGGCACTTTACAACCTGGCCGAACTACAGAAAGACGCGAACCGTTACCACGGCCTGACGGCCATACAGGTGCAGGAGATTGCACAGAGCCTGTACGAGAAGAGGCTGATTTCCTATCCGCGCACCTCCAGTCGCCTGTTGCCGGGGGATGTATATGACACGTTGCCGCCTGTCATGGAGAAGATGCTCTCCCGCAAGGAGTTCCGACAATATGCCGGTATGGTTGACCTTGCCGCACCGCAGGACAGCATTGGGGCACAAGACACCATGGAGCATCATGCCATCATCATTACAGGTATACAGCCCGGTAAATTGGGCCGGGAGGAAATGCTGGTTTACACGCTCATTGTCGGCAGGGTGCTTGAAACGTTCATGCCGCCCTGCAAGGTGGAATACACAACCGTCGATGCAGTGTGCGCCGCACGTAAATTCCGCATCCGTACATACCGCATCCTGGAAAAAGGATGGCTCGGAATCTTCGAGAGGGAACATATTGTCGCAAAAGGCCGTATGCCTTACCAGGTGATGCCGGAATTTTTTCAGGAAGAGATACTGCCGGTGGCAGGGTGCAGCCTTATACATAAGAAATCGTTACCGGTCTCCCCTTATACGGACGAGGAACTGGTGGACTACATGGACAAGGCCGGACTGGGCACCGTCTCCACCCGCACGAATATCCTCCGCACGCTGCTGGAACGTAAATACATCCGTTATTCGGGTAAATATGTCGTCCCGACCCCTAAAGGGCTTTTCCTGTATGAGACGGTACGCGGTATGAAGGTGGCCGACGCCTCCCTCACCTCGGGCTGGGAAACTGAACTGGCACGGATAGAACGGGGGGAACTCTCGCAGGAAGAGTTCCTGGACAGCGTGCTGGAAACGGTAAATGAGGTGACAGGCGAGATATTTCGGAACCATCCGGTGGAAAAGCGGCCACAGGGAACCATATAAACAAATGTCAAAGCCAACAAGACAAGGGAAGTGCAGACGTCTGTCTGTACTTCCTTTTTATTTTTTATATGTGCAAGATACGTTTTTCCGATTTTAAGCGGCAAAGGTCTTGGATTGCCTCGTTTTTGCCGCAAGGCGGCCCCCTTTGGGGGCTTGGTTGGTCAAAAGAAAATCATCCTCGCTTCGCTGCGGTATTTTCTTTTGCCAAGCCTTGCGCAAAAAGGCAATCCAAGGGCCGGAGGCCTATAAAATCGGGAAAACATATCCCGATGGGATTATTCATTCTTAAAAATTTAAAGACATGAAACTGCGACTTATCGAAAACATCTGCAAGCGGACGGTCTCACTGGTCCTGCTTACGGGAATATGCCTGCTCTACAGCAAGGGAATCATTCCCGTGTATCTGCTCGTCCTGTTCCTTTTGTCGGGAACGCTCATCAGCCTCCTTTTCAGGACGTTCACCCTCATTGTAAAAATAATTATCGCCCTAACCGTCATGGGCATGCTTGTATAACCCTTAAAGCATAAAGACATGAGAACAGCTGCATTCACCCCGCCGGCTCCGGCCATGCCGGCCGCATGGCCCGCCACAAACCGTGTGAGACCTGTAAAAAAACGGATTCCCGATACGACAGACGGGCCGAAACGTATCGGCTACTATCTGGAACCGTTGAAGGGCATCGCCTCGAATCCGGACAGGCAGAGAATCCTGAAGGATTTTTTCAAGGAAACTTATGTATAACATTTTAAATTTTACCATTATGTTTTTTCAAGCAATCAACCAAATGATCACGACAGGCACGGACCTGAGTATCAACATCAGACGAGTAAACAACAACCTGACGGTGGCCGTTGTTCCCAGGCGGTCGGGGGTAAAGGACGGGGAGCGCATCGTCCCGCTCATCCTGAACGGCACGCCGGAAGAGCTGGATGCGGGCTTCCTGCAGGCTGTCGGCACACCTTTACAGAAAGCGCAGGGTATCCTTACCAACCTGGAAACGTTCGAGAAGCAGGCGGCACAGGTGATCTCACAAAGCAAAGCCGCCAGGTCTGCGGCGGAAAAAGAGTCCAAAGAGGTCCGCGAGAAACGGGAAAAGATGGAAAAGCTGCTTAAGAAGGCGGAGGATGCCATGACCGGCAAACGCTATTCCGAAGCGTTGACATGGCTCAAGCAGGCTAGGATACTGGCACTTCCGGACAAGCAGAAGGAAATTGACGAGAAGATGGCGGAGGTACAGAAAAAGGCATCGGAGGGAAGCCTGTTCGGCATGGAACAACCGCCAATGCCCAAGCCGCAGCCGGCTCCACAACAGACGGCACCGCAATACCGGAGCGGAGAGCAAATCCCGATGTTTTTGCCCGAGCAGCCGGATCCGGTTCCGCAACCCATTTCACAACCGCAACCGCCACAGCCGGCTGTACATCCCGGACAGCGAACGCCATTTACCGGACAGCCGCAAACACAACCCGTACAATATACGCAGCCCGCACCACAAGCGCAACCGGTCCCGCAACAGGTAGTTCCACAACCGCAAGGAATTCAGTTCCATCAACCGGTACAGATGCAACAGGCACGGATGGACGGAAAGCAATGGATGCAACCGGCCTCGTCACAGTATGCACCGGCGCAGGAGACCGCAAGAACTTATGAGAGCCCGGAACAATACCGGCAAACGCAAGAGGCTGTGATGTACAACTTCGACAAGGACTGCGAGGATGACCGGGAAATGCTCAGGGAAGACCCGTACGCGGAATATCCGGACTTCCCGAAGGAATGCCGCATGACGGACATGGCACAAATGGACATGGTATATTGTTAAACCTTATAAAACAAAGAAATTATGGCACTTGAAATCAAAGGATTGCAGAGAGTTTTCAAATTCAGGAAGGACTCCAAGGAACTGGTATTGAGCGACCCGGACAGCAGCCTGTCCGTAAACGAGGTGATGGACTTCTATTCCATGACCTATCCCGAACTGACAACGGCGACCGTTCATGGGCCGGAATGGGAGGAGGACAAGGCGGTCTACCGCTTCAAGACAACCATCGGAGTGAAAGGATAAGCGTATGGACAAGAGAAAGAAAAAGGAGGACAAACCATGCAGACTGCTATCAGAATCAGCCAAGGAAAATCTGGCGGGACTCATTATCCGCTCGGCCGGCCCGTCAGACATCCGAAGAGGGACAGCGGGACAAAAAAGGAGGATACTGCCGCCACCGGGAAGCGTCATGATTTTCTGACAGATAAAATTCCTCCCCACGCTCCGGATTTTTGGTATAAGAACGGATATGACGGTTCACCGGTCAATCTCACGACACCGGAGAATTTTGACTATCTCTACCAATCGGCATCGAACTATGCCGGACTTATGGGTATAAAGCTCCCTTTCCGATACAGGAAAGGGGGCAGCCCCCGTCTGAAAATCACCGGGCTGTACAAGGCGATGGAGGAGAGCGTGCCGGAATGTGTCAATTTGGAAGAGAAAGAAGGAAGACTCCATTTCTGTCTGTTCCGCTACCACGACTGGCCGGAGCCCGCATTGTTCTGGATTCCCATTGACTTTACGGAACGGCTTCCCGTACCATTGAGGAACATTGTCAGGGAGTTCATCCGGCAATTCGTCCGGCATCACGGAGTCTGCAATGTCACCGAGGCGTTTTGCTATGACTTCGCCATAGAGGAACTGGAAGACTGGGAAAACCGGGATTCCGACGCTTCCCCGAAAGAAATTAGGGCAAACAGGCGGCTGGCGGATTCCTACCAGTCAGGAAAACGGGCGAAAGCGCTCAAACGGATGTCGGGAAAACCGTTCTGCAATTCTCTGGAAGAGGCTGTACAGAATTACCGGACAAAAAAGGAGAAGGAGCAAAAACTGTTGGACCTGATAAGGGAGGGCATGGCACTGATCACCCCGGAAAGCCCGAACCTCACAGACTACCTGTACGATTGGGCGTATGAGGAGGAGCGTGATTTTTACCCGGTGGGAATGGAAAGCCAGGTCATGCTGGTCTACTCTACCCGCGACACGCTGGCTGAATGCATGGAAGGGTTCATGAACTCGGACTACCAGGAGACTTATGCCCTTACACCGGTCACATACAGGTTCCTTACACCGGAAACGGACTGTCTCTTCCAAATGGACGACTACCCGGAAAGGCTTTCCAAATGGTTGGAACATTTTACAAAACATATAGCTGACAACTTCTAAAGTGAATGACATGAATGAACTGACCAACAAACTTCAACAGGTGATGGTGCCCAAGGCGGCACTGATCGCGTATGAATACCGTGAGAACCGCTATGGGAACGGAATGCATTACCTCGAGCTGCATCCCATCAACGACAGGGGCAGGATGGAGGCTGCCGTTCCCGTCACCTATGAGTTCATGGACTCCCTGGTGGAATCCTATACGGATGACAGGCGGAACGTGCCGCACGGGAAAATCCCCGCCAACATGCTGTGGTGTGATACCCGAAAGGGGCACGAGAGGTACATCTGGTACAATCCTCCGGGAAAACGGCGGATGTTCTTTGCCGGAAGCCTGAATATTCCTGACGGGACATTCCATGTGCCCGGCGTGATCTACAAGGTTTCCGGTGACAGGCTGGACATTTTCTCCTACAAGGGGGAAAAACCGGCGGAGAACAGCCCGCTTTTCCTTGCCCCTTTCTTCAATGTCACGGGCAGCAGTGTCTGTCTGGGAAATGCCACGTTGACTTCCCCGGAAGACATGACTTTCTCAAAACTCCTCGAGTATTGGGAAAAACGTTTCTGGCTCAGCGAATTCTCCCATCTGGGAGGAAGCAGGAACCCGACCGGAAGCAACCTGGTCTCGGTAACGGAAAAGGCACGCGCCAATCCGTTTGACGAGAACGAACTGAAACCCATGAGCAAACAACTTAAAGACTTACTGGCATGAAAAAGATTCATTATACAGACAGATACCTGCTCAATCCCTACCATCCCGTGACCGTCTTCGTAATCGGTGCGGGCGGAACAGGCTCACAGGTGGCCACCGGCCTGGCACGGATGAGCGTGGCATTACAGGCTCTCGGACATCCGGGACTGCACGTGACGGTTTTTGACCCCGATACCGTCACGGAAGCGAACATCGGACGCCAGCTGTTCAGCGGATCGGAACTCGGATTGAACAAGGCAGCGGCACTTGTGACCCGCATCAACCGTTTTTTCGGCTTCTCGTGGGAGGCAAAGGGGCAGCGTTATCCGCTGAAAGCCTCCACAGACCGGGAAGAACCCGCCCTGGCGAACATCATCGTCACCTGTACCGACAACACCCGCTCCAGGATGAACCTCTGGCGGTTCCTGAAGAAACACAGGGAACACACTTCCAATAACGAGCGGTCGCCCATATACTGGATGGACTTCGGCAACGCCCGGACCACCGGACAGGTCCTGATAGGGAACATCCGTGGCAAGATTCTCCAGCCCGTCTCCAACGAGTACCTGCCCATTCCCCGCATGAATGTCATTACCGAAGAGGTACGCTACTCCACCATCAAGGAAAAGGATTCGGGGCCGAGCTGCTCGCTGGCGGAAGCCTTGCAGAAGCAGGACCTTTTCATCAATTCCATATTGGCACAAACCGGCTGCGACATCCTGTGGCGTATGCTCAGGGAAGGAAGGATATTCTACCGGGGAGCCTATCTCAATCTCGATACACTACGGATAAATCCCATTCCGGTATAGACAACGACCGTCAGTTTCCTTTTATGCATGGCAAGGATGCATAAAAGAAAACTGACGGTTCCTGATTGTTCCCGCCGTGCGGTTCAGCCTTTCAGCCGCACGGCACTTGCCACTCCCTTTTCCGTCATGACCAGCTCGTACCGGTCCAGCCTTTCATAGAGTTTGCCCAATGTCTTGCATCCATATCTCCTGACCTTGAATTTGGGCATCATTTTCTTCAATGCGCCACCGATCAGCGAAAGGGAGACCTCCTCTTTGCCGTCAGCCGCCTGCCGGAAAGCCTTGTCGAAATACTCCATGTCCCTTCGGATAAAGAATTCGGGAGTATTGTCCTCAGTCTTGTTCCCTTTCCGGTCGGCATACAGGAATACGGAACAGGACCGTACCAGTGATACGGGAGTCTTGCCCTCCCCATATCCCAGCACCTTCAATCCGGCTTCCCGTATCCGTTGGGCAAGCAGGCTGTAGTCACCGTCACTGGCTACCAGACAGAAACAGTCCGCCCGGCCGTCACGAAGAATGTCCATCGCGTCTATGACCAGCGCGATATCGGTCGTGTTCTTTCCGGGAGCATGGGAGGAAGCTTGTACAAGCCTGAATCCATGCTCCCGGGCAGTTTCCTTCCATGCGGAAAGAGCTTTTCTCGTCCAGTCCCCGTATATCCGTCTGATAATGGCATCCCCATAACGGGAAACAAAGCCCATTATATCCTCCATTCTCTCAAAGGAGGCGTTATCCCCGTCAATAAGGACCGCAACGGAATATCTAGAATTGGTATTTGTCTTCATAACAATCGTTTATAAGACAAAGTTAGCACAACTTCCGCATATCCACATTCTCCCGTTCAGTTTTTCTTTCCCCGTTTCTGCAAAAAATCCTGTATATCCGAACTCCTGTAGAAATTCTTGCCGTTCTCATCCGTCTGGTAATAGCGGATCAGTCCTTTTTCCCGGTAACGGGCGACTGTCCGCAGCGACACGTTGAGCAGCCTGGCTATGTCATAGTTGTCCAAAAGCTCGTCACCGTTCAAGAACTCTTTCACACGTCCCATCCTGTCCAGTTTCTTCTCTATGCGGTCAAAACCTTCCACTATGGTCATTATCATTTTCTCGAGCACTTCATTGTCTATATACATCATGGCATGTATCTCCTGTATTTTAAAGGTTATTACTGAAATACCCTTTCTTGTGTGCACTCTCAAGAGTATATGCCATCTTTAGTGAAAAATCTATGCCGGAATGCCGGTCTTAACTTAATCATAAATTGTATTCTATTAAGAATCAAACAAATAACATTTTATGATTTTTATCGGTGAATGGTAAGTGTAAAATTTTGAAGTATAAAACTGTAAAGTCCGAATGTAAACTTTACAATTTACAGGTAATATCCCGCCTATGTTCTTAAAACCGGGTAAATTGATGACGCTTCCACACAAAGTATTCAACATATATAATTGATGATAATATTTATTTCAGAGCATTTTCCTGAAGTTTACCCCTGCAGCCCTCTGTTACATATGACGTTTAATGACATCTGATGTCATTTGACGACATCCTTTTGGACATGAATGTTCCCTTTCATATTTTCGTATCCGACAAAAAATGAAGTTTATGGAGTTTGTATGTATCGAAGCTAAAACATTCATGGAAATGAATGAGGCTCTGGAAGCCATTGTAAAAAAAATGTGTGAAACATGCGGAAGTGGCATATCCGGTATGGACGACTGGATTGACAACCAGGAGGCTTGCATGCTCATGGACGTCTCTCCCGGAAAGATGTTGCAGCTTCGCAGAAGCAGGGCCATCCCTTACAGTCATATAGACCGTAAGGTGTATTACAAGCGTCAGGATATTATCTGTTTTATGGAAAACAATATTCACCGTATAACCCTTTAGAAGTGCTATGATTCAATCCCTGTTGACCAAAGAAACCCCGGAAATCATTCGTTTTTTCCGGAACATAGACAGCCTGTCCGAAATGCTGGACAAGCAGGAGGAGAAATTACGTCCGGTTCTGAACGGAGAACGTTACATTACGGACCGTGAGCTTGCCGAACAGTTGAAACTGACACGCAGGACGCTGGCAGAGTACAGAATAAACGGCAAACTGCCTTACTACAAAATAGGAGGCAAATTACTATATAAGGAGAAGGACATCCTTGCTTTGTTGGAAAAAAACAGAATGGAAGCTTTTGATGGATAATCCCACATGTTCACAAATGCCAGACATGTTTAATTAGAAAAATGAAATATTAGGTATCAACGATTTTGCAACTTTAACGCCCCGAAAAATCAGCCTTTTTCGGGGCGTTAAAGTTGGGCTAGCAAGCACACTACTTATGAACAAGGTAGCTTTTTACCGTGGAATCAAAGCTTTCCGTCATTTCCGCATTACCTTTTCATACCAGTCACACTCGGAGCGAAAACCATAGAAAGATTTTCCGTCTCCACCCAAATCCCACGGAGAAGTCAATTCGATGGAGAAAAAAGGCAGTCGCTCATAACTTTCCTGGTGCATCAGTACTTTCACTTTTCGTCTGAACCGCTTGGATGCCACTTTCTTTCCCTTCTTCTGAGACTTGCAGCAACAATTAACCCCAGCCGGGAACTTTTTTCTTGATCTGCTCATTTTGATGTAATATTTTGAAGCATGCGGTTGGCTTACCCTCATGCTTCCGTTAAACATTACATCTTCTTTTCTATTTGTACCATACTTTACATCTGTTTTCAAACAATCAGTCTGCAAATATACCATTTTTTAGAAGCTAATTAGAAGCAAAAGACTTATCTTTGTCATAATTACGTGTTGACAAGTCAAATGGAAAGCCAAAAACCGAACTGTAACCTATTATACACTATAACATGGCAAAAAAGAAAAACAGCATAAAGAAAGAAAAAATAATCGAGGTTTTACAGCAGATACCCGAAAAGGATTTGCGTTCCTTCTTAGAGAAAATAATATGTGGACCGGTTGTCAAGGCCCGGTTCCTAAAGGAATTCGATGCCTATTTCATAAACAAAAAATCCGCCGATGTATACATCGAGCAGATTATTGGTGTCTTTCACGACTCCAAAGAGGAATATGGATGCATTTCTTTCAACAAACAGTCAGAATTGTCCGGCAAAATATATGACGTAATGCCGGATTTTACCTGAAAAGTTATCCAAAGTTCAATCCTGACTGATTAACATAAATCTTGAAGTATGAATATTGACTTTGTTTTCTCCTGGGCTGAAAATGAACAAGGCAAGATGGTCCATGTTGACAACGTGCCCAGAGGTATTCAATGCGGATGCAAGTGTCCTTATTGTCACGAACGCTTGCTTGCCCGTCACGGTGAAGTGAGACAGCACGGTTTTGCCCATCACAGTGATACACGTGAAGCCAACCTTAAGATATGCTATGTGGTCACCATGTATAAATTGGCAGAGCAGATTATTCAAAACGCAAAACGTATTCATGCACCTTCTTATTATGGAATATTTCCTGAAATGGATATTGAATTCGTTGATGTACGAATTGACAGTTGCTTTGAACGGGCAGATAAACAACCGGACGTAATTGCGACAACAAAAGAAGGTCAGCAATATCTTATTGAATTCCTTTTCCAGTACAAGATCCAACACAAGACCGCTATTGATTATAAGAACATGAATTGCTTGGAAATAGACCTTTCCAACCAAAGTCTGGAAACACTGGAATCTTTTCTGTTATTTTCTTCAAAGGACAGGAAATGGATGAATAACGTGACTTATTTTTCTCAAGTAGGATCTTTGTACAACAAGGCCGGAAAGCCCGTACGGGTGGTTGATGAATCTGAATGCAGGCAATGTGAATTGGGATGTTCGTACCATTGTGCAGGTGTTCCTGTTTACAGTTTGACAGGTATAAATCAATACTTAGTCATTGAAGAAAGCGGACATAAATATAGGCTCTGCAAGTCTGAGTTATTCCAAAATTACCAGCAAGAATATGAACGTATTAAATACGAGAACGAGAGAAAGGAACGAATCAAAGAGAAGGAAAGGTTAGAAGCTGAAGCAAGAAAGAAAAAGGAGGAAGAAGAGCTGAAAATCTCCATAGAAAAACGTAAAGCTGAATTAGCAGAAAAACGTAGAATAATTGATGAACAGGAAGCATTGTCAGACCCTTCGTCGCGCACTTGTTTTCAATGCGAATACAATCTCCAGTGGGCTAACCGTAATGGTTATGCCAATTGCGGAGCATGGAAAAGTATAAGTGTTCCTCAAAAAACGCCTCCCAGTTGTGCCCAAGCATGTAAGCGGTTTAGAAGAATTATTTCATAATTTTCCTTCTCGATCTCTATTTTTAACTGTCATTGTACTGATAACGCATCATAATTACGCTTTAATCTTCAATATAATGTCACTTATTATCAAGAATTTCTGATATAACAGGCCGAAACTTTATGGGGCTATGATAAATCGGTCATCTTGTATGAGTAACTTTCTCATCAGTATAACACTTACCATTGTTGATGCAAACTCTCTCCTCCCAAAATCTGCTCACTCACCATACAACACATCCAGCATTTCCGCCGTCAAGTGTTCATCAGAAAACCTTACTGCACACTCTTCTTCCGTGGCATAACCCATATAATTGATGTTGCCATACCACATCTTTTTTTTATCAATCATCACCAATTGAAAGGTCAAACGTTCGGATACACGAACCGTCAAACCCTCCCTTTGCAACCACTCTGCTTCTTCAGTCTTGTTTCTCACGAACACAACCACCTGTACTCCCCGCTGCATGGCTTCCTTCAAGGCGATTCCTAATTGAGAACGCTTTTTCAATCCGGTTTTCGTTACAGAGATAATTACGGAATGTCTGGCTTGAGCTATATCCTCAACCAAGGGGGACAGATAGTTATTACCTGAAAATATACTTTGTGCATGATGACCGGTTACAAGCACTTCTTTCTCCAACAGCTGATAGCCAATAGCCGCATATCCTTTCAGCCTGCGCTGGTACATGCGGTCGCACAATGGCAAGTGAATGTCGATGTAATCATAAATGCGGACATCAGTCTTTCCATGATACTCGCGGTGCAAACGTCCGGCGTATTGTGCCACAATGCCTTTCCACGAAACAGGAGAAACCAAGAATAGGGTATCCAAACGAGGATAATCAAAGCCTTCACCTACATAACGTCCGGTTGCCACAATCACCAAAGGTTCCTCTGGAGGAAGCGCTGCCAACCGTTCCATCTTTTCACGCTTCTCCTTCATGGATTCGGAGCCTACCAAGGTGATGACATGCCTGCAATATACAGAAAGCAGCAGCCCCAGCCGCTCCACATGTGAAGTGAGCGTAGTCAGCACAATCGGTGTCCGTCCGTCTGTCAGAGCCATACGCACATCTTCCACTATCTGTGCATTCCGCCGTTCATCCGTAGCAAGGGATTGTACGATTCGCGTGTATATTGGTGGTTCATCAGAAAGGTCCCGATATGCTGTAAATCGAGGCACTAGCCATCGCTTGAAAGTCTGCCTGGTTATTTGACTTTTGGCATCTGCCGAATAACGTATCGGTCCACACTGCATAAAAATGATAGGCTGATGGCCGTCCTTCCGAATGGGAGTAGCTGTTAACCCATACACATACGTGGCAGGAACCGATTTCAAGATTTGCTCAAAGTTGACCGCGGAAACATGATGGCACTCATCGACAATCACCATGCCATACCGGTGGACGAAAGACTTTACCCCCTCATCGGTCAAGCAGGATTGCATGAGGGCGACATCTACCCATCCATGCAAACTGTTTCCTTTGGAATCTAACGTACCAAAGGGAGAAAAATACTTTTTCCTTCCCCGCTTCGGAACGGCTTCTTCTACCGGATATTCCAACTCCAGAAATTCCTCCAACCGCACCTTCCATTGTTCCAACAAGGTCCTCGTATGCACCAGAATCAAGGTATTTACCTTACGTTCTGCTATCAGGCCGATGGCTGTTACGGTTTTGCCGAAAGCTGTTGTTCCATTCAGAATACCCTGATCATGCTGCATCAGCATACGTACGGCATCGGCTTGTTCTTCGTGCAACTGCCCTTTGAAATGCACCGTGAGCACTTGCCCTTTTTCCCGCTCGTCCTGAATGGAATAAGCTACCTCATTGGCATTCAACAGTTCCAACACCGCATCCTCACAGCCCCGAGGTAATGCCAGATAATCCTCCAGAACTTCAGCACAGGAAATGACACGCGGTATATTATAGGTAGAAAGGCGCATTCCTTGTTTAGCATAGAATTCCGGATTCCTGAACGAAGCGACCCGCTTCAGATGTGACAGCACTTTCCCTGAAACGCCCTTCAACGGCACATAAATCCGATTGGAACGAACAATATTCATTGTTTTTGGGAAATCATATCGGGTGACAGCCTGCACTTCGGGAACTTTCCAAGGAACTGTTTCACTGGTGGTGGATAATTCGCCTATATCCGTTGAAAGCCCTTTCCGTTGAAGAAGGGCATCCACTTCCTCCTCTGAAACCTTAACAACCTGTTGCAGATAACCCCACTGGTCCTTAAAGGCTACAAAGTCTTCATCGACAAAGACGCTATTGCCCAGTTTACGGGCTTGCCCCTGCAAAGGCAAAGCAACCAGGTTCCCCAATCCACCTTCCGGGAGATAATCCTGATTCGGAAACAAACGGTCGTAAGACTTGAAAGTCAACTTCACGTTCCGCTCCATGGCATGAGTCAACAAGGCAAAGCCTAACTTTCTTGCCTTTACCGCAGATACGGGTTGCCCGAAGAAAATCCAGACATGGGCTCCATTACCTGAGCGGGAACGTTCCATATAACAGTGTATCCCCCATGACTTGCAAACCTTCACATAGGCCAATACATCAGTCTGATAGCCATGGACACAGGATTTATCGTCGAAATCGGCGCATAAGAAGCAGCAAGTATTATCAGGAAGAATAGCATACGCCCCTATTACATCACACCCTTCCGGATGCTTTCCCTCCAAGTGCTTATACACATCCTCATAGGAAAGCGCCTTGAATTGGCGGTGGGGACATTCTGCACACTTGAACTTCTTCTTGTCACAGTATGCCCGGTTCCATTCATTCAGGCATACCGGCTGATACCCGGACTTGTCGGACGTACGACTATACCAACGTCGAGCAAATACATCTTCCCTACCTCGGAACAGACTCCTGAACAAAGCTACCTTCTCCTCTAAAGACAGGCAGACATCTGGCTGTTCCTTTAGGAGAAGTGTGCTACATCCGACAGCTCCCCCTGCATTCCCGCTTTTGAGGCGCTGAATCTCCTGATTCAAAACAGCGTTCTCCCTCAGAAGGTTTTGATAAGCCTCCCAAAGTTCTTCATAGGTGTATCTCATATCCATGAAAGTACCATTCATCCAAAGAACTTCGTAATGGCAAACAGCGGAATATTCTCCATCCAACCCTGATCTTGATAACCCATCATGGAGATGCGCAGTCCTTTCAACTGATAATCGGGATGTTTTTTAATATATTCCGACATGGAACGCGCACGTACATTCTCTTCGGCTTTCACTTCCACAGGTATCACGCGATGCTCCGTCTGTACCACAAAGTCAATCTCCGCAGGTGTTTTGTCGCTACTCCAATAATAGGGCGAAAAGCCTTGGGCCACCAATTGTTGCAAAACAAACTGTTCGGTAAAAGCGCCCTTGAACTCCTTGAATACATTATCTCCTACCAACATCTGGCTGGCGGGCGCTTCGGTCATACAACCTAAAAGACCGCAATCAAGCAGGAATAATTTGAAGGCACCCAGATCTTCGTAAAATTTGACGGGCATCTGCAGTTCTTTTACCCGGCTGACTTTATGCACCAGACCTGCATCCATCAGCCACTGGATGGCAAGTTCATATTCCGTAGCTCTGGCACCTTTCTTCAACACATTATAGATGAATTTCTTGTTCTCCTTGGCCAACTGCGAAGGCAAGGATTGCAGCACTTGTCCGATACGTATACTTTCAGTAGGTGTCGTATGCTTGGAGATGTCCCACCGATAAGCATCCAAGATTTCAGTCTGTTTGTCACGTACTTCCTGCAAGTTTTGATGCTGAAAGAAACAATCCACCACTTCAGGCATGCCACCTACATAATAGTATTGGCGAAGCAAATCAACATATTTTAAACTGAGAATCTTTAAGATTTCCCAATCGGGCTGATGCAACAAATCGCACAAATCAGTTTCGCCGGCAGCCATCAGAAATTCTTCAAAATCCATCGGATATAGATGCATTACATTTACCTTACCCACTGGAAAGGACTGACCTTTCCCCAAAGTAATTCCCAACAAGGAGCCAGCCGCCATCACATGATATTCAGGCGCATTTTCCTGAAAATATTTCAAGCTATGCAATCCCCGTTCCACCTCCTGCAACTCATCGAATACAATCAACGTTTTTCCTGCTTCAATCTTCGTTCCTGTGATAGCCTGAAGTGTCAGCAAAATACGGGGGATGTTATAGTCGGCTGCAAATAACTCCTTGGCCAGTGGCTCGACATCACAGTTGATGTAGGCTACGTTCTCAAACTCAGTCAGACCAAAATGTTTCATCACCCAAGTTTTACCAACCTGACGGGCACCTAACAGTATCAAAGGTTTTCTCGCAGGATTATCTTTCCAAAGTTTCAACTGTTGTATAATCTTCCGTTTCATCGATTCCTTCAAAATAAGAATTATTCACTTGTTTCTTGCAAAGATACATTTTTTTCGAGGATAGGAACCAATATATAACACACTTTTTCGATGATAATCCAAGGAAAATATTACATTTTTCAGAGGATAGCAAAGAATTTTTGATAGATATATCAGGTTAGCGGGTTAAAGTTTTTCCATCTTAGAATCAAGCAATGTTCCGCATTTCTATTTCTTACCTGCAAAGGTAGCCTTTTGTCCTTGATCGTGCAAGGCGGTCCTTCGGACCGGTTGGCTGAAAAAATCATCCTCGCTTCGCTGCGGTATTTTTTCGCCAAGCCTTGCACAATCAGGGCAAAAGACAAACGGATGCATGTAAGAAAAGAAATACCGGCTTTACCAAAGCCGGGCATGTTTAACCATAAAATAAAAAAGATCATGATTCAAACAAAAAACAAGTATTGCAAGGAAACATTCATCCGTTTGAACTACTGGTATGACCGGATACACGGGCTTGTCCGGGAAGACATAGAGAAAGTGAACACAATGGTGGAACACATCGAAAAAACACGTTCCAACCGATATCCCCGTACAGGTGACAGCCTGTTCTTTATTTCTGGATACGGTGAACGTTCCCGGCCGTTCTTCGTAGATGCCGTGTATGGAGATAACATTGTGCTCCGGAATTTCTCCCGTGTCCCATTCGTGTCCCGGGATAAGAAGGGCATCAAATGCGATATGCATGGCGGCGAGTGCGTGCTGATAAAGACCGGTGATGTAAGGTTCAAGACTTGGACTACCGGCCGTTTCAAGCACTGGGGACATTACGGGGCATGTGAAAACGGGGAAGTTTACTACGATGCGAAAGTAGCCCTGTGGGAATGTGGCGCACCTGAACAGCCGGAAAGCCGGGAATGGTTCAAAATCCATATCCGCAAAAACACCCGGTCGGGCGGGGATATGTACATCGGAGAAATATCCTGTAAGGATGAGGATGGACTCAAGCAGTTTGTCAATGACCATGAAGGTTTCATATTCGTAGAAGAGGATTCCCAGGAGATGGTCATACTATGTTTCAGGCATTCCGATATGAGGATTTCCCCGGAAGAGTGGGAAAAGATGAACTGTCCGGTATCCGTGCGTGAAATATACGGACAGATGCAGAAAGTAAAGATTGTAAAAGATCATAAAACACATCTGACCACATTCTACTATTAACACAGTATCGCCACATTAAAAATCACCCTGCTTCCTGCCACATGCGGCAGGATAAAAATAAGGATATATCATCAAACAGTCTTTTCAATACCTCTATTATATATGGAGCTGATTGTTTTTCCCGCACAGATATTCATTCAGATCCTTATATTCGGAATATTCATGCGAAAGATCGCATATACGGATTCCGTATTTGTCCTTTAATGCCTGCACCGCATTTTTTCCGGCGGTATCATTGTCCAGACAGCAACAGATGCCGTCATATCGTGAAAGGAAAGAAAAAGCCTTCTGTAAGTTACTGACAGAATTCAACACTATATAATCCCCCTCTTCCAAAGATGGAAAAGCCAGCCTGAAAGACAGAAAATCTATAAACCCCTCAAAAATATAGCAAATCCTGCTCTCCGGCGTGCTAATAATACAGGTGATGTCCTTGGGAGCGATACAAGCCTTGAAATACCTGTTCCTGATTTCGTACCCTCCGGAAATATTAGGGAAAGCGATGGCAAAATAATCCTTCCCGTTCCGATTAAAATGAGCCTCCTTGCATACTTTTCGGGCCGTTTCCGTATCAATGCACCTTTCCTCCAGATAGGTAAGCAGTATCCGGTTGGCAAGAGGAGTGATTTTCAAGTCCTGAAAGGCGGGATACGCTTTTTCAAAAGGGCAGGATACAGTAACCGGTTTCAAAACCGTCCTTTTATCCTCAATACACCGTAACACATGCCTTATGTCCTGTGTCCGATAAATCTCCTTGGCCAACGTTATAATATCCCCACCCCTTCCCAGTCCGAAGTCATACCACAGTTCCTTATGGAGGTCTACCTTGAAAGAGGCCTCCTTTTCCGTTCTGAAGGGCGATTTATACCATACGCTGTTCCCACGCTGCATTACCGGTTCATGTCCGAATCCGGCTAAAAAATCAACAAGCCTGATGTTCTTTGCTTCTTGCATGTTCATGACATATCTTTTTCATGAATTAATTCACGATTAACACATAGGACAAAGAACCGCTTTATACCCGAAACAGACAAAACAGTGTCATCAGATGGCATCAAAAGTCATCAGACGACAAGCAACCTAATATAAAAACATGTTACCATATGATTTATCATCTCCATTACTATTTGTGTGTTTTACATACACTCCTTAAATCATAAATCTGTTATACAAACTATAAACATTCCTCAAAAAGTTTGGCGACATTGGTGATATTTGATAATATATTAGGGAATTAGACGAAAAAATAGTAATTTTGCAAATCAATAATTATTGATTTATAGATGGCAAATGCAGACCAAATATTGTCTTTGATACGTAATCATCTGAATAACGATGATGCACAATTTAGAAAAGTTGCTCTCCAGATTTCTGCTGTAGAGGCAAAGAATGGTCATGCAGTATTAGCAAGAACCATCCAGGAGCTTTTAAGTCAAAGAAAAACATCTTTTAGTGCTTTAAAGCTTATTCCACGTAATAAAGATGTGGATGACTTATTGCTTCAAGTCGAGACATACGATTGCCTGAAAAATATGGTGACGGACAAAGCATTGAAAGAAAAGATAGAAAGAGTCATCAAAGAATTTACAAAGAGAGAAGAACTTAGGAAATATGGACTTGCCAACCGCCGCAAATTATTGCTCTATGGCGTACCTGGGACAGGCAAGACTATGACAGCAGGAGTATTGGCTAAAGAGTTGAATCTTCCTTTATTTATTGTGAGGACAGAGAAAGTCGTTACAAAATTCATGGGTGAGACAGGACAGAAACTTAGCCGTATCTTTGATTTTATAGATGAGGTTCCCGCAGTCTATCTTTTTGATGAATTCGATGCTATCGGTGCTCAGCGTGGAATGGAAAATGAAGTAGGTGAACAGCGCCGAATACTCAACACATTTCTTCAATTGTTGGAACGTGACTCATCAGACAGTTTCATTATTGCAGCGACAAATGCCATTGGTTCGATAGACAAAGCGATGTTTCGACGTTTTGATGACGTTATTGAATATCGCTTGCCAGACTCCAGACAACGTATTCATCTGTTGCGTGAATATCTATATGCGGCTAAAGAACTTGATTATTCCATGGCAGCACCTCTGTTTGAAGGTATGAGCCATGCAGAGATAAAAATGGTATGTTCTGATATATTCAAAGAATCTTTGTTAAATGATGTGCCAATGAATATAGAATTGGTAAAGATGGTCGTTGACAAACGGAATCAACTTTGTCGTGAAATAAGTTGAATAAGGAGATAATATGCAAAAGGAACATTTTTTCTTAGGTAACCAAATAGCAGAACCCCGTTCTTTCACGCCAAGAGCAAAGGTTGTACCACCACCTGTTATTCCTGAAAGGAACAGACAAGAACATGCTGCATTTATCAAGGAAAGCTATAATGCAGTCGTTGAATCTGCCATCACGGCTCTTTCTGAAAGGGAAAAGTGTGGTTTACCGTCTGCGGATGGTGTGTATATAAACCTTGACATGTCTCCCAAATTGGTTCCCCAAAAGTTAGCCCAAAGTAGTGGAGCATCCATTCTGAAAATCTCTGAAGATAAAAGTGACGGAAATGTTGATGTAACCGTATATATCAAAAATGAGAAAAAAGATTGGCTGAGCAAGAAGGCAGACGAGTATGCCGATGAAAAGTATAATACGAAAACAGGCAAACCTAAAAATACAGGCTTGATTGAACCTATCAACGCTATTAAGCCGGCAGATATACATGCGCTCTATACATCTACAGAAGATTTCGACAAACTACCTGATAATAAGGCCTTTTTATTTGAGTTGTGGATAACTAAAACAAAGGAATATGACACAGTAAAATTATCAGATGTCTTGGATAAACTTGCTATCTTAAAAGCAGGTAAAAATCATTTGGATTTTGATGGAGTAGATGTTTGGATGATAAAAGCAACCAAACAACAGTTATGTGAATTACCGCTATCTATCGGTTATATAGAAGGAGTGCGTCCCTATCATCAGCCATCGATACTTATAAAAAATCGGAGCGAAAGTCGCGAGTGGAGTGAACTGATTGAAGGAGAAATCCAATTTGCGCTTGATAAAGACAGTACAAGAATAGGCTTGTTGGACTCAGGCGTCAACAATGCCCATAAACTGCTGGCACCTGCTCTTCCTAATGACAGAATGAAAAGTGCTATCAGCGTGCCGGATACAACAGACCACAGTGACCATGGTACAGGTATGGCCGGACTTATGCTTTATGGAGATTTGACGGATATAACTTATCGACATGGAGGTCCGATAATCATAGAACAGGACTTGGCTTCCGTGAAGATTGTAGAGAACGGTCATACAACAGATCCGGATTTCTATGGAGCGGTAATTGAAGATGCTATCTATCAGGCTCAGGCTATGGGGGCGTCTATACAATGTATGGCTGTAACTGATGGTACATCGTATGACGGAAAGTCAACGTCAAGTTCTGCGTCATTGGATGAAAGCATATACCATAATGGCAAGTGTGACCGCTTAGTGCTCGTTTCAGCGGGCAACATTGAGCCCCCTGAAGTAGATGCCACAAATTATCTGGAGTCCTGCAAAGCCAATGCTGTACAAAGTCCGGCTCAAGCATGGAACGCATTAACAGTCGGAGCATATACGGAGAAAACGATAGTAACAGATGAAAGCTACAAGGCACTGGCAGCTCCAGGGAATCTGTCACCCATGTCAAGAAGTTCGTGGAGTTGGAGAAATGGTTGCAATAAGCCTGAAATAGTCATGGAAGGAGGTAATATAGCCTATCATCCTGTTTTTCAAACAACGACACATCCTGATTTAAGTTTGATTACTACCTGCCAAGATTTGGCGGAATCATTGGAACAGTTCCATGCTACAAGTGCGGCTACAGCATTAGCGACACGTCTTGCGGCAAAAATAAAAACAGCAACACCAACTCTTTCCATGTTGTCTGTTCGTGGCATGATGGTACATTCTGCCAAATGGACACCGGAAATGATACGTATCGGTAATATCAAGGATATTATACCTTTATGCGGCTATGGCGTTCCTGATGAAGAGACGGCCTTATTCAGTAATGAAAAATATGCAACGTTTATATTTGAAAATGAGTTAATACCCTATTGGGAAAAAGATGGTTCAAACACCTATAATCAATTGCACTTTTATGATTTGCCTTGGCCAACAGAGGTGCTGGAACAAATGGGAGAAGAAAATGTAAAAATAAGAATCACACTATCTTATTATGTAAAGCCGTCTCCTGGATATGCGGGAAGAAGCAACAAGTATCGTTATCCATCTGCTACGCTGCATTTCGACTTGAAAAGTGCAAGCGAGAGTATGGAAGAGTTTCTTTGCAGAAGAAATAAAAGTGAAGGAGAAAAGAGAACTGACAATGATACTAACAGATGGACCATCAAACAACAACGAAGAGAACAAGGTACTGTACAATCTGACTGGATTGAATGTACGGCCGCTGAATTGGCTTCTTGTGGGCAGATAATTGTTTATCCAGGCCAAGGATGGTGGAAAGAAAGGAAATTAGCTAATGTTGATAATGTTATCAAATATTCACTTATCGTATCAATAGAGACAACGAAAACTGAAATTTACGATGCCGTAGAAACGGCTATCAGTAATAGAATAGGAGTACAAATAATGCAAGAAGTATAGGAAATAAAGAAAAAATCTAATAAGCACTTGATTATTAATAAAGCATATACGGAAACACAACGTCTTTATTTACATCAGATACAAATTACTGTTTCAATGACACTGTAGGCAGAGACTATAGATATAAACAGCATCGTTGACAAAAACAGGCAAAAAAATATGCATTAGTTTGCAGAAATCGAACCTTTTATTTATCTTTGCAACGTCAAAGAGATAAAGATTACAAGATTAGTCAAGAAAAACGATGAATTTAGTGTGATGCTAATTCAATGGCTTTCATAAAAGATAAAGTAATAAATGTACAGTCACTCAAGGAGTTAGAATAAGCCGAAGCAAAAGGTTCGATTCCTGGTGGCACCACCTTGAAGAAAAAAAGACAGTAAAATCCTGATTTCGGAAATCAGGATTTTTTATTTTCTCACAAAACACAAAATACGGCAATATAGACTGGATGACGAGGTATACGAGCTTTCAGCTCGATTATAACTTTCTCCACTTCTGACCTGCCTCCATATTTGATTAAGTCTTGGAGCAAAACTACTCCTTCCCGATATAAATCCCAATTTGATGCATATTAAAAAAACACCTTATACTTGAAGCATAAAGCTGGATGAATTCATCTTTGTAGAGTTCCCGAACATCTTCGGGAGCATCATCAAGAGTATAAGCAGAAAGATTCTTACGCAAAGATTCCATATACCTGCCCCACATCTTTTCCTGCGTATAGCTGGCAGGATTTAGTTTGAATACAGTTTCTCCGCCAAATGCAAGAAAACGGTTCTGAGATTGTTTATCATTCACACATTCTTTTTTTATAAACTCGTCAAATCACCTCTGAGCTTCTACTACAACAAGTCTATTTTAGACTGCAATATCTCAAACTTATATAATATGCATATAAATCTTAATCATCGACGAACTGCAAAAAGTTCAGCTTCAGTTTCCCAAGTATCATCCGGACACTTTACCATACGTTGCCAACGGAATGAGGTCGCTGTAATTTCCGAAAACACCCACTGTATATTCTTCTCATTAATTTCCGTCTGAACAATCCTGTTTCCTTCTCTTTTTCCTTCCAGTTGTGTAGCCCCTCCTAATTCCGTATATAAAATATCCCATGCTTCTGTATTAGGATTATACATACGTACCGTAGTCGCATAAGCTGCATCCGGTTGATAATCTTTAATCCGCGCCTTACGCGAAGGACAAATAAACACATCTTGAATTGCAGTCCCTTCCAGTACCCAAGCGAATATCCACTCTCCCTGAACATGTCTTTCGCCTGTTGTACCTTGGTTATCAACCCATTCAAAATCCCATTCACCGACAAACTGTCCATACAGGTTGTCTTTTTCCGGTATCAAATTGCTTTTCCCTTTTGACACTAATACGTTTATAAATTCTCCCATACTTTACCTTACTGACTCTAGATTAGACAAATATAAGATTTATAATTAATAATCACTAATATTAAAGCAATTATCTGTATGCAATATTCATGTCGAAAGCAAACAGATACATAGTACAAAAAACGGATTTCCCTACTCCCAAACAGATTTTTTATATTACACCTCAAGAACATTTCATTTACAAACTTATTGCAAAAAAAGTATTTGGTCATTAAATCTCAATTATTCAAAAAAGAAATACCGATAAAAAGTCTTTTTTCCCTATATTTGCTAGACTAAAAAAAGAAAAATGTCATTAACTCAATTAATATGAAAAAACTATCATTTATTACCGTATTTGTATTCCTGTCCATTCTTTTTGTACAGGCACAGCAAGCAAAGTATGTATTTTATTTCATCGGAGATGGAATGGGTGTTAACCAAGTTTTAGGAACAGAGATGTATCGTGGGGAGTTGGAAGGCAAAATTGGTGTGACTCCGTTATTATTCACCCAATTTCCTTATGCAACCATAGCCACTACTTTCTCGGCAACCAACGGAGTGACAGATTCAGCCGCTGCAGGAACAGCACTTGCTACGGGAAACAAAACAAAAAATGGCGCATTAGGTGTGAAAAAGGATCTGGAAACCAAAGTTAACAGTATTGCTTCTTGGGCAAAAGAAAAAGGTTGCCGTGTAGGTATCAGTACCAGTGTCAGCGTAGACCATGCCACACCGGCTGCTTTTTACGCACACCAAGGACAAAGAAGCAGCTATTACAACGTAGGTCTGGATTTGATTGATGCCAACTTCGATTTCTATGCAGGATCAGACTTTTTAGATCCCACCAACAAAAAAGCCGCCGGTTCAAATTCAGAAAGTTTGTATACACTAGTGGACAAAGCCGGATATACCATAGCCCGTGGCTACAAAGACTATCAGAAAAAAGCAAAAAAATCGGATAAACTGATTCTCTTACAACCTGCGACAGCAACAGACAATAGTGCTATCCCCTATGCTATCGATCGAAAAAAAGGCGATATGACTTTAACTGAAATCACCCGTGCCGGAATCAATTTCCTATCTAAAGATCTATCAAAAGGGTTTTTCCTTATGGTTGAAGGAGGTAAAATAGACTGGGCTTGCCACAGCAACGACGCCGCTACTGCATTCCACGAAGTGATGGATATGGATAATGCCATAAAAGTTGCTTACGAATTCTACGAACAACATCCTGATGAAACCCTGATTGTAGTAACAGCCGACCACGAAACCGGAGGAATCGTTTTAGGAAAAGGTCCGTATACTTTGAACCTACAAGCTTTAAAATCACAAAAAGTAAGTGAAAGCGGATATACCAAAATTGTAAACGAATTAAGAAAAAAATACAAGAATCAAGTACCTTGGGAAGTTATCAAGCAATCATTGAAGGATAATTTCGGATTTTGGGATAGTATTCAACTGAATGAAAAGCAAGAAGCATCCCTGAAGAAAGTATATGATGAATCATTTAGCGGTAAAGAGATAGATTTAACCCAAAGTGAATATCAACAAGACGAACCTTTGGCAGCTGAGGCCAAGAGAATTCTGGATGACATCGCTCTAGTAGGTTGGACCAGTGGAGGGCACTCAGGAGGTTATGTCCCCGTATTCGCTATCGGAGCCGGCGCCCAACTATTCCAAGGCCGCATCGACAATACCGAAATTCCGGTAAAAATAGCAGAAGCTGCTGGTTATCCCAACAATTAATCGAAAGCAAGATAGTGCGACAAACGTTCCAAGTCTTTCTCAGTGAATTCCTCATACAAGGATAACTGGGAAAGACTTTTTAATTTTCCCTTTTTCCTCCTATATTCTATAATCACCTTTGCCTGATAAAAATTCATATAAGGATGAGAGCGAAGTTTGTCAAGCCCAGCCTTATTGGCATTTATCCGATGAATTGGTGTATTTCCGAGTTTAAACCACTTCAACATATCCTCATCTACATAGTTCACTTCCTTTAACTGAACCGTGTCATAAAAACCTCCCAAACGTTTCCGGTAAGCCACAATCATGCGTGCAATGCCACTGCCTATTCCCGGAATCTTTTTCAACTCGGTAGTGTCCGCTTCACTCAAATCGACTAAAGTTCCTTCCGGATATTTATAAGCTGCCAACGTATCTTTCTCCACCTTTTTGATAAAGTGCAATGTATCCTGTTTCCGCCGAAAAGCCTCTGAAATCTGGATATAGGGTTTTAAGATATTAAATTTCTCGGACGACAAGCCATAAACACGAGAAAAATCATCCGCTGTCCTGAATTTACCGCCGGCTCTCCGGTATTGCAAAATAGTATGTGCAATAAAAGGAGGCAATCCACATTGCAAAAATTCGATGGAATCAGCTGAATTTGGATCAAAGGCAGCCAATACCACCTCTATTCTCTTAGGCTTATCATAGGAATATTGCAGAGATTCCTTCTCCTCCATTTCATGTACTCCGGCCAGAAAGTTTTTTATTTCTTCTATTCCCTCTTGATCCTGTTCCAAAGACTCTTCCTTTACTGGAAAAAGAACCCATATACACATAAATATGAAAAGCAAAGTCAACAAAAAAAGTATAGCTCTGCGTTCGCTTTTCGAGAAATAGAAAAAGTTTTTCCACATTACAATTCTAAATTAGCCCTAATTCATTGATAAAAATCAAAATGATAGCCACAGGTGCCACGTATCTCAACAAAAAGATATACAGATTGAAAAGACCTGCTTTCAGCTTTCCTCCATTGGTCAATTCCTCATAAGAAACGGAACGTTTCAAATACCATCCTACAAAAATACATACCAGCAAACCACCCAAAGGAAGCATTATTTTTGCAGTGACAAAATCAAGCAAGTCAAAGAATCCCTTATCAAACAGCGTATATTTCTGCATAACCCCCAATGACAAGGAAGAAATGACCCCAATTATAATACACCCGAAGGTGACCAATCTAGCAGCACGGCCACGAGTTAAATTGAATTCCTCGTGCAGAAAAGCCGTCACCACTTCATGTAAAGAAATAGTAGAAGTCAATGCAGCCAAAGCCAGCAAGACATAGAACATCACCGAGAAAATATAAGCTAATATCGGCACACCGCTAAAAGCTTGTTGAAAAACATTAGGCAATGTAATAAAAATTAATGATGGTCCCGCATCCGGCTGGATACCTACAGAAAAGGCTGCCGGAAAAATAATCAATCCGGCTAAGACAGCCACAAAAGTATCAATCACACCGACACTCAGAGCCGTATTTCCCAGTTTGGTTTCTTTCCCAAAATAAGAAGCATAGGTTGAAAGACATCCCATTCCCAAACTTAAGGAAAAGAACGCCTGCCCCATAGCCCCTAAGAAAACATCTCCGTTCACTTTACTAAAATCAGGCTTCAGCAGAAACTCCAAACCTTTTTCCGCATTGGGAAGCGACAATGAACACCCTACCAAAACTACTATCAGTATAAACAAAACAGGCATCAGCACCTTCGAAGATTTTTCTATTCCATCTTTCACTCCCTTTACTATAACAAAATGGGTAACCAATAAAAAGATGACCAGCCAAATAAGTGGACGAACAGGATCCTTCGAAAAACTCTGGAAAGCAACCACAAAATCTTCCGGCTTCTTATCTGCAAAACCATTAACTCCCGCTTCCAATATATACTCCAAAGTCCATCCTGCCACTACCGAATAATATCCTAGAATAAGAAAACCGGCCAAAACTCCCAAATATCCCAACCACTTCCAATGAGTTCCGGGAGCCAAAACCTTATAAGCACGTCCCGTACTTGCTTTTGAATGACGACCTACTGTGAATTCGGCAATCATAATAGGCATTCCCAACATAAGAACACACGCCAAGTATACCAAAATAAATGCCGCACCTCCATGATTTCCCGTCTCATAGGGAAACCTCCATATATTACCAAGTCCTACAGCCGAACCTGCCGCTGCCAGAACAGCCCCAATCTTACTTCCGAAATTTACTCTTTCGCTTTTTTGCATAAAAAACTATCAAATTATTATAAATCAACACTAATTAGCCTGCAAAAGTATAAAATTAATCGTACTTTTGCGATGAATCACAAAAAAATTAAAGTATGCTATATTATTTTAGAAAATATCCGGTATCCTTGATCATTGTAGCTATCATCTTTTATCTTTCCTTTTTCACTCCTCCCAAAACAGATATGGAAGAAATCCCCTACATAGACAAAGTAGTGCATATATGCATGTATGGGGGACTCTGTCTCATTTTATGGATAGAATATCTGAGGAATCATAAGACTGTCAATTGGAATCATGTAATATGGGGAGGCATCATAGCTCCTGTAGCTATGAGCGGGTGTATCGAACTGATGCAAGCTTATTGCACAGATACCCGCAGCGGTGACTGGCTGGATTTTCTGGCAAACAGCATTGGAGTTGGACTAGCTGCCTTAATAGGATATTACTTACTTCGCCCCCTTATATGGCGTAAATCCTAAAAAGAAACGCCGACGATTCTTCGCGAACAGTCGGCGTGATGATAAAAGTCAAAGTTATATAATAAAGATAGAGAGTCAACTTAACGGAAATCTTTCAGATCATTCTGCAACCTCTGACGAGTGAAAAAGATACGGCTTTTCACTGTTCCCAACGGAAGTCCCAGTTTCTCGGCAATTTCCCTATATTTAAATCCTGATACATACATAGCAAACGGCACGCGGTAATCTTTAGGCAACGCATTCACGATACGATGTATCTCTTTCAAATCATAAGCACCTTCTGTAGAATCGAATCCTGATTCCTGTGGAAGATTCAAATGAAACAAGTTATCCGTCTGATCGACGAAAGTCTGATCACGCACTGTTTTACGATAATTATTTATAAATATATTACGCATGATGGTGTACATCCATCCTTTAAAATTCGTATCTGGAGTAAACTTCTCTTCGTTGTCCAAAGCTTTAAGTGAAGTTTCCTGCAACAAATCATTAGCCTCTTCTCTGTCAGCTGTCAATTTAAATGCAAAGCGAAATAATTCGGTTTGTATACTTAGTAAATGCTGTGTAAAGTCGACTGTCTTCATATTAATCTATTTTTAAGTTGTTATTTTCTGTTTTTGTTTTCTGTTGCAATATTAACGACTTCTTATAAAAGTCACGACAGAAAAACTAACAACAAAGGGGGTATAAACTATCAAATAACAGTTTTTACCCCCTAAATTAACAGTTAACAGGTGGTTTCGTTTTAACTTTTAATTAGCCGGTATCCCTCCACCGGTCCCAGCATTACCTCCTCCACTTTTCAAATCATCATTATTAATGCTTCGCGCTGCTTTTTTTACCTGAGCCTTCAACTCCCCAAAGCGCCAACTAATATTAAATCCATAATAACGCATCGGAATTCTGGTAGAAGTAGAAGAGCAGAAAGTAGAAGTATTGATATTATTCTTAAAAGTAATATATTTATTAAATAAATTGGACGAGTTAAGAGAAATAGTCAGCCTCTTTTCCTTCAAGAAAGAACGACTGAACCCTATCGCATAATAATAGAAAGAGGAACTTTTACCTTGCAAAGAGATATGCGGAGTACCACCCCCTCCATTCAGACTCAGACGCAGGTCCCAAGGCAGAGTCTGCTGAAAGCTTCCGAAGAGATTTCCTTCCCAGCCATGATTCTTTAAATCAAGCCCTGAACTTCTATAATCCACATAAGCTCCCCGTCCATTGATATTAAAGCGGGTTTTAGGAGACATATTCCAGTTCAGGAACAAAGACAAATTAATATTCTTACTTTTTCCTATATTATCATAGGTAGAATTCATCACACCATCTTTTATAAAAGAGTATTGCTCTATACCATTATTGACAAAAGAATAATTAGCACTGACATTTACATTAAATTTCTGCGAGAAACTACCGAAAGTAACACTAAGCGAATGGGCCTTTTCACTTTCCAAATCAGGATTACCGTAACTGATCGCAGTGGGGTTGCTGGTGTCAGTAAACGGATTCAAAAACCAAATACCCGGCCGACTGATACGCATATTATAAGATGCCCTCAAACTTTGAGTAGGAGCCAATTGGTAAGAGAACATCAAGGATGGAACCAAATCATCAAACTGAGCATCAAACTTCTCATCCTTATTTTTATAATCCGCATCCATAAATGTATGCTCATAGCGAATTCCCGCCTTTCCACCGAGTTTTTTGTACTTCATCTGATAGCCCAAATAAGCAGCCAGAATATCCTGCTTATGATCATATTGCGTGCTCATATCCTGATCATACTTATATTCTCCGGTTTTATCGGCCAGATAATATTTACCATCACTTTTACTTCTACGAAAAATATACTTTATACCAGTTTCAATGCTGTGTATCGAATTTATCGGATTGATATAGTCCAATTGAGCCGTATGCTCTTGTGTGCTGGCATCATTTTTAAAATATTGGTTTTGCAAAAGATAAGGAACATTCAACGTATCCTCATAATCCGTATTCGCCTCACTGTTATTGGGTGAATGGCTAAAACGATAAGAAAAAGTAAGAAGTTCCCCTTTCTTTTTGAACGAATGCTGATAATCCATATTGCCCCCCACTTCGCCAAAGCCCGATTCATTATTTCCTAAAGAACCGTAACCGTAAACCGGATTACCGGCATAATTAGTCATCTGTGTATTTCCAATCCTCTTATTCGTAAAATTGCCAGTCATCAGATTCATAGAAAAACTGATCAGATTCAAAGTGTCAATCTCATAACTTCCTTCCAGACTGCCAAATTGAAAATTGCCATAGCTCTTGCTTCTTCGATGCGACTCCAAAAATTTATTTTCCTGAGATGTGAAATCCTCACGATATGAATCTTCAAATCCCTTTTGAGATCCCTGGTAGTTATAAGAATAATTACCGGTAACAGTGAACTTGCCCGACTGAACCGTACCATAACCGCCACCATACACACGCGTATTGCTTGCACCACCATTCAATGTCACCGTATATCCTTCCATTCCAGCTCCTATAGTGATAATATTCAAGATGCCCGCCACCCCTTCCGCGTCATATTTAGCCCCAGGCTCGGTGATAACCTCTATAGATTTAATGGAATTGGCCGGCATACTCCGCAATACCTCGGTAGGATTATTGCTCATCATGTTATTCGGCTTGCCATTAACATGCACTTTAAACTTACTGCTACCGTTTACTTGAATTTTATCCTCTCCATCTACAGTCACCAGCGGAACTTTACGGAGCATTTCAAGAGTCGTATTGGTTTTAGAATCCGGATCATCCTCTATACTATACGTCACTTTGTCTATTTCTGCCTTTACCAAAGGTTTCTGCGCTACCACCTCCACTCCTTTCAACATTTCAGTCGCTTCTGCTATCAAAATCTTACCCAAATCAACATTCTTACGATTGGTCGATATCGAGAATTCCTTCTGTACAGGAGACTTTCCTACAGAAGTAAAATGAATGAGATAAGTCCCCGGCACGGCAAGCCGTTCGTCAAACCTGCCGTCCGCTCCTGTCACAGCCAATTTCACCGGCTTTGCAGGATTATTCTTCAATGAAATACGGATTGTAGAATACGGTTCCCCTTCATTAGACAAAGAATCTAATAAGATTCCCTTGACTGAGAACTGGCCTTGGACAACCTTTTGCGCCTTCGCCGTAAATGACAAACTTGCTACAAGCAAGATAATGCCCCATAAAATGTTGTGTTTCATATATCAATAATGAGTTTGTGTTTGTTACAAAGGTAGGTAAACGATAGCAAGTAGTTTATTTTCAGACGTTAAAGAAGCCTATATATTATCTACCAGCGAGTATAAGGATTCTTCATCAAAAAAGAATTATAATAACGAATATCTCCCGTTACCTCTTTTTCGATGAAATGGGGCTTTTTGAACAATTCGTCCTCGCTATTCAGTTCCACTTCCGCTACAGTCAAGCCCTCATTCTCACCATAAAACTCATCCACTTCAAAGATATGCTCTCCACTTTTCACCAAATACCGGATTTTATCAATCACCCCAGGCTCACACAGTTTCATCAACTCTTCGGCCTCTTGCAAACTGATCTCCTTCTCCCACTCATAACGACTTGTACCGGAGTCATTGGAAGCCCCTTTGATAGTAAGATACCCTTTATTATCCCGAATACGCACCCGGACAGTTCTTCCACGAGCACTACAGATATAACCTTGCACAATATGACTATGCGCATAAGCCTCTAGTTTATAACTGTCATCCTTTACTAAAAATTTTCGTTCTATTTCTTGTCCCATAGCGTTTTAATATATAAAAAAGCCCCGCAAAGAATAACCTCAGCAGGACTTCACTATTTCTTCTTCTTCTGTTTTTATCCATACATGGCATAGCCTACCATAATAACAAGGGCTAATACGATTAATCCGATGAACAGACCTTTTACAATCCTATTTGCTTTCTCTTCTTCCCGCTTACTATAAGCAGCTTTCTTATTCTTTCCCATAAGTATTTCATTTTTAAGATTAAACCATCTCCTTTGAATATCCCAAAAGTACAAAGTTTCTAGAAGAAAACAAATAAATTACGAAGAAATTACTAATTCTCCGAACCGGAAAACTCCATCAAGTATGCCTTGATAAAGCCATCAATCTTTCCATCCATCACTCCGTTCACATCCGAAGTTTGAAAATTAGTACGATGATCCTTCACACGACGGTCATCAAAAACATAACTGCGTATTTGTGATCCCCATTCAATCTTCTTCTTGCCTGCCTCCACCTTGGCCTGTTCTTCCATGCGGTGCTGCAATTCCTTATCATATAAAATTGAGCGCAACTGGCGCATCGCATTTTCCTTATTCTTCGGCTGGTCACGGGTTTCAGTATTCTCAATCAAGATTTCCTCTTCCTCACCGGTATATGGATCTTTATATTGATAACGCAGACGTACTCCTGATTCCACCTTGTTCACATTCTGTCCGCCGGCCCCCCCCGAACGGAAAGTATCCCAAGACATACGGGCAGGTTCAATTGTCACTTCAATACTATCATCCACCAACGGCGTTACAAACACAGAAGCAAAAGAAGTCATCCGTTTCCCCTGAGCATTATAAGGAGACACGCGCACCAAGCGGTGAACTCCATTCTCACCTTTCAGATAACCATACGAAAAACTGCCCTCAATATTCATTGTCACCGTCTTGATTCCGGCCTCATCCCCATCCTGAAGATTAGCCACGCTCACTTTATAGCCATTGGTCTCCGCCCAACGCATATACATACGCATCAGCATGGAAGCCCAATCCTGACTTTCAGTACCACCAGCACCACAATTAATTTTCAATACACAATCCATTTGGTCAGCCTCCTGGCGAAGCATATTCTTCAGTTCCAATGCCTCCACCGCAGTGACAGCCTTTTGATATGCTGCATCCACTTCTTCTTCGGTAACCAAATCGTCTTTACAAAAGTCAAAAGCCAATTCCAGTTCATCTGCCATCGTCTTTACCTCACGGTAACCGTCGATCCATTTTTGCAGATCTTTGACCTTCCTCATTTGTGCTTCTGCTTTCTTGGCATCATCCCAAAAACCGGGCGCCTGCGTACGCAGTTGTTCTTCTTCCACCTGAACCAGTTTATTTTCGATGTCCAGATATCTTTCAAGTGCCGCAGTACGTTCTTTTACGTCTTTCAGTTGCTCTATTGTTATCATCTTGAGAATTTTTGCATTTCAGGATGCAAAGATAGTGGAAATCTATTCATTTTCCCATTATTCTTCGTACATCTTTTCTATTTCGGCAGCATAGTTCTTGTTCAGCACATTACGTTTTATTTTCAACGTATTGGTCAGCTCACCACGCTCCATACTGAAAGGATGGGGCAACAAGGTAAACCTCTTGATCTGTTCATAATGTGCAAACTGCTGCTGCAGTGTATCAATCCGCTCTTTAAACAAATCGATAATTTCCGGTTTCTGCAACAGTTCCTCCATACTTTCATAGCGAATACCTTTTTTTGCGGCATACTCTTTCACCAGTTTATATTCAGGAATAATCAAAGCAGAAACAAATTTACGTTCATCGGCAATAATAGAAATCTGATCGATATAACGGTCTACCACCAATTTGGCTTCAATGGCTTGAGGAGCGATATACTTTCCGTTTGAAGTTTTAAACAAGTCCTTGATACGCTCTGTAAGGAACAAATGCTCATCTTTTATATAACCCGCATCACCGGTATGGAACCATCCGTCTTCAGTAAACGCCGCCTTCGTAGCAGCTTCCTTTTTATAATAGCCATGAGTGATTCCTTCACCACGTAACATTATTTCGTTATTCTCCCCTATTCTGACCTGCACATGGGGCATGATACGCCCCACCGAACCAACCACATGGTCATTATCATTCTCACAAGCAACCGTTGCAGTAGATTCCGTCAATCCATAACCGGCTACCATATTAATTCCCACCGACAAAACAAACTCCTGTACAGCCGGTGGAATAGCCGCACCGGCAGTAGGGAAGAAACGCCCGTTTTCAATGCCAATAGTCTTTTTCAACAAGCTATAGATCGTTTTCTCATAAAATTTATATTTCATGTGCAATACAGGCGGAGGAGTCAGCCCTTTGTACACATATTCCAAATTATGTTCACGCCCCACTTTAATAGCATCCAGCATCAACTTCTTTTTCAATCCGGTTGTCTCATTGATTTTTTCTTGCACGCCGGCATACACTTTCTCCCAGAAACGGGGAACACTGCACATAGCCGTAGGACGGATCTCCTTTATTGTCTTCTGGATATCAGCAGGACGCAAGTTGATAGACAAAGTACACCCCATCGAAAGACACCAGCAAGTCCATGCACGCTCAAACACATGAGTAAAAGGAAGGAAATTCATAATCACATCCTGATCACCCAATTGAGGGAAACGTTCATCATGTGCCGGAATGGCCGCCTCATAGCAAGAATGATGCAACATCACCCCCTTGCTGTCTCCGGTTGTTCCACTGGTATAAAGAATATTGGCAAGATCACCATTACCCGACTCTGAAGTACGCTTGTCTACCTCAGCTTGATGCGGATGCGCCTCACCCAATTTCAGAAAGTCATCAAAATAAATGGAAGTCTGGTCCCGCTCATCACGCTTTACCTCCCTGTCGAAAATTATAATCTGTTTCAGTTGGCTTCCCAGTAGCATAACCCGGAACGCCACATCATATTGCAACTGTTCACCTACAAAAATATAACGTATTTCGGCATCACCTACCATATAATGTACCTGCGCCTCGGAACTGGTAGCATAAAATGGTACAGTAACAGCCCGTACCCCAAAAGCTCCAAAGTCCACATACAGGCATTCCGGTTTATTTTGAGAAAAAACTGCTATATTTTCCTGTATGCCTATACCTAATTCTATCAATGCATTCGAAACTGTTTTTACAGTTGCGGCAAACTGGTTCCAAGAAACCGGAATCCATGTTTCTGTTTTATAATCGCGGTAACGCAACGCTACACGATCACCATATTTCCCTGCCTGACGTTGTATCAGGACAGATAAGAAAGAACTACTCATTCCAAAGATTTATTTTTAATTCATCGGCAAAGTTATCGTTTAATTTGGAATTATCCTCTATAAACAGGCATTAATTTTCCCAATTAGTCAAAGAGTTAGAAGAAATCAGCCGAAAGATTTAGTTGCATATCTAACTTAATTACCTACTTTTTTCATCACCGTTTACCACGCAAAAATAGTATCTTTGCAACACATTAAATTATTAAAATCAAGATGATTGATATAGAATATTACACTTCCGAAGCAACCACATTGCTGAATTCGTTAATCGGTATCCCCTCATTGAGCCGGGAAGAAGAAGCTGCCGCTGACTTTCTGCAGAACTATATTGAAGAAACAGGTATCATGACCGGTCGTTCGGGCAACAACATTTGGTGTATCAGTCCGATGTTCGACCTCAACAAACCGACTATTTTACTAAATTCCCACATCGATACCGTAAAACCGGTAAACGGATGGCGGAAACATCCTTTCACTCCGAAAGCCGAAAACGGAAAGATTTACGGTTTGGGAAGTAATGACGCCGGCGCCAGTGTAGTATCCTTATTTCAGGCGTACCGCCATCTCTCTACAACCGAGCAGGCATACAATCTGATCTTTCTTGCCTCATGTGAAGAAGAAGTTTCCGGAAAAAACGGAATAGAAAGCGTATTGCCCCAACTACCTCCCATCACCTTAGGCATAGTGGGTGAACCGACAGAAATGCAGCCTGCTATTGCCGAAAAGGGATTGATGGTGCTGGATGTTACCGCATACGGCAAAGCCGGACATGCCGCACGCAATGAAGGAGTGAATGCTATCTACAAGGTACTGGAAGACATTCAGTGGTTCCGTGATTATAAATTTCCAAAGGAATCTTCCCTGCTGGGGCCTGTCAAAATGAGCGTGACACAAATAAATGCCGGCACGCAGCATAATGTCATCCCCGATACTTGTACTTTCGTTGTGGATATCCGCAGTAATGAATGTTACTCTAACGAAGAACTATTCAAAGAAATAAGTGCCCATCTAAAAAGCGAGGCGAAAGCTCGTTCTTTCCGCTTGAACTCATCTCATATCAGTGCCGAGCATCCCTTTGTGAAATGCGCGGTAAAACTAGGACGTGTACCTTTCGGCTCTCCTACTTTGTCCGATCAGGCGTTGATGAAGTTCCCGTCTGTCAAAATCGGTCCGGGAAAGTCCTCCCGTTCACACACGGCTGATGAATATATCATGGTTTCGGAAATTGAGGAAGCGATAAGGCTTTATATCGAGATGCTGGACGGACTGGTGCTGTAAACGACTTACAAAGACGCTATTTCCCCTATAGACAGACCGGTAACCTGTGCAATTACATCAAATGCAATACCGGCCTGTTTCATTTTTTTTGCATTCTTGAAGCATTCTTCCTTACGACCTTGCTCAAGACCTTTTTCAAGGCCCTCTTTAAGACCTTCCTCACGCCCTTTTTTCAACTGGGTGGACATCACGCTGTACCAGTCGCGGAAATTCTTCAAACTTTCCCAATACTCGCCTAATTCCTTAGGATTGAACTTAGCTATCTCGGCAGCCTCGAAAAGTTCCTTGTTCATTGCCGTGCCGAAAAGCAGCTTGAAGCCGAAATCGGTATAAGGGTTGATGTATTTATCCTGTATGCCTTCTGTTCCCATATCTATCCGAGGTTTAATAAGTTATGATACAGGATAAAAGTAATCAATATACTGCAATTCCCCGTCTTAAAAGAAAGATTTAACTATTTATCATTCATAGTAGCAACATATCCTCATCATAACAATAATTTATATCTTTCATTCCCCTTTTCTAGATAAGGTTTAATAATTCCTCATTATTCCATCTTTCAGCATATTCACTGCTTAAGTCTGCCGTGATACACTCGTGCTTATTTTCCCCTTTTTGTAAACCGATAACTCTGATGTCAGGAATAGTTTTAGCATACTTTCTTATTGCGAGTTCCAATAAAATTCCTAAGCTTATCGATTTCATATTAGGCGGATAAAACGGTTCCGCACTTTGAGCATCATTTAAACAGGAAAAAATAACATCTATTGCCTGTTCCCACGTAATAAAAAACCGGGTAGCTTCAGGATCTGTCAATATAAGCTCCTTCCTATTTTCTAATGCATACTTCCATTTTACCAAAACAGATCCTGTAGAATGTAATACATTTCCATAACGAACTATCCTATAAGCGCAATTCGATCCGTTTATTTGTTCAAAATCCTCAAAAAGATTCTCCATAAGCAATTTAGTAGCCCCATACGTTCCTGAAACTTGAACAGCTTTATCAGTGCTTGTTGCCAGAATAAATTTTATGTTCTGCTCCTCAACAGTTATTTTAAGAAGATTTAACGTACCAAGAATATTAGTCTGAACAGCTTTCAGAGGATGTTCTTTTGCCAAAATGACATCTTTAAACGCAGCCAAATGAAATATCCCATCACAACCATTCAATGCCTTTTTCAATAAAAGATAATCTTCAATGGGGCATGGAAAGATTTGAACGCCTTTAAATTTCTCCCTCAGAGCAATCAGTTTTCCTTCATTCCTGGCTATCGCATGAATAGTATGTCCTTGGGTAATCAACCGTTCTATTAATTTCTCAGCCAAATAACCGGTAGCCCCCGTTACTGCAATGGTTCCCATACTCAAGCTATTTTTTATCATTCATCAACACATCCCTCGCAACATAAGGCTGTGGAGAAAACTCAACAGTCAACACATTCGACCCTCCTAAAGCTGTTAATGTATGGACGCACCCCGGTAAAGTCCTTACCAAATCCCCCTTTTCCCAAATCTCTTCTATTACAGCCTCACTATCATCATATTTCTGAAAAGTAGCCTGCATACGCCCCTGTAAAATAAGCATATATTCCACCTTTCTAAAATGATAATGATTACCTCTGAGAACCTTTGGGACGAATTGCAAGAATCCTATATATTTAGCGGCTTCCACCGCTGGAATTGAAGCACTCAAAGTAGTATCCTCGCCAATTACAAAACCAGTCCCCGCCTCCAGCAAGCTATAATTTTTCACATTCCCTACGGATTCCACTTTTATCAAATCCCTGACAGTTATTTCATCAAACATTTTTTTCGATTGCTCACGCACGTCAATTTTACATAATCCGGCACGATATTTTAATAAAAACAATTTATGATGAGGAGCAAGATTCTCCAATCTCAAACACTCATCCATATCCAGCAAGACAAAAGATTCACCTTCCAAAATACGGATATCCGCTGCATCGTCCATCAAATAAGTATGATGAATATATTCCCATCTATCATAGTCTGCTCTATACTCAGACCCCAGATAGGTTATAGAACTAAAATGTACCTTTGAGGATTTCTTGTGTTCAAATTCTTCCTTCAGTTCTCTGATAATACCGTCTAGAGGGGTTTCCTCCTCCTCAAGGTAGCCAGAAACAAGAGAATAACATCCGGAGTACTCTATATCCGGATTCTCATCTCTTTTTTGCAACAATACTCTATTATCTGTTGTAGTAATAATCGCAGTAGTCGAATCCATCATCTTTTTCATCTTCATTATTTTTTAAATTTTCATTCTGTTGTATTTTCACCACACCCACGTGATGAATAATATTTTCCTTATTCAGCATATCAGTATAAATAGCATGGTTTAACACTATAATAAGCAACCAAATAAGAGACAATATGGCAAAAAAAGGTTGAGTGTATGATTTCAGCCATAACTCCCAAGATTTTTTCTCTCTTTTCAAATTAGAAGGAATCTTTGTGAAAAGTTTCACATACTCATCCGGAAAAGTCTTTTCCGCTTCACATAACATATTCTTCCAGTGCTCATGATAACTCCATAATCTCTGCATTACGTAAATAGACCATATTGAGAATGACAATCCTCCAAATGCAATAATAAATGTCAGGTATTCAGAAGTTTGGCATACAGAGTTAAACAAAACGGTTTCCAATCCGAATAAAGAAACATTTATTCCGAACATAATATTAAAACGGCTCCAGATACCAGCTCCTTCATACTGTAATTGGCCAAGAAGGTGAGTATAATGTTCCATTAATTTAGTGTTCTGCAAGGAATCCCTATCATTTACCGCCTTCTGATGATCCACATCCGCATAAAAGTTTATACCGCATCGAACTAACTTCGTCATTATATCAAGAATCTATTTTTATAATAAAAAAGGAGAGGATATTCCTCTGTTATCAGATTCATATCCCCTCCTCGCTTGAGGTTATCAAGAAGAAAGCATATCAAATTTAAACTATACTTCCTATCTTAGCCCGAATGTTTACTGTACTTTTCTTGTTACAGTTACCTTGAATGTCTTGGTTACAACACCCCAGTTATGAGTATAAGTAATGTTCAAGTTTACATCATGAGTATATACTGTACCTGTCGGAGTTCCCTTCCAAGTAAGAGTTGCAGTAGCTGCATCATAAGTAAAGTCTTTTTCATTCTCATCCAAAGAAATTTCCAATCCTGTAGCTTCAGCAACAGCATTACCAGCAGCATCTTTTCTATACAATGTTTCAGCTATGGTTTCTTCAGCAGCAATCGTAGCGGCATTGTATTTTACCAATACATTTTTAACAGCATCTTTCAATGTCAGTTCAGTCCATTTCTTCTTGTCTGCTGCACCTAAAGCATTAATCAAATCGAGAATCTTAATCTGATCGTTTGTAGCCAATGCCGGATTATTATACTTCAAGTCTACTATTGCAGAGAATTCTAAGATAGGTTGTTCCACCTTCCAGTCTTCAGTTGCAAACAATACACGCTTAGCAGAACCAGCTGTAGCATCATAGATATCAACTTTCAAAGTTCCAACCTTAGCCAAATCTACACGCGGAGTAAAGGCAATCTGATTAGTGCTAGTCCATTCAATGTTATTTTCTTTCATCATTTCCTGAACATAAGCATTCTGCTTCTTATAATCCAATTCAAACTCAACTGTCGCATCTTCAGGAACAACATTGTACATCTTGTCGAATTCTTGAGATTCCATGATGAACTTGCTATAAGCACCGCCAGTTTTTGTCCATGTACCGATAATAGTACGACTCTTGTATTCATCCTTGATAGGACAATCAAAGTTATAGGTTACAGAGAAGTTATCTACAGAAACCTTGAACAGTTTGTTTACGAAGCTGTTGTAAACACCATACGGTGTGTTCACTCCGTTAGTCATTTTCTCGGTAGCTCCCCAACCAGGATAATAAGAAGAAGCTCCAGCCAACAAGGACATATTCTTGAACTGTACAAAGTCAGCACCCGGTGTCAAAATCAAGAACAAAGAGTCTTTGTCAGCATTGTTTCCACCGTTCTTATAATACAAGACAGCTTCATTTTTAACCGTTTCAAGATTTTTAGCCAAGTCTGTAACTTTTGCAGGAATATTAGTCGATAAATTGTTATTTTGATAATATTGATTACAGTTATCAGATATTGATTGATAACTTAACAACTTGCCACCAGCATCATATACAGGCTTGTTCAATGTAATGAATGTGCAATATTCCTGATTTTTATTAGAAATAACATCACGACCTTCAATAGCAGCCTCAAAGTTACGAACATCCAAAGTAATGATCCGAGCTTTTGAGCTATTGTATGCAAATGCAAAGTTTTCCTTAGCATCCAACGGTTTCAAAGCAACGGTTCCGAATACAGGATTAACAGCAGGACGAACAGCCTTGATGAATACTACATTTCTCACCTCGTATTCTTTAACACCTTCTTCCTGTGGTTTAACTGTAGTAGTCACTTCTATTGCAGCATATTCATCAATAGCAGATGCCTGGTTAGTCGATTTTACAGACAAAACATTATCTTTAAAATCAAAGATACCCTGACGAGTTTTAATAGGTTGTCCATTAAATGTATAATCCTCATTCTGATCCAACAATCTGAACACTCTGGTATATGAAATATTGGTTGACTTCAACCATACTTTTGCTGCTCCGGAAATGTAAGCGTCAATAGAATCATTTACATTATAAACACCTTGATAGTCAAAGCATCCATAAGATTTACCATCATAAGAAGCACCATCTGCATTGATTATTGCAGGGTATTCATCTTCTTTCATATTAGTAGAGGTAAAAGCATTTACAATGCTCTTTACAGATGCATGTGTTCTACTTACCGTGAAATAATCGGAAGCTGATGTATATTGACCATACATAGTTACATCCAATGAGGTTGCATAGGTATTATTTCCAATACCTTCATTCGGTAAAATAGCAAGGCTCAAAATACCGTTTTCTAATTTTGCAGAACCTTCCATATAGGTCAAAGCAGGAGCAACACTACGAACTTGATACGTATCAACAAAGGAGAATTTCGCATTATTCAATGAGAAATCACCCGGATATACCTTGAATGAAGCATAAGCAGGAACAGATGCAAACAAAACATCCTTATCCGGGTTAAAACTTCCTTCATTTTCCTGCCAATAGATATCATAAGCCTTACAAACATCACTATAATCATCAACAGCCTGTTTTCTGTAAACCACAGTCTGCAACCCTTTGAATGCAGAACCTTCCTGCAGCAAAGTATAGTTCTGTCCGTCGATAGTCACAATTACAGTCTTGCTTTCAGCATCTACAGCAATGTTAGGAAATTCATTGTTCTGCTTCAAATCAGTAACTTTGTCACCGATCTTGATGTATTCCACACCGTCCACTGTCACCCAAGACACGTTTGAACCAGCGGCTTCACCATCCTGACCTCTGGCCGGAACTTTGTTACCTTCGGTATCTTTCACATCCACCCAAGTAGCACCTTTGTCTGTGCTAACCTGCCAGTAATTGCCTTCCACACGGAATTCAGGGATAACAGTAGTACCATCTGCTCCATTAGTACCATTCTTGATAGTAATTTTGGAACCGTCAGTGAAAACCAGTTCATATCCACCGGTAACCTCATTACATGACTGAACGAATTTACCTGCCTTAATTGCCGAGTCAAGACTTGCAATGGTTTCCTTGACTTCGCTCAATTCCTTGTCGATGCGGTCAATGTCATCATCATAGTCCTTACAAGACACAAATGTTCCTGTTGACGAAACCATTAAGGCTCCGAACAGGATTGCACTTAAAAACTTTTTGTTCATAATAGAAAAACTTTAAATTTATAAATTTAAAAACTAAAATTGGTTATACATATTAACTTCATTATTAATATCTTAGCTAGTTTATCACCTGTAAATACCGTTTCCTCCTTTCCCTGGACTGATAAGATAAAGGTGATATGCCCACAATACGACTGAAAGCCGAGTAGAAAGCACTTTTAGAGGCGAAACCACAACTACAGGGCAAGTCATTCAATGTGCAACGACCGGAATCAAGAAGTTCTTTGGCATATTCCACGCGATAGCTGTTCACAAGTTCCTTCAAGTTGCAACCAAAATACTTATTCACTACATTACTCAGGTAGGTCTGGTTCGTTTCAAGCAGTTCACTCAGTTTTTTCAGAGAAAGCGAGGTGTCAAGGAATACCTGACGTATCTCAAGCTGGTACAATATACCTTTATATATATTGCAATCCACCTTGCGAATGTCTGTTCCCTTTCCGGCAAACTCCTCTTTCCATTGCCGCTCGGCGGCCTTGAAAAGCAAAGTTTTCTGCCGCTCGGAAGTAGCGGTCGTGCGTTTACGTCTCAGAAATAGATATTCCATCTGCTTTATGTTGTTTTCATTTAGTTATACCGCTTCAAAGACCAGGTATATTCTATATATAAAAAGGTCTTAAAAACGACATTTTTTGTAGATCTCTTGATAAGAGATCTACAAAAAGCATTAACACACATTATATCAACATATTACAGAGCTGTTGAAACGGAATAAAGAAGAATATAAATAAGTGAGAGAACTATTTTTTTATATAAATTCCTATTTTTTTTGCCAAAAATGTATTAGTTCTCAAAACTTTGCTTATTTTTGCACAGAAAATATATATCTCTTATCAAGAGATATATAAATCGGGTCATGTAAAAGCGAAGCATAACAAACTGAAAGACAGAATGTTGCTACTTATAAAGAGTTTATGTTAGCTTTAAAAGGAGAAAAGTTCATCATTTTAACTTTTTTTGTTTCATCAAAGAGAAATCCCATCAACCAATTTTTTTAAAGTTCTACTATAAAAGTCCAGAAGCATTTGGAATTATTATGGAAATGACAATAGATCGAACCCTGTTGCATAAACCTTTTCTATCTCCTGATTAAACCTTTTTATACGGATGTATTCTATCTCCATAGCCTTTGGAGCTATCTCCATAAGCTTTGGAGTTATCTCCCAAGGCTATGGAGTTATCTCCCAAGGCTATGGAGTTAACTCCAAAGGCTTACGGAGATAGAACAAACAGGAAAAAAACCTTTAACCATACGGCGGGAAAGGTTTAGAAATATAGACAAGAGCTTTTAAGGATGAATCTGATTACAAAGCTACGCATTCCTTAAGCAGGGAGGAAAAGTCCCCAGACTGCCTTCTTATAAAAAAGCGAAACAACATATTGGCAGGAAGATATACATCTGACTACATGTATGTTATATAGCAACAAGTCGAAATGCTAAAGTGAGGGCATATATCCAATCCCAATCTTTACTTTTGCCTGTCATACAAACCATCCATAAAATTACGAACGCTCGTACAGGGGGGTATCACAAACAATTGTATGAAATAAATCCCCACTAAATTTCTGCTGACCCAAAAGCCGGATAAGCCCTCATTTCAGCAGGCTGAAGGATTTATATCCGGATGAAGGAAATAAAGTAAAAATGGTTCATCATAAACAACTGAGAAACAATATATTACCTTACAATGAAGGATTTGAAGGAAAAAAAACAGGTTATAGAGCCAAATCTTCTCTATAACCTGCATATACTCAAATCACCTTGAAACAATCAGAGAGTGATATCTTTCATTATCTTTTCTAATGCTCCGGCATTATGGTTCACATAATTTCCGGCAGCTTTCCCTGCTTGTTGCAAGCAAGCCTTATCCGACAAAAATTTGTCCATCAGCCGTTTAAAATCATCATAGCCAGTCACTTCAAAACCGCCTTTCTGCTCCAACAAATGTTGCGCCTCGCGAAATTTCTTGTTGTTAGGTCCGAATACCACAGGAATACCATATACAGCCGCTTCCAACACATTATGAATTCCAACTCCGAAACCACCCCCAATATACGAAATCTCACCATATCGGTAAATGGAGGACAGCAATCCGTAACAGTCGATAATCAAACAATCGGCCTGTGTCACATTTTCTTCCGTAGCCTCGGTATAGCGGATGCACGGACGTTTCACCTTATCTAAAATCTCTTTCAAATGACTGTCGCTCACCACATGAGGAGCAATAACCAGTTTCATCTCAGGATGCTCATTGAAATACTTGATAAAAATATCCTCATCCGGTCCCCATGAGCTGCCTGCAACAAAAGTCAACGAGCCACCTTTGAACTTCTCCACCAGCGGAAGCTGCTTGGCTTGATGGCAGATATCCAGCACACGGTCAAAACGAGTATCGCCCACAACTGTCACATCGGTCACACCAATTGTTGCCAGTAATTTTTTGGAAACTTCATTCTGTACAAACAAATGAGCAAAAGTCCTCAGCACCTCACTATATCTCTTCCCATACCAACGGAAAAAAATCTGATTGGGACGGAAAATGGAAGATACGCTATAGGTGGGAATACCTCTCCTATGCAACTCATTCAAGTAATTCTGCCAAAATTCATACTTGATAAAAAACACCATACAGGGGTTAGCCAATTCTACAAACCGACGGACATTACGCGGAGTGTCGAAAGGCAGATAGCAGACAAGGTCTGCCCCCTGGTAGTTCTTTCTCACTTCATACCCTGAGGGAGAAAAGAATGTCTGCAATATTTTATATTCGGGATGCTCCTTACGGATACGTTCTATCAAAGGGCGTCCCTGTTCGAACTCACCCAATGAAGCTGCATGAAACCAAATATAACGGGCGTTTTTGTCTATCTTGTTACGCAAGATATCAAATACCTCCCGGTGTCCTTTTACCATTTTGGCAGGCTTGGCACTGAACAGGCCGGCAACCTTCACCCCGAATAGATAAATATAGATGACTAAGTTATAAATCATAACTACCGGCTATTACTTGAGCACTTCCACAGCCCGACGAATGCGTCGCAATGTTTCTTCTTTCCCTAAAACGGCTGAAATATCAAACATATGCGGGCCTTTACCCTCACCTACCAAGGTTAAACGGAAAGCATTCATTATATTACCCAAGTGATAACCTTTATCTTCTATCCATTTCATGACCACAGCTTCCTGGTTCTCCAGCGAGAAGTCGTCCAAGGCCTCCAACACGTCTGCCAACTCCAGCATACGTTCGGGAGAGTCCTCTTTCCAACGTTTTTTACGGGTCTTCTCATCATATTCCGTAGGAGCGACGAAGAAGAATTTGCAAGTTTCCCACAAATCCTTGATAAAACTTACACGATCTTTCATCAAACCTACCACGGTCACTACTTTATCCATAGGAGCTTCAATGCCGTGCTCTTTCAAGATCGGCATGAAAAGCCCGGCTACTTCCTCATTGCTTTTCTTCAATATATATTCATGGTTAAACCATTTTCCTTTTTCAAAGTCGAATTTCGCTCCGGCTTTGCTGCAACGGTGCAGGTCGAAAAGCTTCACCAGTTCATCCAAAGACATCAGTTCCTGGTCATTGCCCGGATTCCATCCCAACAGGGCAAGGAAATTGATAACAGCTTCGGGCAGGTAACCCGACTCACGATAACCGGAAGACACCTCACCGGTTTTGGGGTCGTGCCATTCCAACGGGAAAACAGGGAAGCCAAGACGGTCACCATCACGCTTGCTCAGTTTACCGTTACCATCCGGTTTCAACAACAAGGGAAGATGTGCGAACTCGGGCATGGTATCCGCCCAGCCGAAAGCCCGGTACAGCAGGACATGCAACGGAGCGGAAGGCAACCATTCCTCACCACGGATTACATGGGAAACTTCCATCAAATGGTCGTCCACAATGTTTGCCAAATGATAAGTAGGCAGTTCATCCGCCGATTTATATAAAACTTTATCATCTAAAATGGAAGAATTGATCACTACCTCGCCACGGATAATATCATGTACGTGTACATCTTCATTCGGTTCAATCTTGAAACGTACCACATATTGCTTCCCATCGGCAATCAGTGCATCCACTTCTTCTTTTGGCAGAGTCAAAGAGTTACGCATAGACATACGGGTAGAAGCATCGTACTGGAAATTAGAGATTTCCTGACGTTTGGCATCCAACTCTGCCGGAGTATCGAAAGCAATATACGCCTTATCGCTGTCAAGCAACACCTGTACATATTTCTTATAAATATCACGACGTTCAGACTGACGGTAGGGGCCGTAGTTACCACCAAAGCTGACTCCTTCGTCGAAGTTTATCCCCAACCACTTAAACGACTCAATGATATATTCTTCCGCACCCGGAACAAAGCGATTTGAGTCGGTATCTTCTATACGGAAAATTAAATCTCCACCATGCTGGCGAGCAAACAGATAGTTATACAAGGCTGTGCGCACACCGCCGATATGCAACGCTCCCGTCGGGCTCGGAGCAAAACGAACTCTTACTTTTCTTTCTGACATTGTTGTTTTATATAAAATACGCTGCAAAATTAATCTAAATTTCCCGATTTTTTCGTATTTTGCGCGCAAAAATATACGATTATGAGAAGTTTCAAGACCAGCAAACGGTTTTCATATAAAAATTTGATTTATAAAAGCCTTATTTTCATTGCCACAGTATCGGTAATAGTCTACTTTTTGCCCAATGAAGGGAAGTTCAACTATCAATTTGATATAAACAAGCCTTGGAAATACGGACTGTTACAGGCATCTTTTGATTTTCCGATTTACAAAAACGATCTGCAAGTACAAAAGGAACAGGACAGCATCCTGGCAGACTATCAACCTTATTTCCAAATAGACAAGGAAGCCGAAAAAAATGTCCTTTCCAAATTAAGGGAGGATTACAACAAGACCTTACGCCACTCATTGCCGGGCACGGACTATGTGCGTTATATTGAACGTACATTAAAGGCACTGTATGAAGACGGAATCATTGCCGGAAATGACTTGAAGCGTATGGAGGAAGACAGCATCATTGCCATACGGTTGGTAGACAAAAATGTAGCAACAAGCCGTTTTATCGACCAATTGTACACCGTGAAGGAAGCCTATGAATATTTGCTGAATGCGGATACCGCCCACTACAAAAAGAAGATATTACAACAATGTAATCTGAATGATTACATTACACCTAATCTGGTTTATGATGAAGAAAAGTCCGAAGCCGCGCAAAAAGATCTGCTCTCTAATATTTCATGGGCAAACGGCTTTGTGTTGAACGGACAAAAGATTATTGACCGTGGAGAAATTGTTGATGAGCAAACTTACAACATATTGGAATCCTTACGCAAGGAATGGGAAAAACGCAGCGACTCGGTACAAGAGAAAAGACTGACATTGGCCGGACAAATATTATATGTAGGAATCTTCCTGTTCTGCTTCATGGCCTATCTGGAGTTGTTCCGGGCAGATTATTATGAACGAAAAGGAACACTCACCTTGCTATTTGCGCTGATTGTATTCTTCCCCGTCCTGTCTTCCATTATGGTGGAACAGAACTTGTCAAGTATTTACGTGGTTCCATTTGCCATGATTCCGATTATAGTCCGTGTATTCCTCGACTCAAGAACGGCATTCATGGCACATGTTACCATTATTTTACTCTGTTCCATTACTTTGCGCTTCCCACACGAGTTTATATTGCTGCAAGTAGTGGCAGGAATGGTGGCAATCTATAGTTTGAGAGAATTATCCCAACGGTCGCAATTGTTACGGACGGCTTTGGTTGTATTTATCAGTTACGCTTTATTATATTTTGCTTTCGAGCTGATTCATGAAGATGATTTGACCAAGCTGAATACGCGCATGTACATCTATTTTATGATTAACGGCATTTTGTTGTTGTTCGCCTATCCGTTATTATTCCTTTTAGAGAAGACCTTCGGCTTCACTTCAGATGTGACTTTGGTGGAATTGTCAAATATCAACAATAGCTTGCTTCGGGAAATGTCCGAAGTAGCTCCAGGCACTTTCCAACACTCATTGCAGATGGCAAACCTGGCTGCTGCTGCGGCAAACAAGATTGGAGGTAAAAGCCAGCTGGTACGTACAGGAGCATTATATCATGATATCGGTAAAATGGTGAATCCGGCTTTTTTCACAGAAAACCAGTCGGGAGTCAACCCACACAAGAGTTTAAGTTATGAACAAAGCGCCCAGGTTATCATCAGTCATATTACCGACGGACTGAAACTGGCGGAGAAGCATAATCTGCCCAAAGTGATCAAAGACTTCATTAGTACCCATCATGGACGGGGACTGACGAAGTATTTCTACATTTCATATAAAAACGAACATCCTGACGAAGAAGTGGACCAGGAAAAGTTCCGCTACCCCGGTCCGAACCCGTTCACCAAAGAACAGGCCGTCCTGATGATGGCAGACTCTGTAGAAGCGGCTTCACGCAGCCTGCCGGAGTACACGGAAGAAAGCATCAGCACACTGGTAGATAAGATTATTGACACACAGGTATCTGAAGGGTATTTCAAAGAATGCCCTATTACGTTCAAGGATATAGCAACAGTTAAAGCGCTGTTTAAAGAAAAGCTGAAAACGATGTATCATACTCGTATCAGTTATCCGGAACTAAAGAAGTAAGTAATCCAGCACAAGCATCTTCCAATATATCAAGCACGTTCTCGAACCCTTGCGCACCGCCATAGTAAGGGTCGGGAACATAGTCTGCCACCTTGGTGCGGCAATAATCTGTCATGCGATGGATTTTCTTTTCCGTTTCCAGATCGGGAGCACGTTCCATCAAGTCCTCTATATTACGGTCGTCCATACCGATGATCATATCAAAATGATAAAAATCTTCCGTACAGACAGGACGGGAACGATGGGTCAGATTGTAACCGCGGCGAGAAGCATGCATCCGCATACGGCTGTCGGGCAATTCCCCTCTATGATAACTCAGGATTCCGGCAGAATCCACCTCTATCTCGTGTTCCAGTCCTTCTTTCTTTATGAGAGTACGCATCACTTCTTCTGCCGAAGAAGACCTGCAAATATTACCAAGGCAGACAAAAAGTATTCTTTTCATATATAATCTACAAATGGAGATATTCTTTAAATGATTTCACATCACGGTTCATGATCAGCTCTTCAGGAAACCCGGTAAGCTGCAACAATTCATACAAATTATCGTAACGGGCTATATCAAACGAAATATGCGCGTCACTTCCCAAGATGACCGGAACTTCATATTTCTTGCATAAACGGAGAATGGTGAGGTTGTTCTCACGGGCATCGGGCTTGTTACGGGTGGGCTTTAAAGAACTGTTATTTATTTCCAATAAAGTATGGTGTTCTTTGGCTGCCAATACCATCGGTTCAAAATGCAACGCTGCCGTACCGTCTCCGGGGTGACTGATAATATGAATAAAAGGATTACTGATAGCCTGCACCATTCCATGAGTGTTTTCTTCTATCGTTCCATATTCATAACACAAAGAGTGGATACCCGCGATACGGATATCAAGCATCTTCATATAGTCCTCGTCCAAATCGAGGTTTCCTTTACCATCCAGAATATTAATCTCAGCCCCCAGCAACAGCTCCACCCCATACATCCGGCGGGGAACCACATGCAAGTTTCTAAAATAAATAGGATGGCAAGTACCGGGAATACCGGGCGAATGTTCCGTTATCCCTAAAACTTTCAATCCCTTACCGGCGGCAGCTTGCGCCATTTCTTGTAAAGTACTGAATGCATGCCCGCTGGCAATGGTATGGGTATGTACGTCTAATTCTATCTTCATCTTTATTTTCGTTTATCTTTTCTATTATCATCCAGTGCATGGACCAGTTACTGTGGATCTACATCATAATATACTAACAACGAACGGAAACGTTCATCTTCCAATATGGCACGTTGCACGGCAAGCAGATAATCACGCACTTTCTTTATAGAAGCATTCTGCTCCACTTTCACAATCATTTTCTTTATAAATAAGGTCTGGATACGGGCCACCGGCGGTTTGTCCGGGCCCAATACCCTGTCGCCCAATCCGGAACGGAGCTGTGCTGCCATGGTATCCGCCGCCAGATCCAGAACATCTTCTTTGCGATGTTTCAAATATACATAAATCAAACGATAGTAAGGCGGATACTTAAACATCTGCCGTTCTGCCAATTGATCGTAGTATAATTGTTCATAATCATTATGTATCACTTGATGAATAACAGGCAAATCCGGCGATTTGGTCTGAAGGATGACCAGTCCTTGCTTATTTTTACGCCCGGCACGTCCTGCCACTTGGGCCATCAGTTGGAAAGCACGCTCATAGCTCCGGAAGTCCGGGAAGTTCAACATCGTATCCGCATTCAGAATCCCCACCACACTGACATGATCAAAGTCCAATCCTTTGGATACCATCTGAGTACCAATCAGAATGTCCGTCTTGCCCAGTTCAAAATTCGTGATAATTTTCTCGTATGCGGTACGGGTACGGGTGGTATCCAAGTCCATCCGGGCGACTTTCGCCTCGGGGAATATCAGTTTTATATCATCTTCTATACGCTCTGTACCGAAACCGCGATGCATCAATTCCACTCCACCGCACGCCGGGCAGGAACGGGGAACTTGATAGGTATATCCGCAGTAATGGCAAGTCAGCTGGTTCAGCCCCTTATGATACGTCAGACTCACATCACAGTTCTTGCATTTAGGAACCCAGCCGCAGGTATGACATTCTATCATTGGAGCGAAACCGCGACGGTTCTGAAACAGGATAACCTGCTCCTTACGCTCCAATGCCTCTTTTATCTGCTTGACCAGCACCGGTGAGAAAGGTCCCTGCATCCGCTTTTGATGCGCCAGTTCCTTGATGTCAACCAGTTCTATATGAGGAAGCCGGATATCTTTATATCTTTCTTTCAATTCTACCAAGCCATACTTTCCCGAGGTAGCATTAAAGTAAGTTTCCACACCAGGAGTAGCCGTTCCCAACAGCACTTTCGCCTTGAACATAGAAGCCAGCATGATGGCTGAACTACGGGCATGGTAACGTGGGGCGGGGTCTTGCTGTTTATACGTATTCTCGTGTTCCTCATCTATGATGACTAGCCCCAAGTTGTGGAAAGGTAGAAAAATAGAGGAACGGACTCCAAGAATCACATCGTAACTCTCCTCACCCAACTGTTTCTGCCATATCTCCACCCGCTCAGCGTCCGGAAACTTGGAATGATAAATACCCAGCCGATGTCCGAACACCCTTTTCAAACGCTCAGTTATCTGAGTGGTCAGTGCAATTTCCGGAAGCAAATATAAGACTTGCTTTCCTGTTTTCAGCACCTCCTGAATGAGGTGGATATAAATTTCCGTCTTGCCACTGGATGTAACACCATGCAGAAGACACACATTTTTCTCTCTGAAGCATTGAAGAATGTTGCTATAGGCCTGTTGCTGCGCAATATTCAGCGGATTAATATCACCGGTATCCAAAATTCCTTTATCCAAACGTCCTATCTCCTGATGATAGACCTCAAAGACTTTCTTTTCGACCAATCCGTTAAAAACGGCAACAGAACCTCCTGACTTTTCAAGCAGCTCTTTCTTTGTTACTTCCTTTAAAGCATACCCTTTGGTTACCCAACCGGACAATTCCACATACTTCATTAATATCATCAATTGTTTAGGAGCACGTGACAATTCATTGAACAGCCGTTGTAAGTAAGCCTCATCCGCTTCTCCGTTCACCAATCTCACCCTCGCCTCAGTACGCGGTTTGTAATTACGTTTCAGTTCCTCCTTGACAAAGATGGCTTCTTTGTCCAACAAAGACTTGATGACAGTCAACACATTTTTCAGTCCGCTGTTTTTTTCCAACTGGGTTACACACTGTTCTGTATCCCGACTCAACAAATCTAGAATTTTCTGCTCTTTCTCCGGTAACGGTGCGGTGGTCTCAAAATCGGGATTATATTCCACCAACGTTTCGCTTTCCAGTTTCATACCCGAAGGGATAGCCGCCTTGTACACATCTCCTAATGTACAAAGATAATATTCCGCCAGCCATTGCCAGAACTCATATTGTTTCGGTAACAGTACCGGAGATGAATCTAGCACTTCAGCTATATCCTTCGTTTCATACCCCTCCGGGGCCGCATAATGTACATTTGTCACTATTGCCGTATAGAACTTTTTCTTTCCAAACGGAACAATCACCCGACAACCAATCTGTACCATCTCTTCCATCTCCTGAGGAAGGGAATAAGTGTATTGGTTGGCAATAGGTAATGGAACTATGACATCTACGAATTTTTTCATGGTGCAAAATTACAAAAAAGGAGGCATTCTTTACTGAATGCCTCCTTTTTATCTTTTATTAAATAAGGTTGTCTAGAACAAGTATGCCAAAGAAACTTGCCAAGTGTTGTTCTTTATCTTCACATCCTGAGTAAGTGGTTTACCATCAAGGATTATATTAGGGTCAGCATAAAGAGTGGCAGTATGCCCCAAAGCAAAATTATAATTCACGCCAAGCTGTAAATGGCGGATCAGTTTCACACCTGCCCCCACATTGAAGCTGGTGTTGTTCTTCTTCAGATCATAATTCATAAATCCTTTCTTATTACCAATATTGAAACCGAACTGAGGCCCGGCAGCAATATAAGCACCCAACATACTTCCAAGTCCGAAAGACCATTTCAAATTTACCGGAATCTCAATCGTTTTCAGTTTTGCATCGGTGGAATATCCCTTTGCAGCCAGTTCTGTCTGTGAATACAAAGCCGCAACATCCGCACCAATCCCAATAATGGGCAGGGTGAATTCAGCCATCGGACCAATGAACCAACCGGTTTTATTATCTCCTTTTAAATCTGATTTCGAGAAACTAACCTTTGACAGGTTCAAGCCACCTTTTACTCCAAAGTGCAACTGAGCCTGAGCAGGAGCAGCCATCATCAAACATACAGCTACCATTAATACACTAATAATCTTTTTCATGTTTGTCTATTTTTAGTTTACGCCACAAAGATAAACACTTTTTCCATGTATAATGTTCAATCTCTCAGGAAAGTTACATTACGCTTTCCAATACCCCCTTCCAAGAAGAAATATCAAACAAAAAACGGACAGAATTTTTTATTCTGTCCGCTATGTTCTCTTTCTAATATTCTTCTTCGTTGAAAAAGAAATCCTCTTTGCTCGGATAATCCGGCCAAATATCTTCTATACTTTCATAGATTTCGCCTTCATCTTCCATCTCCTGCAAGTTTTCGATTACTTCCAACGGAGCGCCCGAACGCATTGCATAGTCAATCAACTCATCCTTTGTAGCAGGCCAGGGAGCATCCTCTAACTTCGAGGCCAATTCTAATGTCCAGTACATAGCTTTCCTATTTTTAAAGTAAATACTTTTCTGTCATTCTCTAATTTAGCCGCAAAAGTATAATAAATTATTTCATTTGCAACTTTTATCCCAAAAAATTTCATCTGTTTTAGTTAAATGATTTAACTTTCGGGTCAAAATGAATAAATAATCAGATAAACGGTTGACAAATGCTGTTACACGGGCATCTATGTCACATTCTTCAGCCAATGCAAGAATACGTCGCTCGGCACGGCGACACACCGTCCGGCAAATATGTCCAACGGCTGCTCCACGGTCACCTCCCGGCAGAATAAAAGCATTCAAAGGAGGAAGCTCATTGTCAATTACGTCAATTGCCTGCTCCAACATCCGGATGTCTTCATCCTCTATACGACTTTCCATACGCAAATCGATTTGTGTCTGATCCGTTGCCAGATACGAACCGACAGAGAATAATTTATTTTGTACACGAAAAATGATTTGCTTATCCTCCTCATCCGTCAAATACGTTTGCAACAATCCCAAATACGAGTTCAACTCATCCACTGTGCCATAGGCTTCAAGCCGTATATGTGTTTTCGGCACCCGAGTACCACCTACCAATGATGTGGTTCCCTTATCACCTGTTTTGGTGTATATCATGCTTTTCTTCATGGTTCTGGTTATAAAAAATTTACAATATAATGCTGTTTATATCTTGCTTTATCAAAAAAGACCAATCCTATGTCATACAAATCAAAAGTGATACCCGTCGACTCACTGGTTACAATTTGCTCCCACCATTTCCGTTTTTCCCTCGATTCATGAATTCCTCCGACAATAAAACAACTACGAGGTCCGGCATAAGGAAGTACCAGTTCAAAAACTTCTTTATAAAAAGGAGTATGCCCTATATGCAGACAATCTAATGTATGCACCTCCGACAGTTTCTCCTCCAGTTGTCGAGAAGTCTTTGTCCAATCCCTGCCTTTCAAGGTGACGGAATCCATGGTATGACACGCAGCCCGCATATATCCTATGGATGCCCCATTACCAATTCCCACTTCAATCAATGACTTTGGTCTGAAATAATTAACCAACCGGAATAGTAAACGGTTCACTTTTCTTCGATAATGTGGCAAATAAGCAGGAAATCCTCTTTCCTTCAATACCCGATAAGCATAATAGTGATATTTTTCATAAACGACAGAAGTAATCAGAAAAAAATCAGACGGAGAGTGTACTCCGTAACCACAACGGTGACGGAAGCGACTGCACCAATTCCATATACGATGAAGAAAAAACATATTTCTCAGCTTTATTAAGTAACACAAAGATAAAAGATTACCCGACAATATCGAAATAAAATACTATTTTTGTTGCCCATTAGTTATTAAACCATTTATAAACGATGAAACACACACTCTCTTTTATGGTATGGGCAATACTGGCTGTCTTATTGCCTTTACAAATGGCCCAGGCCGCAGCTCCTCCCACTGAATTACAGAAAAGACTTCAAAATCTTCCGGACATCAGTGACATTAAACCAATGCAAAGTGATGCCTATCCGGAGAAATATGTATTCTTCATTAATCAACTATTGGATCCGCATCACCCCGAAGCAGGGAATTTTAAGCAAAGGGTTATTCTCTCGCATGTAGGTTTTGACCGCCCCACTGTACTGGTTACCGAAGGCTATGCCGCCCATTATGCCACCCATCCGCGTTATCAAGAAGAGTTATCCAAATTATTCAACGCCAATCTGGTATTCGTGGAATACCGTTACTTTGGTGAGTCCATGCCGAAGCCCTGCAACTGGGATTATCTCACGGTTGAAAATTCACTGTATGATTTGCATCATGTAACCACGACTTTGAAACAACTATACGATCAGAAATGGATAGCTACTGGAATCAGCAAAGGCGGACAGACTACGATGTTCTATCGCACTTACTTTCCTGATGATGTGGATATCTCCGTACCTTACGTAGCCCCCCTCAACAAATCATTGGAGGACGGCCGTCACGAACCGTTCATTGCCAATAAAGTTTCGACTCCCGAAAACCGGAAACGAGTTGAAAACTTTCAACTGGAAGTACTTAAACGCAAAAACCAGCTGTTGCCGATGTTCGAAAAATATTGCTCAGATAAAGGATATACCTTCCGCATTCCTATAGCCGAAGTATACGACTTCAATGTATTGGAATACTCATTTGCCCTATGGCAATGGGGAACTCCTGTAAATAAAATTCCGGAAACAGATGCCGATGATCACACTCTATTCAAGCATTTCATGGCTATTTGTGAGCCGGATTATTTCTCCGAACAATCTCCCTACCCTTCTTTCAATGTGCAAGCAGCCAAAGAACTGGGGTATTACGGATATGACATCAAACCTTTCAAAAAGTATCTGACGATAAAGAGTAGCCGTGACTATCTTCATAAGGTAATGTTACCGCCCGAACTGTCAAATCTCAAATTTGACAAGACACTATATAATAAGGTAGTAAAATTCCTGAAAGAGAATGATCCCGAAATGATCTATATTTATGGCGGCAATGATCCTTGGACAGCTTCGGGCGTTACTTGGCTGAAGAACAAGAAAAACATAAAAGTTTATGTGTTACCCGGCGGCAGCCATACCACCCGTATCGGCAGCTTTGACACCGACACACAAGAAAAAATCAAGACACAGATCAATGCATGGCTGAATAAAGAATAGCAAAGAGACGAGGTAAAAAGCTTTTCCGCCACAGGCTACGCAGATTTTCACCGGTTATTTCCATTGAGAACCAACTGTTTAATATTGGGCTGGTGTCAATCTGAATAATCTGTGGCAGAATCTTGATTTTTATCATAAAGGCATATTGCCATGTTTCTTAGGCGGATTGCTTTGGTTTTTGTTGTGACACATTTCCAAAGCCTGAATGAGTT